>Ga0209573_1005336_pt1 | contig 11694 bp, 12 predicted proteins | sample TNRBio252014_DNA_FD_185870 | JGI IMG/M metagenome (GOLD analysis project Ga0209573, IMG submission 185870) | Wastewater treatment Type I Accumulibacter community from EBPR Bioreactor in Madison, WI, USA - TNR Reactor_6/25/2014_ DNA (SPAdes)... | ecosystem: Engineered > Bioreactor > EBPR >...
GGCGGAGTGGTTGCATGGGTCAACAAATCCGGGACGCATGGATTGATCCTGAGCGCAATTGACCTCAGTTCGGAAGATGTTTGGAGTAATATTCAAAATGAGGAAATCGGAGATGAGGCTCAATCAATGTATGATGGCAAAGCTAATTCGGAAGCTATAGTTGCTCAGGCCGGGCATACTCATAGTGCTGCAAAACTGTGTCTTGATTACACAAATGTAAACTATGGCACTGGTGTTTATTCAGATTGGTATTTGCCTTCAATCGAGGAAATGAAATCATTTACTACAAATTTGATGGATATTCAATTTGGACTCATCAATGATAATGATCCGGCAACTACAGCTCCATCATTAAGTAATCGATATTGGTCTTCTACTGAGACCATATACGGCAACGCATGGTACTACGGTTTCGATTATGGGATCACGAGCAGCTTCGATAAAAGTATTACTTACAGAGTTCGTGCAGTCAGAGTTTTTTAACTTACCGATATTAATGCTATTTATTGTTGTTTTTGGGTAAGGCCATAAAAGGCAATGAGTTAACTCAAGACTATAAACCGGGATTAAATTGACTGAAAGTACATCAAAAATACTATCTTTGGGAAAAACAACGGCGAATGGGATTTAAAATACTAAGCTCTGACCTGCTTGACCAATACAGAAAAGCGTTGACCGAATCACCGCTGGAAAAATTGGCTAAGATGAAGAAGTTTGATATGCCCGTTGACTATTTCCAATTTTATAAATCTGTATCATCCGTTTACTCATCACGAATCGAAGGGGAAGACATTGAGTTTGACAGTTTTTTCAAACATAAATTCATGGGTGTTCAATTTAAGCCTGACTACACCCGGAAAGCGGATGATCTGTATGCAGCTTATGACTTCATTGACGAAAATGAAATAAGCCTGAAGAACGTCAGGAAAGCACATGCTATTATAACTTCAAATATTCTACCAGTCAGTCAACAAGGATTCATCCGGACAAACCCAATGTTTGTGATCAATAGCGATGATAAAATTGAATATGTTGCGGCGGAACCAAATATAGTAAAGACAGAAATTGAGAAGCTTTTTGACGATATTGACCTACTCTTGAGCAAAGAATCAGACGCTTATGAGATTTTTTATTTTGCTGCCTTAATTCATCTTGTGTTCGTTAAAATTCACCCTTTTCAGGACGGCAACGGGCGAACCGCAAGATTGCTTGAAAAGTGGTTTTTAATGCAGAAAATTGGTCGAAAAGCAGTCGCAGTACAGCTGGAAAAGAATTATTATAAAAACATCATAGACTATTATAAGAATATCAGGAAACTTGGACTTGAATATCATGAACTGGATTACGGAAAAAGCCTGGACTTTCTGCTTATGACAGTAAATGGAATCGAAACGGAAGAATAGTTTATATCACAACCACACCCGCGTCCCTTCCGTACAATTCTTGCAGATATCGATGTTTTTGCGGTGCTTCGAAAGGGCCTGACGAAAGTTCTCATAGGGTTTTCCGTTCCAGATCAGGTCAAATTTTTCTTCCTTCAGATCACCCATCGGGTATTTTGCATCTTTGTCAAAACAACAAGGAATGACCTGTCCGTCCCAGGTGATGACATTGGAATGCCACATCTTCCAGCAATAGTTGTCGAGTTTGTTTTTGATGATGTATGTTCCATCTTTCTGAGGAACGTATCTGGAGTATTTTTGATTGAGTGGCATCAACGGATTGCCGTTTTTATAGTCATACAACTGGGCTGATTTGAAAAGCACACCATCAACGCCTACTTCCTTTGCCAGTTTTTTTACGTCTTCGATCTGGTGTTCGTTGGGCCTGACCACCAAAAACTGGAACAGCACATAGGGTTTTTTACTTTTCAGCTTCTTTTTCCATTCGACGATCCTCCGTGCACCTTCCAACACTTTTTCGATATGTCCGTTCCTCCTGTATGACTCATACACTTCCTGCGTAGTACCGTCCAAAGAAATGATCAGTCTGTCCAGACCTGATTCTATGGTTTTTTTCGCCCGTTCATCCGTAAGAAAATGGGCGTTTGTGGAAGTGATGGAATAAATTTTCTTTTTTGAAGCATATTGTATCATTTCAGTAAAATCAGGATGCAGATAGGGTTCACCCTGAAAATAAAAAATGCCGTACATGAGGGTATCTGCCACCTGATCCAGTGTTTCGCGGAAAAAATCCGTATCCATTTTGCCGGTTGGCCTGGTAAATATTTTTAAACCGCTCGGACATTCAGGGCAACCCAGATTACAGGCAGTGGTAGGTTCAAATGACATGGTAAATGGCTTCCCAACATGCCATTGCTTATTGAAAATCCTTGAAATCTGGTATGAACCAAGCAAACGCGCCAGATTCCAAAGCCTTTTGATGTTTAGTTTGGATAGAAAATTAACCGTATCATAAAATCTGGAAATCAACTGCTTCATCAGATTTCTTTTCGCAGTCGTGCAACCGGGATATTCAATTGTTCCCTGTATTTGGCAACCGTTCTTCTTGCGATATTATAACCTGCATCAGCCAGCATGTCTTTTAACTTCTCGTCAGAATGGGGTTTTCGTTTATTCTCTGCTTCGATGATCTCTTTGAGTATGTTTTTTACTTCCAGAGTCGATACTTCTTCCCCATCCTCTTTTTGAATGGATTCAGAAAAGAAATCTTTGAGTCTTTTGGTGCCGAATTCCGTCTGTACAAATTTTGTACTTGCCACCCTCGACACCGTAGAAATATCCAGTCCTGTCATATCAGAAATGTCTTTCAGGATCATCGGTTTAATGCCCCGTTCGTCTCCTGTCAAAAAATATTTGTACTGGTATTGCATAATGGCATACATCGTTTTATACAGAGTGTGCTGACGCTGGAGTATGGCATCGATGAACCATTTAGCGGAATCAATTTTTTGCTTGACAAAAAGTACAGCCTTTTTCTCTTCCCTGGAAGAACTTCTATGCTCCTTGTAACGCTTCAGAATGTTTAGATAATTGTCATTGATATGTAGATCCGGTGCATTTTTATTATTCAAAATCAATTCAAGTTCTCCATCCCTGTTTGCTATGAAATAATCCGGAACGATGTACTTTACATGCTGTTGCTTGGTTGAAATAAAAGCACTGGAAGGCTTTGGATTGAGTTTAACGATCTCTTCCATTGCATCTCTCAATTCTGAGGAAGAAATGAATAAATTCTTTTCTAACTTTGTAAAATGCTTTTTTGAAAATTCATCAAAATAATTGGACAATATTTTCAGAGCCAACACCTTCCCTTTATTGACAGGCGGTTCTGACTGGTCAATTCTTTTTTTCATTTGGATGATAAGACTTTCCTGAAGATCCCTGGCACAAATTCCAGGAGGTTCCAGATCCTGCACCACCAAAATCATCTTTTCAATTTGTTCTTTGGTAACTTCAATGTTTTGTGAAAACAGGATATCATCCATCAATTCTTCAACTTCCCTGCGAAGGTAACCGTCATTATCCAAAGTTCCGATCAATTGTTCAGCGATCATATGCTCAACAGGGTCGAGGTCGAGCAATCCGATCTGATCCAACAGGTATTCTCCAAAACTTATACTCGATCCCTGCGGCATATATTCTTCTTCAGTTTCCTGACCATATTCACCATTCAACTTATAAGAAATGGGATCTTCTTCTATGTATTCGTTGATGTAATCATCCAGCTCAAATACTTCCTCTTTTTCGAAGTCGTTGTCATCATCTGAATCACTGTCATTCAGGTCAAAAACCTCCTTGTAATCCGTAGATTCTTCCAAAGCCGGATTGGACTCCAGTTCTTCCTCGATCCGCTGCTCCAAAGATGCTGTGGGCAACTGGATCAGCTTCATCAACTGTATCTGTTGAGGGGAAAGTTTTTGTAAAAGTTTCTGACTTAAATTCTGTTTTAGCATACGTTCCGATTATTCCTGAAAATTCAAATTGACATTCATTCTTCTCTTTTACCTGGCACACCAAACATGATGTAACACACAGTTTCCAACCATCCTGATGAATCAAAGATTTGAATTTCGACACATCTTAATAACAATCGTCCGAAAAATAAAGTTTTATCTTACAGACGTTTAGTAATTAATTCAGACTAACTGAAGAACAAATATACATATAATTTAAATTCTTAATATACTATCTTCTTATTTTCTGATATATAAATATTAATAATATAATTAATACATTTATACTTTACTGATTTGCAATATTTTAAACACAAAATAAATACTTTTATTCCATTTTATTAAAAGGATGCCAAAAAAATATTACTTCGCCCTCATTATAACTTTTACTATGCACAATTATTCCCAAATGGGTATTTCAAGTCTGTGCAGATGATTGAAACTAAATTTAATGCTCCTGTTCAGTTAATTTTCATTCAATAATACTATATTTATAGCCGAAAAAAAATGTAATCATGACAATAAATCAAAAATTAACAGCGCTTCGGGCGTTGATGAAACAATACCAGGTCGATGCGCTCATCGTTCCTTCAAGTGATGCTCACCTCAGCGAATATGTTGCAAATCACTGGAAAACCAGAGAATGGATTTCTGGTTTCACCGGTTCAGCCGGCACTGCGGTGATCACGATGGATCATGCCGGTGTGTGGACGGATTCAAGGTATTATATACAGGCAGAAAAGGAATTGGCTGACAGCGAATTTGAATTGCATAAAGTTTATAATTACAATCCTGATTATATGCAGTTCCTTCAGCAAAATCTGCAGCCGGGTTCAGTGGTAGCTTGCGATGCATGGGTGATTTCTCACTCAGAAGCAGTCGGATACCGGACTGAGCTCCAAGGTTCAGGAATGACCCTGGAAACACGGTACGATTTTGTCGGAATGACCTGGAAAGACAGACCACCTGTTCCCCAAAACAAGGTGATGATCCATGCGGATGCCTTTGTGGGGGAAAGCACAAGCTCCAAACTCGAAAAGGTCAGGAGCAAAATGAAGGATCAAAATTGTACTGAATACCTCATCACCGCCCTGGATGAAATAGCCTGGCTATTCAATTTGCGTGGAAATGATATTGACTGCAATCCGGTTTTTATTTCGTACGCTGTTATCCGTAAACAAGATGCAATACTTTTTGTAGACCCTGCTAAAACTGATAACGATCTGATTTCCAAATTAATGGAAGACAATACTTCAGTTCAGCCATACACCCATATCAAATCCTATCTGGAAGAACTCCCTGAAACCACCAGCCTTTATCTTGCGGGAAGTCTTGCCAATGAGCAGATTTACTCATGTCTTTCATGCAAAGTCACCGATGGGGGTTCATTGATATCCCTGATGAAAGCCATCAAAAACGAAAAGGAAGTATCAAATATTCGGCAAGCGATGAAAAAAGACGGCATCGCTCTCGTAAAAGCGTTCATGTGGTTGGAAAATGAACTGAAAAACAGGTCGGTTTCTGAATATGAATTTGGTGAAAAAATCGGGTATTTCAGGAGTTTGCAGCCAGGATATCATGGGGAAAGTTTTGAACCCATAGTAGGTTATAAATCCAATGGCGCCATCGTTCATTATACGGCTCATCCTGATTCCTGTGCCATGATTGAGGAAAATGGAGTATTACTGGTCGACTCGGGAGGTCAATATGAAGACGGAACAACCGATATTACGCGTACCATCAGCCTCGGAAATGTAACGGCTGAACAAAAATTACATTTCACCCTGGTGTTGAAAGGTCATATTGCGGTTGACAGGCTGGTTTTCCCTGAAGGGATCAGCGGCTATCAGGTCGATCTTTTGGCCAGGCAATTTCTCTGGTCTGAAGGCATGAATTATTTTCACGGCACCGGTCATGGTGTTGGATATTTTCTCAATGTTCATGAAGGGCCACATGGTATCAGCTTTGTGTTGAGTGAAAGATCAAAAACTCCGCTTCAACCTGGAATGTTTACTTCGAACGAACCCGGTGTATATCTTGAAGGCGCTTATGGCATCAGGATTGAAAACCTAATTCTGACAAAAGAGGTAAAAACCACTCCATTCGGTAAATTCCTGGGTCATGAATCACTGACACTGTTTCCTATAGATGCCGAATTAATCGAAACAAGTATTTTGAACAAACCGGAAATTGAGTGGTTGAATGAGTACCACAAAAAAGTGTATGAAATACTTTCTGATGGTTTGGATGCAATGGAAAAGACCTGGCTGGAGAAAAAATGCCGCCTTTTCTGAACTGAAATGATTTCCGTCACATATTAAAAATTGACAAGCATGCTTAGATCAATAGTTTTTTTATTGGCCATATGTTGCGCAATTTCCTGTGAAAGCCAAAAAAAAGAAGCCGATAATATTAAATCCGGCCAACTAACAATCCAAAAGGATACCATACCGGCAGAAGCAGAACCGGAAGTATCCATTGAATTTTTGACCGGAAAATTTGATCCTGCCAATCATCCGGATTTTGTAATAATAGATCCATCACATACGGATAAAACAGGAATTTATCTTCAAAAGGAAGTTTACAACCAATTCCTGAAAATGCGTGAAGCGGCGGCGAAAGACGGTATTCAATTGATCATTCGTTCTGCCACACGCAATTTTGACGCCCAAAAAAGGATTTGGGAACGGAAATGGCAGGCGCTTGAAGCCAAAGGCAGGTCAGATGAAAAAGAAATGGCCCTGGAAATACTGCAATACAGTTCCATGCCGGGAACCTCCAGGCACCATTGGGGAACAGACATGGATCTCAACAGTGTGGACAATCAATGGTTTGGTTCTCCGGAAGGTCAAAAGCTGTATAAATGGCTCGCAGAGCATGCCGGGAAGTTCGGTTTTTGTCAACCATATACTGCCAAAGGAACCAACCGGCCAGACGGTTATGAAGAAGAAAAATGGCATTGGAGTTATCTGCCATTATCCAAAATCTATGTAAAAGCAGCAGAAATCCATCTGAATGATGATTTGATTTCCGGTTTTAAAGGTTCAAATACAGCCAGGGACATTGGCGTAGTCAGGAAATATGTACTGGGAATCGATCCTCAATGCAAATAAATAAGTCGATTGATAAATGTTTCATCCAATTATTATCGCTAAATAAACACATGCTCCTAAACATCCTTTACATTGGCTTCAAACATCAAATAAAGTTTGATCCCGTTTATAGCCCGGTATTTTGAGATGTTTATAAGCTTTTTCAGTAGCTTCTCTTCCACGTGGAGTTCTTTGTAAAAATCCTTCCATGATAAGAAATGGCTCGTAAACTTCTTCAATAGTTCCTGCCTCTTCACCTACAGCGGTTGCGATCGTACTGATGCCCACCGGACCGCCTTTAAATTTTTGGATGATGGTTCCCAATATCTTATTATCCATTTCATCCAGGCCATATTCATCCACATTGAGGGCTTTTAAGCCAAAAACCGCAATTTCCTTATCGATCTTTCCATCACCTTTAATTTGTGCAAAGTCGCGGATACGACGAAGCAATGCATTGGCAATCCTGGGTGTACCTCTGCTTCTCCGGGCAATTTCGTAAGCGCCATCATCTGTGATATCCAGTTTCAATATGGCAGCACTCCGAAAAACAATGGATTTAAGTGTTTCTACATCATAATAATCGAGGTGAAAAGTGATTCCAAACCTTGCCCTCATCGGCGCTGTCAATAAACCCATACGGGTAGTTGCCCCGACCAATGTAAATGGTTCCAGGCTGATCTGAACACTACGGGCATTCGGGCCAGAGTCGATCATGATATCGATCTTGAAATCCTCCATTGCTGAATAGAGGTACTCTTCGACTACATTATTTAGACGATGGATTTCATCGATGAACAAGACATCGTTGGTCTGGAGATTGGTCAATAAACCCGCCAGATCTCCTGGTTTTTCCAGCACAGGACCGGAGGTCATTTTGATATTTGCACCGAGTTCATTGGCGATAATGTAAGACAAGGTAGTCTTTCCCAATCCAGGAGGTCCATTGAAAAGCACATGGTCCAGCGCTTCACCACGCATTTTTGCAGCTTGGATGAAAATATACAGATTTTCAACAAGCCTTTTTTGACCTTTAAATTGAATGAGATCCTTGGGCCTGAGCGCTTTTTCTACCTGAACTTCATCTTTGTTTAAATTACTTCCTGTACTATCTAAAATCGGGTTCAATTGATATTAATTTTTATTATTCAGCAAATATATACTTAAAATACGAGTGGAGAATAATCCATCCTTTCGATTTTAAATCAAATCGTACTCCTATAATGTTAACCAATTGTTTTATAGAAAACAGATAATAATTAATTATCGAAATTGACTAAAACTTAAATTGCTTTTCAAAATGACCTTTTGTCCCTCAAAGGTGAATATTGAGGCTACTCCGAAAAGTCCAATTTATTGGTTTTCAATTGCTTTTCGCCCCAACCCCTACAGGGAAACAATTGAAAACCAACATATTAAAGTACATTTTTAACGAGTTATATGAAGCAAGGACTTTTCTGACCCAGACTCAATATTTAAATATTTTCAAAAAGAAAACAGAATGAAATCCTTTTTATAAAATATTTTGGAAGCAAATAATTCAGTTCTCTTAGGAAAAAGTTTGTTTAAATTATTGTGTAAAATTTATAATCAAACGACTATCCATGATTTATTTTTTGCAAAGGCAATAAAAAATACTAACTACTAAAAAGAGATTTATTCAGGCCACTTTCACTTCATTTGCAACAAGCAAATAATACAATTTCATCAATCAAACATTATTGATAGATAATAAGAAAGAAAGTATGAACTATAAACTTTTGATTAAAAGCCAATTCAGTACCCAATTATTAAAAAAGGCCATGGATTTTGCCTTAATCTTAAATCATGAATACTTTGGCAAATTAGCATTTATTAATTTCACTGATTCAATATCGCTTTTTACATTCATAATTGAAAGTACACTGAAAGCTCGTTTAAAATGAAAGAGGAGAAAACATAAATGCTTCCTCCTCTTAAATATTTTTATGAAATCAGGTTTATTAAATAAAGATATATCAGAATTATACGTAATACATGCTCATCATGGTTGTCATGAACAATGATTTCTTAAAAAACACAAAACCTGATTTCTAATCCACTCTGCGTTTGGCAGAATAGTTGACTTTCAACTGACCTGCCTTTCTTAGCTCATCCTTAATATCGGAAACGATACCCATCGTGATATCACCATCTATTTTCATAGAAGTGATGATCTTATCTTTCTGATTTTCAGGTAATTTTAGTCTATGTTCTTCCAAAAAGAAACTGATATCACCCAAATCTGCAAATTTTTCTCCCAATTGCATTCTTGGAGCTGTTCCAAACTCTGATTGATACCTTTCATATGGTCTGCCCACGTAAATAAAATTCACAAGGGATTTTTGTTCCAACTTGGTTAGCTCAGTTGCATTAGGCGTCTGAATAGCTACTTTAACCTCGGCCGTTCTCATAACAGTGACTGTCATGAAGAAGAACAACAACATAAAGATAATATCAGGTAATGATGCAGTTGAAATAGCCGGAGAGTTTTTCCCACTTTTTCTTTCAAATTTACTCATGAATTTAATTTTTGTTGTTATTTAGATTCTTCACCAAAACTGGTGGCTTCAGCTTCAGATAAAATCAGAGGAATTTCATCAATCACGATCTTCCGTTGATCCTGAGTCAAATCATCAAAGAACTTTCCGAATTTTTGCTGTGACCGATCATTCCTCAATTCAGAATAGGCAGCTTTTAGCTCATTATACACCTCAAGATACCTTCCATATTTTGTACCCCGGTCATTTTTGAGTGAAATAACTGCTTTTTGAGGACTTTCGGACATATCCTCTCTTCTGTTTGGATTGATGATAAATTCTTTTGCTGTTTCCTTCAGTTTATCAATGTCCATTTCATCTCCCCTTACAAGTAGTTGATTATTGGCATTGACCAAAACAGAAAAAACATTCCTTTGGTGAATTTTAACATCCTGTGGCTTTTCGTCCGACCATGGTGGTAACAAAACCAACACACCCTTATCTTCAGCTATGGTTGTTGTCACCAAAAAGAAAAGCAGAAGGAGGAAAGCAATATCCGCCATTGAGCCGGCATTAATTTCATTATTAAGCCTGTCTCTGCTGGATTTTCTTGCCATGATGAATTTATTTAAAAATATTAACTAATTCGGTTCCTAACATTACGATAACTGCAACGGCAGCCAAAACTATAGAAGTACTGATACCACCTGAGATCATCCTATGCACTGTATCGCTAACGTTTAATTTTGACATCAATTCGGCTAGTTTACCTGTTACTTCTGAATTGGTCATAAAAAAGAATAGCACAAAAACACCAACCATAACCAAACCACCAAGCATAAATTTGATGCTTCCTTTGGGGTTTGTGACCAGATGATAAACTGAAAACAGAATCCATGCCAATACTGCAACCACGAATAATGCTACCGTCAGATACAAGCCAGCATCAAAGAATGTTACATCTTTTTTGTGCATGTTCAGGTCGGTTGACATATCAAATCCTGAATTATTCAAACCGACCATGACAAAGATAAAAAAGATGGCAATAACCGCTACTGATACCAATACAGATAGCAGTTGCCCATTTTTTATTAAAAATTTATACATTTCGTTTCAATTTGGTCATTATTTAAAAACATTATTCTTTGCCATTATATCAACAAGGCTTATAGATGCATCTTCCATTTTATTGACGATACCATCTATCTTGGAAATGATATAATTGTAGAATATCTGTAAAATAATAGCAACTACCAAACCAAATACTGTGGTCAACAATGCCACTTTAATACCTCCTGCTACGATGGAAGGTGAAATGTCCCCAACAGCTTCAATTTTGTCAAATGCCTGGATCATACCTATAACTGTTCCAAGGAACCCAAGCATCGGTGCGGTTGCGATAAACAATGAAATCCATACCAATCCTTTTTCCAGTAAACCCATTTGGACTGATCCGTAGGTAACAATTGCTTTTTCAACAGCTTCAGGACCTTGATTTGCATTTTTCAAACCTTCATACAATACACTGGCTGTAGGACCAGCAGTTGATTTGCAAAGCTCCTTAGCTGCTTCCACATCTCCATTTGCAAGGTGATTATCGATTTTACTCATTAATTTTTCGACATTGGCAGTAGCAATATTCAAGGTAATGATCCTTTCTATGGAAAAAGCCAGACCCAATATGAGTGTGATCAAAACCAAACTCATAAATCTCCAGTCACCTTCAATAAATTTTTCTTTAAGGGTTTGATACATGGTCACTTCCCCTTCAGCAGCTAGCAATGTGAATGCATTGGAGTAAGCAGTTGCTACAAACACAGTAAGTAAAACAAGTAATTTTCGCATAATTCTTTGATTAAGTATTAACTAATTGATTAAAACAAAGGATAAAAATAATAATTTATTTGTGTAAAAGAAAAAACTTTTAAAAAAAGTTGCGGAGAGTGAGGGATTCGAACCCTCGATACACTTTTGGCGTATACACACTTTCCAGGCGTGCCTCTTCAACCACTCGAGCAACTCTCCAAAAACACAAAAATCTACATTTAAACGATGAATCCAAAATAAATGTGCCTAAATTCTATGTAAATAATTGAACTTTATTCCTATTGCCTTTTTAATGCTCATATAAATTAATGACTTTCAAGGTATAAAAAAATGTTGTTATTACATTAAAATGCTTAAATTC
>Ga0209573_1005337_pt1 | contig 11693 bp, 11 predicted proteins | sample TNRBio252014_DNA_FD_185870 | JGI IMG/M metagenome (GOLD analysis project Ga0209573, IMG submission 185870) | Wastewater treatment Type I Accumulibacter community from EBPR Bioreactor in Madison, WI, USA - TNR Reactor_6/25/2014_ DNA (SPAdes)... | ecosystem: Engineered > Bioreactor > EBPR >...
GATGGCGAACATCTTCCAATCCGACGAGGACGCCGGATCACCGGGATTCAGATAAAGCCGCGCTTCCTTTCCGGGAAAGCCGTAGACGAGGACGTCGTTCTTGCCGTCGCCGTTCAGATCATGGATGAAGGCGAAGAAATTGTCCGAGTAGCCCTTCTCCGCGATGAAAGGCTCGCCCGAGGTGAAGCGTTTCGCCTCGGCGAAGTCCGGCCCCGCGAACCAGAACGGACCATAGGCGAGATCGGCCTTGCCATCGCCGTTGAGATCACCGACCGCGCCGCCCTCGGCGTGGAAGTTGGGGACGAGGGTTTTGGATTCCCAGGCGTCGCCGGCAGTGGCCGCACTGGAGGACATCAAAATCCAGGAGAGCCCGCAGACGGGCAGGGGGAAACGTCGCAGGGTTTTCATCGGGTCGGGGGATTCAAGCAACATCGTCCGAACCCAACGTCGTTCTTGGGCGGCTCGGTCGGATCTTATGCGGATTCGGTCACCGCGTTCAAGAGCGGAGCGCGGGGCGCGAACGCGGTTTCGACAGGGTCCGGACCGGGAACCGGGAGGGTCGGGTGCGCTCTCAATCGAATTGGGGCGCGCCCGGGACGACTCCGGCCTGATGCGCCTCCACCGCGGCGCGGATTTTGGTGAGAATGTCAGGGTGCTGGGCGGCGAGATTCCGGGTTTCGCGGAGATCCTGGGTCAAGCGGTGGAGGAGGGGCGGCTCGTGGGTTTCCCCCTGGTCGGGACCATAGGCGGAGCGTGTCTTGAAATGGGCCTTCCATTCTCCGAGGCGGCAGGCATAGAGCTCGCTGCCGCGATAGTAGAAGAAAGGACGTTCGGGGAGGGCCTTGCCTTCGAAGAGGATCGGGGAAAGATCGGTCCCGTCGAGGACGACTCCGGAAGGGGCGGCGACTTCGGCGAGGGAAAGGAAAGTGGGGAAAACATCGAGCGCACCGACCGGATCCGAGTTCACCGAAGGCGAGATCCGCCCTGGCATCCAGGCGATCCCGGGCACGCGCATGCCGCCTTCCCAGGTCGAGCCTTTGCCCTCGTGGAGCGGACCGGCACTGCCACCCTGCGCCCCCTGGGTGAGCCAGGGGCCATTGTCGCTCGTGAAGATCACGAGGGTGTTTTCGGCGAGGCCGGATTGGCGCAGTGCTTCGAGGATTTGTCCGGTGCTCCAGTCGAGCTCCTCGACCGCGTCACCGAAGATCCCGGCGCGGCTTTTGCCCTTGAAGTCGGGGGAGGCGAACATGGGCACGTGCGGGAAAGTGTGAGCGAGGTAGAGGAAGAAGGGAGCTTTCTCCTGCGCCTTGATGAAGGCGATCGCCTCCTCCGTGTAGCGTTTGGTCAGGGTGGTCTGGTCGGCGGGTTGTTCAATGATCTCGCCATCGCGGATCAGCGGCACGTTCCAGCCATCGGCGGGCGGAGTCGGCGAGGAAGCGCTGCCCTTCGGGAGATCCGGACGTCCATCCATGTCGTTCGAGTAGGGCAGCCCGAAACTCCGGTCGAAGCCATGATCGGAGGGACGATGGCCCTCACGGGTGCCGAGGTGCCACTTGCCGACATGGGCGGTGGCGTAGCCCGAGGATTTCAGTGCCTTCGCGATCGTGACCTCGGCCGGCGGCAAACCTCCCGGCGATGGCGAAAAGAGGACCCGTTTGCCGAGCGGACCCGGGACCATGCCACTCCGGATCGGGTAACGCCCCGTCAGGAGCGCCGCGCGGCTCGGGGAGCAGACTTCGGCGGCGGAATAGAAATCGGTGAATCGCACGCCCTCCGCGGCCATGCGGTCGATCTGCGGGGTCCGGATCGTCGGCGACCCGTAGCAGCCGAGATCGCCGTAGCCGAGGTCGTCGCAAAAGATGAGGACGAAGTTCGTCGGCGCCGCCTCGGAGCGTGGGGCGAGGATCGCGAAGAGGGCGGCGAAAAGGGCGAGGCGGAACATGATGGGGCGGGGTCAGGGTTGGGTTTTCGAAGTCTCGTAGAGCACGGTGCCTTCGTCATCGACAAAGGCGATGCGCAGGATCGCGGGATCTCCGCCGACCGAGACCTGCAGGAATCCACCGGTCGGCTCGGGATAGAGGAAACGCTGGTCGATGAGTCCCTCGGGATCGGTCGTGTTTTTGCCCCCGGGTTTCTCGCCGCGGATCGCATTTTCGTCGTTCAGCGCGCCGCAGGAAAACTCCTCGAAGCCGGAGGGATGGACGCTGCGGTACTGCCAGTGACGGTCGCCGCAGAAGCTCATCACATTTTTGATCTCGTTTTCTTTCAGCCACGCGAAGAAGCGGTCGGCCTCCTGTTTGAAGCCGCGCGTGTTCGTGTGGTTGTCCTTCTTGCTGTCGCGGTCGGGGCCGACCATGGGCGTCGGCGTGATGATGAACTTCCAGGTGGCGTCGCTCTCCTTCAGGGTGCGCTGGAGCCAGTCGCGCTGTTCCGCGCCCCAGATCGTTTTGTCAGGACCGTCGGGCATCGCGTTGGGCGAGCGGTAGTCGCGCCCCTCTACGAACCAGAGTTGGAGGTGTCGGTGGACGCGGTGGGTGCGATAGGTCGGCAAGGTCGCCTCACTGCCGCGATGGATGGGCATCTGCTCGCGGAAGAGCTCGATGCCGGTCGGTGCGTCGGGAAGTTTCTCTCCGTCGAGGTCTGCGTCGTTGTAGCGGAAATCGTGATCGTCCTTCGACCAATAAGCCGGCGTCACCGCCAAGAAGTCGATCATCCGGGGAAAGCGGAATTGCTCGTGCCATTTCCTGCGCAGTTCGGGCAGGGTCTTGGCCGCGGTCTTCGCGGGATGGTCGTAGTAGACGATGTCGCCGGTGCCGATGAAGAAGTCGGGCTTGAGCGCGAGCATCGCGGCGTAGGCGGGGAAGCCGAGTTGTTTGTCCTCGTCGGAGGCATTGCTGCCCTTGCCATCCGCGCCGTTCATGAAGAAGGCGTAGTTCTGGCAGCTTCCCATGAGGAAAGAAAGCGGCGCTGCTGACCCGCGATCGGGCAGGGTCTTGAAGGTGCGGGTCGGGCCGGTCTTCGGGTTGGTTTTATCCTCGGCGAAGATGAGGCGGTAGTGGTAGAGCGTGCCGGGCTTGAGCCCCTCGATTCCGAGCCTCACGATGAAATCGTGCTCGGGTCTGGCCTCCAGCCATTTGCTCCGCGAGGCCGCGGCGAAATCCGGAGATTCACTCCACTGGAAGTAGGCCCATCCCGCCGCACCGGCCACATCGCCGGAGGGATCCAACTCCGGACCGGGGATCGCCGTGAGCCGCGATTGCAGAAGCACCGTGTTCGCCGTCGGCTCGCCCGCCATCTCGCCCTGGGCGTGGTGGATTTCGGCGGAGAGGCGCGTGGCCGTCGCGAGTGCGAGGAAAAGAAGGGCGAGGCGTTTCATGGGGGTGGGGGATCGTGTCAGATTGCGCCTGGGAAGGCAAGGTCGGACGAATCCGACCTGTCCGGTTGATCCGGGAATCCGGAGATGGAATGAGGGTTGCCGGGGGAGGGGGATTCGTTTATACGAAACGGAGTTATGCCCGCCGGTTCCCATTCCTCCCGCAGAATTCGTCAATCATGGAACTAAAAGACATCACCGCGAAGATTCGGGAATTCCGTGATGAACGGGATTGGGCTCAGTTTCATAATCCGAAGGACATGGCTATCGCGATTTCGATCGAGGCCAGTGAACTCCTGGAGCACTTTCTCTGGAAGAACCCGGAGGAGGTCGAGAGCCGCATCGAAGCGAAACGGAATGAGATCGAATCGGAGATTGCCGATATTGGCATCTATTTGACTGAACTCGCTGACAACCTCGGGATCGACCTCCTGGCCGCCATGGAGAGAAAGATTGCGGTCAATGAGGCGAAGTATCCTGCCTCCCAAGTAACGGGGTCCTCAAAGAAGTACGACGAGTATTCACAAGCGGAGGAAGATGATAATTGAAGTAAAAGAGTTCACTCAACGTGTAAACGGAGACGTGAACAACCTCGTGCGCGAACTCCAGCTCGTTACCGGAAGATTTGGGGATGAAGAAGCGGATTCCTGGCGCGCTTCTCTTCCGCGCCTTGCTAACGCATTTTCAACAGGAGGGTTTGAGTCTCTTCACCTCTATTTCAATGGCTCTGGCGCACTCTCTCTAGAATACCAACTCCCTGCTGCTTCCTCTTGGTGTGATGTTGTTTTGCTGGGTAAAAAGAAGGACACCCCCGGAGCCGTAATTATTGAGCTTAAACATTGGCTTACCAGCACTGACACTCCGGGTTCAGTCGAAGGGCTAATCCAGCACCTTGGTCAGACCACGCTCCACCCTTCTGATCAGGTAAGAGGCTACGCAGAATATTGCCGCCGATTTCACTCCGCAGTTCTCGAGCGAGGAGCGAACGTTAAGGGTTGCGTACTTTTCACCCGTGATACTGTCACAAAGGCGTATCAACAAGAGCCAAATCATAAGCTTACATCTTCGTTTCCCGTCTTTTCATTAGCAGCGGAGGATATGTTGGGACTTTTTCCGAACTTTATCGCGGAAACCATCGATACACCTGATCTCGAGTTTGCCACGGCCTTTGAGACAGGTCGCTACAAGCAGGACCGCGGCTTTGTTCAGCAAATCGGTGGCCAGATCCTTGATCCGAACAACACGCCTTTCGAACTTCTCGACAACCAACGTCGAGCATTCTCTCTTTGTAAGGCTCAGGTGAACGCCTCACTTTTTAGCGAGGGGAGCACGAAAGGGAAAAAGGTCATCGTTATCGAGGGGCCTCCAGGATCGGGTAAATCTGTTGTGGCGGCAAAAATCTGGGCAGCACTTGCTACAGACAAGAGACTTCCGGAAGGCCCCATCGTCTTTACAAGCACCTCCGCGAGCCAGAACAGCAACTGGTCCCATCTCTTCGCCGAAAGTGCTGCCGAAGTTGCGGGAGCTGGAGTTGTGAAAAAAGCGACTTCATACACCCCGATCACCACTCACAAACTGGGCAACCTACGTGAGCAATATAAGAACCCCGACCTGTTCAAGGATGGCGAGCAATGGCGAACACACTTGAAAACCCTGCGGGCACTTGGAACAAGGTTTGAAAATGGATCGAACGATGGAGAATATTTGGTCTCCGTCGTCGACGAGGCACATGCACTCATCAATCCCGAGCACCGCCAAGGACGCGGACAGTTCGGGTTTGTAACCGGCCTGGGACCGCAGGGCTATCACATCATGCGGGTCTCGCAGGTTTCCATCTTTCTATTGGATCCTCAGCAGAGCTTCCGCACCCGTGAGAACACCACTATATCTGACCTCAAGCAATGGGCCTCGGAGCTTGATGCTGAATATGTCGACGTCAGTCTTGCCGGGGGCCAGTTCCGCTGCGCAGGTTCGAAAGAGTATGTCGACTGGGTCGAAGCGATTCTTCGCAACGATCCTGTTGGGAAATGTCGCGTGCTGGCGTCCGCCTGGCACCACCCGAACCCCGTTTCATCCTCCAATGTCATACAGTTTCCGGTTCCGGAGCCGACTTCCAAGGTTGCCGAAGATCCTGTGCCATATGGCAAGATGGCGAAACTGAAGAAGAGTCTCAAGATATCAGGTCCTCTCGACTTCAAGATCTTCGATTCGCCGCAAGCAATGGAAGACGCATTGCGCACGAAAGTTAATTCCGGCTTTTCATCTCGACTTCTCGCGCCGTATGCGCGCCCGTGGGCTACAAGTGGTGCGGCTAACCCCCACGAACTTCCCCCGTCCATGAAGGACTTCAGCATTCCTTACATGGAAAATGGGTTCCAAAAGACATGGAGCAAGATCTGGAACTTCGTCCCATCAAATGGATCAGACTACGCGACTTTCATTCAAGGGAAGGAGGGATCAAGAATACACAAGGATCCTCTCTGTGAAGTGGGATGCCCTTACGCCGTGAGGGGTTTTGATTGGGATTATGTCGGCATCCTTTGGATGTCCGATCTCGTCTACCGCGGCGGCAGATGGGAGGTTAGACCCGAGAACGTTCATGAGTCGGGCATTTCCAGCCTCCGCACCCCAGCGATGAAAGAGGCAAACCCTAACGGACCTCATCACATTAACTTGCTAGAAGCTGTCGCTCAAAGTTACCGGATCCTGATGACCCGGCCCATTAAAGGAATTTACCTTTGGTTTGAGGACGAAGGAACACGCGCATACGTCGAGTCAACGATTGGTGAGCATGAAGGCTGAAGGCCAGTTCCATTTCGTCGCCTAAGTCGAAGCCCGCACCGCCACTATAGATCACCTTGAAGCCGAATCCGACTGCCAAATCATTCGCTCCAACCGCCTCCCGAAATCAACGCTCCACTCCGCATTTTTCGGGACCTCGGTCTGATAGCGCTTGAAAGCATCAGCGTGTGAATAGAGTCTGATTTTTCTATATGGCTCGATTCTCAGTTGGCGTGGATGGTTGGAAGGGAGAGTGGGTGGCTGTCCGGCTCCTGGACGGCGCTTTCTTCTCCGTGCAAGTTCATCAATCATTGGCTGAGATCGCGAAGGATCCGGAACCACAGGTGATCGCGGTCGATGTTCCCATTGGACTGGAAGATCGTGGATCCCGTGCCGCGGATGCCGCCGCGAGACAATTGATTGGGCTCAGGAGCAGCAGTGTGTTCAATTCGCCTCCCGCCTTCGCTCTCGACCCCCGGTGGGCGGACTACGGTGCGACCAACGCTGAATCGAGAAGACGGTATGGCAGTGGAATTTCAGCTCAGGGATTTGCGTTGCTGAAGAATATTCGCGAAGCGGACGCCGTGGCGCAGAAGGATCAACGGTTCCACGAGGTGCATCCTGAAGTCACCTTTTGTGCCATGAACGGCGGAACACCTTTGAAGTTCACGAAGAAATCGTGGAACGGACAAGAGGAGCGGATCGCTCTTCTCGCGAAGTGGGGAATCACGATTCCGTCGAGGCTTCCGGAGCAAGGAGCAGGGAACATTCCGGCGGATGATCTGCTCGATGCGGCGGCCGCCGCCTGGACGGCCGATCGAATCGCCCGATCGGAGGCGGATGCGGTTCCTGATTCCCAGCAACGGACTGGACGAATCTGGTTTTGATAGTCCCCCTCTCACCCTGCCGCCTCCTCGAGGTCGCGCTAATGCACTTCCCTTCACTCTTCCCCGCTTCGCCTGCCTCCTCGGGCTCTCCCACCTCGCCCCGCTTGAGGCCGTTGAACTATCCGTGACCGCCGATGACTCGATCCAACGCGCTCTCGACGCTCCAACCCGAACTCTCGGCGCAGAAAGAAGATGTCTCGGCGCTGCAACCTGAGGTGCTCTGCGATTTCACGGTTACACCGCTTTTTCGTAGTAACGGTCAAAGCGATTCGAAAGAATGAAGAACGTTGGAGCCCAGAGTCCGACAAAGAGCCCGAGTCGTTCGGCGTGCGCCTGGGTTTCGGGTAGTGATCCGCCCGTTAAAAACCAGATGGCAATGGATCCCGCCACCGAGGCGAAGCCAAGGAAGAAGCAGAGACTACTGAGTTGCTTAAGTTGTGAGTTTTTCATGTTGTTCGGTTCGTGGTTTGTTGCGCTGTCAGTGAATGCGTGGCACCGCCTAGTCCAGCACCAGCGTGACAGCCGCGTCGCCGCGCAGGGCTTTGGAATACGGGCAGGTCTCGTGCGCTGCTTCCATGATGCGTTGAGCTTGATCGCGGTCGGTTCCGGGAAGCTGCGCATGCAACTCCACCGCCAGGCGGAAACCGCCCTGATCCTCTTCAATCAGACTCACCAGCGCCCGGACCGTGGAGTTTTCGACGTGAATGCCGAGCTTTTTAGCCGCATTGCCCACGGCCCCGTGATAGCAGGCGGAATAGGCACCCGCAAATAGCAGCTCCGGATTGGGGCCGCGCTTCTCGATTCCCTTCTCCAACGGATTTCCTAACGTGACATTCAGCAGTCCGTCGGGTGACTGAATCGTTCCCGAACGGGCTCCTTTGGATGTCGCTTCGGCGGTAAATAGTGTTTTCATGATAGGATTGCCCGCTGGAAGTTGCGGCTAGATCTCAGTGCTTTAGCAATTTGAGCAGGACTTTGGCGGCTTCGGCGGAAGAGGCGGGGTTTTGGCCGGTGATCAGCAGCCCGTCGGTTTGCACATACACTCCCCAATCCGGGCCTTTGCTGTAATTTCCGTCCGCTTTTTTCAACTCATCCTCGAGTAACAACGGGACGACGTCGGTCAACTTCACTGCCGCTTCCTCGGTGTTGGAAAATCCGGTCACGTTCTTTCCCTTGATCAACGGGTCGCCATTGGGCAGTTTGACGTGGAGCAAGGCACACGGCGCATGGCACACCAGGGCCATGGGCTTTCCTTGTTGCTGAAAAGCTTCGAGCAGGGCGATCGAGTCGGCATCCGTGGTCAGATCCCACAACGGGCCATGGCCGCCCGGATAGAAAACCGCATCGTAATCGGATGGCTTGACGTCACTCAATTTCAAGGTGTGCGCGAGTTTCTGCTTGAGCGGTTCATCCTTGTCGAAGCGCTTGGTAGACGGGGTTTGAGCCTCGGCCTCCTCGCTTCTGGGATCAATCGGCGGTTGCCCGCCTTTGGGCGAAGCCAGCGTGATCTGCACCCCGGCATCGGCCAGGTGATAATAGGGAGCGGCAAACTCCTCCACCCAGAATCCGGTCTTCTTACCGGTGTCGCCCAACTCGCCGTGCGAGGTCAGGACGATCAAGACATTCATGATGATAAGATTGCTCATTGGCCGTGGTTCCAAGTCGCAGTTGGATTTGCCATCCGCATCCCACACCCTATCAGGGGTGCGGTTGCATGCGATGGGGTGTTACCCCACGCGCCCGACTTGCAGGAAGAGGTCGTGAAGGAGGACGAGGAATCCCATCGGGCCTTCAAGACTGACGCGTTACCCTCACTCCAAACAAAACAAACTCCGCTCCCCGCGCACGAACAACTGCCCGCCCACAGGCGCCGGAGTCGCATCGACGCCCTGACCAAGCGAATTCGTCGCAACCACCTCGAGTACAGGTGCATCCTTGATCACCGTGATCGTCCCACTCCGGTCGGTCAGGTAGACATGCCCTCCTGCGGCGACGGGTGAGGCGTAGGTGGAGGTGATCCCGGGGATGCGTTCGGGTCCAAAGAGGACCTTGCCGGTGGTCGCGTCGAGGCAGGTGAGGATGCCGCTTTTGCCTTTGAAGAAATAGAGCCGTCCTCCGGAAAGGAGGGGCGAGGCGATGTCGGGCGTGTCCTGACCGACCTGCCAGGCGACGTGTTCGCTGCCCTGGATGTCGCCCTTGCCGTCGAGGCGGAAGGCCCCGAGGAAGGAGCCGCGGAAACCGCTCGCGACGAAGGTGAGTCCGTCGGCAGAGACGGCCGAGGCGACGGGGCGCTCGGTTTGTCCGCCACAGCTCCAGAGCTCCTCACCCGTCGCGAGATCGTAGGCACGGGCTTTCGTCTGGCCGTTCATGATGACCTGCGACTTGCCTCCGGTCTCGACGACGAGCGGAGTGGCCCAGCAGGTCGGCTCGTCGTCGCGCTTTGCGGTCCAGAGAGGCGCGCCGGTCTTCTTGTTGAGGGCGTAGAGGGCAGAGGGTCCTTCGTGATCCCAGGGCACGAGGATCGTGTCGCCCGCGATAGTCGGGGAGCTGCCTTCGCCGAAGCCGTTGCGGGCCGTCATGGGAGGGAAGTCAGTCTTGCTCCAGAGGAGCTTGCCCTCGAGGTCGTAGCAAAAAAGTCCGCGCGAGCCGAAGTGGGCATAGACCCGCTCGCCGTCGGTGCAGGGCGAGGCCGAGGCGAAGGTGTTGGTCTCGTGGGTGTCCTCGTGGGGCGTTGCGGTCACGGCGGTTTGTTTCCATTTTACCTCACCGGTGGCCCGGTCGAGGCAGAAGAGCTGGAAGCTGAGTTTTCCCCCGCCTCCGGTTTCCGGAACAGCCGAGGTGACGAAGACCCGGTCTTCCCAGATCACCGGCGAACCTGAACCGCGGCCCGGGATTTCGACCTTCCATTTGACGTGCTCGCTCTCACTCCACGTCGTCGGCGGCGTCGCGGTGGTGGAGATCCCGTTGCCCCCGTGCCCCCGCCAGTGCGCCCAGTTCTGCGAGGAGTCCGCCGTCGCGGCAAGCGGGGCGAGGAGGATCGCGGTGAGAGCGAGGACGGGGAAGGGGAGCTGGGAAAAGGTCATGGCAATGAAACGCCGTGCGCGGGGGAAAGGTTTCCACGGATTTGGCGCGTTTGATGGATTCCATCAATCCGTCGTCCAAACTCCCTTTCCATCAATCCATTCGCGCTAATTCGCGTTTCATCCGCGACCATTCGCGTTCTGAATCTGCTTCAACGCAGATGTCCGCAGATGTCCGCAGATGTCCGTAGATGTCCGTAGATGTCCGTAGATGTCCGTAGATGTCCGTAGATGTCCGCGAATCAGAGATTAACCGAGCCCTCCTCACTCCGCCGTCAAACTCCACTCCGGCAACCTCATCAACTCCCCGCCCTTCAACGCACTTTCGTGCGCCAAAATCCCGCAGAGGGTAATGTTCGCCGACTGGACCGCGTTCGGGTAACCCTCACCGGCCCCGCGCAGCAACTCCACGAACTGATGCACGAGGTGCGGGTGCGAGCCGCCGTGACCGGCACCCTGGGTAAAGCTGAGGTGCTCTTCGCCGCCGTCGCCACCATAAACGCCGCCTTGAGTGAAGGGCGCGATTTCGTCGGGCAAACGATGGCCGTAATCCGGGCAGCTGACGCGCTCGGGGATTTCGGGCTCGGGCTTTTTCGCGGTGTGGACGACGAGGGGCTCGTGCTCGACGAGGGGCCACTCGACGGCCTTCTTCGATCCGTAAACCTCGAAGCTCTCGCGGTATTGGCGGGCGACGTCGAAGAGGGAACGGTAGACCTGGGCACTGAGATCGCTTTTGTGAAACTTGATGTGCGTCGTCTCGACGGCGAAGGGCGAGCCGTAGCATGCGTGCATCTCTTCGCGGATCGTGCCACTGGGGAAACAGCTCACGTATTCGGCTTCGTTGCGGGCGAGCCCGAGGACGGGGCCGACGCAGTGGGTCGCGTAGTGCATCGGAGGCAGGCCCGGCCAGTAGCCCGGCCAACCGTCCATGTCCTGCTGGTGGCTCGCCTTGAGGAACTGCAGCTTGCCGAGTTCGCCCTGGTCATAGAGCTCCTTCATGAAAAGGAACTCGCGGGCATAGACGACGGTCTCCATCATCATGTAGTGGAGACCGGTCTCGCGGCAGAGTTCGACGATGGCTTTGCAATCCTCGACCGAGGTCGCCATGGGCACGGTGCAGGCGACATGCTTGCCCGCGCGGAGGGCGGCGAGGGTGTGCTCGGCATGGTTCGGGATGGGGGTGTTGATGTGGACGGCGTCAATGTCAGGATCGGCGAGGACGTCGGCGTATTCCTGATAGCGTTTTTCGATGCCGAACTTGTCGCCGATCTCCTTGAGCGACTCGGGATTGCGCTGGCAGATCGCACTCATCTCGGCATTGGGATGGCGCTGGTAGATGGGGATGAACTCGGCTCCGAAGCCGAGGCCGATGATGGCGACGCGGGGTTTTGCGATGGGCGTGGTCATGGTTGGGGAAAAGTTTTGGACACGGACCTGAAGCATGGACCGACTGCAGATCGCCCGCTTGAACGGGACGGACGAAACTTATGCGATTCCGGCCCGCCGAGGCAAGGCGCGATTCGGAATCACTTGAGCGAGTAGGCCCAGACCGGGGAGGAGGCGACTTTCCAG
>Ga0209573_1005338_pt1 | contig 11688 bp, 8 predicted proteins | sample TNRBio252014_DNA_FD_185870 | JGI IMG/M metagenome (GOLD analysis project Ga0209573, IMG submission 185870) | Wastewater treatment Type I Accumulibacter community from EBPR Bioreactor in Madison, WI, USA - TNR Reactor_6/25/2014_ DNA (SPAdes)... | ecosystem: Engineered > Bioreactor > EBPR >...
CGGGGTGCACGGGGCCTGGCGCCACCGGTGACTCGTGGACGTGCTCCTTCCGCCCCCCGGGGGGCGGATCCTGCGGCGAGGCCGCGGCCGGCGCCTCGAATGTCCCGAACGTCCTCTCGGGCTTGGCCGGAGGCTCCAGCTCGTTCTCGCGGTACCAGGCGATCGGGTCGGCCTTCAGCGCCGCCACCATCTTCGGCAGCGTCGCGCGCAGCGTGCGCTTCGGCTCCCATCCGAGCAGCGTGCGGGCGCGCGTGATGTCGAGCGCAAAGTGGTCGTTCGCGCGGTCGATCATCCACGGCTTGACGAACGCCTCTTGTCCGGGGATGTGGTCCAGCACCCAGGCGCCCGCCTTCGCGAGGGGCGCCAACGCGGAAGGGATCGCGATGGTCTCCGTGCTGGTGCCGCGGATCAGGCGGGCGATGCTGTGTTGCAGCTCGTCGTAGCTGAGGGCCTCCGGCTCGCCGAGGAGGATCGCGACCTCCGGCGGAAGCGTGGCCCGGCGTTCCACGACGCGCTCGATGGCATCCACCATGTCATCCATGTGCAGGAAGGCCTGACCGTGCGCGGTCGAGCCGGAGTAGAACCGGCTGGTGAGGTTACGATCCAAGATGCGCTGGATCTGGTGCGCCAGCGGGACCGAGTGGCACCCGTCGTCGTAGACGCCGGAGATGCGCAGCAGGACGGCCGGAATGCCGCCTCGCTCGTCGCGGATGAGCTGCTCGGTCCGGACTTTCGACGCCGGGTACGCCCAGGTCGGTTCGAGCGGCCAGTCCTCCGTAATGAGCTCGCCGGGCTCGCCCGGCCGGTGTACGAGCATCGTGCTGGAGAAGACGAACTGCTCCACCTGGAAGCCCAGCTCGCGTAGCCCGCGCAGGACGCGGCCCGTGCCGCGGACGGTGATCTCCTCGTACTTCGGGCTCGGCTTGCCGAAGAAATCATAGTAGGCGGCGAGATGGATCACCGAGGCGACGTGCGCCCCGTGGTGGTCACGGATGGCGCGGAGTCCGTCCCTTACGCTCTCGTCGGACGTGATGTCGACGGAGACGTATACGCAGCCCGTCGGCGCTGGTTGAGGTGCCTTTCGGTCGAACCCGACGACGTCATCGAAACGCCCGGCGAATCGCCGCATCACGGCGTCGCCGATTCGGCCGTTGGAGCCGGTGACGATGACAATCCCGCGGTCCGGCGTCATGACCTCTCCTCCCGCCCCCGTGATGGAGTGGGCGCGCATCCCGGCTCTCTCGGTGTGGCCGGTGCGTACCGGCTGCATGGATCTATCAGAATGTGCGTCGCCAACATTAGAGGCACCTTAGAGCCCAGCTCTCCGCCCCGTGTAAGCGATTGGGCGGCGTCGTCCGCTCCTCCCCGGGGAACGCTCAGTTCCGCGGATCGGCAGGGACGACGCCGCCCGGATCGATCAAGTCGGGCGAGACCGCGGGTGCCTCAGGCCCGATCGCGCTCCCCTCGGCAGGAGTCGCCGTCAGTGCCCTCGATGGCCGGAGCTCCCCATGCCACATCCGCCCCGGCTGGTCCTCGGTTCAGAGGCGGCCTCCTCACCGGCGAGCTCGGCAGCGGTCCCGAAAGTCCGCTCCGCCGCGGCGATCGCCTCGTCGACGAGCTCCCCGAGGGCGGGCGGCGCCGCGTCCGCCAGGCCACGGAGCGTCGCCAGGCTCTCCCGGCAGACCTTCTGTACCCGCGAGGCATCTCGCGTAAGCCCATCGTCCTCGCCACCGGCGCGTAGGCCGGCACGCAGCTCATCCTGAACCGAGACGTAATCCCCGACGGACCGGTCTACCCGTTCGCGCTCGCGCGAACGGACGCTCGCGCGGAGCGCCCGCAGCGCGCTCCTTTCGTCGCGAAGCGCCACGTCCAGGTTCGCGGCAGGCCTCTCCGCCGAAGGCGTCTGGCCTGGCGCCCCCGGGTCGCCGTGGACGTGTTCCTGGGCCATGGCCGGGAGGCTCAGCATCGCCGTGGAAAGGAGAAGTGTTCGAAGAACTTTCATCGCTCAACCCCTAGAAAATGACGTTCTTGTGGTCCATGCCGCCGCATCCGTTCTTCGCGAACGGCCGGTTGCAGCCACCCTTGAAACACGCATCGCCTGTGTACCCGGCGGGCCCGATGAACTTGACCCAGTCGAGGACGGCCGTCTTGAGCTGGGCCGCGTCGGCTCCCTTCACAACGAGCATGTAGTTCGAGAGCCCCCAGATCGTCATGGCCATGTTGCACGGGCAGCAGCACGTCTTCATGGAGAACTTCTTGCAGCACACGGTCGGAATCGCCGAGAGGACGTCGTCCTTGATCTTCTGCTGCTCGGGCGCGAGGCTCATGTCGGCGTAGCCGATGAACTCCTGCGTCTGCGTCTTCACGTCCTTGAAGACCATCTTCCCGGCGGCCGCCTTCGAAGGCGGGGCGGCGGCGGCCGACGAGATTGCGAGGACCGCAATGGCGGCGGTGATCCAGCGGCGGAGGTGGGTGGCTGTCGTCATGGGGCTTCTCCTTATTGGTCTGGCTCGAATTGCGATGCGCGTCACGCAGGAATCAGCGACGGTTCCGGGGCGGGTACGGGAGCATCCGGGTCCGGCTTCGGGAGGCTCCGCTGCTTCCAGAGCATGTAGACGGCCGGATAGACGAGGAGCTCCAGGGCGAAGGACGTGACGAGGCCGCCGACCATCGGGGCGGCGATCCTCTTCATGACGTCGGAGCCCGCTCCGACGGACCACATGATCGGGAGGAGGCCGAGGATCGCGGCGAAGACGGTCATCGCCTTCGGGCGAACCCGCTTGACGGCGCCGTGGATGATCGCCTCCACGAGCTCGAGCCTGTTCCTCAGCAGCCCCTTCGCCTTCGCCTCGTCGTACGAGAGGTCGAGGAAGAGGAGCATGAAGACGCCCGTCTCGGCGTCGAGGCCCATGAGGGCAATGATCCCGACCCAGACGGCGATCGACATGTTGTAGCCGAGGATCCAGAGGAACCAGACGGCCCCGATGATCGAGAAGGGCACGGCGAGGAGGACGATGAACGTCTTCATCGCCGACTTCGTGTTCATGTACATGAGGAGCCAGATGAGGACGAGCGTAATCGGGATGACGACCTTCAGCCGTTCCCTGACGCGGATCATGTTCTCGAACTGGCCGCTCCAGACGAGGGTATAGCCGGAGGGGAGCGTGACTCTTTCGGCCACGGCCTTCTTCGCCTCCTCGACGAACCCGCCGACGTCCTCCTTTCCGGTGTCGAAGTCGACGTAGACGTACCCCGAGAGGAGCCCGTTCTCGTTGCGGATCATCGAGGGCCCCTGGACGAGGCGGATGTCGGCGAGCTGGCCCATCGGGACCTGCGCTCCCGACATCGTCGGGACGAGGACCCGCTCGAGTCGGGTGAGGTCCTCGCGCAGCTCGCGGGGATAGCGGAGCGAGACGGTGTAGCGCTCCCGCCCCTTGATGACCGTCGTGATCGGCTCGCCGCCGATCGCGGTCATGATGACCATGTTCGCGTCGTCCACGGTGAGGCCGTAGCGGGCGAGCTGGTCGCGCTTCAGCTCGAAGTCGATGAAGTAGCCGCCCGCGACCCGTTCCGCGAAGGCCGAGCGGGTCGCCGGGACGGACCGAACGGCCGTCTCGATCTCCTTGCCGATCCGCTCGATCTCGGCGAGGTCGGAGCCGAAGACCTTGATCCCGATCGGCGTCCGGATGCCGGTGGAGAGCATGTCGATGCGCGCTTTGATCGGCATCGTCCAGGCGTTCGTCGTCCCGGGGATCTTCATCGCCCGATCCATCTCGTCGACGAGCTCGTCGTGCGAGATGCGGTCGCGCCAGACGTGGCGGAAGACCGACGCGAGCCACCCCGGCGCCCAGGAGGAATACCAGCGCTCGCGTGGCCGCCACTGATCTTCGGGCTTCAGGATGACGGTCGTCTCCATCATCGAGAACGGGGCGGGGTCGGTCGCGCTGTCGGCGCGGCCCGCCTTGCCGAAGACCCGCTCGACCTCTGGGAACGACTTCAGGATCCGGTCCTGCACCTGGAGGAGCCTTTCCGCCTCCGTGACGGAGATGCCGGGCATCGTCGTCGGCATGTAGAGGATGCTTCCCTCGTAGAGGGGCGGCATGAACTCGGAGCCGAGCTTCATGTAGACCGGCACCGTCGCCGCCATCGCCAGGAGGGCGGCGGCGATCGTCGTCTTCGGGTGCTTCAGCACGAACCGGCACGGGGGCTCGTAGATCCGGTGGAGGAAGCGGCTGACGGGGTGCTTCTCCTCGGCGTAGTACTTCCCGACGGTGACCTGGTTGACGACCCAGGCGAGCCACCTCGGCCGGAAGTGGAAGAAGTCCATCCGCGCGAAGAGCATCCGCAGCGCCGGGTCGAGCGTGATCGCGAGGAACGCCGCGATCGCCATAGCGAGGTTCTTCGAGAAGGCGAGCGGCTTGAAGAGGCGCCCCTCCTGGTCGACGAGCGTGAAGACGGGAAGGAACGCGACCGCGATGACGAGGAGGGAGAAGAAGACCGACGGGCCGACCTCCATGAGCGCCTCGAGGCGCACCTTGTGGAAGTCGCCCGGACGCCCCCCGTCGTTCCAGAGCTGGAGCTTCTTGTAGGCGTTCTCGACCTCGACGATCGCTCCGTCGACGAGGACGCCGATGGAGATCGCGATGCCCGCCAGGGACATGATGTTGATCGTCAGCCCCATCTGGCCGAACGGGATGAACGCGAGGACGACCGAGATGGGGATCGTGAGGATGGGGACGATCGCGCTCGGGACGTGCCAGAGGAAGATCAGGATGATGATCGAGACGACGATGATCTCCTCGATCAGCTTCGACTTCAGGTTGGATACGGAGCGCTCGATGAGGTCGGAGCGGTCGTAGGTCGTCACGACCTTCACGCCTTTCGGGAGCGACGGCTCGACGTCCTTCAGCTTCTGCTTGACCCTCTCGATGACGTTCAGGGCGTTCTCGCCGCTTCGCATCACGACGATGCCGCCGACGACGTCGCCCTTGCCGTCGAGGTCGGCGACGCCGCGGCGGATCTCCGGTCCGAGCGAGACGCGGCCGACGTCGCCGACCGTGAGCGGCGTGCCGCGCTCGTTCGTCTTGAGGACGATCTGCTCGATGTCCTTGACCGATTTCAGGTAGCCGCGACCCCGTACCATGTACTCGCGGCCCGAGAACTCGATGAGCCGGCCGCCGACTTCCGCGTTGCTCATCCGGATCGCCTCGGCGACGCGTGAGATCGGGACGCCGTACGCGGAGAGGACGCTCGGGTCGACGGTCACCTGGTACTGCTTCTGCGAGCCGCCGACCGTCGCGACCTCGGCGACGCCCGGCACGGACTGGACCGCGTATTTGAGGAACCAGTCCTGGTAGGTCCTCAGCTCATCGGTGCTGTTCGTGCCCGATTCGTCGACGAGGGCGTACTGAAAGACCCACCCGACGCTCGTCGCGTCGGAGCCCATCTCGGTCTTGACCCCCTGGGGGAGGCTTCCCTGGATCTTGGAGAGGTACTCGAGGACGCGGGAGCGGGCCCAGTAGAGGTCGGTGCCGTCCTCGAAGATGACGTAGACGTAGGAGAACCCGAAGTCGGAGGAGCCCCGGATCGTCTTGACCTTCGGCGCGCCCAGGAGTGCGGTGACGATCGGGTACGTGACCTGGTCCTCGATGATGTCGGGGCTCCGGTCCCACTTCGAGTAGATGATGACCTGGGTGTCGGACTGGTCCGGGATCGCGTCGAGGGGCGTCCGCTTCATGACCCAGACGGCGATCAGGACCGCGACGGCGTAGAGAGAGAGGACGAGGTACTTGTTCTCGGCGGAGAAGCGGATGACCCGCTTGATCACCCCTTCGCCTCCGCCCTCGCTGGGGCTCGCGTGGCTCATCGCGTCCTCCTTCAGTGGGCGTGGGCGGCGGGTGTCGCCGGCGGCGAGGGCGGATCGGGCGTCTTCGTCGTTTCTCCGGGCGCCCTCGTGGGTGAAGTTGTGGTCATCGCGGAGAGAGCAGCCTTCAGGCGCGACTCCGAGTCGACGAGGAAGTTGGCGCCCCGAGCGACGATCTCCCCGGCCGAGAGGCCGCCCGTCACTTCGTACTGGCCGCCCGCATGGTCTCCGACGGAGATTTCACGCGGCGCCAGTCTTCCCTTCCCTTCTGCCACGAACACGATCTTCCGTGTACCGCTGTCGATGACGACGTCGTCGGGAAGGACGAGCACGTCCCGAGACTGCCCGTGAATCGTGACCTGGGCGTACATCTCGGGCTTCAGCTCTTCCTTTGGATTCGCGAACTCGAGGCGGACCTTCACGGTCCGTGTCATCTCGTCCACGGCCGGGTAGACATAGGTCACGCGCCCCGTCCAGGACTTCCCGGGCCAGTAGGAGAGCGTCATGGTCGCCGTCTGACCGAGCGAGAGCCGGGGGAGCTCGTATTCGTAGACGTCGGCGATGACCCAGACGCCGGAGAGGTCGACGATGTCGAAGAGCGAATCGGCCGGCATGACCTTCATCCCGTGATAGGCCATCCGGCCCGTGACGAATCCGGAGATCGGAGCGTAGATGTTCAGTGTCCTGGTCGGCTCGCCGCGCTTTTCGAGGGCGTCAATGTCCCGAGGGGTGATGTCCCACAGGAGGAGGCGCTGCCGGGCGGCCGCGACGAGGTCCTGCCCACCCTGCGAGACGGACGGAATCGTCGATCCCGAGGTGGACTTCGCGGCCCTGAGCGCCATCAGGTACTCCCGCTGCGTCGCGTACAGCTCCGGGCTGTAGACCTTTACCAGGACGTCGCCCTTCCTGACGTACTTGCCGGTGTAGTCAGCCTCGATCGCCTCCACGTACGCCTCGTAGCGCGTGTGAACGTGGTGAACCCTCCGTTCGTCGTACGCAACGCGTCCGGTCGTCCGGATGGAAGTTTCGAAGGCTCCCCTCTTCACCTCTATCGTTTTGAGACCCAGCAGCTGCTGCTTCTGGGCGTCGATGGTGATCGCGGAGAGGCCCTCGGGTCCCTTTGCGCCCGTGTCCACCTCGTCCGAGTAGACAGCCACGAAGTCCATCCCCATCGAGTCCTTCTTGGGCGTCGGCGAGGTCTCCTGCGGATTCATCGGGGACCGGTAGAAGAGGATCTTCCTTTCCCCGGAGGGCGCGGCCGTCCCCGCGACCGCGGCCTCGTGGGCTTCTTCCTCGATCGGGACCAGCTTCATGCCGCAGATCGGGCAGTCGCCCGGGCCATCCTTGATGACATCCGGATGCATCGGGCAATGGAACCGCTTGGCGGCGGCCGTTGGTCCGCCGCTCTTCTGGCAGGCGGCCGAGACCAAGATGGACCCGCCGGCCACGACGGCGAGAGCGACGGTGAGGGCGATAGCGAGGAGGCGCTTCTTCTTCATTTCTCTGCTCACATCTTCGGGCTGGCCGACGCGGCCGCCGGGGCTGACTTAGAGGCCATGGGCGCCTGGCTGCTCCGCTCGGGAGAGAACTCCTCGAGGTCGGCCAGTGCGCGGATCAGGTTCGCCAGCCGTCCGAGGGCGGCTCGGCGATCACCGAAGTACGTGCCGATAGCTTCAAGGACCGTCACGAAGGGGACGGTGCCGGTCCGGTAGCTGGCAAGGGCGGCATCGACGGAGAGCTGGTCCTGCACGAGGATCCCCTCGGCGTCGAGCCGCGCTTCCTGGGCGAGCTGATTGAGGCGGATGAGGCGTTCCTCAGTTGCAGCCTGCACTCGGCGACGGAGGGACTCCTCTGTGGCGGCTGCCGCCGAGGCGAGGGTCTCGGCCTCCACGATGAGCGGCCGCTGCTTCTGGCCGGCCCAGAGAGGGATCGAGACGCCGAGACCGGCGGACCACATCAGCGGGAGCCCCCCACGGTTCATGTATGCGGCCGAGGCGACGAAGTCTGGCATGAGGTTTCGGCGCGCGAGATCGACGGAGAGCTTGGATCGCTCCCTCACGAGTGCGATCTCCTTCAGCTCCGGGGTCTCGTCGACGGCCCGGGCGAGGGTCTCCGCGCTCGAGGGGATCGTCACGAGGCGTCCCGGTGTGAGGCGCTGCTCAGTAGGAATAGGCGCGTCAGGCGGCCGGAAGAGGAGCTGACGCAGCTCGCTCAGTGCCGTCAGCTCGGCTGCTTCCTCGCGGCGGCGCTCTTGAAGAAGCCGCGTCCGCTCGCTCTGCGCTCGGAGGACGTCCTGCTGGCTCGCGAGACCCGCCGCGTACCGACCTCGGGTTACTTCCTCGATGCCTTTCCACGTTTCGGCTTGCTCGTCCACGAGCCGCAAGGCTTCGCGTGCCTCGAGGAGGTCCGCGTAGGCGCGGCGGACCGAAGCCCCGATTGTGAGCACGACGCGCTGGGGTGCGGTCCCCGCCCTCTCGGCGTCTTTTTGCGCGACCTCCCGGGCGAGACGGAGCTTCCCCGGGTACGGAATCGCCTGCTGCGCCATGAACTGGAGACGCGTCATCTCCATGGTCCCCAGCGAGGGCGAGACCCCGTCGTTCTCGTAGCTCACCGAGACCATCGGGTCCGGCAGAGTGCCGGCGGGCTTAATCCGCGCCTCCGTGGAGGCTGCCGTGGCCCGCGCCGACCGGATCTCGGGATTCGCCCCGAGCGCCTCGTCGACGAGGCGCTCCACCTCGGCGCGATCCAGCGGCGGCGGTGGCTCTACCCCCTGGGCTCTGAATGCAGCGACGGACAGGAGGGCGCAAAGCGCGACTCCCCGTCGGGACCATAGAACGGACATCTCTTCACCTCGTGCTCCGGTCGTCGGGCGCCGCCTGCGTCAGGCAGCGACGAAAAGGCTACGCTCCAGGATCAGATCCTGAGGACGCCGATCCGGAGGAAGAGCTGGCCATCCTTGGCCCGGCATTGCGCCGTTGTCCGGAGGTCGTGGCTGGGCGAGCCCGAAATCTCGTCGACGTCCTGACCCGGCGACTCCGAAACCCCGGCCCGGGACGGCCTCTCCGGCGGCGCCCCTGCCGAATCCCCAGGCGCCCTGGTTACGCTGCAAGGCCCCCCGGGGGGGCAGCAGCACCCCTCCGAGTCGTCTGACAGGGTGTCCTCTGTGCCTCCTGCCGGGAGAGCTACGCCTCCGCAACAATCACCGGGCATCCTCGACGCCGAGACCCCCAGCCAGCGGGTCGCCGTCGCCGCGCAGGTCGCCGGCGCGACCTTCGCGCCGAGCAAGAGCACGGCGAGAGCCAACGCCACCCCACGGAAGACCCAGCGCCCCCGATTCCCGCCTCCGGCGGTCTCGGTGGGCATCTGTGTGCGGGCTGCGGGGTTCTGCTGGCGAAACACCATCGACTCGGCTCGAAGGGAACTTACCCCCCCAACATTAGAAACGGATTAGTGCCGAGGTATCGTGAGACCCTTCGATTCGGTCGGTGAATCAGATGAAGGTAGTCGTCGTTTGAAGGTACTCGTCGTTGAAGATGACCCGAAACTCCTGGAAAGCATCCGACAGGGGCTGAAGGAACACGGATTCGCCGTGGATGTGGCGCCGGATGGTCGCCTGGGGCTCGAGCTCGCGCTTGGGGGCGACTACGACGCCCTCGTCCTGGATGTGATGCTCCCCGGCAGAAGCGGCCTCGACATCCTGCGTGAGCTGCGGGTCCGCCATCAGGCGACGCCCGTCCTCATCCTCAGCGCCCGGTCCGCCGTCGAGGACCGGGTCCGGGGACTGGACCTCGGAGCGGACGACTACCTTCCGAAGCCCTTCAACTTCCAGGAACTCCTCGCACGCCTCCGGGCGATCACTCGGCGCCCGGCGGCCGAGCCGGCCACCACGCTCACGGTCGGTGACCTCGAGATGGACACGGTGCACCGGGATGTCCGCCGTGCCGGCCGCCCGATCGAGCTCACCTCGAAGGAATTCGGCCTCCTCGAGTACCTCATGAAGCGGAAGGGGGTCGTCCTGACACGCGCCATGATCCTCGATCACGTCTGGGACCTCGACTACGACGGCGGCTCGAACCTCGTCGAGGTCTACATCAATTACCTCCGAAAGAAGGTCGACCAGGGCGCCGATGTGAAGCTCATCCAGACGGTCCGCGGCTCCGGGTACGTCCTTAAGGATCCAAAGTGAGAGCGCTTCCGAGGACATTTCGCGGACGGCTGACCCTAGGGTACTCACTCGTCCTCACGCTCATTCTGGCCGCCTTCGGGCTCAGTCTCTACTTCATCGTCCGTGGCCAGCTCCACCGTCACCACGACCGGGAGCTCACCGAGACCGCCGACGCTATTCAGGCCGTCATCGGGCAGCACGAGGACTGCGAACACCTGACTCCGGAGCAGGTCGCGCAGCTGAACCGATATTCGAAGCTCGCTCTTTTCCACTCCGTCGACGGCGACCCGGCAGTCTTTTACCGCTCGCCCGACCTCGAGTCGGTGCCGGCCGCCAGGGAGCTCGCAGCGCGGCCGCAATTCCTCGAGGAACGCTCGGCTTTTCGCACTTACGTCGAGAAGGGCGGCCTCCTTCGGGTCTACACGAGGCCCTACAAGTCCCATGCCGGACGCCAGGGCGTCATCCGGGTCATGGAGCGAACGGGAGACGTCGAGCTTCCCCTCTCGAACCTCCGCCTCGCCCTGCTCCTCCTTGCGCCGATCGCGGTCGCAGGATCTGCCGCAGTCAGCTACTGGCTCGCCGGTCGCGCGCTCGCTCCCGTCGTCGAGATCACGGAGCTGGCGAGAGAGATTGAGTCGACACAGCTCAGCCGCCGGCTCCCGACCCGTCCCGTCCCTGACGAGATCGGCCGGCTCGTGGACACGTTCAACCAGATGATCGGCCGCCTCGAGAGCTCCTTCGAGTCGATGAAGCGCTTCACCGCGGACGCCTCCCACGAGCTCCGAAGCCCGCTCGCCAACATGCAGAGCACCATCGAAGTGGCTCTCGGTCAGCCGCGGGAGCCGGACGAATACCGATCCGCGATGGCGAGTCTCAACGAGGAGGTGGGCCGTCTCCGGCACATCGTGGCCGACCTCCTCCTCCTGGCGCGCGCCGATAGCGGGAAGGTCCCCTTCCAGCTCGAGCCGGTCAGTCTCGACATTCTCGCGGGCGAGGTGGTGGAGTCGTTCTCTGAGCGGGCGAACGCCCTCGGGGTCCGCCTAGTAATGGCGCCAGCGCCCTCCGTCGTCATTCCAGGCGATGAACGCTGGCTTCGTCAGCTCGTCCTCAACCTCGTCGATAACGCCGTCCGATTCTCGACTGAAGTAGCCGCGCACGCCACTGAAGGTAGAGTCCGCGTCATCGTGTGGACCGAGGACCAACTTGCGTTTCTGGCCGTGGACGACGACGGCCCCGGGATCCCCGAGTCGGATCTGGATCGCGTCTTCGAGAGATTCTTCCGCAGCGACACCGCCCGCACGCGCCTGGCGGACGGCGGCGCCGGCCTCGGCCTTGCAATCTGCGCATGGATCGTGCGCGAACATGGTGGAACCATCCGCGCCCTCCAACGCTCCGAAGGCGGTACCCGCATGATCCTGGCGGTACCGAGGTCATCAAGCCTGCCTCAGTAGAAGAAGTACCGCTCCTCTAAGGCGGCTCTAATCTCGCCCGCGCATATTCCCTCCTAGAACACCGGGCCCGACGGGCGCCGGTCGCCTGGGATCGTCCGGCGACCCGCAACCCGCCCTCCGGTGTCCACCCATCCTCGGACGCTCGGGGCCCGGGGACGTTTGAGCGGAGGGACTCGCACATGACACCCATGAACGGACACGACACTCCC
>Ga0209573_1005339_pt1 | contig 11682 bp, 12 predicted proteins | sample TNRBio252014_DNA_FD_185870 | JGI IMG/M metagenome (GOLD analysis project Ga0209573, IMG submission 185870) | Wastewater treatment Type I Accumulibacter community from EBPR Bioreactor in Madison, WI, USA - TNR Reactor_6/25/2014_ DNA (SPAdes)... | ecosystem: Engineered > Bioreactor > EBPR >...
GTGCTTCGCCACGCACGCCGTCGTGCCGCGGAACTCTGTGCAGTCCATCCCGAAAGACGTGCCCTTCGAGGATGCGGCGCTGTTCGGATGTGCCGTCGTCACCGGCGTCGGCGCCGCAGTCAACACGGCCAACACCAAGGCCGGCGATGTCGTTGCCGTCGTCGGGCTGGGCGGTGTCGGCCTCTCATGCCTGCTCGGCGCCATCGTCGCCGGGGCCGGCCGCATCATCGCGGTCGATGTGCACGACGACAAGCTGGCGCTCGCCCGCCAGCTCGGCGCCACCGACACCTTCAACGCGCGCGACGCCGATTGCATCGAGCGCATTGTCAAGGCCACGGACGGCGGCGTCGACACCGCCTTCGAGATGGCCGGCACCATCAAGGCCATGGAGCTTGCCTACAAGATCACCGTGCGCGGCGGCCAGACCGTGTCGGCGGGATTGTCGCCCGCCGCGGCGCAGCTCACGCTGCCGCACTACCAGATGGTGCAGGACGGGCGCGAAGTGAAGGGCAGCTACATGGGCGGCTGCGTCATCGCCCGCGACGTGCCGCGCTACATCGGCCTCTACAAGGATCGCAAGCTGCCCGTCGATCGCCTGCGCAGCGCCCGCATCCGCCTCGACGAGGTCAACGAGGGCTTCGATCGCCTCGCCGATGCGAGCGTCGTGCGACAGGTCATCATGTTCGACTGATCAGGCCGGCGCGCGCTCAGGCGATGTCGTACCGGGCCTCGAGCGCATGCCGCTGCCCGGATTCGAGCAAGATCCGGTCGCTGCCGGCGTTCGTCGTCTCGACGCACATCATCCGGCGGTAGGCGTCGGGCGCACCGAGATCGCCGAGACGCTGGGTCTTGGCGATCCATGGGTTCCAGACCACCGTGCTGGCGCTGCCCTTGGATGTGATCGCGATGCGCCGCGCCTGGTCGTCGAGCTCGATGGCCCGCGTATCGCCGATATAGATGCGGTCGATCTCGGCATCGATCCGGATCGGATCGCCGTGCCGCTTGATCGCGTGGCCGTCGAGCGTATCGATGAAATCGACGTTCTCGAGCCCCCGGATGACGACTTCGCCGATGTCGCCGACCGCGAAGTAAGTGTGCAGCGCTTCCGAAAGGACGAGCGGGGCCGCGCCGGTATTGGTGGTCTCGAGCCTCAGCGAAAGTCCGTCGTCGAGCCGGACGGTCAGTTCGGCCCGTGCCGAGTGCGGCCAGAGGCCCGCATGTTCGGGGCGCGTTTCGAATGTCAGCGTGATCGAGGCGTGCTCCGGTGAACGGCCGTGCGTCGTCGCTGCCACTTGCCAGGCGAGCGTGCGCACGAAGCCGTGCGACGGTTTCGTCGGATCCTCGGGATGGGCGCTAAACCAGGGCCAACACACGGGCACACCGCCGCGGACGGGGCGCACGTCGCCGAGCCGCGCGACGGGAGACAGCCAAAGCTGTTCGACGCCCCGATGACGCCAGCTCAGCACCTGGGCGCCTTGCAATGCTATGGTGACGGAGTTCCCTTGCGCGGCGAGGTGGGCGACCGGCCCGCCGAGACCGCTGGCAGTGAAGGATATGGCGCTCGCGCGTCCGAACGTGCGCTCGAGTTCGTCGGTCTGTGTCCCGGGTGGCATCAGATCAGTCGCCGATCAGCGGTTTCAGCGTGGCTCCGAAAAGGCGCGTCTGCACCTCCTGGTCCTTGACGGAAAGCTGGGCGGCGAACCAGTCCTGCACCATCTGGCAGACCTTCTGCTGCGGCGCCTGGGCCAGCGCGCGGGCGTCGTCGAACAGCGCCAGGTCCGCCGGGCTCCAGCCGCGCAGAGCGAGCTGCCCTGCCAGCACATCGTAGTCCTTGCGATCCGCCGGCGTGATCTTGTTCTGCGTCTTGCGCCCGTCGACGATCGCCGCGACGACGGCGGCGATCTGCAGTTGCATGCTGGTCGTGTGCTCCGGCGAGCGCATCAGCTCGATCATCTTGGGATCGGTCTCGCCCGCCGAGATGAAGCGATAGCAGGCTTCGGTGCCAACCTTCGTCAGGGCGCCGAGATTGTCGATGAAGGTCTGGGCGATGTGCCGGAGCGCGGCAGGATTTGCGGCGAAGGCAAGCGCGGCGTTCTTGCGTCGCAGTTCCACCATGCGCTGCATCAGAAACAGCGATATGGCATCGTCATCGGCACCGACGGCTTTCATCTTGGCCGCCTCGTCGACGGCGCCCTTGTACCAATCGGGGAACTCCGCCTTGAGCAGTTGCCAAAGCCCTGATTTCTGAAAGTTCGCATCGACTTCGAACGCGGTCGACGCATAGCCCTTCAACGGCGTTTCCTTGAAGCTCGCGCGCGACGGACGCGCGTGCGGAGATTTCGCGCCGGTGCCCCACGAACTCACGAACGGCAGCGCAGCCGGATCGAGCCGACCCGTCTTGACGAGGCCGTAGACGGCGCCGCCAGCCACCGACAGCAGCAGCAGCACTGTCGCCAACACCCAAGGATAGCGCCGTTTGCGTTCGGGCTTCAGCAGATCGTCGTCGTCGTCGCCATCGTCAATCGGCGCGTTGGCCTGGGACGGCATCACGGGTCTCGGCGCGACCATCGTCCCGGCCGGCCCCGGACCTGCCGGGCCGTGCATCATCGGGCCAGCGGGCATCGGTCGGGCTGGCGCGGCAGCATAAGGTGATGGCACCGGCGCCGGGCCCGAAGCTGGCCCGGCCGCTGGCGCGGCCGGCTGACCCGTGCCCGGACCAGGGGCTTGCGTCCCATAGGGCGGCTGCGCGTAGGGTGGCATGTCGCCATAGCCGGAGGCGCGGCGGGTGGCGGCCTGTTGTGGCGCGCGTCGATGCTGCAGAGGATCGTTGGGCTGCGGGCTGCCCGGCCCTCCGGGGCGCGCAGTCGGACCCGCGCTGCCCGGCGCTGCTTGCGGTTTAGGAGCGGGATCCGGGGCCGCCGGTCGAACGGGAGCGGCGCTGCCTAGCGGTGCTACCGGGTGTTGCGCAGCTATCGGTTGCTGCGGTGCCGATGGTTGCGGCAGAGCTTCCTGGGGTCCTGCGGGCTGGGGTGAAGGTTGTTGCGGGGCGTGCTGCTGTGACGGCTGGGGTGCCGGGCGTTGCGGAGCCGGCTGAGGCGCTGCCTGAGGCGCAGCTTGTGGCGCTGCCTGCGATGGTGGCTGCGGCGCCGCCTGGGCCTGCCGTGGTGGCATGGCCGTGAGGGGAAATACGATCCCGGCCTGCTCCCAGTTGGCGAACCCTTGCCGCCAGACCAGGTCCGTCGGCTTCAGGTGACCGAGCTCGATGAATTTGCGCAGCTCGGGATCACTGATCGGCCCATGCCTCTGGCCGTCGCGCGCCAGATACCACTCGATGTCTTGCTCGTTCTGCGACATGCGCATCCGCTTTGACTGTCCGGTGCCGTCTGCACCGGCTGCACTTGTGGACCCGGCACTTACTGGCCGGCTTCGCCAGGACGTCTGTCTCGGGGCCTGATCTGTAACACGATTTCCTGGCCCGCAAGGCCCCGCGCCAACGAAGCAATACTTTCCCTACGTGCGATTAGCCTCTGAGAGAGGCGAACGCGTGGCGGTCCGGCGGCAATACCGAGGGCAGTCTCGTTCGTTATGTTGCGGATGCGCCGGTTCTGTCCTTGAAGGCCTCGTCGACGGGAACCTTGTAGGCGTTCGCCAGCCGGTTCGTCATGTTGGCGAGTGCAACGACGGCATAAAGCTCGTTGATCTGGGCCTCGGTTGCGCCCTTGGCGCGCGCCGCTGCCGTATGCGAGGCCATGCAGTACTCGCAGTTGTTGGTGATCGAGATGGCGACGTAGACCAGCTCCTTGGTCAGCGGGTCGAGCGCCCCCGGCCCCATGATCACCTTCAGGCTCTCCCAGGTGTGCTTGAGCATCCGGGGCTCATTCGCCAGATACTTCCAGAAGTTGTTGACGTCCTTGACGTTGCGTGACGCCTTGATGTCGTCGAAGACGGCACGGACCTCGGCGGCGGCCTTCAGGGGATCGACTGGCTGCATGGTGTTCGTCCTCGCTACATCAGCCGCACGGCGTTCACCGGCCGCGCTTGAACCTGGGGAAGGCCACGGATATAACGCGCCGCAGCACGCAACAGAAACCCGAAAAGCAGCGAGACCGCCATGGCCATCGAGCGCACGTTCTCCATCATCAAGCCGGACGCGACCCGCCGCAACCTGACGGGCGCCATCAATGCCGTGATCGAGAAGGCGGGCCTGCGCATCGTCGCCCAGAAGCGCGTGCTGTGGACCAAGGCGCAGGCTGAGAAATTTTACGAGGAGCACAAGGCGCGCCCGTTCTACGGCGAGCTGTGCACGTTCATGACCTCCGGACCGATCGTGCTGCAGGTGCTCGAGGGCGAGGGTGCGATCGCCAAGTACCGCGACGTCATGGGCGCGACCGACCCGAAGGAAGCCAAGGACGGCACGATCCGCAAGCTGTTCGCCGTCTCCAAGGGCGAGAATTCCACGCATGGATCGGATTCGCCGGCCGCCGCCGATCGCGAGATCGCGCTCAACTTCCGCCTCGACGAGATCGTCGGCTGAGAGGCCGGTCCTGGCGTGAATGGCCGTTGAGCTGCGGACGGTTGCGTCGTAACGGCAGGCCATGCGACCCGCTCGATCGGTAGCCGGGCGGATGGCGCGGTCGTTGTGGCTGGAATTTCCTCGAACTGACGGCCCGCATGTCGAAGCGGCCGCGCCACGTTGCAGGGCATGGCAACCCAGAACAACGACACGACAGTCATTGCCGCGGTCAGCATCGCCGTGGCCATCGCTGTCATGGGCATCAAGTATGTGGCCTATCTGAAGACCGGCAGCGTTGCGCTTTATTCCGACGCGCTCGAGAGCATCGTCAATGTGGTGACGGCCGTCGTCGCCCTCATCACCATTCGCATCAGCGCCCGGCCAGCCGACCGCCGGCACCAGTTCGGCCACCACAAGGCCGAGTATTTCTCCGCCGTCATCGCGCGCTGATCGTCGTCGCCGCCCTGCTGATCTTGCGTGAGGCCTGGGATGCGGTGCAACACCCGCGCGAGCTGAAGGAGCCGGCGGCTGGCATCGCCATCTCGGCGATTGCCACGGCGCTGAACCTGGCTTGGGCTCTGTTCCTGATCACATTCGGTCGCCGCCGCCGTTCGCCAGCTCTCGTCGCCGACGGCTGGCATCTGATCACGGACGTAGCGACGAGCGTCGGGGTTCTCATCGGCATTTGGCTGGCGACACTGACGGGCTGGAAAGTACTTGATCCGGCCATGGCCGCCGTCGTCGCGATCAATATTCTGTGGGCAGGCTGGCGATTGACGCGCGAGTCGGTAAGCAGCCTGATGGACGAGGCCGTGGCGAGCGATGTTTCGCGGAACATTCGCAAGATCATCGCCGCCAACGCCGACGGTGCGCTGGAGGCGCATGACCTGCGTACCCGCAGCGCGGGGCGCGTCACGTTCATCGAGTTCCATCTGGTCGTACCCGGCGCCATGTCGGTCGTCGATGCCCACAGGATCTGTGACCGCCTGGAGGCCGCCCTGACGGACGGCATCGACGGTGCCGAGGTGCTGATCCACGTCGAGCCGGAAGGCGAGGCCAGGCACAAGGGTGTCGTGGTTCTTTAGATCGGCCGCGCGTGCGCCGTCGACCGCGCTGATTCGCGAGAAGTGAGCCTATGCAACGCCGTTCACCGCCGCGGACGGGCAAAAATTGACAACGATCAATGATGCCGTCCTTGGCCGGCGCGGTTTCGTTGCCCTCTGGCCACATGTGGCCCGTTTCCAGCGCCTGGGCTGCTCAACGCGTTTGCATCCGGCCCTCCGATGATCTAGCCATTCTCGCAGATTGAACGTGCGGCAGAGCCGAATCTCATTCGGCGAACCGAAGTCCATCCGGGTCGCGTAGGGGGTCTCCCCGACCTGGGCGGGTAAAGCGCAGGAAGCAAGCCCGGCGCCACCCACGAGACGGCCCGCACCAGTATCCAGCGTCTGTAATCGTTGCATCGCGTCAAACCGCGTCTCTCCGAGGCGGCGTGCGCTTCACGCGCGTGCGTGCGGCATCGCAGGGACACGGGGGCACCAGCGCCGGGCAGCGCGTGCTGCTTCCTGCACGAGACAACAATACTGGAGACTTGAACCATGAATGGGGGACTGATGAAGACCAGTCGCTTCGCCCTCGCCGCGGTGGCAACCGCGCTGATGGGCACCAGCGCCATGGCCGCCGACCTCGGTGGCAATTGCTGCGCCGACCTCGAGGAGCGGATTGCCGAGCTCGAGGCCACGACCGTCCGCAAGGGCAACCGCAAGGTGTCGCTGCAGATCTCCGGCCACATCGGCCATCAGGTGATGTGGTGGGACGACGGCCGTCAGTCCGACATGTACATCGGCGACGGTGGCAACATCTTCTCGCGCTTCCGCCTGCGCGGCGAGGCCAAGATCAATCCGGAGTTGTCGGCCGGCTTCCTGTATGAGTTCGGCATCAACAACAACAACATCGGCGCCACCAACCAGTTGAACGGCGGCGACGATCTCGGCGGCTCGTCGGCTCCCGAGCTGCGCGACTCGACCGTCTGGCTGCGCCACAAGCGCCTCGGCATGGTCAAGATCGGCCACGGCTCGACCTCGACCGACAACCTCGTGCTGATCGACCTCGCGGGCATGAGCAGCGCCGGCACGCCGGACAACGCCCTCTACGTCGGCGGCATGATCCTGCGCGGCAACGACGGCCTGCTCGGCAGCGCCACGTCGCTGAACTGGGGCGCCGCCATCCGAGGCAACGAGTCCTGGGACACGACGCGCCGCAACCACGTTCTCTACGAGACGCCGACGCTGCACGGCTTCACTGTGCAGGCGGCGGTCGCCGAGGACAACTACTGGGACGTGGCGCTGCGCTATGCGGGTGAGTTCAACGGCATCCGCGTCGCCTTCGGCATCGGTTACCAGGAGAACAGCGAGTTCAACGGCGGCAGCCAGATCGGCGTTGCCACCACGGGCAATCTTTGCGTTACGAATTGTGACGTGAAGACCACCGACCTGAAGGGCGCCTTGTCCGTCCTGCACGTGCCGACCGGCCTGTTCTTCACGGGCTCGATGGGCAAGCGCGAGCTCGAGGGTACCAACGCCGCCGTCGGCAGCGTCTACACCGGACCGGATCTGTCGTATTGGCAGGTCGCCGGCGGTGTCGCCCGCAACTTCTTCGGCTACGGCAAGACTGTGCTGTTCGCCGAGTACTCGCAGTCGGAAGGCGGCCTGGAGCAGGCGACGTTCCTCGGTGCGGCGGCGGGCTACACGCTCAATGCGGCCGGCGTGCGCACCTCGAGCGAGGTCACGCACTGGGGCATCGGCGTCAACCAGTACATCGACGCCGCGGCCATGGAGCTGTTCGCGACCTACAAGAACTTCTCGCTCGACGCGACGGGCTTCACACAGCCGACGCTCAACACGGGCGCTGGCGGCGTGCACGACCTGTCGATCTTCATGGTCGGCACCCGGATCAACTTCTGATCCGCGTCACGATCGTCACACCAAGGAAAGGCCGCCCCCGGGCGGCCTTTCTGCTTTTATCGTGGCGTCTTAGCGGTATCCGGGGGGCTCGGATCGGAATTGCCCAGGGTGTCACCACTCTGCATCATGGCCAATTGATCACACGTCCACAGGAAACAATTCACTCGACGTTTACCGGGCTGGATCAAGGCTTGAGAAAATCAAGCAGACATAGCATTTAAGCGTACGGCTTGAGGGCGGTCTGGCCGCGGGGTTTGTGAACCATGAACCGTTTGGAATTGATCATCGTCGGCTGCATCCTGGGCTTCCTCAGCTCGGGCGCAGTTGCGTTTGAGGAAAGCAAGGGTGGAACGCAAGGTCTGCCCGGCCAGCCTGCAACGCCCGTGGTGACGCCGCTCGACACCGAAGGCACCGGCGTGTCGATCGACCAGCGCGGCACCGAAATACGTATCCCCGGCCTGGGCAAGCTCGGCGTCCTCCCGAAATTCGATTTCGGCCTCGACCTGTTGTACGGTGTTAATGAGCCGAAGCCGCCAGTGCCCAATGAGCCCGGTCCGGGCTCCGACGACGTTCAGATTCGTGGCACCCTGAAGCATCGGTTCTGATCGCAGGCAAGGGCCACGGACCGACTAGAAAGGGGCGCGCAGGCGCTCCTTTGTGTTTTTGGGTTGGATTAAGCTCGGGTACATCAGGGAGAGATGTCGTGAGCGAATTCCCCGCGCGCGATCCGGAGGAAGCTCCGCACAATCCGGCCGGCAGCATCGGCCAATGGTGGGCGCGGCGCGGCACAGGCGGTCGCTTGCCGTTGGGGCCAGCCTTGGTTCATGTTTTCACGGCGTCGGGCATCGTGTGTGCGCTTGCGGCTACCGTGGCGCTCTATCAGGGTGCCTACGTCGTGATGTTCGCGTGGCTGGCTGTTGCCTTCGTCATCGATGGCGTCGACGGCGCCCTTGCCCGTGCCGTCGATGTGAAGGGACGGTTGCCCCGCTTCTCGGGCGAGCAGCTCGACCTCGTCATCGACTACATCACGTATGTCTTCATTCCCGCGCTGGCCCTTCTCCATGCCGAGTACCTGTCGGGCTGGACCGGCATCGCGCTGGCGAGCCTCATCCTGATGTCGTCACTGTTCCATTTCTCGGATACGGCCAGCAAGACCGAGGATCATTGCTTCGTTGGCTTCCCCGCCATCTGGAACATCGTCGCCTTCTACATCTTCGCGCTGGCACCGCCGGCGTGGCTGGCAAGCCTCGTCGTGTTGGCCTTGTCGGGATTGACGTTCGTGCCGATGCGCTGGCTTCACCCCCTGCGTGTCCGCCGCTTGCGTGGGCTCAACATCACGCTGCTGGCAGTTTGGCTGCTGGCAGCGGGCTGGATCCTCTGGCAGGGCTTCCCGGCGGGTCCCTGGCCATCGCTGATCCTGGCGGCTGTCGCCATCTACGCTACCGGCCAGACCCTCGCCATGCCGTGGCGCGACGCCTTGAAGGCCAGATCATAAAGCAGCGGACCGGTGACCCGCTGATCGATGGTCCCGACGTCTTGATGTGCGGGCGGTCATGCGACGGTCACGGAAATCGACGGCGCCGAGCGCATTTTTTCGCCACATTCTCGCCGCTGACCCGATCGACCAGGAGAAGGCCGTCCGATCCACGGCCGGTCGCTTCGGGCCTAAGGATCTGTAAACCATAAGCTATGCCGACCCTGGACTTAAGGAGCGCCGATGCGACCATTGTGTCCTTTGCGCCGCCCAGGGGTTGCCTTATTCGGGCGGCATCCCGTCGCCACAAGCAACGGGACGCAGGTGGGTTGGGGGATAGTATGGGTGTCAAGTGCGTTGCGACGTGTGCGGTATTTGTTGGCATTGCCTCGAGCGCCCTGGCGCAGGGGGCACATCTAAACGGTGACGCGTTGCGGCAGGCTCTCGCCGGCAAGACCGTCGTCCTGCACACCCCCGTCGGCAGCATCCCTATCAACTACCAGAGCAACGGCACCATGAGCGGCCGTGCCCATTCCATGCAGATGTACGTCGGCTCCGAGAAGGATAATGGCACCTGGTGGATCAAGGCCGATCAGGTCTGCCAGAAGTGGTCCAAGTGGCTCGACGGCAAGTCGCACTGCTTCACGCTGCGCCTCGACGGCCGGGTCGTGCATTGGCGCAGCAACGACGGTCGCACCGGAACGGCGACCATCGCCTCGAACTGAAGGGTTGGCCGGCGACCGGCCGCACCTCAAGCTCTCGCCAGACCAGCCTTTTACGCCCGTTGCGCCGCCGCGACGGCCGTCGCACACTGCCTGTCTCAAGAAACATGAGACGGGAGATAACGGCCAATGGCTCGGTTGTGTGAAGGGCGCGTCGCCATCGTGACGGGCGCAGGTGGCGGTCTCGGCCGGCAGCATGCGCTGCTGCTCGCCAGGGAAGGCGCAAAGGTCGTCGTCAACGACATCGGCGCCAATGTCGACGGCACCGGCCGGGACGACAGCAAGGCCGCGCAGGTCGTCGCCGAAATCAAGAAGGCCGGCGGCGAGGCGATCGTGAACGGCGATGATGTCTCGAGCTGGGACGGCGCCAAGCACATGATCGACGAGACCATCCGTCAGTTCGGCAAGCTCGACGTTCTCATCAACAATGCCGGCATCCTGCGCGACCGCATGCTCGTCAACATGAGCGAGCAGGAGTGGGACGCCGTCATCCAGGTGCATCTCAAGGGCACCTTCGCCCCGACCCGCCACGCCGCGGCCTACTGGCGTGAGCGGTCGAAGGAGATCGGCGGGCCGGTCAAGGGCGCGGTCATCAACACCAGCTCGACGTCCGGCATCTACGGCAACGTCGGCCAGACCAACTATGGCGCCGCCAAGGCCGGCATCGCGGCATTCACGGTCATCGCGGCCCGCGAGCTGCGCCGCATCGGCGTCACCGTCAACGCGCTGTCGCCCTCGGCGCAGACCCGCATGACCGAGGGTCTCCGCCAGCTGACGCCGGAACAGATCGCCCAGCGCGATCCGAAATGGGTGTCGCCGACCGTCGTCTACCTCGCCAGCGAGGAGGCGCAGGACATCACCGGACGTGTGTTCCAGGCGGGCTTCGGCCGCATCGCCGTGTGCGAGGGCTGGCGGCGCGGCGCCGAGGTCGGCCAGGTGGAGGATCCCCGCGAAGCCGGGCGCCTGTTCCGCGAAATGCTGCCGAAGGTCCGCAAGAACTCCGGCATGGACGGACTGGAGCTCGATTGAGTTCCGGTGACATCCGCCAGCCATCCGCGCCGTCAAGACCGGCGTTCGCACCCCATCAGGAGACCACACATGGCCATCGTCTACGACAAGCTCATGGCGCTGAAGCGCTCGGGCGACCGCTTCAGCTATACCGACCGCGAAACCATGCTCTACGCTATCGGCATCGGCATGAGCCGCGACCCCTACGACCCTAATGAGCTTGCCTACACGTTCGAGAAGTCGAAGCTGAAGACGGTTGCCTCCATGGCGACCGTGCTGCAGCGCGTGGCGCTGTTGAAGGACTGCGGCTACGACTACACCAAGGTCGTGCACGGTGAGCAGCGCCTGACCCTGCATCGCCCGCTCGAGCCCGAGGGCGAGATCATCGTCGACAGCCGCGTGCTCTCGGCGTTCGACAAGGGACCGGGCAAGGGCGCCATCATCAACACCGAGATGGCCGCGCGCTCGGCAGCCGACAACAAGCCGATATACACGCTCGTGTCGACGACGTTCGCGCGCGGCGACGGCGGCTTCGGCGGTCCCAACGGTCAGGGTCTCGAGCCGCACAAGATCCCGGATCGAAAGCCTGACATGACTGCCGCGGCCGAGACCCGGCTCGACCAGGCCTTGCTCTACCGGCTGAACGGCGACCGCAATCCGCTGCACGCCGACCCGGACCTTGCCAAGCGCGTCGGCTTCCCCGTCCCGATCCTGCACGGGCTGTGCACCTACGGCACCGCCTGCCGCACCATCCTGAAGGAGGTGTGCAAGTACGATCACACCAAGATCATGGGCTTCGATGTGCGCTTCTCGTCGCCCGTCTATCCCGGCGAGACGATCCTGACGGACATGTGGATCGACGGCAGCGTCGTATCGTTCCGCTGCCGGCTGAAGGAGCGAGACGTCACCGTCATCAACAACGGCAAGTGCACGCTGGCCGCCTGAGCCGGCTCGTTTCGTATTCACTTGTCAAAAAGCGCCAGTGCTAACCTTGACCGGCCT
>Ga0209573_1005340_pt1 | contig 11682 bp, 11 predicted proteins | sample TNRBio252014_DNA_FD_185870 | JGI IMG/M metagenome (GOLD analysis project Ga0209573, IMG submission 185870) | Wastewater treatment Type I Accumulibacter community from EBPR Bioreactor in Madison, WI, USA - TNR Reactor_6/25/2014_ DNA (SPAdes)... | ecosystem: Engineered > Bioreactor > EBPR >...
CATGTTATCCAAAGTGGCATTATCATAGTTGTCCAGATAAATGCCAGTTACCCGATTTCCGTACTCATGGCCTAATGCCTCTGCTATCAGGTCTTTTGAATAACCCAATGCTCTGGCAATGTTAGCCCATGAATAACGGGCATAGTAAGAAGTAACAGGCTTTTCAATCTTGCATAGCTTAGCCAATTTTTCCAGATAGTCATTACAATTTTTAGTGGCTTGCTGAATATCCTTTTTTAACTGAATAGGATTGTTCTTTTGCTTTACAAATGGTAGTAGAAACTCTTTATTGTTTTCAGGAAGCGCAGTAACGTAATATCTGAAAATCTCCTTTGCTTTTTCCTGTATCCAGATACTATAAACCTTATGCGTTTTCTTTCTCCTAAAGATTATCCTGCCATCTATTATATTTTCCTTTGTCAAGGTAAGCAGATCAGCAAGATTAATCCCAATGAAACAGTAGGACAATAAGAACAGGTTTCTTTGATGCCAAACAGGAGTATTTTCAGACAGTTTTAGGGAAGCAATTTTAGCCATTTCTGGCAAGGTCAATGCTCTGCTGATAGTTTTCTCATTCCTGATTTTAAAGCCTGTAAAAGGGTAAAATCTGGCTTCTAAAGTACCATCTTTAATAGCCTTGTTGAATAAAGCCCTGATAGTTCTTAGGTAGTTGGAAACTCCGTTTATTTTCATGCCATCAGCCAGCATAGAAGTATTGAAATCCTCTAAAAATTTATAGGTAATGGCTTCAAATTCCAGTTTGTCCTTACCTGTATAAGATTTCAGCTTGTTGATAGCGCAGGAATAAGCGATAGAGTTGCCAATATTTCCGGCAGCTTGTAGTTTAGCAATATGCTGCTTGCCATAGATGAAAATATCAGGCTTAGGTTTGGCTGCAATCTTTGATTCTTTCCGGCTTATGTGCTTTAATACTTCATCAAGTGTTAAACAGCTTTCCCTATCCTCATTAAAGAGCAGGAATTTCTGAACTTTTGACCTGATAGATGAAATCTTAGCATTGTAGGCCAGATGGTTTTCATTAGCTGATAAAACCTGTTGAAGTTGCTCATTCCAGTCCTTTTCCAGAATTGAAAAACCTAAAGAATGTTGCTTATAATTTCGTTCCTGATACAGCCTAAGTCTTACAGGCAGGGTAAAGTCTTTCTTTGGATGAATCTTGTCAATGATAAACTTGAACGTTATTTCCATGCTCTTTGAAGATTGAGCATGTAGTCAGCCTAAAACTTACAAGCAATTTACAAGCAGAATGGTCTTTTTGAGGTCAATTTTCGGAATATCACTAATAGCATAAAACCTCTTAAATGCTTATTATTAACATCTAAGAGGTTTTAATTTAGTGGGAGTTGACGGGTTCGAACCGCCGACCCTCTGCTTGTAAGGCAGATGCTCTGAACCAGCTGAGCTAAACTCCCTTTTTGCGGACGGCAAAGATAGGGGTGTAGCGCTTTTCAGACAAAATATTTTTTACCTATTTTCAGGGCAAATTGATTGTATGGCAACTACTTACTGCGATTTTGTACAAAAGGCCGGAAGGGATACTGTTCACAGGCATTATCATGATAATGAGTATGGGTTTCCTATTGAGGATGATAACCTGCTTTTCGCCAGGTTAATACTTGAAATTAACCAGGCTGGTCTGAGTTGGGAGACGATCCTGAAAAAGAAAGATAATTTCTTTAAAGCCTTTGATGATTTTAGCATTGATAAAGTAGCCCGTTATACGGATAAGAAGAAAGAAAAGCTGATGCAGGATGCCGGCATCATACGAAACCGGCTGAAGATTGAAGCGGCTGTGCATAACGCAAAAGCCATAAAACTTATACAAAAGGAAGAAGGATCATTCAAAAAATGGCTTGATAAACATCATCCCAAAACCAAAGAAGAGTGGGTGAAATTATTTAAAATAACTTTTCGCTTCACCGGCGGAGAAATTGTAAATGAATTTTTGATGAGTACCGGTTACCTGCCTGGTGCACATACTGCCGGCTGTCCGGTTTACAAGAAAGTCATGAAGCATAAACCTAAATGGGCAGCTAAAAAATAATTTAGTTGGGATTTACTTCCGGCAGCCGGTAATGCTGGCCATCAAGTACGAACAATTCATCGATTTCAAAAGTCCAGAATTTGAAGAGGGGAGATTTTTGCAATAAGGTTTCCACTTCATTTTTATCTTCTGCATTCAGTGTTATCCAGGAGCGTTGAGTCTCCATACTGACAGCATAATGGTCAATGGTTCCTTTATTGATCAGGAAGTTGATATATGTCCGGTGGGGTGGCACCAGGTCCATGAATTCATCACTCATTTCAAAGCGTATGGTAACCTGGTACTTCTGCATCTGTATTAATGACAATTTAAATGTAGGAAAGTTGCACCGGGCAGAAAAAGAAAGTTATTAAGTGCAAAAGTGTGGAACGTACTGGGCTCGAACCAGTGACCCCTACTCTGTCAAAGTAGTACTCTGAACCAACTGAGCTAACGTTCCATAGGTGTAAAAATAAGAGCTTTGCTTAAATTCTCCATTCCACTATTTCATTCACCCATTCCTGCCTGAATGGAGTGGTGATGCGAATATAATTATCGGTGTATCCTTCCATCATACCTGTCTTATCATGCCCCTCAAATAATACTTTGCGGGTTTGCCCTGCATGCTGCTCAGTAAAGTACTGCATTTTCATATAAGAAAGATTGCGCAGAATTTTATTCCTTTCATTCCGGATATGTATGGGTACGACTGGTTTTATACTTAATGCATGAGTATTATCTCTTTCTGAATACGTAAACACATGGAGGTACGAGACATCCAGCGAATGTAAAAATTCAAATGTTTCCCTGAAATCTTCTTCCGTTTCTCCCGGAAAACCAACGATCACATCCACTCCAATGGCACAATGCGGCATTAGTGTTTTTATCAGCGCTACTCTCTCGGCATACAATTCTCTTTTATACCGGCGGCGCATGGCTCCCAGAGTCTTATTACTTCCGCTTTGCAGTGGTATATGAAAATGCGGCATGAACTTATCGCTGTTGGCTACAAACTCAATGATCTCATTGGTTAACAGATTTGGCTCTATGGAGGAGATGCGGTAACGCTGTATATCTTTTACTTGATCAAGCTCTTTTACCAGTTCAAAAAAATTTTCTTCTCTTCCGGTTATACTTACCGATGCACCGGCTCCATCAGGCCCTTTGCCAAAATCGCCCAAATTCACACCAGTCAGTACAATTTCCTTTACCCCGCTGGTGGCTAACTGCTCCGCATTTTTAACCACATTACTAATTCTGTCACTTCTGCTTTTTCCTCTTGCCATCGGAATAGTGCAAAAGGAACAGGTATAATCACAGCCATCCTGTACTTTCAAAAATGTCCTTGTCCGGTCATTCACAGACCAGGAAGAATGGAAGCCGGACACTTCTTCAATATCACAACTGCAAATTCTTGCTGAGTCGCCTTTGGCCAGTTCACGGATATGCCGGGCGATATTGAATTTTTCTGCAGCGCCAAGTACTAAGTGCACTCCGGGTATAGCAGAAATCTCTTTGGGTTTCAACTGGGCATAACAACCAGTGATAACCACAAAACTTTCCGGCGCTTTTCGTTGTATCCGGCGGACCAGTTGCCGGCATTCTTTGTCGGCATTATCAGTCACCGAACAGGTATTGATGACATATACGTCTGCCTTTTCATCAAACTCTTTTTTCTCAAATCCTTCCTGCTCCAGCATGCGGGAAAGGGAAGATGTTTCGGAGAAATTGAGCTTGCATCCGAGAGTATGAAATGCCACTGTTCTTGATTCTGCCATAGAGCCTGCAAAAATATGTTTTAATGTTTAAGGTTTAAAGTTTAAAGTTGACGAATCAGTTTGCTCTGCTCTGCATTCTGTATTTTTATCCAAATATTTGATAGTGAACAGAAAATGGCTTCCTTATGTTTTGATGGCATTGATGGTAATAGCCATTATACTCATCAGGCAATGCAATAACAGCAATGAACCGGCTCCAAAGCCGAAGGTGACAGAAAATGACAAGCCAAAAGACCCGGCCAGTAATCCTACTGACAGGGATAAAGGCTTTGACCGGCGAACTTCTTATCTCGATTACAGTAACCATGCAAAATGCCGGATGCAATGCAGGAAAATTTCACAGGCAGAAGTGGAAGAGATCATGCAGGATGGAAAGATCAATTACAATAAAAGCGATTTGCAGAATGCAAGATGCCCCCGTTATGCAGTGGAAGGTGTTACAAAGGATGACCAGCGGGTACGTATAGTTTTTGCCCAATGCAATGACAAAACCGTGGTAGTAACGGTAATTGATCTTGAAACAGATTTTAAATGTGATTGCCCGGGTGATGACGATAAATACAAAAACCGCAACTGATGAAGGGTCTGCTTACACCACTGAAATGGCTTTATAGTATTTATGCTGCCGTCACCTTTATCGCTGTTATGTTTGTGATTTTCCCCTTTGCTATCATCAGCAGTTTCTTTGGGAGGATAAAAGGTGGTAATATGGTAATGAGGCTTTGTATGTTGTGGGCTGATCTGTGGTTTTTTCTTGTTTTTATCTGGCATAAGAAAATTTATGAAGCACCGCATGACAAATCAAAATCGTACATCTTTGTGAGTAATCATATTTCTTATCTTGATGCGGCCATCATTCCCAAAGCTTACCGGCAACCTATAAGACCATTGGGAAAAGTGGAGATGAGTAAAGTGCCGGTTTTTGGATTCATTTACCGTAATGCCATTGTAACAGTTGACCGCAGCAGCGCTGCTAACAGGGCCAATAGTGTACGGATATTAAAATCACTCATCAATAAAGGTATTTCTGTGCTGGTTTTTCCTGAAGGCACTTTTAATATGACAACACAGCCGCTGAAAGATTTCTATGACGGAGCTTTCCGAGTGGCGATTGAAACACAGACGCCGGTAAAACCGGTTTTATTCCTCGATGCTTACCGGAGAATGCCGTATGAGAGTTTGTTTTCAATGTCACCGGGACGTAACCGGATTGTTTACCTCGATGAAATCCAGGTAACCGGTTATACACTTTCAGATGTTGCCTTACTGAAAGAAGAAGTATTTGCATTGATGGAAAGAAAGTTGGTTGAGTACGGTGCCGCATGGCGCAGGGAGTAGTATCCTTTTTTCAACTAAATTGAGCCTCCAAATTCATCTTTTTGTTTGCAGAAATCATCATACCCTCCGCTTTACCTAAAAATTACACCTGGTCAGTTCCTGAACATTTACTGGAGGTGGTCAAAGTGGGCTGCCGGGTGGAAGTAAACCTTGGCAAAAGCAAGAAGTATGCGGGAGTGGTAAAAAGATTGCACGATGAGAAACCTGAATTCTTCGAGACAAAGGATGTTCTGAATGTATTGGATGCGGAGCCTGTTGTATTTGAAGAACAATTGAAGTTGTGGGAGTGGATTGCATCATATTATATGTGCAGTGAGGGAGAAGTGATGGCTGCGGCATTACCAGCTCATTTCAAATTGTCAAGTGAAACGATACTGGTTTACAATGAAGAATACGGGGATGATTTTTCCTCACTTGATCATGATGAGTATATTGTTGGTGAAGCATTGCTGATAAAAAAAGAACTAACCCTGTCCGAAGTTCAGGAATTACTCGACTCTCACAACGTATATCCTGTTATCACCCGTATGATCCAAAAAAAAGTTTGTTACGTCTGGGAGGCGCTGAAACAGACCTATGCGCCGAAAAAGGACACTTTTGTGTTGCTTAACCCCGCCTTTGATAACGAGGAAAAGCTTTCGGATTTGCTGAATAACTGGACAAAGGCTCCCAAACAAATGGAGCTATTACTTAGCTATCTCCATCTTATAAAGACAGAAGGAGAAGTATCAAAATCTTCCTTGCTGAAAAAGTCTGGTGCATCGGAGGCACAATTGAAAGGGTTGGTGGAAAAGAATATTCTCCGGACCGAGAAGCGCATCATTGAGCGCATCAAGTATTTGCCAAAGAATGTGGCCATCGATTTTGAGCTGACCGAAATCCAGCAATATGCTTTTGAACAGGTAAAAGAACTACTGCAGGTAAAATCTGTTTGCCTGTTGCATGGTGTTACATCAAGCGGCAAGACGAATATTTACATCCGGCTGATTGAAGAATTTATCAAACAGGGAAAACAGGTATTGTACATGCTGCCTGAAATTGCTTTGACCTCACAGGTAATCCGGCGTTTGCAAAAACATTTTGGCGGTTATATCGGTATATATCATTCCAAATTTTCGCAGAATGAAAGAGTGGAAATATGGAATAAGGTAAAGAATGGGGAGTTGAGGGTGATACTCGGGGCAAGGTCGTCAGTTTTTTTGCCCTATCAGAATTTAGGTTTGATAATCTGTGATGAAGAACATGATTCATCTTTTAAGCAACAGGAGCCGGCGCCAAGGTATAACGGGAGAGATGCGGCAATATACTTTGCTTCACTGTTTGGGGCAAAGACTTTACTTGGCAGCGGTACGCCATCAATTGAGAGTTATTATAATGCTACAACAGGTAAGTACGGCCTGTTTCGGAGATCTTAAGTTACCGCCAATCCAGTTTGTGGATACAAGAAGTATTATCCAGAAAGACAAATCAAAGATCATTTTATCACCGGCATTGATTGAAGCCGTGAAGGAAGTGATAGAAAGAGGGAAACAGGTTATACTTTTTCAAAATCGACGAGGCTATGCACCGTACCAGGTATGCAGTGTTTGTGGCTGGATACCACAATGCAAGTACTGTGATGTGTCACTGACCTATCACAAACTCAGTAATAAATTAGTTTGCCACTATTGTGGCACCACTTATCCTCCGGTTCATACCTGTGCGGCCTGCGGCAGCGATAAGTTTGTGCAACGGAATTTTGGTACAGAAAAGATTGAGGAACAATTACAGGAAATTTTCCCCGAGGCCAAAGTAGCAAGAATGGATATTGATACCGTGAAAGGGAAAAATGCCCATGATGTGCTGATACAGCAGTTTGAACAGAAAAGAATTGATATACTTGTCGGCACACAAATGGTGGTAAAGGGACTGGATTTTGATAATGTGGACCTGGTGGGCATTTTGGATGCAGACGGGCTGTTGCATTTTGCTGATTTCCGGGTGCATGAAAGAGCCTTTCAATTGATGGAGCAGGTGAGCGGCCGGGCAGGTCGCAAAGAAGAAACGGGAAAAGTATTAGTACAAACATCACAGCCGCAGCATCCGTTGCTGCAGATTGTGCAGCAGCATGATTATAAGATGATGTTTGCAGAAGAGCTGAAGAAACGAAAGGAGTTTGCATATCCGCCTTTTTCCCGCATCATTCATCTTACATTCAAACATAAGTTTAAGGAAGTGGTGGAAAGAGCAGCCGTTCATTATACCAATACACTGAAAAATAAATATGGTAATTATATTGTTGGTCCTGCAGAGCCGGTTATTGGTCGTATAAGAAACCAGTACCTAATGGAACTGTTGTTGAAACTACCCCGTGACGGTAAAACTATTATTCAATGTAAAAAAGACCTGCTTGAACAAATTGCCGTCCTGCACCAGGATAAAAGCTTTAGGAGTGTAACGGTAGTGGCAGATGTGGATGCGGTGTAGAGAGGTTATTGGTGAATGAAAGTGGTGAGTGGGGTGTCTTTTTTATTCGTACTTTACTTTCATGATAGGTATTATTGTTCAACTGGCTATCTCCTGGCTGGTGGTATGGTTATTTGAAAAAGGTAATTTGAATTGCCTTGGATTATTGCCTGCTAAAAAAAGATTGACCGACTTTGGTTTGTTTTTCATTATCACAGCAGCTTGCTCCGCTCTTGCTTTTTTATTACAAATGCTTATAGCCAAACAAAGCTGGCACCTAAACCCTGAAATTAGTTTTTTGCTTATCCTGAATGGGATTTGGTTTGTTATTAAGGCAGTTTTATTTGAAGAGCTGATATTCAGGGGAGTGCTATTGTATGTATTAATAAAGAAAATAGGGGCAACAAAGGCAATTGTAATTTCGGCAGCAGCTTTTGGTATCTATCACTGGTTTTCTCATGAACTCTGGGACAACCCGGTTCAAATGGCAATCGAGTTTTTTACTTCCGGCGCCATGGGATTGGTACTGGCTTATGGTTATGCTAAAACAAATTCTTTGTATGTGCCTGTAGCTATTCATTTGGGCTGGAATATCATCCAGATGGTTGTCTTTTCCGGCAATACGATCGGTGAGCAAGTTTTTATCGAAGTATTGCCCCGGCCAGTTGTTACGGTTTCTTATTTCAGCTATTTTGTTATGATCTTATTGCCAATTGTTTCCTGTTTACTAATTAATGGATGGATGTTGAAAAAGTATAAACAGGAAAAGACGCTGACAGTTTTACCTTTTTAAATGAGTTTCTTTATATGGGTCTTTGATCCTTTGCTTCTATAATCATTTGTTCCGCGACTTTCTTCGCCTTCACCGGTCTGTATATTTTTGGGATCAGAAAAGAAAACACCGGCATCACCCATTGTGCTATCTTTTCGCCAAATCTGGATTCTTTTCTCTTGCCCAATAGTAAAGATGGCCGCATAATATGCACCTGTTTTAGTCCAACAGCTTTTACAGCATCTTCAATTTCTCCTTTCAGTTTCAGGTAAAAATTTTTACTCTTACTGCTGGCTCCCACAGAGGAGACAAATACAAAAATTTCGCAACCATTCAGTTTGCTAAACCGGGCAGCATTTACGGTTATATCATAATCTATCTTTCTGTAAGCTTCTTTATCACCTTTTACTTTTTTCTGCGTGGTGCCAATGCAGCAAAATACCACATCGCTTCCTTCCAGGGCCAGCCGGAAGCTTTCTGCATCTGTAAAATCCACCAGTTTCTTTTCCAGTTTGGGATGATCAGGCTGAAAAGGGCGTCTCACCAATGCCCTTACAGAATCAAAATAATCGTCCTTCAACAGCAACTCCAGCAGGTAACCGCCGATCAATCCCGTAGCGCCGATAACTGTTGCTCTCATACAGGATCATTTGTTTAAATAAGCGTTAGGAATATTTTTAGGTATATAGTCAATATTGTAACTGTACTTCAATAAAAGAGCTACCGTTTCTGCAACCGTTTTTTCATCCCGGTGCATTTGGGGTAATAAACCCATCATAGCATAGCTGACAGGGTTGACAGCAGGGATCAGTGTTTCCCATTCATAGCCCTTGCCCCATATAAGACCGGGGACAGTTATCGTAGTATCTGCCTGGTTTGCCAAAAGAAAATGCAGCATGTCAATGGATTGGTTGCTGTTCTGATTGACTGTATGAAAGATAGCGGTCTGGCTGCAAAATCCATTTTCATCATATCCTGCTCTCCGGTTAATATCCATACCATGCTTTACAAGTGTGGCGGCGCATGCCACATAATTAAATTCAGCGCAGATATGGAGCAGGCTGACCTTGTGCATTGCTGTATAAGCACAACGAAGAGTGTATTCCTTTGTAACAGATCCGGGGGATGCTGTAAGCAGGTGATTGAGTTGTTCAGCATCGTTTAATAATACAGCCAGCAATATTTTATCCTCAACGTTGAGTCCTGCATCAACAAATGCCTTCACGCAATCACTAAAGCGGGGGCTGCGGGTATATTCACTGGTCAGCTCATAGATCAGTGGTTCATTTCTGTATGTATCATTTGGATCAGAACCATTGGCAAAACATTCCCTGATGCCTTCTGCATCATGCAATTCAATGTAATAAATCAACTCATTCAGTTGTTTATCCATATTGCGGATTTTTCGTCGCTGATTTAGTTTGCACCGGCAACGGGATATTCATACACATAATAACTCCATGGTGGCAAGCTTCTTCTTTTCTCATTTAATTGCTCATTTACACCCGTAAAAATATTGTAAGCCACACTCTGCAAACTCTTATCGGTGATTTTTATATCCTGTTCTTTTTTTGTCAGATTCAGGATCACCAATATTTTATGATTTCCTTTTTCCCTTACGTATGCATAAACAGCCGTGTCATTGCCAAGGGTTACTTTTCTGAAGGATGCATCAGCAGCAAGGGCAGGGTTCTTTTTACGAAGATCCTGCAGGCTCTTATAAAATTTAGCCCTTTCAAATTTCCCAAATACGATGGGGTCTTTCTCAAAGAATTTCAAAGGACGCAGTAATGGCTCTTCCTGTCCGCTGTATACAAGGGGGACGGTTCCGCCCATAGTTTGGCTGAATACGGCAAAAGGAGCATGAACAATTCCGGGAAAAGTGCCATAGTCTGATTTGTTCCAGCTGTTCTCATCATGGTTGCTGGTAAAATACATGGGGATGGCCTCTTTTGGGTAAACAGTATCATATTTTGCTTTCACACTGTCGAGTGCAAATGCAGGTCTTTCGCCTGCTGCCACTTTTACCATTATATGAAACATTTCCCAGGGATAATAGGCATCAAAGCCGCTGGTCATTAAATAGGGTTTATCTCCTTCGGCTAAAAAGAACATATCATTTTTTACTGCTTTCAGTTGAGGAATACATTTTTCCCAGAATTCACCCGGTACATTCCATGCTACGTCCACCCGGTAGCCATCAATGCCCGTATTGGTTACCCAGTATTTCATGGCAGCAATCATGCTGTCCTGCATCTCGTTGTTTTTAAAATCCAGTATCCGGGTATCGGTCCAGTCGAACATAGTGGCAGCTTTACCAGTGCTGTCTTTTACAAAAAAGTCAGGGTGAGTGGTTAGCCAGGGATGATCGGCGCCGGTATGGTTGGGGACCCAATCGATCAAAACCTTCATACCTTTTTCATGAATGGTGTTGACGAGTTTTTTCCAGTCATCCATTGTGCCGTATTCCGGGTTAATGGCTGTATAGTCAGCTACAGCATAATAACTACCCAGTGTGCCTTTACGGTCCACTTTGCTGATAGGGTTGATCGGCATGAACCACACGGTTTGTACGCCCATGTTTTTTAGCCGGTCGAGGTGTTGGGCAAAGGCATTAAATGTGCCTTCAGGAGTATATTGGCGGACATTTACTTCATAGATATTACCCTGTATGATCCATTCAGGATGTGCAGCAACAGCAGCTTCTGTAGCGGTCTCTGTTTTCGGGGCTTTACTTTTGCAGGAAATAATGAATGCAGGGACCAGCAGCAATAAAAAGACCTTTTTCATATTTTTTGATTTAAGCGAGGACAATCAGTAACCAGCATGAAGTTAGTTCATCTGTTTATAACGAAAAAAACAGGACTTTTGCAGTATGCTGTTACAGGAAAATATTTCACTGAAGCCGTACAACACCTTCGGGATTGATGCAAAGGCAAGATATTTCACAGGCTTTAGCAACACAGACGAATTGGAGGAAACCTTAAACTTTAAACCTGCCTACCGGACAGGCAGGCCTCAAACCTTAAATCTTATCCTCGGCGGAGGCAGCAATATCTTGTTCACTAAAAACTTTGATGGACTTGTTTTGAAGAATGATATCAGAGGCATTACTGAATTGCATGAAGACAGTGAGTATGTGTATGTGAAAGCCGGGGCAGGAGAGAACTGGCACCAGTTTGTATTGCATTGCATTGAAAGAAACTGGGCAGGAGTAGAAAATCTGTCGCTGATACCGGGTAATGTTGGGGCATCACCCATGCAGAATATCGGTGCTTATGGAGTGGAGATCGAAGATGTATTCT
>Ga0209573_1005342_pt1 | contig 11680 bp, 3 predicted proteins | sample TNRBio252014_DNA_FD_185870 | JGI IMG/M metagenome (GOLD analysis project Ga0209573, IMG submission 185870) | Wastewater treatment Type I Accumulibacter community from EBPR Bioreactor in Madison, WI, USA - TNR Reactor_6/25/2014_ DNA (SPAdes)... | ecosystem: Engineered > Bioreactor > EBPR >...
TAGCGCAGCTTGCCGCGGTCGTAGCGGCGGCGGTTCGCTTGCGTCCACATCGGCGGCCTCCTGCATCGCACCACCCCAGGGAATCACAGGAGACTCAACCGATTCAACATGTTTTCGGACAGACACTTACTCTTCAATAGTAATTCTCATTCAAAGAAACCATAGTTTACCTTTCGCAGCGCAATATATCGACCTGGAACAATGTACCTCGATCGGCCATACAGCATGGATTGACTTGCCACACAGTCTTCGATAGCACTTGTTCAGGGAGGGGGCGGCGGAACTACTACAAACCGGTTACGCGACCTCCGACGACATCAGTCTTTGGGGTAGCACCGTCTTCGCGTGCGCGTGGACGTTGCTGGAGCATGGCGGGAGGCTCGCGTGGCAACGATTGACGGCACGGTTGGCGACGATACGATCACGACGTGGTGGAATTCCGCTGGTGGCGAAACGGCCGGCAATTCAGCCGACTCGATCAGCGGTGGCTCCGGTAACGACAATCTCGACGCTGGCGACGGCGACGACACCATCGACGCCGGTTCCGGTAACGACTCGGTCGAGGCCGGCTACGGCAACGACGTCGTCCACCTCGGATCCGGCGACGATTACGTCTACACCTTCACCACCGGAAGCGACACCTACTACGGCGAGGACGGCGCCGATTTCATCTATGCCGATGTCGGCAACCAGTCGATCGACGGCGGCAACGAGAACGACACCCTTTACGGGTGGTTCGGCAACGATACGATCGCCGGGGGAGCCGGCGACGATCAGTTGCGCGGCGAGGGCGACGCCGACGTCTTCGTTCTCGCCCCCGGATTTGGCAACGACACGGTGCAGGATTTCACCCACGGGGTCGACAAAATCGACGTCTCGGCGTTCGGCGTGCCGTACGAGGCGATCGTGCAGACGGCGGTCACCGGCGGACTGCGCCTGGATGTCGGTGGTGCGTCGTTCACGCTGAACGGCATTGCTGCAGGCGGGATCGACGCCACCGACTTCATCGGCCTTTTTTCCGGGACGGCGACGCCTACCACCGGCAACGATACGCTGATCGGCACGCCCGCCGGCAACACCATCGACGGTCTCGCAGGCAACGACAGCATCAACGGGTTCGCCGGCAACGATCGTCTGCTCGGCAATCTCGGGCTCGACACGCTCGCGGGCGGGGACGGTGCCGACACGCTCGACGGCGGTGACGCCGACGACCTGCTGCGGGGTGGCGCCGGGGCGGACTCGATCGTCGGCGGGGCGGGCAGCGATACGGTCGACTACGGCGACTTCGCCTCCGGGGCGCTGATCAACCTCCTGAGCGGCGGCGCGACCGTCGCCGGCAACTATGCCGAGGCGGATACGATCACAGGCGTCGAGAACGCCGTCGGAACGTCGGCCGCCGACACCATCCTCGCCGGCCTCACCGCCGGCACGATCGCCGGCGGTGGCGGCAATGACACAATCGCCGGATCGGCCGGAGGCGACCGGCTTGATGGAGGGGCCGGTAACGACAGCATGAGCGGCAGCCTCGGCAACGACACCTACATTGTCGACACGCTGGCCGACGTCGTCGACGAGGCTGCGGGCGGCGGGTCCGACACCATCGAAACCGGGCTCACCTACTCGCTGGCGCTGCTGTCGAACGTCGAGAACCTGACGCTCACTGGCCTCGCTGCCGTCGGCGGCACCGGCAATGCCGGCGCCAACCGGCTCACCGGCAACACTTCCGCCAATGTGCTCGACGGCGGCGGAGGGCTGGACACGCTCGCGGGTGGCGGCGGCGACGACGTCTACGTCGTCGATACGACCACGGACACGCTGACCGAGGCGGCAGGGGGCGGCACCGACCAGGTACAGTCGAGCGTCAGCTTCTCGCTCGCCGCCCTTGCCAACATCGAGAACCTGACGCTGACCGGCACCGCCGCGATCAACGCCACCGGCAACGGGCTCGCCAACGCGCTGATCGGCAATGCCGCCGACAATCTGCTGGACGGTGGGGTCGGCGCCGACACGCTGGCTGGTGACCAGGGTAACGACATCTATGTCGTCGACTCGCTCGCGGACAGCGTTGTCGAGAGCGCGGGCGGGGGCGCCGCCGACCTGATCCGCAGCAGCGTCTCCTTCTCGCTCGCGGCCCTCGGCGAGGTCGAGAACCTGACGCTCACCGGCACCGCCGCGAGCGGCAGCGGTAACGTGCTCGCCAATCTGCTCACCGGAGACGCCGCAGCGAATTCGCTTACGGGCGGTGGCGGCGCGGATACGCTGACCGGCGGAGGCGGCAACGACACGCTCACCGGCGGGCTCGACGGCGACCTGTTCGTGCTGGCGGCGGGCTCCGGGGCCGACGTGGTCACCGACTTCGTGAACGGCCAGGACCAGATCGACGTGAGTGCGCTCGGGGTCGGCTACGCCTCCCTGGTGCGCACTGCGGTGACCGGCGGCGTGCGCGTCTCGTTCGGCACCGATTCTCTCACGTTCACCGGTGTGGCGCTCGCCGACCTCGACCCGCTCGACTTCATCGGCCTGATCGGCGGCAGCATTCCAACCACCGGCAACGACGCGCTGGGCGGCACGGCCGGGAACGACAGCATCGACGCCCTGGCCGGCAACGACTCGGTCGCTGGTTACGGTGGCGCCGACACCCTGCTCGGCAACGGCGGTGGCGACAGCCTCGCCGGCGGCGACGGCGACGACCGGCTCGATGGCGGGCTCGGCAACGACACGCTCGCGGGCGGGCTCGGCAACGACACCTTCGTCGTCGACAGCGCGCTCGATCAGACGGTCGAAGTGGCCGCCGCCGGAACCGACACGGTGCTGGCCTCGCTCTCCTGGACGCTCGGCGCGACGATCGAGAACCTCACGCTGACCGGTGCCGCGGTGAACGGCACCGGCAACGCGCTCGCGAACCTGATCATCGGCAACGCCGCCGGCAACATGCTGAACGGCCTCGAGGGCGACGACACGATCCGCGGCGGTGCCGGTGCCGACACGCTCGCCGGCGCCGCCGGGCTCGATACCGCCGATTACGCGGACCTCGCCGGCGGCGGGACGATCGACCTCGCCGCGGGTCGGGCGACCGTGGCGGGCGTGGTCGATGTGCTGAGCGGGATCGAGAACGCCGCCGGTACCCAGGGCGACGATTCCGTCGCAGGCGATGGGCAGGCGAACCGGCTCGACGGCGGGTCCGGCAATGATACGCTCGCGGGCGGTGGCGGGCTCGACACGCTGATCGGCGGCGCCGGCTCCGACCGGGCGGACTACGGTTCGGAAACCGAAGCGGTCGGCATCGACCTTGCGCTGCAAGGCGCGACGGTGGGCGGCGTCATCGAGACGCTGAGCTCGATCGAGCAGGCGGGCGGCGGTCAGGGCAACGACACGATCACCGGCAGCGCCGAGGCGAACACGCTGCTGGGCTCGGGCGGCGATGATCAGGTTTCCGGCGGAGCAGGAGACGACCGGCTCGAAGGCGGCAACGGCGACGACAACCTCGCCGGCGAAGAGGGCAACGACTCTCTCTACGGTGGTGCCGGCGACGATATGCTCGGCCGCGCCGGTAACATCTGGACCGATCCTGGCAACAACTTCTTTGACGGTGGGGACGGTGCCGACCAATTCCTGAACGGATCGGGCAATGACACCCAGGTCGGCGGCGCAGGCAACGACGAGTTCAGCATCTACGTCGGCTCCGGCGCCGATAGTCTCGACGGCGGCGCCGGCCTTGACAACCTGACCTTCACGGGGCTGACCGGGATCTCGCTTGATCTCCCCGCGGGAAGCATCGTTCTAGCCGGCACGACGACAATACTGCGAAACTTCGAGAACGCCTCGACCGGTGCCGGCGGCGATACGGTCACTGGCACCGGCACCTCAAACGGGATCTATACGTGGGCCGGCAACGACAGCATCGATGGCGGAGCCGGCGACGACGATCTCTACGGCGGTTACGACAATGACACCATCCGCGGTGGGGCCGGCGCCGATACGATGGACGGCTTTGATGGGGATGACGTCTACTACGTGGACGCACTGGACGATTTGATCGACGAGTACCGTGCTGACTGGGGTACCGACACGGTCATCTCCAGCCTGACGCTGACGCTGAGCGATCTCGCCGAGAACCTAACGCTCGACGGCACCGCCGCGATCGACGGCACGGGCCATGCCGGCGCCAACGTGCTCACCGGCAATGCCGCAAGCAACATTCTCGACGGCGCGGGCGGGGTGGATACGCTCGCCGGCGGCGGCGGGGACGACGCCTATCTGGTCGACACCACGACCGACGTGATCAACGAGATCGTCGGCGGCGGCAACGATCTCGTTATCAGCCGCGTCTCGCTGTCGCTGGCACCTTATCTCAACGTCGAGCGGCTGCAGCTCGTTGGCGCCGCGCTGAACGGCACCGGCAACGCTGGCGCCAACCTTCTCACCGGCAACGAGCTCGGCAACTCGCTCGCGGGCGGCGACGGGGCGGACACGCTGACCGGCGCGGGCGGCGCGGACACGCTGACCGGCGGACTCGCGGCCGACGTGTTCGTGCTGGGCGCCGGCTCCGGAGCAGACGTCGTCACCGATTTCGTCAACGGCCTGGACAAGATCGACGTCGCGGACTTTGCCGTGCCGTTCTCGGCGATCGTCCGCACCGCGGTGACCGGCGGGGTGCGGGTGAGCATCGGCGGCGACTCGCTGACCTTGAACGGGGTCGCGCTGGCCGACCTCGACGCGTCGGACTTCATCGGCCTCGGTGCAGGCAGCGTGCCCGCGCAGGACAACACGCTGACCGGGACCGCCGGCGCCGATACGCTCGATGCGCTGGCGGGCAACGACAGCATCAGCGGCCTCGCCGGCAACGACAGCCTCGTGGGCAACACCGGAAACGACAGGCTCGCCGCCGGCGACGGCAACGACACGATCGACGGCGGAGCGGGCATCGATGTGCTTATCGGCGGGCTCGGCAACGACACGTACATCGTCGACCGATCGCGCGACCAGACCATCGAGGATCCAGTTGCCGGCGGCGGCATAGACCTGGTGCGGGCGTCGGTGAGTTGGACGCTCGCCGCCAATGTCGAGAATCTGCAGCTCACCGGCAGCGCGTTCGTGATCGACGGGACCGGCAACGGGCTCGGCAACCTCATCGTCGGCAACGCCGGGATGAACCTGCTGCGCGGGCTCGACGGCAACGACACGCTGCGCGGCGGGCACGGCGTCGACAGCCTCGACGGCGGCGCCGGCAGCGATGCGGTGGACTATTCCGACCAGACCTGGGGCGGCGTGATCGACCTCTTCGAGCAGGCGGCGACGATCGCAGGCGAGGCCGACACCTTCACCTCGATCGAGAATGTCATCGGCTCGCAGGGCAACGATCGTATCATCGGCGATGCAGGCGCGAACCGTCTGGCCGGTCTCGCCGGCAACGACACGCTGATCGGCGGCGGCGGCATCGACACAGTCGATTATTCGGCGGCGACGACGGGGGTGAGCGCGGAGCTGGGATATGCGTCGAGCCTGGTAGGCACGAGCGCTGACGACGACCTGGATGCCGATAACGAAGGCGATTTTGCGAGCGGCGGCGGCGGCAACGACACGATCGACGGCTGGGATGACCGTCAGATCCTCGACGGGGGCGACGGCAGCGACCGCCTAGACGCCAGTGGGTCGAACTGCACCGTGCTCGGCGGTGCCGGCAACGACCATCTCTCGTCGAGTGGATACGACGAATACGACGCGGTCCCACCCCTGGGATGCAGTCTCGACGGCGGCAGCGGCGACGACGTGCTGGAGAGCTCCGACGAGCGCGCGGACATCCTGACCGGAGGAGGCGGTGCCGACCAGTTCATCGTCGGCAACGCGAGCCAATGGGAAATTCGGAAGAATGTCGTGACCATCACCGATTTCCAGGCCGGGAACGGCGGTGACATTCTCGACTTCAACAAAATTTATTACCTGGAGGACAACCCGTTTTCCGCCGGCGAGCTGCGGGTCGTGCAGCAGGGGACGGATACGCTGCTGCAGCTGGACCTGGACGGCACCGGCACATTCCGCAACTTCGAGACGATCGCCCGCCTGCAGAACGTCACCGCGAGCCAGCTCACCGCTTACAACTTCGACGGAGCCGATCCGGTGGGCGGGTTCGTCGGACGGGCAGTCTCCGGCACGGGCGGTGCCGACGACATCGACGACGGCGTCGGCAACGACACCTTGCAGGGGCTGGCCGGCGATGACAGCCTGCTCGGTGGGCTAGGCAATGACCGCCTCGACGGCGGCGAAGGCGACGACCAACTCCAGTCGGAGGCCGGAGCGGACACGCTGCTCGGTGGCGCCGGTAACGATGCACTCGACGCGAGCCGCGGGTCGTCCGCCTGGACGCTCACGGCGAGCCTCGACGGCGGCAGCGGCAACGACACGCTGACGGGCAACAACCACTTCTGGAGCGACCCGATCACGATGACTGGCGGCTCCGGCAGGGACGTGTTTCATCCGGTGGGCGCTACCATCACAGATTTCGCGGTGGGCGCCGGTGGCGACGTTCTTGAGCTTACCTACCTCGTCGCCGGCAGCGATCTAGCGGCCAACCCGCTGATCGCAGGCGCGCTTCGGGTCCGACAGGACGGTGCGGACACGGTCGTGGAGTTTAACAGCGACCCCGCAGCAGACCCGAACGCCTTCGGGGTCGTTGCGCTTCTCAAAAACGTCACCGCAAGCCAGCTAACCGCGGCCAACCTCCGCGGCTGGGACATTGCGAGCGGCACGGCAGCCAACCAGACCATCGCCGGGACGGTCGGCAACGACACGCTCGCCGACGGCTTCGGCAACGACAGCGTTTCGGGCGGGGCCGGCAACGACCAGATCGGCGACGAGGTCTGGAATGATGTCAGAGATTTCGGCAACGACCGTATCGACGGAGGCGATGGCAACGACACCCTTTACGGCTATCCCGGCAGCGATACGCTGATTGGCGGCGCGGGCGACGACAACCTTGTAAGCGAGGGCGCCGACAGCGTCGACGGTGGCGACGGCAACGACTTCTTCTACTGCGTAAGCGGTACGCAGACCGTCGTCGGCGGCGCAGGCGACGACGCTATCAGCCTGGGCACCGGGTCGGCGGCGAGTTCCGCCTACACGGTCGATGCGGGCGCCGGCGACGACTTTATCCTCGTGGATGTGAGGGGAGCGAGCGCCACGCTCACCGGCGGCGCTGGCCGGGACGAGATCGCGTTGGAAATGTACGATAATGAATGGCCGCTTGGCCTCGCCACGATCATCGACTTCCAGACGGGACCGGCGGGCGATCAGCTCTCGTTCGAAAGCCTCGCTTGGCAGAAAGAGTTCCAAATCATCGCCACCGACTTCCTCGACGCCGGCGGCCGCGCGCGGCTGGTACAGATCGGCGCCGACACGCAGCTGGAGATCGACTTCGATGCTGACGATGGCCAGGAGGTCTTCGTCCCGGTCGCCATCCTCCGCAACGTGCAGGCGAGTCAGCTCACGCTCGCCAACTTCAGCGGCCCCGGCCAGACGGGCGACGGCCAGGGCGGCAGCGACGAGATCGAGGGCGTCGAGAACATCCTCGGCTCGGCGTTCGCCGACCAGCTCACCGGCAACGACGCCGCCAACAGCCTGATCGGCGCCGCCGGCGACGATACCGTCCGGGGCGAGGGCGGCGACGACACGCTCGACGGCGGGACCGGCGCCGACAGCCTGGCGGGCGGCGCCGGCAACGACTTCTATCGCGTCGACGCCGCGGCCGACACCACCGTCGAGCTGTCGGGCCAGGGCATCGATACCGTCGAGAGCGGGCTCACCTGGACACTCGCCGCCAACCTCGACAACCTGACGCTGACCGGCTCGGCCGCGATCACCGGGACCGGCAACAGCCTCGCCAACGTGCTCACCGGCAACGCCGGCACCAACACGCTCACGGGCCTCGCCGGCAACGACACCTACGTCGTGCAGAACGCGACCGACGTGGTGGTGGAAGCTGCGGGCGGCGGCACCGACCTGGTGCTCGCCTCGCTCAGCTGGACGCTCGCGGGCGAGCTCGAAAACTTGACGCTGACCGGCACCGCCGCGATCACCGGGACCGGCAACGGCCTCGCCAACGTGATCACCGGCAACGCCGGTAGCAACACCCTCACGGGCCTCGCCGGCAACGACACCTACGTCGTCCAGAACGCGACCGACGCGATCGTGGAAGCCGCAGGCGGCGGCACCGACAGCGTCGTTTCGGACGTGTCCTGGTCACTCGGCGCCGAGCTGGAGAACCTGACGCTGACCGGTACGGCCGCAATCACCGGCACCGGCAACGAGCTCGCCAATCGGATCACCGGCAACGCGGCCGCCAACACGCTCGATGGCGGAGCCGGCCTCGACAGCCTCGCCGGCGGGGCGGGCGACGACCTCTACGTCGTCGACACCACCACCGACGTGCTCACCGAGCTGGCCTCGGCCGGCAATGACAGCGTCCGCAGCACGGTCAGCTTTTCGCTCGCCGCAATCGCCAACATGGAGAACCTGGCGCTCGCGGGTGCCGCGGTGACGGGTACCGGCAACGCCCTCGCCAACCGGCTGACCGGCAACGCCGCCGGTAACGTGCTGAACGGCCTCGACGGCGACGACACGATCCGCGGCGGCGCCGGGGTGGATACGATCGCCGGCGGCAACGGCGCTGACGTCGTCGACTACAGCGACCTCGCGGGCGGCGGCACGATCTCGCTCGCCACGCAGACGGCGACGATCGGCGGCGTCACCGAGAGCTTCACCGGCATCGAGGGGGCGATCGGCAGCAGTGGGGCCGATACGATCACCGGCACGGGTGCGGCCAACTGGCTCGACGGCAGCACCGGAAGCGACCAGCTCGCAGGCGGCGCCGGCGACGACACCTACACCGTCGACGTCGCAACCGACAAGACCACCGAACTCGCCGGAGGTGGCGCGGATACGATCCGCAGCAGCGTGAGCCTGTCACTCGCGGACACTGCGCGCGCCAACATCGAAAACCTGACGCTGACCGGCACCGCGGCACTCGCCGCCACCGGCTCCGCCGCCAACAACCAGCTGACTGGCAACGACGGGGCAAACACGCTCTCGGGCGGCGCCGGGCTGGATACGCTCGCGGGCGGAGCCGGCGATGATCTGTACGCCGTCGACAGCACGACCGACGTGCTGATCGAGGCGGCCGGCGGCGGCTTCGACACCGTGCAGAGCAGTGTAACGTTCTCACTCGCGGCACTGGGCGCGATGGAAAACCTGGCACTGACCGGAGCTGCGGTCGGCGGCACCGGGAACGCGATCGCCAATCGGCTCACCGGCAACGCCACCGGCAACGCGCTCTCCGGGCTCGAAGGCGCGGACACCCTCGACGGCGGCGCCGGTGCCGATACGCTCGCAGGCGGGAGCGACAACGACACCTACTTCGTCGACAACGCACTCGACCAGACGGTCGAGGTCGCGGGTGGTGGCACCGACACCGTGCTGGCCGGACTCAGCTGGACGCTGGCGGCGGACGTGGAGGCCCTGACGCTCACGGGAACGTCCGCCAACAACGCCACCGGCAACGCCGGCGCAAACATGCTCATCGGCAACGCCGGTGCCAACATGCTGACCGGCGGCGAAGGGCCGGACACGCTCACTGGCGGCGGTGGTGCCGACCGCTTCGTCTACACCGCAGTCGGCGACGCTTCGGCCGGCTCGGCCGATGAGATTACCGATTTCGTGTCTGGCAGCGACAAGATCGACCTGCGCGGTGTCGCCGCCGGCGGGGTCTTCATCGGCGCCGGAGGGTTCGTCGCCGGAGGAACGATCGAGGCGCGCTTCGATGCCGGCACGCATCAGCTGCAGGTAGATGTGAGCAACGACGGCGTGCTGGGCGCGGGCGATCTGGTCATTGGCCTGGGGAGCATCGCAAGCCTTGCCGCCGTCGATCTCGTCTTCCTGTGATGTGCACCAGCCCTACGCGCCGAACGGCATGTTCTGCCGGGGTCGCAGTGAATACCGCGCAGCCTTCAGGGTCGCCGGTTGGACAAGACGAGGATTGCCCTCGTCGAGCTCGCCGCGCTGGTGAATTCTGGCGACATCGCCATTCTCACACAGCCGGCGCGCTCGCTTCACGCATGGAGTTGAGTCAGTAGAAGTACTCGCCAACGCGATCAGGCTGTCCGCTGGCCGGAGAGCGCTGCTACGCCTTGACCGACACTCCCGGGATCGACCGTTGGGCGACCTGGCCAACGGTCGGGGTCAAGAGCGTCGATCGGCGCACGCCTCCTGGTTTTCTCAACTCTGGACATCGCCGGCGACCAACGGCGGCCTCCGGAGCGGACCCAGCTACCGCCATCGGTGATGACGGCGACAGATTAGGTTTGAGCGCATCATTCGATGCTGATAGCGTGCCTCTCCAATGGCGTGTGCGAGGACCCGTGATGCGGACGACAGTGGCTCTCGACGACGAACTGCTCGCCAAAGCCCAGGCGTTTACTGGCCTGAAGGAGAAATCCGCGCTGATCCGTGAAGCCCTGAAGGCTCTGATCGAGCGCGAGAGCGCGCGTCGACTGGCCCGACTCGGCGGCAGCGAGCCTGACGTGGCCGTTACGCCCCGCCGGCGGCCTGAGCCTGAGTGATCCTCGTCGATACATCGGTCTGGGTCGATCACCTTCGCGTCGGCGAGGCACAGCTCGCGGCGCTGCTCGAGGCCGGCCGGGTGCTGATGCATCCCTTCGTGATCGGCGAGTTGGCGCTCGGCAACTTACGGCAACGCGCGTCCGTTCTGGCTCTCCTTCAGAATCTGCCGGCGGCGGTGGTCGCGACCGATCAGGAAGTGATGCAGTTCATCGAGCGTAACAGCCTCGCGGGACAGGGGATCGGTTACGCGGACGCGCACCTCCTGGTGTCTATCAGGCTAACCGCCGGGTCTTCGATCTGGACGCGCGAGAAACGTCTCGCCGCCATTGCCATACGCCAGGGTATGGCTAGCACGTTCCCGTCGGCAGCGTTCGAGGCGTAGGGTCATGACCGACGTTTCGGGGTGCGCCCTCCAATTTCCTCGATTCCGGACGTCGCGGGCGATCATCAGGCTCCTACAAAGCCGACCCCGATAGCGGCAACTCGTCGAGAGACAGGAAAGCGGCGTTCTCTCTGTGTTCTTCCTCGCCATTCGCGTCGATATCGAGGAAGTGCTCGGTGCGTCCGCTTTGTAAGCGAGGCTCCGGTGGCACCGGTTTGCCGCTTGCTCGATGGCACGGAGTCGACATCGGCCGCGGCAGTTCCGCTCACGCGGCGGCGCGAACCACGTCGGTGTGGGCGGATTTCCAGGCCCAGGGCGTGAGTTGGGCGAGGCGGCTGTTGGGCCAGCCGTCGACGAGTTTGGTCAGGACGTCGGCGATCCAGGCTTCCGGGTTCACGTCGTGCCACTTGCAGGTCTCGATCAGCGACAGGGCCCGGCGCTGCTCCAGCCACAAGCGCATGGCGTCCAGCAGCGGCTTGGTGCGCAGCTGTCGCGCCGCCCGGCGCTCTTCAGCGCTCAGGCCGCGGATCTCCGCCTCGATCTCGTAGAGTGCGGCGATCCGCATCGGGATGATATCGAGGCGCTCGGAGCGATCCTCACCGATGACGTGCATCGTCCCCTGGCAGCACGGGCACGCGGTCTTCTCCGGCTCGATCACCACCTCGATCCGCGGCAGGTGTTCGGGCA
>Ga0209573_1005344_pt1 | contig 11673 bp, 9 predicted proteins | sample TNRBio252014_DNA_FD_185870 | JGI IMG/M metagenome (GOLD analysis project Ga0209573, IMG submission 185870) | Wastewater treatment Type I Accumulibacter community from EBPR Bioreactor in Madison, WI, USA - TNR Reactor_6/25/2014_ DNA (SPAdes)... | ecosystem: Engineered > Bioreactor > EBPR >...
CTGCGTTGTCGTCGAGCTTCGCGAGGTGCGCGTGAAGCGCGGACGTATGGCGGGCGAGAACATGGGTATCATCAAACTCGAAGATCCTTCGGGCCAGGTCGAGCTCATCAGTTTCCCCGAGCACTACAAAGAGTTCAATGCACTCTTCAAGAGCGGCAGCCCGCTGCTCGTGCGCGCAGAGCTTGATTTCGAAGAAGACAAGGCGAAGCTTATTTGTGGGCAGGTCAGCATGGGCGGCGCCATCGCTGTTGAAGACCTGACCCGTGTCGAAGAAAAACTACCGCAGATGGTGCGTCTCAATCTGCATCTTGACCGGGTCGAAGGCAAGTATTCTGTCGAAAGCCTCTACACCGAGATCGCCGACATTCTACGCAAGCACCGTGGACACGTGCCAGTTTCGCTTTCTCTTCTCAAGACGGGCCTCTTCAACACACAGCTCGACCTGGGGCCCGACTATCATGTCCACTGGGGCCCTAAGCTGCGCCAGGAACTCGAGAGCATTATCTCGCTTCCAGGGGCGCTCAATATCCAAGCCCTACATTGAGTCAACTGTTGTGGCGCCGAGTTGCACGCGCAGTTCGCGGATCTCTGCGCGCAGGCGCGCAACTTCGCTTTCTTTTTGGCTGCGGCGCGAGCTCTCAGAGTAGATGCGTGATTCGAGTGTGCTCCGTTCGGAGTCCAGAGAGGAGTCTACTTCGGGATTTGAGCTTCGCGCGCGCGCGATGGTTTGGGCGGCGATCAGGGCCGTGAGTTGTCCCCGAAGACGGGACTCGGAGCGCGCTGCCTGATCTGCGGCGTCTTGTGCATCGCGGATCTCCTCTTCCTTTGATGCGATGATCCCCGCAATGTAGACACGTTTTCCCTTTTTGTACTGTTTAAGGAAAGCGCCTTCGACATTCTTGGGGCACACATTTTTGTAAGTCCTTCCAAGGGCTCCTTGTTCGTAGCCGTTGTCGGGTTCGCAGTAGCTAAGCACTCCTTGTTGGTATTCTTTTTTCAAGGAGGACACACTTGCCGCATCACAAAGGTCAGCGTTAAAGACGTCGCCCTTGCGTCCCGTCTCTGTCGCTCCGTCGGCGGTGCAGTAACGTCCCATACCCGCCTTGAATCCGACGTCGACCTGGGCCTCGTCGACCTCAACATCTTCTTTTTTACATTGGCTGATAAAATTCTCAGAAGACAGGCGCTTGCCTGAGAGGGCGACGGACTCGCCGTATTCGAACCAGTTTGTCGATTGGCAGCGTTTTTTGAGCTCAGATGCGCAAGAACTGAGGAGGACAAGTAGCAGGAGGGGGCTTACGTTCGACGTTGAAGGTTTCATCGACCACCAAGCATAGCAAGACTCCCGACTTCCTCAAGTCCAAGGCACTCTCGGTTGCGCCATGCCGCACACCCTGTGCTTCCAGGATGATTTGTTCGATGTGCAGGCGCCCCCATTGCATTTCGGGGTGAGGCAGTTTTAGGGTCTCGGATGTGAAACGTCGCTGGCTTTTCTCGCTCCTCGTCCTAGCGCTGCTGCTGACGCTCGCTCTCGGCGCGCTTTGGAAGGGACTGCCTGTGTGGATCGCCGCGCGCATCGATGCAGCTGTACGCGACAAGGGATTCGTGACACGCACCACCGTTAGCCAGCTCTCAAGTCAAGGGATGCGTGTTGATTTGCAAATCCTCAAACCTGTTGAGCTGCGCCTCCCTTCGCTCGATGTAGAGTGGGATTTTTTAGGACGCCCAGATCGCATCAAATTTGCGGTGCGCTCTGTCGAAAGTACAGGACTCGATCTGACTCAGTTCCGGAAGCTTCGTCTGAGGTCGAAGAGGCTTGTTGTTGAGGGTGTGTGGCGGCCCGGCGATCTCAGTTTTACGCGCATCGACGGGGCCTTCGCACTCGAAACCCCACTTGTGGCTGATGTCGTGATACGGCCTGCTTTGCTGGACAGTTTGGGTGGATGGCGCGCCTCTTTGAGTATCCCGGCGCAGGACCTTTCTTTTGTGCTTGGAGTGCCGCTCACCCTCGCTTCTGACTCGAAGTTAGAGGCCGAGTATTCGGTTCTCGCTCCGGGGCTCCTGAAGTTGACGAGCGAAAGTCTGCGATTCCAGTGGAAGCTAACGGATCGAGGGCGTGTGGGCCTCACGCTCAGGCAAGCGAGCGTGTCCACCGACCTTGGACAAGGGTCGGCGCCTGTCTATGTTTTTCAATCTGCGTATTCTCTGCTTTGGCAGAGCTTGCGTTCGTCGGGGAAGTTTTCGTGGAAGGGCTCTTCTCTTACGGACGGCGAGGTGCGAGTCGAAGATCGCCTTGTTTCCAAAAATTTTTCTGTGGGCGATCTTGTTCTTGGAAGTGGATCGCTGGCGACACGTGTGGATGCGAGACTTGTTGGGGGGCAACTGGTCTCGGGAACTTTATCCGCAAAAGGCATCTTAGATAAATTGCTCTACGGAAAAGTTCCCTTTGAGGGACTTTCGCTTGACGCCTCTCTCAGGTGCCGCGCGATTCCCCTAGGTGACTTGAGTCGGACGCTTCTTGGCAAAGGGTGTGACATCCTTTCTCCTGGATTGCGGCTGGAAGTCGAAAAATTTCTTGATAAGCAACCCGTGCGTGGAGCGAGCCTTGTTCTAGGTCCGTCGTCGGGCGGAAAGTGGATAGGGAACTTTTCATCGCAGTGGCAGGGTGCGCCGCTGAGAAGCCTGGTCGTGGAAGTCGACCGGGATCTCCGAGCGGGACGTCTTAAGATCGTGGGCGAAAAACTCAGTTTGAGCGAAGTTATTTTGGCGCTCGACAGTCCCAAGCTCAGCGGGAAGGGCGTGATGAATCTTCGTGCGGACTTCGACTGGACAGCGGCGAGGGGACTGAGAGTCGACGCGCTTTTTGAATCGATGGGGCCCGGAGTTGTGCGCTATATTGACCCCGCTCTCCAAGGAGACTCCGGAGCAATTGAAACCCTCGACGCTTTTCAAATGCTTCTGGCGCAAGGTCAGCAAGCGCTTGTCCTCAAGGCCCTCGAGGATTTTCATTACAAGACGCTGCGAGCCGTCGTCACACGCGACCCCGATCTTCTGATGCGTGCTGAGTTGAGTCTTTCGGGCGCCAACCCGGGGCTAGCGCGCAGCCAACCCTTCGAATTCAATATTCCCATCGAAGGAGACCTCGAGAGTTTGCTCTTCAATTCGGTCCTGAGGGATTTTTCGCGACGCGAGAAGCGCCGCTCCCCATCTCCTCGTCAATGACGGCCAAGTCTTCCAAAGCTCTGGAACTGAGCTATGATCGGAGGCTATGAGAAAACTCTTCGCCCTCTTTGGGCTCCTCGGCGTTACGTCTTGCACGCATCGCGTGATGATCGAGCCTTCTGATAAACCCTTTGTGGTCAATCTCAACGTCAAAATCGATCACGAGGTCAAACTTGAGATCCAAGAGAAGAACCAGGATTTGCTAAACCTCGAAGACCAAGTCCTCTCCACCAAACCCAAGACGAAGGGGAAATCCTAAATGCGTGACATGATCTTTATGGCCCTTTTTGCAGTTTTTGCACTCTCTCCTGCAGCTGTCCGTGCACAGTCTTCCGATACGATGGCTCTGTCTGCGATGAAGGAGCGTGTGCCCGCTTTGGTCAAAGCCAAAGACGCGGGACTCATTGGAGAAAAGCGCGACGGTTTGGTGGGACTTGTTTCTGATGCGGACGCTCCAGCCGCCGTCAAAACCCTTGTTGAAGAAGAGAATCGCAACCGGCGCAGTGTTTACGAAGTGCGAGCGACCGAACAGGGCAAGGACCTTGAGGTCTTCATGCGGGTCATGGGCGATTCGCGCATCGATAACGAGAAAGCGGGCCGATTTATTCAAAAGTTCGACGGAAGCTGGGCGAAGAAGAACTGATGCGCCTGTTTCTGCCTCCACTTTCTCTAGGGCTGCTTGTTCTTGCTTCCTGTGTCGCACCCGTGCGTCGCGATGCGGTGCCCGTGAAGGAGGGCGTTCGCAAGGATGAGACCTCGCCCGTGATTCCCAAGATCGAGGGCATGCGCAAGAGGCTTTGGGTTCTCGACTTGCGTGTGAGCGCGCCGATTCCTGAGGCACTCAATAAAATTGATTTCCGAAATGTTTTTCGTGAGTCCATCTCCGAAGTTTTTCTCAAGGATGAGAACAGTGCCTTCGTGCCGGTTGTGGCTGATCAGACGGTGTTGATGGATCTTAAGATAGACTCGTTCACCGATCCAATGGAGGTGTCGCGCGTGGCCCGCGGTTCTGGAATTGCGGGATTTATCCGGGGTGAGATCCATCAAATCGAAATCGCGGAGAAGAAAGACCCCACAGGGCTTATTCAGTCACGCGATATTACGGTGAACCTTGGCGTGAGCTATGAAATGGTGGACTCGGCGTCGGGTCGCTCGCTCGTCACGGGCAATCGCAAGAAGACTTATGTTGAAACACGTTCGGAAATTCTTGGCTACGCGACAGGCCTTGCCGATGCCGACAAGAAAATTCGACGCATGGCCGACTCGATCGCGCTTTGGATGCTCAAGGACCTCAATCCTCATTCATCCAAAGTGGGTTGGTCGGGGCGCATTCTTAAGATCGAAGGCGCGAGGCTTTACATCAACGCAGGTCGCAGCTCGGGCCTTCGGGTGGGCGACGTGCTGAAGGTTGTGGAGACCCCAAGGGATGTTTTCGATCCGCAGTCAGGCCGATTTATTGGACAGGCTCCGGGTCGCGTTAAGGGCACGTGCAAGGTCGTAGAGTATTTCGGCCTCGATGGCGCGGTCGCAATGCTTCAGTCGGGGGGCGGCTTGCTTCCTGGTGATCGCGTTGAGTTGTTTTAACTGTCCGCCGGCAAAAGGATACGCATTAGGCGCATCGTCTCGAATGTTTCTTATTTCGGAGGCTCCAGGAGGGCACTTCGCCGGACCAGAAGCATCGCCAATCTGTGTTGAGTTCCCTCGATTGTTGATCGTGCGGATACTCGTCGAAAATGTCGCTGAATTTTAAGATCCTTTTGAAAAGACCTAGGTGCTCAGCAGGACTCTTAAGGTGAGCTTCAGGTCTTCTCACGTGGACCTTGGTGAACTGGGTGCTCATGTAGTTTTTTCGTAACATGAAAAGCGAAAACTTCTGGCACATCGCTCCGGGTGTCTTGCTGAAAGAGATTGTTTCGCGGGAGAAGGCCGCAATACGTTGTCGGATCATCAGGTCAGCGTGATTAACGCTAAACAAGATGTTTTGGAAATTGCGGCAGACTTTGGAGCTTATAGTGACGTGTTGGATGGGTAACGATCTGAGGTCGATGTGGATCGCTTTTCGGTATTGGAAATGCTCATCGCTCACCAAAGTAAAAGGCGCAATATTCTCTGCGAATTTATACAGTCTCTCGACGATTGTGCGCGTCGCTACGCGAATGGCGCTCGGGTCGTAGCGGCCGTGACGGGTCTCGATTTGGAGGAGTCGTTGTTTTTGCCATATGGACCTGCGGCCTTTGCGGTTCAGGGGTGCAAAGTTAAAGTCGTATATGAAGAGTGAATCACGTCCGAGCGCTTGCTGGATGTTGTTTGGGTCGTACTGTGAGCCTGCAAAATTTTCGAGACCATCGAAACAGAGGGGTTCAAGGATTCTGAGATTCGCAGTTGCACGTGTGTGAAAGATTAGGGCTCTTCGAGCCATACGACGGATGCGAAGTCTGACGCAATGCTCGCTAATGCTGTGCATGTGGGCGATGGCGCGGTTGGAGAGGCCGTGAGTGCACAGGTGGAAGATCTTGGAACTGAGAGTGTGGTCACGCTTTTTGAAGCGGAAGGAAAAGCGGGTTGAGTTTTCGCTGAAGCGTCGTCGGCAGTTCTGGCATCTGAAGCGCCTACGCTGGTGTCCATTGAGGCACCGGACAGGAGCCGAAAAACCGGCAAAAACAGTTCGATCGGAATTGCAGTATGGGCATGAGCGAGACATTGGATCGGACTAAGCACGTTGCGTACCGAGGGTATATCGTTCGACCACGCTGTATCCTTTTGCCGGCGGACAGTTTCAGCTAGGCCGCTTTTTTGGGAGGCTTCGGGTGTGGTGTCTGTGTGCCGAGGGCGGCTGCGACTAAGCTTTTCAGAACGAGTGCGAAGCCGTTGTATCCTTCGGGTGTTTCCTTGAACACGAGATTGCCCTCACAGCGGAGTGCGAGTTCTCGGGACAAACTCAGTCCCATGCCCATGCCTTCTCCGGGTTCCTTTGTTGTGAAAAAGGGTTCGAAGATTTTTTCGCGCATTGAAGGTCCAAGAGCTTTGCCCGAATCCTTGACCCAGATTTCAATGGCGTCGTCGACGCGAGATACTTCGACCTTGACCCAGGCGCCCTGTTGTCCGGCGAGGGCATCCGCGGCATTGACGAGAAGATTGTCGAGGATGTGTTCAATCCAAAGGAGCGATCCGAGGACAAAGGTTTCGGGTTCAGGAATTTGAACTTCGAGAGCGATCGTGTCCGACTGGAAGCGAGGTTTGACGGAATTGACACATTTCGTGACAAGCTCGCCGATGCGGAACCCTTCAGACCCCAGTCGTGATTCCTGCGTCTTTAGATTCGCCATCGATCTCAGAGATTTTGAAAGTCTCACGAGTTTTTGAATGTTGAAGTCGATTTTGTCCGCGAGTGGAGATCTCTCCAGGTTCTTGGCGATGTTCCAAATTTGCGCGAGCGGCGGATTGAGCTCTCGGAAAAGATGCTCCGAAAACTCGCTGAGCATTTGGAATTTTTTTCGTTCGGTGCTTTCAAGCTCCTTGCGGATCTGATCGCTTCGGTGTGTCTCATAGGGGCTGACGTCGACCCAGTAGGCCAGCACTTGGGTCGCGTCCGGCGAGCGCCGAAACACCGACCAGAACTTGTGTTCTTTGTCCTCTTTCCTAACGGTGACTTCCTCTGCCGTGTGAATCTTTTGGGAACCTATAAAATCCCTGAGGCTCGTGAGCGACACTTCGTCTTTGAGGGTCCGCTGAAGCGAGGCGCCTGTGAGCTCGCGGATGCTGACGCCATAGAATTCTTCGAAGCTTCGGTTTGCGTACTGAAAACGACCTTCTGCCGAGCAAAGCGCGAACATCATGGGGGACTCGTCGAGGATTGTCTTGAAGATGTCATTGCGACTCTGGGCCATCGCCTGGGACTCGATGAGTCGCTCGGTCAGTTTTCGTTGAGTCTTGGCGAGGCTCAAAAGATAAAGCGCCCAGCAGGAGGCGACAGGAGCGAGGTAGGGAAAAGGGATATGGCCACCGACGAAAAAGAAATACCCCAGCGTGCCTCCGAAGAAGCCCAAAAGGTATCCCACGTAGAGGCGAGGTTGCAGATGCAGTGATGATGCGGCCGAGGCCGGAATGACGGCCATCAAAAGAATTGCGAGAAGTGTGGGACCAACCTGATCTTGGTGCCAGGCGCTCAAGGCGTTGATCATCGCAGCCCACGCAAGAGCTTGTGCGAGTGTTGCGATCTTAAAGAAAAAGACAAAGGGTTTCTTGCGGGGATTGGGAGCCGTTAGGGCACGCGAGAGGATGTATCGCATCAAGCCGAAATAAATGACGGCGAGTCCAGTCAACGTTTCAAAGAGGCCGGGCCGCTGAAAGTCGAAACCCTTGTGGAACAGCAAAACAAGCGCGGCAAGGCCCAAGGTCAAAAGTGAGGACTTGCAATTCAGGCGGACGAACTCATCCCATTGGACTTGCTCGAAGCGCGCGCGAGGGGTCGACATGAGGTCTTATCGACCCAGAAGGCCTGAGAGTTAAGGGTTTAGGTCCCGCAAGCGCATTTGACGCTTCTGGTCATGGTCATTTTTTTGAAAAACGAGCGTTCCATTCGGCCTGACGCTTTGCTTTGGCGGCGCGGGCGGCTTTCATGATCTCGTCGAGACTCTGGACATAGGCACTCAGCTCTTCGAAGCGAGACTCATCGAGGAAATAAACGACGTATTCGCCGTCCTTGGGAAGAAAACTCAGCTCAAGAAGCAGGGCGTCCTTGAAGAAGACCTTCAAATCCGTGTTTTGCAGAGCGACGCGCAGTCCCTCCGACGCATGTCCCTGGGGAGCCGAAAAGACCTTGGGCGCCTCGCCCTTGGTCGAGAATCCGGGCAGTGGCAGGTTGCCACTCTCGTCGTTTTCGATCCAGTCTTGACCGAGCTCTTGTGCGACGCTGCGAAGGCTTTCCATCCAACCGGCTTCGCGCAGACGCGCGACCTGTCCGCGGATATCGTTTGCGCGCTCCGCGCTGATGACGATGTCTTCGGGGTGCTCTGCGGAGTCGTCGACGAGATTGGGGTTTTCGCTCATGCTTGAAAGCTAAACGCTGGCTGCTTTGGGGTCAAGGTGTCAGCGCTTCCTCAGGACCCGCTTCCGGAGGGTCGTGCCCGTGCTTGAGTGCAGCCTTGTCGCCGAAAAGTTTTTCGCGAGCTCCATGCACAGCATCGGCGACGCCTGCCGCGCCCGCTTGAGAGTTGACGTCGACAACGGCGTGATACATGTCTCCTTGCTCCTTGAAGAAGCTATCGACGGCATTCTTTTGGTCGATCGTCATGTCGGGAAGCGCCCAGAGGGCATCGTCCCCGCTGCGATAGACACCGATTGTGGCCTGGGGGCCGAGAATTTTTCGGAGGCCTCCGAGCACTTCAGCGTAGCGGCCGTTGAGGAAGGCCGTTGTGCCTTCGTAGACTCGAGAGAGTGTTTGTGGCGAGGCGCCCGAGGCGAGCCACTGGTCTTGGGCGATGAGCGCCTTCTCGCCGAGTCCGCGGATGTCGCTTGCGACCATATAGCGTGCGCCTTGGGCTTCTTTGAGGAAGCGGGAGCGTTGGAAAATCCATGAGTCATCGACAATCGATTCGATGCGCGGAAGCTCAGCAATGGGATTTGCGGAATCATTTTTTAGGGCGCGTTGAGTGTGCTCCAGAACGCGCTGATCGGCCTCGCTCACGGGTTTTGCAAGAGGTAGGAAATCTGCAACACGGAGATCGTCGAGATATTTGATAAGCTCCGGCGCTAGCGACGCTGGGAGGCCGTCTTTGGCGAGAGCTTGAGCGAGTTTCGCGGGCTGTGATTTGAGTTGACGCGTGAGGCGCAGGTATTTTTCGAAAGCAACTCCAGGACGCGCGCTCTGAACTTGCTGGACGAGGTGCTGGCGGGCGTTCTCTGTTTGGGTTTTCCAGGTGTCGAAATCCTGGCCGCGCGCGCTCAAATGAAGATCCATAAAGGCTGCTTCGAGATCGCGGCCTTGACCGACCTTAAGGGAGTCTTCGAGGTAATCGTTCCAAAGATAACTCGTGCCGAGGCGCTCTTTCACCTGGCTCACCTCTTTCGAGACGCGCGCACGCAAGGGAGCCATAACGCGTTTTTCGAAATCAGCGGCTGAAAGCGAAGACACCACCACGCGGTCTTTGTAATTGCGGTGGACGATGCGACCGAGATTGGGATTGTCTTTAAGGAAAGCTCCGAGTTCCCGGTCCAGAGTCATCAGGTAATACTCCGTGCCTCCGATGTCCCAGAGCTTTTCGTTCAGCTCTTTAAGCTCGCGTTGCTGGACCCAGTAAACCTGCTCTCCGGGCTTGAGGCCCTCATCTAAATAGCGCTGAAAATTCGCGCGCTCGACAAGCGCTTGGTCCAGATCCTGTTCGAGATTTTCGTGGTACCACTTGCTGTCCGATCCGCTATAGGCTCGCTCAAGTTCTTTTGTGAGGTGTTCTCGACTTAGGTCGGGATTCGCGGTGGCGTCTGGAGTGCGACGGGCCTCTTTCACGCGCGCTAACATTTCTTCGGCGTGCATTCGGTGTGCAGGGTCGAGCGCAGATTTTTCGAGGAAACTGCGAAAGAATTTTTCGAGATGCTTGAGGTCAGCGGGTGAGGTGGGAAGTTGGTTGAGAGTGAGGTCCACGGAAGCCAACGTCGTGCCCGCGGCGCCGCGGATACTGCGTTTGGTCCAGGTCCTTAGGAAACTGCGGGCTCCGGGCGAGAGATTTTTTGTGGCTTCGAGCATGGCTCGGTATCCGGCTTGACCGCCGACAGAAAAACCTTTTGCCGCGCCTGCAACGGGGATCACCGAGGCGGTTACAACAGCGACATCCGCGAGACATGCCGAAACCGATTCCGATCCCGCGCCAATCCCGAGCTCGGGTCTTGCGGCTCCCGTAAGGCAGGCCATGACGTAGTCAGAGACCTCTTTGCCCACGTGCCGCGCGATTTTTGCACTCAGACATGCATTCGCCCGAGGAACGGCGAGGGGGCAGGACGCGGGCGAAGGATCTTTCACGTTCGGACAGATCTCAGCGAGGCAGGCCTCAAACGCTTCGCGTCCCATCTGCCCGAGGCTCTGATGGATGAGATCGCGAAACCCGATTTTTGATCCTTCTTCAAAAGGGTCGTCGGTCGGCGCGTTGCGACCGTAGTCCCAGAAAAACTTCATTCCATCGACGAGGGCTTTGCCGGATTCGTAGAGGTTTGTGGAGCCGACGTCGTCGCCTTCGCGTCCCGCGTTTCGCTCTAGCTCGCGCTCTTCCGCAGGACTCAGGGATGCGCGATCGATATTCCATTGGCGCACTCCCGCGTGGCTTCGGGATGCCTCCGCAAGGAAGTTATCGATTTTTGAGGGCCACGATGCGCAGTCGTCTGAAAGTCCAAGTGGCGAGCGCAGCTTGGTTGTGGCGTATTCGAAGCGTGTGTTGCTGAAGTCGGGAGACGTGGTCACAAGTTCGTGGCCCCGATAGTCGCGAATTTCGGCGTTTGTTTGGTAGGTCTGCAGATTCAGGCTGCGATCGTCCAGCGATCCGACGACCTTCTGAAGCTCTCGATCGACAAGCCAAACGATCGATGAGTAATCGCCCGTTCTGGGGTTTCGTGTGCGCACGTACTCGAGCTTGGGATTGCTTGCCGAGTTCATCACGATACGGTCGTGATGAAGGACAGCGTCGCCGCTGCCGAGTTTTTCTGCTTTCCTCACAAAGTGAGTGGGCGAGGCTGCAAGCATCATGCATACATCTTGTTCTCGAAGACCTCCGTCGCGCACGCAGGTTGCGCGATCTCGGCCCGAGAGTGCTGCACGGAGCGAGGACTGAAGCTCCACGAGACGGCTTGAGGCGGCGCTGCCCGTGAGTGCGCGAGAATGGAATTCGCGGGAGAGCTCTTGGTAAAGGGATGCGATGCTCTCGCGTGTGTGTGCGTCGCAGATCTTGAGCTGAGATGCGGCGGCGATCCCCCGCTCGAGCTCGGGTGCTGCGTGAGTGCGGGGAGTACGAACAACTTGCGCGTGAGCTGAAAGCCCCACGAGCAGCGCTCCGCAAAAAGCCCTCCCGAGCCACAGCAATAACCCTGCGGGTTTCATAGTATGATTCTAACCGAGGAGGCCCTTGTTGCGCTCGGCGAAGTCGAGGCGCGGGTGTTAAGATTGCGTGAAGGCGCCTCTGCTAAAAGCTCTCACCAAGCCCATGGCGAGCAGAGGCCTCATAGAGGCCCGCGGCCTCGCGCTGCAGTTTTTTGAGGTGCTCAATGCGGCTCGCGCTCGAGGGGTGTGTCGACAAGAAGGTTGGCGGAGCGCCACCGCTCTGGGTGGCCTTCGCGAATCGAGTCCAAAAACGCGGGCCCTCAGCAGGGTCATATCCCGCTGCCGCTGCGTAGCGGATGCCAACCTCGTCGGATTCGGACTCGTGGGCGCGGGAGAAGGGCAGCATCACACCAACTTGGGCGCCCAGG
>Ga0209573_1005345_pt1 | contig 11669 bp, 11 predicted proteins | sample TNRBio252014_DNA_FD_185870 | JGI IMG/M metagenome (GOLD analysis project Ga0209573, IMG submission 185870) | Wastewater treatment Type I Accumulibacter community from EBPR Bioreactor in Madison, WI, USA - TNR Reactor_6/25/2014_ DNA (SPAdes)... | ecosystem: Engineered > Bioreactor > EBPR >...
TTGGCGAAACCGAGATATCGTGGGTCGTGGATGCCATTCCCGTCGTTATCGTCCCCGCCGCAGGCGACCAGAGTGCTGAGCATCAGAGCGCCGAGCGTTTTGTAGATCAGTTTAGAATTTTTCATTTTCATTTCTCCAATCACTTAGTGTTACTTAAGCGTTCATTTCATTCTTTAGGATCAGTGAGGGAAGGTTGCTTCGCCGATGTCGAGGCTCACATTGCCGAGTAGCTTTCTCTTGGTGCTGTCGTTCATGATGGCTTTGGCCATGTCCTTGACCTGTTGGGCTTGCGAGGTCTGAATCGGCTGGTTCCACCAATGGGTGGGGTAGGTGTAGCCCAAACATTCGTAGACGGTCTTCGTGCCATTTTGGCATTCGAGTTGGAGCTGGCGGATGGCTGCGTCGAGCGCTTCTTCGTAGCTCGGGAAGTTGTAGTAGTAGACGTGACCGTTCAGGATACCGGTCGATGTGGGGCCGCTGGCGACGACTCTCACGAGACCAAAAGCATCTTTGAAGATAACATCGAAGGTGTAGGTCGAGCCGCTTTGGACGAGTTTGCTTGTGACGATCTCATCGGGACCAAAATCGACGGAGCGAATCCCTTTATTGTCTTCGTACTCGACCATGAAGTAAGCATCCACACCGCTCGAACCGATGCCGTCGATCTCGTGACAGAAGGTCGGATCTCCTTCGAGACCGCTCACGATGACGCTGAAGAAGTTTGCAAGTCTCGACGAGTTCGAATTTGTGAGCACGTTGTCGCAGTAGCGCACCGACTCGTTGGTCGTGGTGCCGGGATCTGTTGCGGTGCCACGCGGACTGTCTCCGACATTGTCGCGGCCGGCAGAAGAGTTCTGCTGAGCGCAGGCGCCCAGAGTCATTAAACTCACGAGCATCAGATAAAGACCGATATTCTTCTTTTCCATAAACCTAAACCTCTTGCCTCATGAGAAGCATGGGTTGTGCCATGGTGTGTTAAATATCGGTAAGATTATGAATTTAAAGCACAAATAAAATTAAGGGGGTGTGAAGGCACCCCCTTATCGTCGATTAAGTTCACAGTCAGGTGCCTAAACTTTGGTCAGTTTTGGGTTTCGGGATCCTTTTTCAGAAGGGTGACAATCCCGCTCATTTTCCCGATGGGATGGCGTTTTCCATTCATAAGCAGAGAGAGGCTGCCTTCCCAAGGGTTGAGGTCGGCTTCTTTGGGACTGCGGGAAGCCGCGCGGCTCATGTCGACCACGACAAAAAGGTCCGGAGAGATGCGGAACTGGGCCTGCATGATGTCGGTTGCGCCGGCAGCTGCAAAAATCACAGAGCCCTCGTTCGGGAGGTGACGCGTTTTGAGGTCGCGCGCTTCAACGACAAGATATCCCGTCAGATGACGCTCGCCCAAGGACTCTTCAATCTTGAGAGTCTTGAGATCCATGCGGATGCGTTTGATTTGGATATCTGCGGACGAGGCTTCGGGCCACAGGGTGCCCACGAAGCTGTCTTTGTTCGAAAACTCGACGCGCATCGAGCGTTTGCTGGGTGTCGTTGTGGTGTCCGATGTTGAACCTGCGTCCGGCACATCGTCAGACACCGCGGGCGAGTCTTCGCTCTCACCTTCGGGAAGATTGCGTTCGACGGGACGACCCGTGTTGCTTTGTTCCTGCATCGACACGTCGGGGCCGGCCGGAGCCTCGCCTCCTAGATCAGGTTCATAGAGCGCCGAGCGCATAGCGGTTTCGGAACATTGAACGAGCCCCAAGAGGAGCCCGAACACGATATAGGACGGAATCAATGATTTGGATTTTTTCAACACACACAACCTCTCTCTGGAGAGGGAGAGCGAGGAGCATGCCACCGCTCAAGTGTTTGAGTTCTCGGGTGGGTGTGTGTCGGGAGCTAGGACAGCTGGGTGACAAAATTTGGCAACGCGCGAACGGCAACCGATTGGAAATGCCGCTCGAGATGCTCAAGACGCTTGGGATGGAGTTCGCTCGGTTTGCGTTGGCCGTAGCTGAGCGCGCTCAAGCTGCGGCGAATCTGTGCGGCGATTTGAAGTGAGGCTTCTTCGTGAGATCCAAAATGGCGAGGGTCCGAACGTGACAGTGAATGGGTAAGAGCTCGGGCCCAGGACTCGATCTCGTCGTTGTGGGCGTCGCCTTGGAGCAGTCCTTGCGCCCATGTCCACTCGACCCATAAGGAAATTTCGCGTCTCATGGCTCATTGATCGGAAGAAGCTTTGTTAAGCTTGAGTGAAGACAATTCTTTGGCGAAGTGGAAAAACAAGCCCCCCCCTTCCCTCACTAGGGACTCCTTAAGACGTTTCAAGATATTTGAGAATGTCTCAGGGGCTCTAGAAAGGGATCCCCGGGGCTTGAAGAGGTTCTATAAAAAATCCAAAGAGAATGGAAGGCTGGCGAAAAATTATTTCGGTGGCCGGAGTGTTGCGCTCAACCGATGCTTCCGAGCAGGTAACTGCGGGTCGTTTCGTGTTTGGGATTGGCGAAGACCTCTTCGGTCGTCCCGTTCTCAAGCAGTTCACCGAGGTAGAGAAAAGCGACATCGTTGGAAACGCGACGAGCTTGATGCATGTTGTGCGTGACGAGCACGATGCTCATCTCTTCGCAGAGGGACATGATGAGTTCTTCGATCACCTGGGTGGAAACCGGATCAAGTGCACTGGTGGGCTCGTCCATTAAAAGCACTTCGGGCTGGGGTGCGAGCGCGCGCGCAATACAAAGGCGCTGCTGCTGTCCTCCTGAAAGAGTGAAGGCGTTTTTTTGGAGACGATCTTTGGCTTCTTTCCAGAGTCCGGCACTTTCGAGAGCCTTTTGAACTTTGTCTTCGAGTTCAGTCTTGTTCGTGACGCCCTGGATTTTGAGTCCGTAGGCGACATTCTCGAAAATCGTTTTGGGAAAAGGATTGGGTTTCTGGAAGACCATTCCGATGTGCGTGCGCACCCACTCGACGGGAGTGTTCGAGGCGAGCAGATCAATGTCGTGGGACTCAAGTCGGATGCTGCCCTCGAGGCGGATCGAATCATAGAGCTCGTGCATGCGGTTGATCGCCCGCAAAAAAGTGCTTTTCCCGCAACCCGAGGGGCCCATGAGTGCCGTGATGCCGTTGGCGCGCACGGAAAGTTTGATGTTCTTCAGGGCCTGGTGCTTATCGTAGTAGACGGAGAGGTCTTCGATCTTGAGCAGCATTTTGGGGGAGGGCTTCATCACCATTGGTATTTTCTCCTTGAACGGTTTCTCAGCACGATCGCCGTGAGGTTGAGAAGAACCGTGAGAGTCACGAGGATCAGAGACGCGGCCGCCGCGTTCTGGTGGAATTCAGTTTGGGGACGCGAAGTCCAGTTGAAGAGTTGAATCGGAAGCACGGTGTAGGGATCTCCCAGCCAATTGAAGTTGATCCAAGGAAAAGTGTCCTGGAAGGGGGTCTGCGGCAAGAAGGCGATGAAGGTCAGAGCCCCGATTGTAAGAAGCGGTGCTGTTTCCCCAAGTGCACGAGACAAACTCAGGATAACCCCGGTGAAGATCCCCGACTGGGCGTAGGGGATCTGGTGATGCCGGAGCATCTGAAGTTTGGAAGCGCCGAGCGCGTAGGCCGCTTCTTTGAGGTTGTCGGGGACGTTGCGGATACTTTCGCGTGCGCTGACGATGACGATCGGGAGGACGAGCAGCGAAAGAGTGAGCCCTGCCGTGAGCACGCTCGCTCCAAGGTCGAACTGATAGACAAAGAGTCCAAGCGCCATAAGCCCATAGATGATCGAAGGCACACCCGCGAGATTGCCAAGGCAGATCTCGATCCACGAATTGTACCAGCTCTTGTTCATGTACTCCTCAAGGTAAACCGCCGTGGCGATACCCACCGGAATCGCAAACAACATGCACAGCAGAACCACGCAAAGCGAGCCGACCCAGGCCGAGAGAATGCCCGCTTGCTCGGGGAAGCGCGAAGGAAACGATGTGAGGAAGGCTGTCGAAAGCCGAGGTAGTCCTTGCATCACGAGGTCGGCAAAGAGCAACACGAGCACCAAGAGACTCAGGCCCAGAACAGCGAACGCTGCGGTCACGAAAATGCGCGCGTAGATTTTGGCGCGGCGTTGTTGGGAGCTGATGAGAGCTTTCATCCGTCGGACCTTTCCATGCGTCTGAGTTTGATCCGATGAGCAACAATGTTCAGCGAGAACGTGACAAGCGAGAGCATGAGCCCTGCAGCAAAAATAGATTGGTAGCCGATACTTTGGTGGGGAAGATCGCCGAGGCTCACTTGAACGATGTAGGCGGTGACCGTCGCCGAGGGTTCGAGTGGGTTGAGGCTCATGGAGGGAAGCATGCCTGCGGCGATGGCCACGACCATCGTTTCTCCGAGCGCACGAGAAATGGCTAGGATTGCCGCCGAGCTGAGTCCCGAAAAAGACGCAGGGACCACCACTCCAAAAGCCGTAGTGAATCGATTGGCCCCCAGAGCGTAGGAGGCCTCGCGCAGCGAACGCGGGACAGATTTGAAGGCATCTTCGGCGAGCGAAGCCATGTAGGGGAGGATGAGAAGACCTAGCACGAGACCCGCGCTGAGGCGGTTGAAGCCTTGGAGCTCAGGGATGAGTTTTTGCAGGAAAGGGGTGACCACCAAAAGTGCAAAGTACCCGAAGACGACCGATGGGATTGCGGCCAAAAGTTCGATGATCGGCTTCAGCCAAACACGCACCCGATTGGGAACGTATTCGCTCAGAAGCAGGGCGACCATTATGCCTGCAGGAATGGCAAAGGTGCAGGCGATGAGTGTCGTGACGAGCGTTCCCACGAGCAGGGGGACGATTCCGTAACGAGCGGGACTAAAGAGTGGCGACCACTGGGTGTCTAGGAAGAATTCCTTCAGCGTGACATGCTCAAAAAAAGGAATGGCTTCCCTAAAAAGAATAAACAAAATGCCAAAAGTGATGCCGACCGAGAGCGTGGCCGCGAGGCCCAAGAGCCTTTCGACCACGAACTCGAGGGCGCGCTTGAAGGGCGACCTCACTGGCGAGCGTTTTTCCTCAGGAGAGTCTCAAGGTTCAGCCCGATTTCATCGGTCTTGGGGTAGAGGCTTCCCGTTTGCTTTTTCTCAAACGAGCTGCGCACCATTGCGTTGAGTTTTTCAGGAAGAGGGACGTAGTTCACCTGCGCTGCGAGAGTGCTGAGATTCTTGAGGTAGTAGTTTACGAAAGCGCCCACCTCGGGCTTTTCGAGTGCGCGTGCGGACACATAGATAAAGATCGGACGAGAGAACGGTGTGTAGGTCCCCTCGGCAATCGTGGTGGTGCTTGGGCTGAGAAGTTTTCCTTGGGGCGTTTTGATGGCCACGTGGCTCAGTTTGTTTCGATTGTGCTCGAAGTATGCGAAGGGAATATAGCCGAGTCCGGAATCGTCCTGGGAGATCCCTTGAACCAGCGTGTTGTCGTCTTCAGACGAGGTGTAGTCGCTGCGGCTGACTTTTGCTTTGTGGTTCACGACTTCGGTAAAGTAATCGAAGGTGCCAGAGTCCGACCCCGCGCCATAGAGACGAACAGGTTTCTTTGGCCAGCCTGTGCGGACCTCGTCCCACGTCATGGTCTTGCCTTGGGCTGCGGGGGCCCAGATTTTTTCTAGCTCAGCAAGGGTGATGTCCTTGAGCCAGGTGTTTTTCTTGCTGACGACGATCGTGATCGCATCGTAGGCGATCGGCAACTCGATGTAGCCAATTTTGGATTCTTTGCATTGAAGGTCTTCAGTGGCCTGAATCGGTCTAGAGGCGTTCTGCACGTCTGTTTCGCCTCGGCAGAATTTTTTGAAACCTCCGCCCGTGCCCGAGATGCCGACCGTTACGAGGATTTTGCCTTTTTGTTCTTTCTGAAACTCTTCGGCGACCGCTTCGGTGATGGGGAAGACAGTGCTCGAACCGTCGACCTTAACGGTGGTGCGGGCATTCGCCGTAGCGTTGAGGCCGAGCATCAATAAAAAGATGAGAAAGGGTTTTGAAGCATTTGTGTGAAACATCATCACTCCTAGGAGACTCTATTACTTTTGAATATCTTATATGTTTTATAAAGTATTCAAATGTCACGCCCTTGATATTCAGGCTCTTGCTTCAAGTCCAAGACTTTTTTCGACAAAAAAACTGTTTAACGCGCAGCGCAGGCCCGCGCGCAATGGAAAGCCCTTGGAGTGCTCAGTCTTCGGAAAAGAGTTCTTGGGGCGCTGTCGTCATCAGGCGCCGGTTGAGGAGCACGTTGGACACAAGCACAAGCGCAATGCAGAGAGCAAAACTCGCCGCGAGCAAGCCCGGACTCGAGAAACTGAAGCCTGCTTTCAGACCAAAGCGCAGCAGCGCCCACGCCGCAGGTACCGCACAGACAAAGGCTCCGCACCAAGCGAGGGTTGCGCTCAGAAAACTCTCGGCGACCAAAAAGAGGCTGAGCTGGGGTGCGCGCACTCCGAGACATCGGAGCAGCGTGAACTCGGCTTTGAGCTCACCGCGGCGAGCGAGAAAGATCGAAAGCAGTACGAGAACCGAAGCGGCAACTAAGAACGCGGTTGCCGCTTGCACAGAAAGCGAGAGCCGAGCGAGCGCATTCATAATTTGATCACGGCCGCGTCGTAGGTCGAGAGTGGTCAGGTGAGGAAAGCTTTTGATGAGCGAGGCCTGCCAGGAGCCAATCTCAGTGTCGGGAACGCGGAGGAGTTGAAGGAATGTCAGGGGGGCGCCGGCGACGTCCTCGTGGGCAAGTGAGATGAAGAAGTTGGGGCGGAATTGAAACCAGTCCACGCTGCGCAAGCTCACGATTTGCGCTCGAAGTGGAATTCCTGCGACTTCGAGCTGAACGCTTTCTCCCAGCTTGAGTCCGAGGCGTTCGGCGAAGCCCTGCTCAAAAGATGCGCGCACCACATCGCCCGCGAGACGGGGTCCAAAAATGTCAGCGCCGGCTACGACTTTTTCGCCTGGGTAGACTTCCAGATTTTCACGGACGTTGACGAAATACTCGCGAACGCGCATTTCTCCTGAGCCTTCGGCGTCGTCAGAAGAGGCTTCGCTCTCGTTGACTTTCTCTTGGATGGGGGCGCCGTTGACCGCGTAGATGCGTGCTTGAAAATAGGCGATCTGCTCGTGATCTGTGGGAAGTCTCGGGCGAAGTGACGAAAGATCGTCGGGACCCGATCCCATCACGACAAGATTGGAGCCGCCCGTGTCATCAGCCACTTGAAGTTGTTTTTGGAGCGACTGCGAGACGAGCAGACCTAGAAGCAAAAAGAAAAATCCAAAGCCAAGGCTTAGCAACCAAAGGAGACTTCGTTCTCGTTGGCGGGCCATGCTTTTAACGAGATACGAAAGAATAAAAGTTTTGGTGCGCAGTTTCTCAACGACGCCGAGCGCGCCTCGGGCGATGGCCCAAAGAAGAGCGATGAGCCCCGCCACAAAAAGAAGGTTTAGCGCACTCAGCATCACCGAGCCGCTGAGGAGAGTTGCCAGGCCGAGCGCCACGCCTGTCATCATGATGAGTGCGCGGGGCGAAAGATTGGCCTGGAGGAGAGACGCATCGATCCCGCCCGAAAAAAGGCGGTTCACGGGGATTCTCATCACTCGAGAAATCGGGGTGCTCAGAGCGGGAATGCTTGCGAGCAGTCCCGTGCTCAACGCGAGAAGAAAACTCCGCAGTGGGTTGGGACTCGCGGCCAGAGTCACTCCGAGTTTGGCTTCCAACAGAAGGGCGACGCGGCCTTCGAGCCACCAGGATAGGGAGGCTCCCGCCAGAGAAGCCAAAACGACGCTGAGAAGCGCGGGGGCGAGGAGAGCTTTTTTGAGTTCGGCCTCGCGCACTCCGAGACAGCGGAGGGTCAGAAACTGAGGCAAGCGCTGTCTGAGGTCGGCGACGAAGATCATAAAAATTCCCGCGAGCCCGAGAAAAGTTCCGCAAAGCGCGATGAAGCTGAGGAAGCTTTTGAGGAGTCCCACCGTGCGTTGAACCTGGGCATTGCTTTGTTGGGCGCTTCTCAGGCGCCAGTTGGGGTCGGGAACTTTGCGGCGGAAATCTTCGCGGAATTTTTTGGCATCGACGCCGGGTTTGCGAAGGTAAAGGCGGTTGGAGATGCGGCTCCCGGGCCCCGCGAGCGGAGTTTTTTGAAACTCGCTTCGGTGCATCCAGATGCGATAAGCGGAGAAACTCATGAAGTTCAGGGACTGTGGATCCTCGAGCACGAAATCCCGAATCTGAAACGGGATGCCGCCGATTTCGAGCGTGTCGCCGACGCGATAGCCGAGGGACTTGAGCGCCGGATCGACCAGAACTTCTTGTTTTCCGCGAAGGTCTTCGATGCGGAGCGTGCCTTCGTTCTCGAGTTTCCACTTCCCATAAAATGGGTAGCCGCCTTCGATGGCCTCGAGAGTGATGCTCAGTACGGAGTCGTTGGCGTCGCGCGCTCCCGCGAGCAGGCTTTGATGCCAGCTTTGGTCTTGAGCGGGAACAAGCTCGCGGATTTTGCTCAAGAGATCGGCATCGAAGTCGCGCCAAGAGCGGACGATGAAATCTGCAGATACAAAATTTCGAGAGTCCTGCTCGGAGGTCTTTGAAACCCGCTGCGCAAAAAGGTCGACGAAAACGATACCCGAGATGCCGATCATAATCAGCAGTCCTAAGAACCACGTTTGCTTGCGTCGGAGTTCCCCCGCGAGCCAGAAGCGCCAAAAAGACGAGCGCGTCACGTGCTCTGTTCCTCGCCCAGCAGACGTCCCTTGTTCAGGCGCAGTCTTACATCAGCACGAGCTGCGACGCCGGGATCGTGGCTCACGACAAGCAGGGTTGAGCGGTGGTCGCGTTGCAGATCACCCAGGAGCTTGAGGATCAGTGCGCTGTTTTCGGAGTCCAGATTGCCGGTCGGCTCATCAGCAAGCAGAATCTTGGGCCGGGTGACGAAGGCGCGTGCGACGGCGACACGCTGTTGCTCGCCCCCGGAAAGTTGTTGGGGAGAGTGATGCTTGCGGTCGCCCAGGCCGACGCGTTCGACAAGTGCTTCGGCTTCGCGCCGCGCTTCGTGCCGGCCTAAGATTTCGAGTGGCACGCAGACATTTTCAAGAACGCTAAGTGTCGGAAGGAGTCTGAAGCTTTGGAAGATGAAACCAATATTTTCGGCTCGAAACAGAGCGCGCTCATCCTCTGTCAGGCGTGCAATGTCGCGTCCCGCGAGCTGAATTTCCCCGCTCGTCGGCAAATCCAGTCCCGCAAGAAGCGACAGGAAGGTGCTTTTGCCACTTCCTGAAGGGCCCATGAGCGAAGCCCACGTCCCTTCGGGAATTGTGATAGATATATCGCTCAGAACAGGAGTCAGAATGGGTTTTTCAAAGCTCTTCGAAAGGTTTCGGACGTCGATCATTCGTGCGAGTCTAGCGCTACTTCTTGTCTTTGGGCGAGCAGGCTTTTCATTGGCCGAGGACACGGGGTCCCAATCGCGGACTTTCCGCATCATGGCGCTCGGCGACTCTTTGACGGCGGGCTACAGAATTTCCAAAGATCTCGCTTTCCCGGGCGTCTTGGAAAAAAATCTGCGCGCCAAAGGCTGGAGCGTCGAGATCGTCAACGCGGGAGTGAGTGGAGACACCGCCCGCCAAGCTCTGACACGCTTAGACTGGACGCTGACAAAGGCGGGACCCTTCGATGCGGCTTTGATCGAACTTGGCGCGAACGATGGTCTGCGGCGCAGTCCCGTGGCTCAGATGCGCGAGAATCTCGATAAGATCATTGTGAAGCTCAAGGCTCAAGGTCTTCAGGTTTTTTTACTTGGGATGAAGCTACCGCTCAACTGGGAAAAAAGTTACCGCGAATCTTTTGAAGCGGTTTACGGCGAGCTCGCACGCAAACACAAAATACCGCTTTATCCTTTCGTCCTCGAGGGGCTCGCGCTCGACGATCGCTACAATCTCGAGGACCGTATCCACCCCAATCCCGAAGGGCACGCGCTTATTGCGGGACGCCTCGAGGCCTGGCTCCTAGAGTCCTCTGAGTTCCGCAAGAAGCTTCCGAAGATCCGTCGTTGATTCTCAATCCTCGGCGCTAAGGCGGAACGAGATGCGGACGCGGCGCGTACCGGGAGGAAGAAAAAAGTTTGGGTCCTCTAGCGACGCGGTCATCGCCGCTTCAGCGGCGTTGTCGAGACGGGAGAGCCCCGAGGCCGAGGTTCTGGAAAATGTCGAAACGCGGCCCGATACATCCGTTTGCACGTCGAAGGACACGTCACCTTCTTCGCCAAGAAGTCGCGACAGGCGTGGGTAGCTGACTCTTAGCAAGGTGACAGCTGTGTCGCCACCAGAAGGAGTGCCGGATGTCGACGCGTCTGCGGAGAGGGTTGGAGAAGCCTGCGGCGGCGAAACTCTTGAGGCGGATGCGATTTTTTTTTGAGGGCTCGCTGTGCGCGCTGGTGCTGAGGCGGGATGGGGCTTTGGGCTTGGGACGCCGTCGGAATGGAGGGAAACCTTGATGAAGTCTGGAGCACGCGCGCTTGGAAGCAGCAAGCGCGTGAGTTTTTCATGGCTCCAGAACGCCACGTGTAAGACGAGGGAGAGCGCGAGCAGTCCCCAAAATCTACGTTCAGAGAGTGACCCTGAATCCGGTCTCGAAATAGCGTCCGGGTGTTCCATATCCGTCGATCTCCTCATAGTCCTGATCGAGAAGATTATCGACACTTAGATAGCCCTCGAAGTTCGTCCAAAAACGGCGGCTCAGGCGTAAGTTCCACAGAATGTGGGGCACTTGTGTTTTAGGGGCGAAGTCTTGGGCATCGACGTCGGGACGTGAACCCACGCGCAGCAATGTTGTTGAGAGGCGGCTTCGTGCAGAGGCCTCCCACGTGAGGCCCAGCGAGCTCTTGTGCTCGGGCACGCGGAGGACAGGGCTGCGTGTCCACACGTGCTCGCTCTGGAGCGTGAGCCGTGGAGAGAGGCGCGTGTCGAGCCTGGCTTCGACGCCGTCGCTCGTACGTTTGCCAAAATTTCGGTAGCGAAAGCGGTTCAAATCGAAATCGAGAGTTTGGGTCGAACGTGTCCAGAAAAAGGTGAGCTCGAGGTCAGAAAATATTCCTGAGAGGTCCTGAAGTAGGGAGAGTTCCGCGGTCCACGAGCGTTCGGGGCGCAGGGCCGTATCACCGTAGGGCGAATGGAGTTGATAGAGGCTGGGATTTTTGAACGAGTGTCCGAGGGAGGGGGCGACGAGCGTTCGGGTCGATTCGATGAGGTAAGACGGAGCCACAAAAAATGCCCACGGAAGTGGCCCACGTGTCGAGGAGAGGGCCTGAGTTGACACTCCGGCCTTGTGACGCCAGCGGTGGCCTTGTTTTGAAAAAACGCTGCGAAGGTCGATCGAAGTCTGTTCGGTGTCGTGAGTGCTGTCATCCTCTCGGCTCAGGCCTTTTTCATTTTCGGCACCGAGGTGGGCTTCGATTCGGGTGTCGTCCGATAATGCAAAGCTTAAGCCCTTCTCGGCGCGAATGCGCCGGCTGCGATAGCGGTCTTGCGAGGGAGGGCGCTCGGACTCACGGATGTCCCAGCTCGCGTCCATCGTCAGGCTTTGCGAAAGGCGACTTTCTTCGGGAGTGCGGAGCAACTGGAAACCCGTGCGCAAACTTGCGGCCCGACTTTCAAAGTTCGTTGCGTCGCCACCCGGTCCTCCG
>Ga0209573_1005346_pt1 | contig 11669 bp, 10 predicted proteins | sample TNRBio252014_DNA_FD_185870 | JGI IMG/M metagenome (GOLD analysis project Ga0209573, IMG submission 185870) | Wastewater treatment Type I Accumulibacter community from EBPR Bioreactor in Madison, WI, USA - TNR Reactor_6/25/2014_ DNA (SPAdes)... | ecosystem: Engineered > Bioreactor > EBPR >...
GAAAGAGATGCGGCATTGGAGCAAAAATTACTGCAAAATCCTGAAATAAAACACTTGCAGGTATTCTCTGTAAAGCCTGGTATCATTAAGTCTTCAGGCGCTATTGAAGGTCTTTTGTTTAAAGGGATTGACAAACAATACGACACCTCGTTTCTGAAGAAGCATTTGGTAAAAGGAAGGCTGCCAGTTTTTGAAGATACATCGAAAAGTGCTGAGGTACTTATTTCTGCGACCCAGGCCCGCCTGCTGCATTTAGCGGTTGACAGCAGTTTTGTGATGTATTTTGTGCAGGACCCACCAAAGGCAAGAAAGTTCAGGGTAGCCGGGATTTACGACACCGGTTTGGGCGAGAATGATTTTGACCGTTTGTATATCTGGGGTGATGTCCGTGTTGTAAATGGTCTTGCCAGGTGGGAACCCGGGCAGGTGAGTGGTTATGAAATCAGCCTGCATAACCTTGAGCATTTGGCTGAAACAGAAGCATGGGTATATGAACAAATTCCGCAGGAGTGGAACTCAGAGACCATTGGCATGCGTTATCCACAAATATTCAGCTGGCTTGAGCTGATGGACACCAATGTGATGATTATCATCGCACTGATGCTGGTGGTATCGGTAGTAAATATGGTCACTTGTTTGCTTATTCTGATTCTTGAAAAGGCACGCATGGTGGGTATTCTAAAAGTGTTGGGGGCGGATAACCGCAGGGTTGCCGGTATCTTTCTACGGCAATCATCAGTAATGATTTTGGGCGGTATGTTGATTGGCAATATCCTTGCTTTTTTGCTTTGTTATATCCAGATTGAGACAGGGATGATTACACTCAACAAAGAGACCTATTATTTATCGGTGGTTCCCATTCATATTGATTGGCTGCATGTGTTGCTGATTAATGCACTGACCTTTGTTATATCGTATTTATCACTGTTGTTGCCTGTGTATATCGTTTCCGGAATCAGGCCTGCCAGGGTAATTCGCTTTGATTAAGCCGACCAACATACGGCCGTTAAATTAATTTAATGCTGAGGTGTCTTGTTTTGCAGGTAAGTCAGAAGAATATCTCCGGAAACAGCTAAAAAAATCAAAGCAGCACCCCAATAAAAATTAGGGCCGAACAGTTCGTATTCGTTGAATAACCAGAATGCAAGTGCGATGCCATAGACCGGTTCAAGATTAATTGCAAGGTTCACTGAAAAAGGGCTGAGTACTTTGAGTGATTTTATTGAAAGGCTGAATGCAAGTACCGTACAAAATGAGCTTAGCAGAAACAGATACAACCAGTCAGAAGCATTCGGAATGAAATCCCCTGTTGGCCAGTATGAATTCATCAGAGGGAGCAGTATGCTGAGCGCAACAAATCCGGCACTTAGCTCATACAAAGTAAGCAGGCGAACATCGTATTTATGTACTACCGTTTTGTTGAGAACCGTAAACAAGGCGCTGAAGAATGCTGCAGCAAGGCCCAGTAAAATTCCGTTTAGGGCACTGTGTTGTGTTCCGACCATCAGCCAAATTCCGGCAATTACCAATGAACTAAAAAAAAGATGTGTTTTTGAGAGTGATTTCCTGAGAATGAGTGGTTCGAGCAGGGCAGAGAAAAATGCAATAGCCGAAAGGCATATCATAGCAACCGAAACGCCAGCAACCTTGATTGTTTGGTAAAACAGCAACCAGTGGAATGTAATTGCAAGTGAAAACAATGAAAGGCGCAAAGTTTCTGCCTTGCTGAGCAGTCTGAAACTTCCTGATAAGCGTGTAAGGAGGTACATCATCAGGGCAGTCATCCATAAACGGTGCCAAACCAATACGCCGGCCTGCAGGCTTATCAGGCGCCCCAAAATTCCAGTGAACCCAAATAAGAACACAGCGCTATGCAGTTCGGCATAAGCCCTGCGGATTACCGGATTGTCCATGTTTAGATATGCTTTTCAGCATGGTACGAGGAGCGCACCAATGGACCACTTTCTACGTAGCGGATACCTTTTTTCAAACCATATTCCTTGTACTGGGCAAAGCGTTCGGGGGTAACAAACTCAGCTACCGGAAGATGCTTAGGGGTAGGTTGGAGATACTGTCCGATTGTTAGAATCTCGATACCTGCTTTGTGTAAATCGTCAATAGTTTCGAGAATTTCTTCGTGTGTTTCACCAAGGCCCAGCATGATGCCTGATTTTGTTACACAACCTCCGGCTTTTAGACGTTGCAAGACTTCAAGGCTACGGTCGTATCGCGCCTGGATTCGTACTTCGCGGGTCAGTCGCCGAACAGTTTCGAGGTTATGGGAAACAATTTCCGGCATAATATCAATAATTCTTTGAAGGTTTTCCCATTTTCCGGCAAAATCAGGAATCAGTGTTTCAAGCGTTGTTTCAGGGCTTGTTTCGCGCACTGCTTTAACTGTTTCGGCCCATAATATTGAGCCGCCGTCTTTCAGGTCATCGCGGTCAACCGAGGTTATTACGCAATGTTTTACGCTCATGAGTTTCACCGAATTGGCTACCCTGCCTGGTTCCTGCCAGTCTACTCCACTGGGCATACCTGTTGCAACGGCACAGAAACCGCATGAGCGGGTGCAGATATTACCCAGAATCATAAATGTAGCGGTTCCGGCACCCCAGCATTCGCCCATATTAGGGCAGTTGCCACTCTCGCAAATGGTATGCAGCTGGTGTTCATCAACGATTTTGCGAAGCTGAAGATATTCCGGCCCTGTAGGGAGTTTCACCCTCAGCCATGAAGGTTTGTGCGTTCTTGTTTGTGCTGTTTTGCTATCGTCTGTCAGGGGTGATTCCATTGTTTGCCAAAAATAAACCGGATGAAGAAATTGAAAAAAAGGTACTGCCCCGGCTGATCGTCAGCCATGATGCTGATTTTTGCCGGGTATGCATTTAAAGAGATGCCTGTTTCGAGCATTTTGATTTTTTCTTCCTGGCTTCCGAAAGAGCAGTTGATTTGCCAGGTGCCATAGAGGCCGGGGTAAAAGCGACTTTGCTGAAAACCTTTAAAAAAGGGAGCCCGGCTGGAGATATTATCGGGGAAATGTTTTTCCGGATTGTAGCGTTCAAGTTTTTCCTGTATTCCTTCCATGTCAGACTGATGAAAGATATAGAGGTATACTGGCTTGGCCATAGCCAGTGAAAAACCTCCAAACCAGGAGTAGCCGATTGCTATGCTTTTTGTGTCGTTTTTAGGGTAGATGGTTTTCTGTATTCCTGCACCCAGTTGAATTGCGTTGAGGCTGATGAGTTTGCCATAAAGAAAGCCATTGCTGTTCTTGCTAAATGCATTCACTGATTTTACTTCTTTAGGGTGCTTTAGATTTTGAAGGGAGCAATCGTAGAGAAAAGTTTTGGTATAGTGGAGTTTTTTCCCTTTCCGGAAGTGAAGGCCCAGGCCACGGCTGTTAAGGCTTACACCACCCTGCACCACATTTCGGTAAATGATTTTACTTTCATCCACACCCTTTACCAGCTGCGCATTCAACCGGGGTGACCACAGCATGAAAAGTGCACTAAAGATAAAAAGCAAGCGACCCATGGTAGAGAGGGCAAAGATACAACAGAATAAAGGTATTATCTTTGTGCAATGGCAACACTTCATACCCGCTACCTTGGCGAATTGCGCACCGAAGTTACCCATCTGGCCAGTGGGGCGTCGTTTATTACCGATGCACCGCTTGACAATCAGGGGAAAGGTGAATCAATTTCGCCCACAGATACACTCTGCGCAGCATTTACCTCCTGCATGTTTACCCTGATGGGCATTGCAGCCCGTACACATGGGATAGACATTGACGGCATCAGGGCAGATACCACCAAACACATGGGAACAGAACCCAGGCGGGTTGTTCGAATAGAAGTTCGGATTTTTGGATTCCCGAAGGTTTATACTGAAAAGGAGAAAATCATTCTGGAGCGTGCAGCCAGAACCTGTCCGGTGGCAATGAGTGTCCATCCGGATATAAAGCTTGAAGTAAGCTTTGAGTTTGATTAAGCCGGACGCTCAGAAGAAGCAACCGGATGTTTGCCGTATGCGGGGCAGTCAACTTTCTTGGCTCTACAAGAGCTGAAGCTAAGAACGAAAAGTACTAAGCAGGCTGAAACAACAAGAAACTTCCTCATCTGGTTCTGAAAATTCCTGCAAAATTAACATATTTTAAGACTTGAATAACGTATTTGATTTTTTTGTTGCAGAATGCTTGCTATAGGCCGGGCAATCTACTTTTGAGCTCATGCAGGAGCTCAGGATACAGGTAAAAAAGAGGAGCAACATGGAAGCTGTCAGGTACCTTTTCATGGTTTCTAAGGTTTGGTTATGACGTGCTGCTTCGATAGATATGTATTAAGAACAATGAAGATTTATACGGTGTTGTCGGATGGGGGTTACAAAAGAAGAACGTAATTTCAGGCTTCTGCGTATGTTTGCATACCGGATATTTTTTTAACATGGCTTCAGAAACCCTTGTTCCCCGTATAAATGAAGGTTGGAAGCAAGCTTTGAAGGTTGAATTTGCAGCGCCTTATTTTCATACGCTAAAAGCCTTTTTGCTTCAGGAAAAGGCGACCCATACAGTATTTCCGCCCGGTAATCAGATTTTCGCGGCCCTTGATTTATGTCCGCCTGAAAAGGTAAAAGTGGTAATTGTAGGTCAGGACCCCTATCATGGTCCGGGTCAGGCGAATGGTCTGTGTTTTTCGGTTGCAGCGGGTGTTCGGTTGCCCCCTTCGCTACAGAACATTTTTAAAGAGATAAAGACTGACCTTGGCTGTGACAACGGCAAGCAGGGAGATTTAAGCTCATGGGCACGTCAGGGGGTACTTTTGCTCAATACCTCACTCACGGTAAGGGCTGCGTCGCCCGCTTCACACAGCAATAAGGGTTGGGAACAGTTTACTGATGCGGTGATACGTTATTTGTCGGCCCAAAAACAAGGGCTTGTTTTTTTGCTTTGGGGTGGTCATGCACGGCAAAAAGAGAAGCTGATTGACAGCAGCCGGCATTTTGTATTACAGGCAGCGCATCCTTCACCACTTTCGGCTTACAATGGCTTTTTTGGCTGCCGTCATTTCAGCCAGGCCAATAAGATTTTACTTGATCAGGGGTGCGAGCCAATTCAGTGGTGTCTTTGATGGGCATGTACCGGATAATAATTTTTGTTTTTTTGTTTGGTGCACAATTGCTTTCGGCGCAAACGTACTGGTTGCGGGTGGTGCCGGCGGAGCCGCTGAAGTTGAATTATCCGAATAAACGGGTAGGCGAAAAGGAGCATTGGCAAGTGCTTGAAAGTTTATTAGCTGACTTGCGTTCAAAAGGCATGTTAGAAGCAAGTATAGATTCAAGCTTCCTGAGCGGTGATACCTTATTGGCTTATTTGCATGTGGGTAAGGTTTACAAATGGGCAAAACTTTCTGCCGGAAACCTTGAAGAGGGGGCGCGTTCGGCCAGTGGCCTCAGGGAGAAGCTGTTTAGAAACGCTGTGCTGAACCCTTTGCAGGTTTCAAAATTACTAAAAAAGACGCTTGTTTATTACCAGAACAATGGCTACCCCTTTGCCAGCGTTGGTTTCGATAGTGTGCAGCTCGAGGGTATTTATTTTCGGGCAAGTGTAAAGGCCACAACAGGCGACCGCTTTCTGGTAGATAGTCTGAACCATCGTGGTGATGCCCGCATCAGCAAAACATATCTTGAAAATTACCTGGGGATAAAACCAGGAGATCTATACCGTGAAAATCTCATTTCGGCAATTCAGACTCGTCTGAAAGAGATTCCATTTGTGCAGGTGTACCGTCCGCCAGATGTGTTTCTGACAGGTCGTTCGGCACTTATCCGGCTTTATTTGAATAACCGGAAAGCAAGTAATTTTAGTGGAATCATTGGTGTATTGCCGAATAGTACGAACGGCGGGAAGCTATTAATTACCGGTGAAGCCAATCTGAAAGTAAAAAATGGTTTGGGGCGCGGAGAGTCAATAGATGCTGAATGGAGGCGGCTTCAGGCGGCTACCCAAAGTTTGAATGTTGCGGTAGCCTGGCCCTTTTTGTTCAATACGCCGTTTGGAGTTTCTGGCAAGTTTAATCTTTACAAAAAAGACACCTCCTTTATAAATGTGCAGCCTCATCTTGGCCTCTTATTTTCTATGCGTGGAACAGATTATCTAAAAGCATTTTATGAGATGCGAAGTAGCGCTTTACTGTCAACACGCGGCCTTTCGCATATCACTACCCTGCCTGATTTTGCTGATGTTTCAAATTCATTGTATGGTTTAGAGGTACATCTTAACCGTTTAGATTACCGGTACAATCCCCGGAAAGGCTATCAAATACTTACCCGCCTTTCTGCGGGCCGGAAAAGGATTAAGAAAAACGCAAATGTCAATCCTGCGGTTTATCAAGGCTTAAAGCTGAATACCAATCAATTAAGTGCTTTACTCGAGGCTGATTTATTTGTCCCTCTGTTTAAACGTGCTACTTTTCGAACAGGGCTACTGGGGAGCTGGATGCAGGGGCAAACCCTGTTTGAGAACGAGTTGCCCCGGATTGGCGGCCTGAACAGTCTGCGCGGATTTAATGAAGAGAGCATTTTTGCATCGAGTTATGCTATTGTGAATTTAGAATACCGATATCTGTTTGAAGAAAACGCGTATTTGTTTGGCTTTGTAAATGGTGCCTGGTATGAGAACCGGGCCGTTAACCGCAATCTATCAGATTTGCCTTATGGCTTTGGTGCAGGAATAAGTTTTGAAACAAAGGCAGGTATATTTAGTGTAAGCTATGCTTTGGGGAGCGAGCATCAGCAGCCGGTTCAATTCAGGACTGCCAAGGTGCATTTTGGGTTGAGTAATTTGTTTTGAATACTGGCGTTTCAATGGTCATAGAACAGGTGGATGATATGTTTTAATTACCTTTGAGCCATGTCAGTAGTAGTTTCAAACGTTAGCAAATGGTATGGGTCGCAAAAGGCACTCGATGAAGTATCATTTCAGATAGGCAAGGGGGAGGTTTTGGCTTTTCTGGGGCCGAATGGTGCGGGGAAATCAACCATGATGAAAATTATCACCACCTTTATTGCTCCCACGAGTGGTTCGGTGAAGGTGTGTGATTTTGATATTATAGGGGCCTCACTAGAGGTACGCAAGCGGGTCGGATATCTTCCGGAGCATAATCCGCTATATGTGGATATGTATGTGCGGGAGTATTTGCAGTTTATCGCCGGATTGCACCGGATAAAGAACAGCGAAGGGCGTGTAAAAGAAATGATTGCGCTTACCGGGCTTGAACCTGAGCAACACAAGAAAATCGGGGCACTCTCAAGAGGATACCGGCAGCGTGTAGGTTTGGCACAGGCCATTATTCATGACCCGGAAGTGTTGATTTTAGATGAGCCAACCAGCGGTTTAGACCCGAATCAGCTAATAGAAATCAGGGCATTGATACGTCAGTTGGGCAAGGAAAAAACGGTGATGCTTTCTACACATATCATGCAGGAGGTAGAGGCGATTTGCGACAAGGTAATTATCATCAAACAGGGTAAGATTGTTGCAAATGAGAAAGCATCTGGTCTAAGAAGTCAGCAATCAGCAGCACTTGTTCGTGTTGAATTTCGTGAACCTGTTCAGTCGGTATTATTGCAGCAGATCAATGGTGTGCTGAATGTTGCTGATCAGGGTGCGAATCGTTGGGTATTAACCAGTAGGGAAGGAGAAGATATTCGTCAGGCAATTTTTCAGTTTGCTGTTGAACACCAGTTAACTGTACTAACAATTTCGCGTGAAGAGCGTGATATGGAGCAAGTGTTCAGAGAACTTACTCAAAACAAAGATTGAAGCGCATACTCATCATTCAGACGGCCTATTTGGGTGATGTGGTACTGGCAACTGCATTGGCAGAGGCTTTACATGCCAGTCAACCGGGTGCTAGTATTGATTTCCTGATACGTAAGGGTGCGGAGGGCCTGTTAAACGGCCACCCTTTTTTAGGCCGGATAATGACCTTTGATAAGAAGGGCGGTCGGGCAGGGCAGCTATTCAGGTTGCTAGGTCAGATACGGGCGATGCGCTATGATTTGGTGGTAAATTGTCATCGTTTTGCATCTTCAGGGTTTCTGGCGGCTTTCTCAGGTGCGAAGGTGGTTAGTGGTTTTCGCAAAAATCCTTTTTCCAGATTTTACCATTACCGTTATCCTCATGAGATAGGAAACGGGATGCATGAAATTGACCGGAATGCTTTGTTGATATCATTTCTTCCGCATACAGTGCGTTTCCTGCCGAAGCTTTATCCACCTGCAAACAATAGCCCGGGCATCAAGCCTTATGTATGTATTGCGCCTGCATCGGTTTGGTTTACCAAGCAATGGCCGGAGCATAAATGGGTAGAACTTATCAAAACTTTGCCGGCATCCTATACGGTATATTTACTGGGCAGCGGAGCGGATATTGCACTCTGCGAACGCATTCGGATTGCAGCCGGGAAGGAGCAGGTGATCAATTATGCCGGGCAGATGAATTTGCTGCAATCAGCTGGTTTTATGAAAGATGCTGAGATGAATTATGTAAACGATTCTGCGCCATTGCATCTGTGTTCAGCAGTCAACGCACCTGTAAAAGCGATATTTTGCAGCACTATACCGGGTTTTGGGTTTGGTCCTTTGTCGGATTCTGCGCAAATAATAGAGATTGAGCAGCCGCTTTATTGCCGGCCTTGCGGTTTGCATGGCTTCAAAGCCTGTCCGGAAGGGCATTTCCGTTGTGCTGAAGAAATCAATGTAAAAAAGGTTATTTAGGTCTTTTATTTGATAAAAACATTTTGTCGCTTCTGGAGATAGCATTGAACTGAAAGGGCAGATTGATTTACGTTATACACAAGGCATGAGCAGTGAAGTCAAAACAAAGATTGAACGATTCTGTGCTTATCAGGAACGCTGTCAGGAGGAGGTACGTCAAAAACTTGCTTCACTGCTGGTACGTGGCAGGGAGGCTGAAGCACTGATTGCTGATCTTATTGCAAATGGTTTTCTGAATGAAGAACGTTTTGCCCGAACATTTGCAAGAGGCAAGTTTCGAATGAAACATTGGGGAAGGCGTAAGATTGAAGCGGCGTTGCGTTCTAAAAAAGTATCGCCCCCCTGCATCCGGCTTGGTATGAAAGAAATTTCAGATATTGAATACAAAAGGCAACTGCTGAAACTCATCGAAAAAAGTCAGATAAAAACTCCTACCGATGCACGTAAATGTTTCCGTCAGCTGCAAGCAAAAGGCTACGAACCGGCCCTGATAAACGATCTCATGCGTAACACCGGTTTGACAGATGGTTTTTCAGAAGGGTTTTAGCTGTTCAATGACATTTTAGCCTAAAAAAAGACTGGCAGGGATTTTGTACCTTTGCCATTTCAATCTATTGCCATGCGTCTTCTGCTGATTATCTTAGGTATTTACATAGTGTACAGATTGTTCTTTAACCTGATTCTTCCTTTGGTGGCACGCCATTTCATGCAAAAAGCGGCCCAATCAATGGAAGGGGCATTCAGACAACAAGGCTACCAAGCACCACCGCGCAAAGAAGGGGAGATACGCATCGAGACCCCGGGTGAAACCAGAAATGACGGCGAATACGTTGATTACACTGAGATTCGTTAAAGCAAAGCAACTTATTCAGTTTCTTCACTTCCTATCAGCACCCTTTGTATCAATAGTATCTGGCCTTTTCCTTCCAAAAAAAACGCCTGAACAAATCACCTGATTTACAGGCGAAGCCGCCCACAACACCGCCCAGAAGTCCGGTAATGGGCACGAGCAACAAAGGCACATCCGGCAAAGGAAACAACTGAATCATCCGGGATGAAAGTATCTCATCGTTCTGCAAATCAAGGTAAAGCGCATACAGGCTCCATGTCAGAAATGCTGCTGAAAAGGCTGCCAAAAATGCAGAACGGCCCATGGGAGCAGTGAGGTATCCGGCCAATAGGCAAGCAATGACCAAGCCCCACCAGGGCAAAAAAATCTGATGCAGTACTATCGCGGCAACGATTATCCCGGTCCGCAACAAAAATGCGCTCTGCCTTTTATCCTTTTGCATAAATCAGGTATAAGATACGTTTTGCCTGTTCGTCTTTCCGCAGCATCCGAATTTTGAAATACTTGCCATTCACCCAGGTATTGATAAAATTATCGTAATACCTGCTCCCCGGATTGCCGCTTTGCCCTCCGGGATAAACACCGTAAGCTGCTCCTTGCGTGCCCGGACTTACAATCATCCGCCACGAAGGGCCGTTTTTATTGCTGCATGCGTTCACGATACCCGAATTGCCCCCAATAAATAAATTTCCGACGCTGAATGCTTTTTGCCTGGTCAAATGTTGAATGTTAGTGTTTTTGAACCATGCCCAGGCCAGTGGCTTGCTTTGATTCTCAGATTGCCAGTGCCTTACCTCCTGAATTGCTGCCAAATATGACATCCGGCAAATAGCCTGCAGGTTTTCTTTTTCAGTTGTAGCTTTTATATCAGTGAATTGGTTTTCAGGAAAATGTTGCAGGTAGCGAATTGTTTGAAATGTACCCGGTTTTACAAGTACTTCTCCATCAGCCTGAAACTCATCCCAAAGCAGCTCTGTAAAATGCTTCCACCAGGCTTCGAAATATACAGGAGCCACCTGACCGGGTGCATTCAGATAATCCCATTTGAGCAAATAACCAACAGCCTGCCTGTCATCTTTGCTTAAGCTTTGAATATCAAGGTTTCGCAGAAGCATTGGCAAACTTTCGCGCGCATACAAGTTGAAGTTATCGTTTTGTATCTGCATCATATCTTCGGGTCTTGCCTTATTTAGCCCTGCCAACAGGCTGTTAATGCGCCTGTTGCGATAATACTCGTATATGCCGTGGTAATGATATGGCCAGGTGCTGTCAGTCGGGTGCTGGTTAGCCGAACTCACCCAAGCTCTTGGCGGATTCAATACTGCAGGATTGGCTGAATCGGGTATAAATCCCTGCCAGGCTGTGCTGCTGCGTGTGCCATCTAAAATAAACCTACCCTGATCGGGATAACGATTCACAAACAAACCCTGCTGGCGAATGGCGATATCTCCTGATGCAGATGCAAAAACAAAGTTCTGTCCGGGGCAAACATAATGGCTCAGTGCTTCAGTGTAATCTTTGTAATTCTCTGCCCTGTTGAGCTGGTGAAATGTGAGCAACTCATTGCCCGGCTCATGAGCAGTCCAGCGTAAAGCAAGGTTTGCGGAGGTATTTCCATGATGAAACCAGGCATCATAGGTGAGTGGTCCGTAATGGGTATATACAATGGTATCATATACCGGAGGCCTGCCTTTGACCACAATACGCTCAAGCACTTTTTTTGTCTTCAGCCACTTGCCGTCAGACAGATACTCATTCCGGCTTGCGTCACGAAACTGAATATCATACCAGTCTTTCACATCCATCGCTGCATTGGTAATTCCCCATGCAATTGAATCATTGAATCCGGAAATAACACAAGGCGCACCGGGGATGCTTACCCCGTATACATTCTGCTCCGGGCTGTTGAGTTGCACTTCAAACCATATTGAGGGGAGGTTCAATGGCAAATGGGGGTCATTACTTAAAATAGGTTTTCCACTTTGCGTTCTGCTGCCTGCAACAGCCCAGTTATTGCTTCCCAAATCGGGTTCAGGGCGCT
>Ga0209573_1005347_pt1 | contig 11668 bp, 10 predicted proteins | sample TNRBio252014_DNA_FD_185870 | JGI IMG/M metagenome (GOLD analysis project Ga0209573, IMG submission 185870) | Wastewater treatment Type I Accumulibacter community from EBPR Bioreactor in Madison, WI, USA - TNR Reactor_6/25/2014_ DNA (SPAdes)... | ecosystem: Engineered > Bioreactor > EBPR >...
CGAGATGAAGTTGAGGCCGAAGGCCGTTTGCCAGGAGGCTGCGGGCAACTTTTCGACGGGCATCAGCGATGCGCTCGTGACAAGCGCCAGCAGAAACAGCGTGCCCTTGAAATTCTCCGGCAACAGCGACCAATCAGGTTTGCGCACGGCCTTCGACACGAAGATGGCGACCCAGACCGCCAAGCCGATGACTGGCAGCAGATCGAGCAGGTGCTTGGCGTATTGATTGGCCATGACGTTGGCGCAGATGGCGACAAACAGGATGAAGAATACGATACCCAGGCGCGTCCAATCTATGTGAGTGCCAGGGATCTCATCCTTGATGATCGGCGAATAGGCCTGCTGCTGGAAGGCCGCGGGGATGCCAAAATCAACGAGGGCGACGACAGCGGCAATGTAGACATCGAGAACGAGGAGTGGCGAGATGCCGTCGATCCACATCATCGTCGTGGTGGTATCAGCGACGACAGAGCCGGAACCGCCGGCGTTCGATGCTGCCACCATTGCCGCGAGATAGCCGATGTGCGCCTGGCCGCGGAGCACTTGCTTGGCAGCCACGCCACCGATCAAGGCCGCAGCGATGTTGTCGAGGAAGCTCGACAGAACGTAGACCAGGACCAAAAGCAGACAGCCGCCCTTCCAGTCATCGGGGAGGAAGCGAGGCATGAGGGCTGGGACTTCGCTCTTTTCGAAGTGGCGCGATAGGATGGCGAAGCTCATCAGCAGACAGAACAGGTTGGCCAGGACGACCCATTCGTCCGCCATGTGTGCGGCGAGGCCGGCAAGGCCCGGGCCGGTCTTGAAACCGGTAAATGCCAGCTTGTAGGCGACGATGGCGGCAAGTCCCGTCATGGCCACGTTGAACGTGTGGTGGTGGAACAGGGCCACGCCGAGCAACGTGAGAGCGAGCAGGATGAAGTCGACGGGGATTCCGGCGATCAGGATCGGCTCGACGGCTGCACCGGTAGCGGCAAGGGCGGAACCGCCAGTCATGCAAGCCAAGAGAAGTGCGAGGGCGGGAAGTCCGAATGGTCTCGAGAGGCGGCTCGACGGGGCGGCCCGGAGTGCTTCCGCGCCCTCCAGAGACGGGTCAAGCATGATCGTGCTCCGGAATGCTACGGGGGCGTGATCGGCAGGTCGGGCGTCTCGAGGTCGAACCGGCGACACCTGACCGACCGGCGCGTCGGGCACCGGTCCATTCGGCATCTGAAAGCGCCAAGCGCATCCGCGGCTCAACCGGGCTGATGACACCGTCGCCTCGGGTGTCCGGAAGCCCGCACCCAGGGGGGGGGGCGGACGGGCGTCCCGGCTTGGCCGCGGGAAGGATGGACCATCCGGTTACCAGTTGCGACAACTTGGCGTCAGGGATTTGCCCGGACCTTACTCATGAGGTGATCCGGCGCCCGAGAATCGGCCGCACACCGATGGTCATGGGACCCTTAAGACATGTATTTGACGGGGCGCTCCAAACTTCGTGCGACATCGTGGGCGACCCTGATCGCCGACCGACTTGACAAATATCAATGAGCCAGCCGCTCCCCTCCCGAAGATGTCGAATGCTGAAAAAGCGCTGCGGGCGCCGGTCCGCGAGGGGAAGGGTCTCATGGATAAAAAGGCGAGTACGTCTGAGGAGTGGCAGGCGTTCGGTGATACGCTTGCCGTAGCGAGCGGCGCGATCTTTGCTGCGGTCGGATCTGTCTGGGCACTGGCCGGCCATGACGATCCGATCCGGTTTCACGGACTGGTCTTGGCGCTCGGAGCCGTAATTGGCATCGGCTATGTGCTGCTCAACGCGCGCCTGCCGATCGACAGCAGCAGCTACAACGACGGGCCGATCAAGTTTGCGACGCTGGCCTCTCTGTTCTGGGGATTGGCCGGATTCATCGTCGGCGACGTTCTGGCGTGGCAGCTCGCCTTCCCCGCGCTGAACCTAGATCTGCCGTGGACGAGCTTCGGGCGCCTGCGGCCGCTGCACACATCGGCGGTGATCTTTGCCTTCGGCGGCAACGTGCTGATTGCGACCGCGTTCTATGTCGTGCAGCGGACGTGCCACGCGCGCCTGGCGGGGCGCTGGTCGCCGTGGTTCGTCGTCTGGGGCTACAACGTCTTCATCGCTATCGCCGGCACCGGCTATCTGCTTGGCGTGACACAGGGCAAGGAGTACGCGGAACCGGAGTGGTATGCGGACCTGTTCCTGACCATCGTCTGGGTGGTGTTCCTGCTGGTGTTTCTCGCCACGCTGGCGAAGCGCAAGGAACCGCACATCTACGTGGCAAACTGGTTCTATCTCGCCTTCATCCTGACCGTGGCGATGTTGCATCTGGTCAACAACGCGACGCTGCCGGTGAGCTTCCTCGGCTCGCAGAGCTACATCATCTATGCGGGTGTCCAGGATGCGATGACGCAGTGGTGGTACGGCCATAACGCGGTCGGCTTCTTCCTCACCGCCGGCTTCCTCGGCATCATGTACTACTTCGTGCCGAAGCGGGTGGAGCGGCCGGTCTACTCCTATCGCCTGTCCATCGTGCACTTCTGGACGCTGATCTTCCTCTATATCTGGGCGGGTCCGCACCACCTGCACTACACGGCATTGCCGGACTGGGCGCAGACGCTCGGCATGACGTTCTCGATCATGCTGTGGATGCCATCCTGGGGCGGCATGATCAATGGCCTGATGACCTTGTCGGGTGCGTGGGACAAACTTCGCACCGACGCCGTCGTGCGCTTGCTGGTCGTCTCGGTCGCCTTCTACGGCATGTCGACCTTCGAAGGCCCGATGATGTCGATCAAGGCCGTGAACTCGCTCTCGCACTACACGGACTGGACGATCGGTCACGTACACTCCGGCGCGCTCGGCTGGGTGGCGATGGTGTCGTTCGGTGCCATCTACTGCCTCGTCCCCTGGCTGTGGGGCCGGCAGGGTCTCTACTCGATGCGTCTCGTCGAGTGGCATTTCTGGACCGCCACGATCGGCATCCTGCTCTACATCACGGCAATGTGGGTGTCCGGCATCACGCAGGGCCTGATGTGGCGCGCGTACGACCGCCTCGGCTTCCTGCAGTACTCGTTCATCGAAACCGTCGAGGCGATGAAGCCCTACTACATGATCCGCGCCGTGGGCGGTCTGCTGTTCATCGTCGGCGCCCTGATCATGGTCTTCAACGTCTGGAAGACCGTGCGCGGCGACGCGCCGGTCGATCTCAGGGATCAGCCGCGGATCGCCGCCGCTCCCGAGCTTCGCCCCACCGCCGCCGAATGACCGGAGACGAACCGTGAAGAAACATGAGCCGTTCGAGAAGAACTCGCTGATCCTGTTGATCGGCATCCTGGTCGTTGTTGCCATCGGCGGCATCGTGCAGATCGCCCCGCTTTACTGGGTCGAAAGCACGATCGAGAAGGTGAAGGGCATGCGGCCCTACACCCCGCTCGAGCAGGCCGGGCGCGACATCTACATCCGCGAAGGCTGCTACGGCTGCCATAGCCAGATGATCCGGACGTTGCGCGACGAGGTGGAGCGCTATGGCCATTACAGCCTGGCGGCCGAAAGCATGTACGACCATCCGTTCCAGTGGGGATCGAAGCGGACGGGGCCCGACCTCGCGCGTGTCGGCGGCAAGTACTCCGACCAGTGGCATGCCGACCACTTGGTCAACCCGCGGTCGGTGGTGCCCGAGAGCATCATGCCGGGCTATCCGTGGCTCTCCGAGACGCCGCTCAATGTGGAGGCGATCGAGGGGCGGCTGAAGACGCTGCGCATGGTCGGTGTGCCCTACACGGACGAGATGATCGCCAATGTGCGGGCTGATATCGCTGCGCAGCTCAATCCCGACAGCCGCCCGGCCCGCGCGCTCGCCAATCGTTATGCGAAGGCGAAGGCGATCAAGATCGACGGCAAGAAGACCGAGGCGGCATCCGAGCTGGAGGCGCTGATCGCCTACATGCAGGTGCTCGGCACGATGGTCGACTTCGCGACGTTCGATCAGAGCGGTCCGAACCTGAGGTGAGCGCCATGAGCTATGACACGATCGCCACTCTTTCGCAGGTCACCTCGCTGCTGATGTTCATCGCGATGTTCGCGGCCGTGCTTGCCTACGCCCTTTGGCCGAGCAACGGACGCCGCTTCGACGAGGCGCAGCACCGTGCGCTCGATCTCGCCAACCCGAAAGCCCGCAAGGAATAACGCCATGAGCGACAGCAAGAAGCGCGAGGTCGACGACGTCACGGGCGTCGAGACGACGGGGCATCAGTGGGACGGCATCAAGGAGTTGAACAAGCCGCTGCCCCGGTGGTGGATCTGGACCTTCTACGCCTGCATCCTCTGGTCCTTCGGCTACTGGGCGGTCTACCCGGCCTGGCCGACGCTGACCGGCTATACGAAGGGGCTGTGGAACTACAGCCAGCGTTCCGTGGTCGCCAAGGAGATCGAGGCGGCCAAGGCCAGCCAAGCCTCGTTCCGCGAGAAAATCGCAAACGCGCCGCTGGCGGAGGTGCGGAAGAACGAAGACCTTCTGCGGTTCGCCCTGGCCTCTGGCGGCTCGGCGTTCCAGACCAACTGTGCTCCTTGTCATGGCCGTTCGTCGCAAGGCGGGCCCGGCTATCCGGCGCTCAACGACGACGATTGGATCTGGGGCGGGACGCTGGAGGAGATCGAGAAGACGATCCTCTACGGCATCCGCTCCGGGCATAAGGAGGCGCGGCAAGGCCAGATGCCGCGTTTCGGTACCGATAAGCTCATATCCGACGCGGAGATCGATGCGGCGGCGGAGTATGTCCTGTCGCTGACGAAGCGGTCGACGGACCCGGCCGCCGTGCAACGTGGCGAAGCCGTCTGGAAGGCGCAGTGCGCGGATTGCCACGGTGCCGACGGACGCGGCAAGAAGGAGCAGGGATCGCTCAATCTGACGGACGGGATCTGGCTCTACGGCGACTCCAAGGCGCAGATCGTGGAGAGCATCCGGACAGGCCGTGGCGGCCAGATGCCGTGGTGGGTTGGACGCCTCGACCCGGTCACGATCAAGTCGCTGGCCGTCTACGTGCACAGCCTCGGCGGCGGCAAGTAGGGCCAGACGTCGAGACCGCTTTAACTGCCGCAAGACTGGCGCGTTCGAAACCGGTTGCGGTCGGTGATGCTTACGGGCCGGCGCATGGCCGCCGGTTTCGGACGGGTGTTGACTTGATCCAGATCAAGTCGGACGGTCCTGGCGACGAGGTACGCCTCATGTGCTCCTGCGGTTGCGACCTGTGGATCGAACTGGCCTCGGCCGCCGCACGCAGCGAGTGCGCACGGTCCAAGACGGGAGGGGAAGGGCCGGGGCCCCAAGTCGAGGATGTCGTCGAACCAACGGCTCGCGTTACGACGGGGACAGCCGAGATCGGACTGTTTCTCAAGGTGGTTGGGAAGTGTTTCGACTGGCTGGCCGGACCCGAGGCCGCCAAACCTACAAAAGCACGGTCATGAGCCAGATGGACGCCTACATCATCCCGGCCAGGCAGGGGCCGGCAGCGGAGGCCGCCCCGGGGATCGAGGCTGTCGACGCCAAGGCCGTCAACCGGCGCGCGGACCGCGATCTCTACGCCAAGCGCAAGAAGGTCTATCCGAAGCTGGCGCACGGCAAGTTCCGGTCGCTGAAGTGGCTGGTGATGGCCGTCACGCTGGGCATCTATTACGCGTTGCCGTGGCTGCGCTGGAACCGGGGTCCGGATCTGCCGGACCAGGCCGTCCTGCTGGACATGGCCAACAACCGCTTCTTCTTTTTCTTTCTCGAGATCTGGCCGCAGGAATTCTACTTCGTCACGGGACTGCTGGTGCTGGCGGCGCTGGCCTTGTTCTTCGCGACGTCGATCGCGGGGCGCGTCTGGTGCGGCTACACATGCCCGCAGACGGTGTGGACCGACCTCATGGTCACCGTCGAGCGCTTCTGGCAGGGCGACCGCAACGATCGCATTCGCCTGGACGCCTCGCCTTGGGGGGTGGGCAAGATCTTCCGCAAGGTGATGACGCATCTGTCGTGGATGGCGATCGGTCTGGCGACCGGCGGCGCACTGGTCTTCTATTTCCGCGACGCGCCGACGCTGGCGCGGGAGCTGCTGACGGGAACGGCGCCGTTCATCGCCTATCTTTTTCTCGGCATCTTCGCCGGCACGACCTATCTGCTCGGCGGCATCGCGCGTGAGCAGGTGTGCATCTATATGTGTCCGTGGCCGCGCATCCAGGGCGCGATGATCGATCACGAGACACTGCTCGTCAGCTATCGCAGCGAGCGAGGCGAGCCACGCGGGCCGCACAAGAAGGGTCAACCGTGGGAGGGACGCGGCGACTGCATCGACTGCAAGGCCTGCGTGGCGGTGTGCCCGACCGGCATCGATATTCGCGACGGTGCGCAGCTCGAGTGCATTCAGTGCGCGCTGTGCATCGATGCGTGCAACGGCATCATGGACCGGGTGGGGAGACCGCGGGGGCTGATCTCCTATTCCACCATCGCGCAGCAGGAGGCCGCTGCCGTCGGCCGGACTGCACCGCTTCAGCTGCTGCGCGTGCGCACGTTCCTCTATGCGGGGCTCGCTGCTCTCGTCGGCGCCATCATGCTCGGCGCCTGGATGATGCGCACGGAGCTCGAGATCAACGTTCTGCATGACCGCAATCCGCCGTATGTGCGCTTGTCGGACGGCGGCATTCGCAATGGCTTCACCGTCAAGATCCTGAACAAGCTGCATGAGCCGAGGACATTCGAGCTTGGCGTATCGGGCATTCCGGGCGCACGCATCGACGTGGTCGGCATTGAGGCTGGTGCCGTGCCGCAGGTGACGGTGCGCACCGACGACCTGCGCGAGTTGCGCGTGTTCGTCACGATCCCGCGCGAGGTCACCGAAAAGCTTCCCGGTACCTCGGTGCCGCTGACGCTGACGCTGCGCGACGTTGCCTCGAAGCGCGAGTCGGCGCGGCGAACCAACTTCCAGAAACCCTGATCCGGACGGAGTTGCGCAATGAGCCCCACGGTCCTGCCCATCTCGCGTCGTCCAAGCGGCGTAACCGGCCGCCATGTCCTCGTCGCGGTTGTGCTGTTTTTTTCGACGGTATTTGTGGTCAACGGCCTGATGCTCTACATGGCGCTGTCGACACACAGCGGCCTGGTGGCGCAGGAGCCCTATCGCAAGGGACTGCACTACAACGAGCGCATCGCGGCGGACGAGCGGCAGCGCGAACTCGGCTGGAAAGAGACGATCGGCCTCGCGGCGTCCGGCACCATCGACGTCGTGCTGGTCGATGCAACGGGAAAGCCGGTTACGGGGCTGGCGTTGACGAGCGTCGTCGGCCGCCCATCGGAAGGCCGGCATGATCGCCAGGTGCAGCTCAACGAGCGTGAGCCGGGGCGGTATGTCGGTGAAGCCGGCGTACTCGACGCGGGAGCGTGGCTGCTGGCGGTGGAGGCGCGGCCTCAGCTCGCGCCGACGGCCGACGCAGCCCTGCGCGAGCCCATCTACAGAGCGAAGAGGCGGCTATGGCTGAAGCCCTGATCGACGGCGCCGGACGAGCGGACGTGTTCGCCCCCGCGACCGGCGGCAAGCCGATCTCGACGACACTCGTCATCGAGAACATGCATTGCGGCGGCTGCCTGAAAAAGGTCGAGGCGGCGCTGGCGGCTGTGCCAGGCGTCGTCAACGCGCGCGCCAACCTGTCGGCGCATCGTGCCACCGTCACGCACACGGAAGGCTCTGTCGACATAGCGCGGCTCGTCGGCGCACTGGAGCGGGCCGGTTTCAAGGCGGCGGAACTGGCGCAGACCGAGAACGCCGACCTCGACGCCGTCGACAAGGACTATCTCAAGCGGCTGGCGGTGGCTGGCTTTGCGGCGGCCAATATCATGCTGCTGTCGGTGTCGGTGTGGTCGGGCGCGCACGGCGACATGCCTCCGGCTCTCAAAGCGCTGTTCCACTGGCTCTCCGCGCTCATCGCGTTGCCGGCGACGGCCTATGCAGGCCTGCCGTTCTTCCGGTCTGCGGCAACCGCGCTCAAGGCGCGGCGCGTCAACATGGACGTGCCCATCTCGCTCGGCGTGACGCTGGCGACCGGCATGAGCGTCTACCAGACGTTCCGAGGCAGCGAGCAGGTCTACTTCGATGCGGCGGTGACGCTGCTGTTCTTCCTGCTGATCGGACGGGCGCTCGATGCGCGCATGCGGTCGCGATCGGCGGGTGCGGCGGCAAATCTCCTGGGCCTCAGGGCGCAATTCGCGCTGGCCGTCAGCGACGACGGTACGACGAGCCGGATTGCGGCGCGCGCGCTGGTGCCCGGCATGCGGTTCCTGGTGGCGGCCGGCGAGCGACTGGCGGCGGACGGGCGCGTCTCGGCTGGTGGGAGCGAGATCGACGAAAGCCTGATCACGGGCGAGACACGGCCACGCGTGGTATCGGTTGGCGACGCCGTCTATGCGGGCACGCTCAATCTCGGTCAACCACTGACGATCGAGACCACGGCAGCGGACGAGCGCACGCTACTCGCCGACATCGCGCGATTGATGCACGCGGCGGAGCAGGGCAAGGCCAGCTACGTGCGGCTGGCTGACCGGGCGGCCCAGCTCTATGCCCCCGCCGTGCATGCGCTTGGTCTCGCCACATTCCTCGGCTGGCTCGCGTTTGGCAATGGCTGGGAAGCCGCGCTGACGGCGGCCATTGCGGTGCTCATCATCACGTGTCCGTGCGCGCTGGCGTTGGCGGTGCCGGCCGTGCAGGTGGCGGCGACGAGCCGGCTGTTCGCCAAGGGTGTTCTGGTCAAGGCGCCGGATGCACTCGAGCGACTGGCCGATGTCGACACCGTGGTGCTCGACAAGACGGGGACGCTGACGCGCGGCGAGCCGGTGCTGCGGTCGGAAGCGGCGGTCGACGACGCGACACTCGGCCGGGCTGCGGCCCTCGCGGCGGTAAGCCGACACCCCTATGCGCGGGCGGTGGTGCGGGCCGCCGAGGCGCGCGGTCTCAATGTCGTTCCCGCGAGAGATGTTGCGGAAACGGCGGGCTCCGGGCTGGCGCGCGGGATGGCCAGCACCGAGGAGCGACTCGGCTCGGCGCGCTGGTGCGGGGTCGAAGCAACGACGGATGCGCCGCTCTGGTATCGGCGCGGGACTGAGATGCCGGTGGCGTTCGATCTGGTCGACGCGCCGCGCGAGGATGCCGCGGCGGTGGTGGCGACGCTGAAGTCGGCCGGTCTCGCCGTGGAGCTGCTGTCGGGTGATCGAGCCGCCGAGGTGGCGCGGATCGCCGAGGCGGTGGGGATCGAGGCTGCGACCGCAGCTCTGCTGCCTGCCGAAAAACTGGCCCGGCTCGGCAGCTTGAAGCAGGCTGGCGCCAAACCGCTGATGATCGGCGATGGTCTGAACGACGCCCCGGCGCTGGCTGGTGGACATGCATCGATCTCGCCGTCGAGCGCCGCCGACATCACGCAAACGGCGGCCGACGTCGTGTTCCAGGGCGAGGCGCTGGCGCCCGTGCTCGAGACGATCGCTGTGGCGCGGGCGAGCAAGCGCATGGCGCTCGAAAATTTCGCCATCGCGCTCGGCTACAACCTGGTTTTTGTACCCTTGGCCGTCGTCGGGCTGGTGACGCCCCTGATCGCGGCGATCGCGATGTCCGGCTCGTCGATCGCGGTGACGCTCAATGCGTTGCGATTGAAGCGGCGGCGGCTGCGTCTCGGCTCGCGGAGGATCGACGCATGACAGCGCTGGCGTGGCTCATTCCCTGTGCTTTGCTGCTGGGAGCGCTCGGCCTGGCCGGGTTCCTGTGGTCATTGCGGGGCGGACAGTTCGACGACCTCGAAGGCGCGGGCTGGCGGGCGCTCGACGACGAGCCGCCGGGGGATAAGAGCTAGCCCAAGACTTGGCGGTTCTGTCACCGCCATTCTTGCGCTTTCAGCCGTCCCTCATCCTAACCTTTTCCCCGTGAAGGACGGGGCGAAGAGACGAGCATGTCGGCGCTGCCGTGCGGTCGTGCGGTCCGCGAGTAGAAGGGACGAAGTTGAGCTGCCTGACGCTCACGTCTTCGACCCGGTGAGGTCGCGGTAGGCGTGCCAGGTGGCGTGGCCGATCAGCGGGAAGGCGACGATCAGTCCGGCGCCGATGGTGGAGATGCCGAGGGCGATGAAGCCCGCGATCAGAGCCGCCCAAAGGGCCATGGGCTTCGGATTGATGATCACGGCCTCGGCGCTCTTGGCCATGGCCGTGAAGGCATCGACGCGGCGATCCATGAGCATGGGTATGGAGATGGCGGCGGCCGAGAAGGCCACGCCGGCCAGTAGCGCACCGACCGCGGTGCCGACGACGAGCAGCCCGACACCGTGACTTGTGAACAGCAACGTCGACATGAAATCGCGGGCGGGCGGCAGGCCTTGCGTGCCGAGGAACAGCGCCAGCAACATGAAGGCGACGCGCATCCAGACGAGGTAGAGGAAGCCCAAGAGAGCGATCAGAACGCTGAGGCGCAAGGCCGAACTGCGGGCCGCGGCGATGGTGTTTCCCAGTGTCAACGGCTCACCGGCCGCGAGGCGGCGGCTCTTTTCGTAAAGGCCAACGGCCAACAACGGGCCAATGAGCAGGAAGCCGCCAGCCAGCACCGGGATCATCGCCTCGAGACCGCTCAGCCCCAAGCCGAACGTCAGCAGCAGACCGATGCCCGCCACGAGGAGACCATAGGCGAGACTGATCCCCGGCCGGTTCCAGGTGTCGCGCCAGCCGGCAGCCAGCCACTCCCAGGGCCGATCAAAGGGAACGGCGCGGATCTGCACCGCTTCTGAAGCGGCGGCATCCTGGCTTTCCGCGCCAGCCGGCGCCGCAGTATCCTTGTTCATGGCGTTCCCCTGCTGGCACAGATCATCGGCCCGACGCGTCGGGCGGTGTCAAGTGCGGCCATGATCGGTAGAGACGGGCCATTGAGATTTGATCTCGATCAATCAATTGGGCTGGAAAGGTCCATTTTCGGGCTGACGGCAGTCGGTTCAAAGTGCGGGGACCCGACGCGGGCGAGGCCGGACAGAGTGTTGATTTCGGCGCCCGGCTGGGCCTTAGTGCGGGTCGTGTGCCCGTGGACACCCGGGCACCAGCCGGAGACCCCATGACCAAGCTCAAGACCGTCGAGCTGTCCCTGCCCGCGACCCGCGCCGACCTCGAAAAGATCGAGATCGGGACCGTCGTGTATCTGACCGGCCGCGTGCATACGGCGCGCGAGGGCGTCTACAAGCGGGCGGTCGAGGAGCGCGCCAACATTCCCGGCGAGATCGGCACCGCCAGTTTCCATTGCTCGCCGGCTGCGAGCGTCGGGCCGAACGGGGAGTTGACGGTCGGCGCGGTGACGGCGACGGCCTCGTTTCGATTTGCAAAGTGGATCGACGGCTGGCTCGAGAAGTCGGGCTGTAACGTCATCATCGGCAAGGGCGGGATGACCTCGGATATCTACCGGCAGAGCTTTGTGCCGCACGGGGCGATCTACCTGACGACGGTCGGCTATGGCACCGGCGCGCTGCTCGGGCGCGGCATCAAGAAGGTGGTGGCGGCGCACTGGCTGGAAGAGCTGGGGCTGGCGCAGGCGATCTGGGTGCTGGACGTCGAGCGGTTCGGGCCATTCCTCGCCGAGAGCGACCTCAAGGGCAACTCGCTGTTCGAGCGCGAAAACGCCAAGATCG
>Ga0209573_1005348_pt1 | contig 11665 bp, 9 predicted proteins | sample TNRBio252014_DNA_FD_185870 | JGI IMG/M metagenome (GOLD analysis project Ga0209573, IMG submission 185870) | Wastewater treatment Type I Accumulibacter community from EBPR Bioreactor in Madison, WI, USA - TNR Reactor_6/25/2014_ DNA (SPAdes)... | ecosystem: Engineered > Bioreactor > EBPR >...
AAGAGGGCGCGCCGGATGGTCGGCGGCCGGCCCTAAGGAGTAAGTGTGATGTTGTTGGGGTTGGCGCTGGCCGTTTTGGCCGGGTTCGGGCCGATGATCGCCTATGCTGTCCTGATCACGATCTTCGACCGCTACGAGAAGGAGCCGTTGTGGCTGATGCTGGCCGCTTTCGCCTGGGGCGCGATCGTGGCTGCGGGCCTGGCCTTGGTGTTCAACACGCTCTTTGGGGTCGGGGTGGCGGTGCTCACCGGCGATGAGCGACTGACCGAGGTCAGCACGGCCGTGATCTCGGCGCCGCTTGTCGAAGAGACGGTCAAAGGCCTGGCCCTGCTCATCCTCTTCGTGCTCTTCCGGCGTGAATTCAACTCGCTGCTCGACGGCATGATCTACGGCGCCCTCGTTGGGTTCGGCTTCGCCGCAACCGAAAACGTGCTTTACATCTTCACGGGTTATGCCGAGGGCGGCGTCGCGGGCCTCGTACTCCTCACCCTGGTGCGGGCAGTCGGCATCGCCTTCCTCCACGCCTCGCTGACCGCGCTGACCGGCCTCGGCCTGGCGGCCGTGCGCGTCTGGGGCAACCCGTTGCGCTATCTCGTTGCGCCGGCCGGTTATCTGGCCGCCATCGTCAGCCATTTCCTGCACAATCTGATGGCCTCCTCCGATAACAGCCTGCTGTGCCTCTTTCAGCTTGGCGTCAACTGGACGGGCTACTTCGCCCTGCTCTTCTTCATGATCTGGCTCGTCTGGCGCGAAGGCCACGTCATGCGCCAGCAGCTGGCCGACGAAATGCAGAGCGGTCTGATCACTCCGCACGAGTACCAGACCGCGTGCTCGATCCCGGGGCAATTCTCGGCACGGGTCTCCGCGATCGGCCGACCAAATCACCCAGGCAAATTGTTCGACCTGCTGGGACAGCTCGCGTTCAGCAAAGACCTACTTCAGCGCCGCGGGCTCGAACGTGAGGCCGATACGGCCCGTCAGATCGATCTGTTACGCGCCCAGATCGCGGGATTACGGGGTGGAGCCCTGTGATAAAATCAAGGAGTCGCTCCTGTAGCTCAGTTGGATAGAGCGTCACCCTCCGAAGGTGGATGCCCGTGTTCGAGTCACGGCAGGAGCACCACAAGCAACCCAACGCGAACGGCGAGCTCAGGTGAGCTCGCCGTTCGCGTTTCTCGCAAAATCGCGCCTAATGCGGCGCCAGCTGAACAAGCGCAGCAAAATCGGGGTAGCTCACCTCGCCGCCGTGCTCGTAACGCCCGGCCTCGGCCGCCAGGTACAGGTCGGAGCGGCCGCGTGCCGCGGAGCCCGGAGCACCGGCTGTCGGGTTCCCCGAGCGGTCCCGCGACGACAGGAGCTCATAAAACGACACATCGGCCCGCAGGCCCTGTGATTCGTCGGGGCTTGCAAAGCAATACACCACGATCTCGCGACCCGATTGCGCCCAGCGCGCGGCCAGACAGTAGTTCCCGGCCGGCACGTGCGCGCCGCGCTGCCGCTGGATCTTGAAGCACCAGGTCGTGCGCTGGATCGGCTTGTCGAGCGTCAACGTGACGTCGCCGTCCGGGTTGTGCAAGACCAGCGACTCGGCCGTCAGCGCGATGCGCCGTGGGCTCGGCCAAGCCTCGGCGAGGCGCGTCTCGGCCCATCGTGACGGGAACTGCGACACCCAGAGCGTGATGACCGCCCAGACCAACCAGAAAAACGGCGACTGATCGCCGAAGACCACCTGAGCCACGATGGCCCCAAGCGCCAGCAGCAACACCCAGCTGACGACCCAGACCGCCAGAGTCGCCAGCCGTACCCGGCCGTGAAGGCGATCGACCGTGAAACTGCGCGTGGCGATCATTGGCCCCGCACTGCCCCGGTCACGCTCTGTTGCTCCCAGACCAGCACCTGTTCGAGGATCTGGCTCGCCGTGAACCCCTTGGGATCGGCCGGGACCTGGCTGAGATCGACCTGGAACATCGGCAGCAGGTCGTAACCGGTTGCCTGTGCCGCGAGGCGCAGCGCCATTACCGCATCGGCGACCGAAATGCGGGTCTCCGTCCGATCGAGATCCTCATAAAAGAACGCCGCGCTTGTGTACATCCGCAGGCGATGGAATTGTGCCCGAACCAGCGACAGCAGCGCCCGCGATTGTTCTGAGGGCAGGCTGCTCAACCCGGCCTCTCTGAGGAGATCCGCTTCCGTCCAGGTGCCAAGCCGCACGCGGATGTACTCACGCATCAGCGCCCAGCCGTCGATGCCGAGGCCACGCGAATAATCGGCATAGATCGTTTCGATCCGCCCCGAGAGGTTGTCAAACGCCTGGCGCAGGTTGCCGCGCCAACGAGCGAGCTCCTGGGCGCTATTCCAGGCCGTGTACTCGCGGACCTGGAGCTCGGTCTGAGGCGGATTGTCACGCAGATCGCGTTCGAGTGTGGTCGCCTCGAACCCGACGGCATTGGCCTCGTACGCGAGCAACCAGCGCAAGAAGCTCTCCTCGCCTGGGTGATGATAACCAAAGGTCTCGCCCTCGATGGCGAGCAGGATCATGCGCCCGACGCTTTTCTTGGCGGGCATCAGGGTCTGCCGGGCCCAGCGGCCGGCGCCGCCCAGGCTGCGGATGCCAAAGGCCACGGTGTTCGAGAGGTTGTCGTCGCGCACGTACACGGCCAACTTCTGATCGCCGTCGAGCCTGACGAAGTACGGGCCGGCGCCTTCGGTGTAGCCGTTGACCTGGGCCTGACTGAGCACCGTGAACTTCAAGCCATTGGCATGCAGGACCTCGAGGCTCTCGAGGTTGACCGCCAGATTGGGCAGCCACATGCCCTGAGGCAGATGCCCAAAGCGATGCTCATGCGTCACCACGCCCCAGCGAACGAGGAGATCCTGATCGCGCCGGGTATGCAGCGGGTGGATCAGGTGATGAGCCGGATGCGCCAATGCGTTGCTTGCGCCCCAGCGTTTGCGGTAATGTGCCTCGGCCTCGATGATACGGTGATACGTCTCGGCCGAGTTGTCTTGCAACCAGCGCGCCAGGGCGTTGCCGACGCTGAACGACATCAGCTCGAAATTGCCAAGGGTGGCATTGGGCGTATAGGAGAGCGCCGCCGCTTTCTCGTTCAAGTTGGCGAACGGGGCTGCCTCGGGGTCAGGCAGGGTCTCGTCATCGCGGAACGGGTTTCCACGCGGCGGCTGGTAGAAATGCCCATGTACGCACAAAAAGTGATCGGCCATACCGGCCTCCAGGGTGTGGGTGCGGACGGCAGGCGGCCGCCCGCCCGTGGACAGCGGTCGGGTCAGCGCGGCCCGACCGCTCATCAAGACAGGGTTGGGCTCAACGCGCGTACAAGGCAGTCAGGTCGCCAAGTCGATCCCGCTGCCAGGGCTGCAGTTGCCCGGGCCTGAGCCGCCAGCCCCAATTTCCGCCGGGCTGCCCAGGCGTATTCATGCGAGCCGCGCTGCCCAGGTCGAGCACATCCTGCAGGGGAGCCACAGCAAGATCCGCCACAGACATCCAGGCGGCGCGGATCATGTCCCAGGCGACGTCTCGGCCATCGCACGCCAGATACCGGCGGACCCGATCGCGCTCGGGTTCGGTGATGTGCTCGTACCAGCCCCGGGTAGTGTCGTTGTCGTGCGTGCCCGTATACACCACGGTGTCCCGCTCGTACATGTGCGGCAGGAAGCGGTCTTCTGTGGCGCCGCCAAACGCGAACTGCAAGACCCGCATCCCGGGCAACTTTGCGGCATGCCGCAGCGCATCGACCTCGGGCGTGATCACGCCCAGATCTTCGGCGATCAACGGCAGATCACCCAACTGCGCACTGATCTCGTCGAAAAGCGCGCGGCCGGGCCCGGGGGTCCACGCCCCGACTTGCGCCGTCGGCATACCGGCCGGGATCTTCCAATACGCCTCAAAGCCGCGGAAGTGATCGATCCGCACCAGGTCGACCTGCTCGAGCGTCGCGCGCAGACGGCGCACCCACCAGACGTAACGATCGGCGGCCAGCGCCTCCCAGTCGTACAGCGGGTTGCCCCACAGCTGACCGGTGGCGCTGAAGTAATCCGGCGGCACACCGGCCACCGCAAGCGGGCGACGTTGCTCGTCGAGCTGGAAGTACTCGGGCTGCGACCAGACATCGGCCGAGTCGATCGCGACGAAGATCGGCACGTCGCCGATGAGCTTCACGCCGCGCTCGTTGGCGTAGGCCTTGACCGCCCGCCACTGTTTGAAGAACAAGAACTGTCGAAACTGGTGTAGGCCGATCGTCGCGTGCAGTTTCTGACGCGCCTCTGCCAGCGCAGCAGGCTCACGCAGACGCAGCGCCGGCTCCCACTCCTGCCAGCTGACTCCGCCGTTCGCGTCCTTGAGCGCCATGAAGAGCGCGAAGTCATCCAACCAACGCGCCTCGGCCGCGACAAAGGCCTCGAACTCGGCGCGCAACGCGCCCCGCGGCTGCGCCGAAAAACGCTCCCAGGCCTGCGCCAGCGCGCGGTTCTTGAAGGCGATTACAGGCCCGAAGTCGACGTGCTCGGCCGGGAAGTCGACGGCCAACTCGGCATCGGTCAGCAGCCCGACAGCGCGCAGGGCCTCGAGGTCGATCAGAAACGGGTTCCCGGCGAGCGCCGAGAAACACTGGTACGGCGAATCGCCATAGCCGGTCGGCCCAAGCGGCAGGATCTGCCACCACTTCTGACCGGCAGTCGCCAGGAAGTCGACCCAATCTCGCGCGGCGGGCCCCAACGCGCCGATGCCATGCGGCCCGGGCAACGAGGTCGGGTGAAACAGGATCCCGGCGGATCGGGTTGAGGCGAGGGTTTCGGTCATTGTCGTCTGGCGTCGAAGATCGGCCGCGAGATCGATTCGCCGTCCTTTAGCCCACCGGCCGGGAAATCCTGCGGGCGGACGTTCTCGCTGACCACGCAACCCCGCCCGATGACCGTGCCCCCCGGGATCTGGGCGCCTTTGCCGACGGTGGTGATACCGAGGTCGGTCTCATCGGCGTCGATGCGCCCGATACGCGCGTTGTGACCGATCGTGACACCCTTGTCGATGATGACGCGCTCGACGGTTGCGCCGGCCTCGATCGAGTTGTCGGTCAGCACGATCGACTCGCGCACGACAGCCTCAGGGCCGACGTATACGCCAGGCGAGAGCACGCTGCGCTCGACGACAGCGCCGGGCGCGATGACGCAGCCATCCGTGATCAGGCTATCGCGAACCGTTGCGCCGCCGAGCACAAGCACGGGCGGGCGCTCCTCGGAACGGGTATGGATGATCCATGAGCGGTCGTTCAGGTCGAGCACCGGGGGGTGCCGGATCAGATCCATGTGGGCGCGCCAGAACGAGTCGATGGTTCCAACGTCGACCCAGTATCCGGAGTACGGGAAGGCGAAGACGCGCATCCCGGTGCTGACCATGTGCGGGATGATGTCCTTGCCGAAGTCGTGCGACGAATTCGGACGTCGAACATCTTCGCGCAACTGCTGATCGAGCGTGTGCATGTTAAAGACGTAGATGCCCATCGAGGCCAGCGTTCCGGGCGGGTTCTTGGGCTTTTCGACAAACTGCGTCACGCGATACTCGGCATCGGTGGCGAGGATGCCCATCCGCGTGGCCTCGTCGAGCGAAACCCGGAGTGTGGCGACGGTGAGATCCGACTTGTGCTCGCGATGGAACTGAAGCAGCCGACGGTAATCCATCTCGTAGATGTGATCGCCCGAGAGCACGAGCAACTCGTCGGGGTCGCCGTCCTTGAGGAAGCTGAAGTTTTGCTGGATGGCGTCGGCAGTGCCGGCGTACCAATCGGTGTCGTGGCGGCCCTTATAGGGCTGCAGGATCCGCACGCCGCCGGTAAAGCTGCGGTCGAGATCCCACGGCCGACCGACGCCGATATGATCGTTGAGGGAATGCGGGCGATATTGTGTGAGGATGGCGATGTCGAACAGACCGGAGTTGACGCAGTTCGATAGCGCAAAATCGATGATGCGGTACTTGCCGCCGAACGGCACGGCCGGCTTGGCACGTTTGGCCGTCAGAACCCCGAGACGCGAACCTTCACCACCAGCCAGGATGACAACACGCGTTTTCATCAGCAGACTGCTCCCCACTGTGGTGGCCGGTCGAGCAGGCCAAGTTTTGTTCGATTATAGCCAATCCATTCCCATTTCGGGTGAGCAAACCCTCAACGCGCCTTGAACTCAACCTGCCAGGCCAGCGCCCCCCGGGCCGGGAGATCAAGTTGCAGGGTGCCTTCGACCTGCAGGGCAAGCAGGCCGCGCGACCAGGCCGTCGAATCCCAGGCCCGACTGGCCGTGATCGCGACGGCGGCGTCGCCGTGTCGGTTGACGGCGCCGAAGATGCCCTCGGGCGCATCGAGCGGCTCGAGCGCGTCACGACCCTGGCCCAACACCGCGGCATAGTCGGGGGCGAGCTCGTTCGATAGCCGCCAGCGCAACACACGGCGTCGACCGGTGCGGTTCTGCACCCGATACAAGGCCGCCAGGCCGTTTGGGATGAGCTGGATCTCTTTGTGTATGACGAGATCGGGGACTGCGGCGTTGAGATACAGGATACCGGAGTCCTCGAAGCGATAATCGATGTAAGCGGCGGCTTGCGATTCGGTGCCGCCATCCAGCGACCACCAGTCGTTGAGCGCGCCATGCTGGATGTTGAGCCGAGGTTGCTGCTCGACGGGCTCGGTCGGACACGTGTAGGTCCAGCAGGCGCCCGCCTGCGCCGCAAGCTCGGCTGCGACCTCGGCCGCGAGTCGCAGCGGCGGGCTCTCCTTCTGGCGCAGCGCTTTGAAGGCGCGTAGATCCCAGTTCCCATCCTGCGGCAGCCAGTGCGCGGCTGTTTCGTTGAGCTTCGGGTGCGCCGAAGCGCCCTCCACGTAGCGCGCCTGCGGGATCGCCAGTGAGTTCGAGACCCAGACGACGCCGTCGATCAGGTCGAACCAACCGACCAGCCGACCGCCATAGCCGCTAAGCATCACGAGTTGGCGCCCATCGCACCACAGTTGCTCGTCGTTACCGTCGCCGTTGAGGTCCTCGATCCAGCGGCGCGGCGTCGGATCAGCCGCAAGTTGCGCCAGCCGAAGAAAAAGGAACGTGTTGCGGACGTTCTCCCACCCCCAGTATTCGCGCCCGCCAACGCCCATCTGCCCGAAACCGTACTGATGCGCGGCGTAGACCTCCTCGGCCAGCGCCAGGAAGCGGTCGCCGGCCGAGTTCGAGGCGGCGCGCGTCGGCGCCTCGGGCCCCGCGAGCGTCGACGACGTGTCGGCGAAGTTGGCCCGGACGACGCCAAAGAGCCGCCGGAAGTAATTCAGCTTCGGCGCCTGAGCGAGAAAGGCCGGATAGTCGGGATAGCCGGGCTCGTGACCGCGCGCCTCGGGCGATTGTGCGACCCGATCAGCGCCGCCCGATGTATAGTCGCCGGCCAACGCGAGGCCCTGCCTGGCCTTCACACCCTCCAGATGAACCGTTGAAACCCCACGCGCCTCGAACTCGCTCAACACGCGATCGAGCCCGGCCCAGTGCGACTGCGGCAGGTAACCGGCCTCCCAACCCCATCGCCCCATCGCGCCGGCGTCTTCGGCGTAGACCACGACGGGGTCAGCCTTACCCGACTCGCTCTTCCGTGCGTCGAGCCAGGCCCAGAGGGGATCCATTTGACCGTACCAGGCCGCCCAGTTCAGACGCTCGCGCAGACCACGATCGTCCCAAAGCGCCGTGAGCGTCGCGCCGGCCTCGGTGACCCGGACCGGCGTCGGCACTAAGTGACCTGCCGCCTCGAACGCACCGTCTTCGAGCAAGAAGCTGCTGTAGCCGACGCTGGCGAGCTGGGGCAGAAGCGCGGGCCGCAGGCTGCGATCTGGCGCCCAGAACACTGTGGGGGCGGCATCCAGCATCTCGGCCAGCACGCGCCGGCCGAGGATCAACTGCAGTCGGTTGTCGGCCTCCTCGCCGGCGAAGAGCACGGTGTCGGCATAGGGCGTCCCGAGCAGCGCAAACTGTCCGTCGACAAGGCCCTCATTAACAAGCGCCAACGTCTCGGGGCTGAACCAGGCGAGACCGCGCAGAAGCGTCCCCGAAAACGAGAGGTTGAACTTGAGATCGCGGTGTGAACGCAACACGTTCAACAAACCTCGATAACAGACGCGTTCGAAGGTTTGGACCTGTTCGTCGATCGGTTGGCTGAAATGGTAGGTGAGCGCTACTTGCAAGGGCATGGCGCGATTATAGGCGAGGCGCGTCCGAGGCGATAGCAGCCAGCCCTGTACATTTCAGAATCCCTTAATTGACAGCGACGAGAAAGTTCCTATAATGACCCCATAGGCGCTTGCTGCCTCTTCCCTTGCTATCCTTTTGAAAGGAGGAGGTGATGTCCTGTATGAGTAGTTCGGCTACGCTCTGCGCCGGGGCATCCCTCCTCGAGTAATCACTCGAAGTCTGCCCCGGCGCAAACGAACGCCCCGCCTTTTCAGGCGGGGCGTTTCGTTTTCTTTGGTCGATGGCTCCATCAATCGACGGAAGTCACCACAACGTTATCAAACAGCACCTGGGCCTGATTCCCGTCAAAGGTTTCGAGCAAGAGGCCGACCGTGCCGCCGGTCAGCGCATCGTCCTCGACCGCGGCGATCCGCTTGCCATCCACCCAGAGCTCGAAGACGCCGTAGGCGCACAGGGCTTCGACGCGATAACTCGACTTGCCCTTCTGGATCAGCTGGCTCTCGACGTAGTTGCCGTCTTCATCCGAGAGCACAAGGTACTCGTCATCGAGGTATCGCGCGATCGCGTAATAGCCGTCGGCCCCGAACGACATGTAGTAGAAATTCGCGGGATCGGCGTAATTGCAGACGACGCCCCAGCTCGGCTGGTCGTCGTCGTTGCGCGGCTCGGCGTCGAAGGCGATGCGCACATCGCTGAACTCATCATCGTACAGATGGCTCCAGCCCATGTACTGCTCTTCGATGATCTCGATGTCGAGCACGCCATCGTGGATCGAGACGATGCTCGAGCCCTCGTCGCCGATGGTCCAGCGCTCGTTGTCAAAAGAAAAGTCATCTTCGAAGAGCACCTCGCCTCCGTCCACAGGCGCCTCTGTCGGTTCTTCGGCAGTCGGCTCCTCGGTGGGCTCTTCTTCGGTCGGCTCCTCGGTGGGTTCCTCCTCGGTCGGCTCGGGTGCCTCGGTCTCGAAGACCTCGGTCGGCTCTGGCGCGTCGGTCGGATCCACATCCGCCGGGCCGAGCGAGGCGCAAGCCAGAGCACCGCAGAGCAGCGCGCTGAGGGCCAACAGGATGGGTTTCTTGGGGGTCAGGGTCATGCGTGATCGCTCCTTAGTCGACCTTGAGGACCTTGAGGTCGTCGAAACTGGCGCGGGCGTGGCCTTCGGTGAACGTGAGCACCGCGAGGCCGACATCGCCGCTCGGGAAGCTTCCATCTTCGGCCTTGGCGATCGATACGTCGTCGACGATCAGCTCGAGCTGTTTGTCGGCGCAGATCGCGACCATCTGATAGCTCGTCTTGTTCTGTTCGATATCGTCGGTCTGGATCCACTCATTGACCTCGTAGGTCAACACTGTGGTTTCTCCGTCTTTGACCTTGGTGATCGCAAAGTAGCCGTCCTTGCCAAAGCCAAGTGAGTAGTAGTTGTCGTAGTTTCGGAAACCGCAGAGGATCGCGTAGCCCGGGTCGGTCGCATCGGGATCGACCGTCACCGCCACCTCGACCCGCACGTCGCGGAACTCCTCGTCGGTGTAGATGCTCTGGATGATGGCCTGTTCCTGCAGCACCTCGAACGCCAACGCGCCGTCGACGTATTCGACAGACCCATACGAGTCGCTGTACGTATCCCAGCCGCTGCCGCTATCCGAAAAGGTGTCGCGAAACAGCGCGCCGTCGTCTTCACCGCCTCCGGGCAGCGAGTCGAGGCCGCAGGCCAGCGTGCCCGTGGCCAACGCCAGGGCGGCTGCGATCAGACGATAAGAGCCAGCGTGAGTCATGTGCGTTCTCCTCTATCCTATCAAAGGTTAACGAACGATCCGGGTGATTTGCCTACGGGTACATTGTTCCCGGCGCGATCCGAACGACCTCGAAAGCGCTGCCGGGCACGGTCTTCAGTTGATTGAGATCGTCATCGTCCCAACGCGGGTCGGTGGCGCCCGAGATGTACCAGCTCGATCCGTTGTCGGCCAGGATCATGCCATAGCGCTTGAGCGCTGTCAGGATCACACGCGCCTGTCCCGTAAACCGGGTGATGTCGTAGCTCGCGCGCAGACGCAGGCGCAGCCCCATCGGCGGCGCATCAGGGTCCGTGATGCTGCTGGCGTAGTGCGTGGCCGGCAGGATGTAGCGGCGCTGGGTCTGTGAAACCGTGAAACGCAACGCGTGTCGGATCTCGCCCGCGGAGACCTCGTCGTAGCGAGCCAGCCCCGGCAAGATCGGCAGACCGGCGGCGTCGGCCGAGGTCCAGCCCAACGGGCGGAGCGCGTTCGAGTTCAGGTCGAAGACCGCGCCGTTGGCGGCACGCCACCCGCCGGACGGGCTGTAGCTTGTGTCGAAGGTTTCGTAGAGCTTACACTCGCCCTGCCGCACCACGAGCACATGAGCGTCGCTGCCCGCCTCAATCGGGGCATTGGCCGGGATCGGGTATGGACCCGGGTCGCTTTCGTCGGCGTAGGCGTCGAACGTGATCGGCACGGCCGGCTGCGTGGCCGGCACGACGACAAACGGGATCCCGTAATCCGGGTTCGAGCCAAAGTCGGCGTGGAGGTACGTCCGACTGCGCAAGATGTACGCGATGTAGTCGGCCGAGTTGGCGTCGACCGGTTCTTGCGAGATGTCGCGGTTCCAGGCGTTATCGCCCGGGAAGACCGGGCACCCGCCGATCGTGGGGCCTGCCGGTCCGGCACTGCGTTGGATGACAGGCAGATAGAGCGGTCCGGCGGCAGCGAGGGCCGTCGAGGCCAGCACTGAGCCGAGCAGCGCCGTCAGCCAACCGAGCTTGCGCAACATGACCCCTACTTTACGACAATCGTTGGTTGACGAAAAGTGCGGAATCGTTAGCCACGCCTCGGTGTACACTCAGGAGATGCGGCGCCTTCTGGCCGTTTTCTTTCGGCTACTCTATAACGAATTCGCCTGGACCTACGACCTGGTGAGCTGGGTCGTGTCGGCCGGTCAGTGGCGGGCCTGGCAGCGAACCGCGCTGCCCCTCTTGCAGCCCGGCCCGACGCTTGAAGTCGGCCATGGGCCAGGCCACATGCTCCTGGCCATCTCTCGCGGCGGCGAGCAGGCCTTCGGCATCGATCTCTCGCTGGCGATGGGCGGGCTGGCCGGTCGGCGGCTCAACCGGCATGGGCTGCCAGCGCGGCTCGGGCGGGCCCAGGTGCAGGCGCTGCCTTTCAGCGATGCAACTTTCGCCAACCTCCTCGCGACCTTCCCGACCGAGTACATCGTCGATCCACAGGCGTTGCGCGAATTTGCACGGGTGTTGCGCCCTGGAGGGCGGCTTGTGGTCGTGCCTGTGGCCGAGATCACGGGGCCGGCGCCGGTGGACCGCGCGGCGGCGTTGCTCTTCCGGATCACCGGCCAATCGACCGATGCCTGGTTTGCACCGGTGCTCGAGCGGTTTGCCCAGGCCGGGCTGCCGGCGCGGATCGAATCGGTGCGG
>Ga0209573_1005349_pt1 | contig 11665 bp, 8 predicted proteins | sample TNRBio252014_DNA_FD_185870 | JGI IMG/M metagenome (GOLD analysis project Ga0209573, IMG submission 185870) | Wastewater treatment Type I Accumulibacter community from EBPR Bioreactor in Madison, WI, USA - TNR Reactor_6/25/2014_ DNA (SPAdes)... | ecosystem: Engineered > Bioreactor > EBPR >...
CAACCTCGCGATGGGACTCAGCCACATCCGTCGTTTCATTCTCATCGGCCTCCATATCATACAACTCAGTGATCACCCGTCCAGATGCCAACCCCTGCCGAACAGCCTTCCATTTGCCCGCTCGAATGGATTGCTGCCCGCCATAGGCCGAGAATTCGCGATACAGGAACGATCGTTCGATGGTTCCCTGCCCCGTGAGTATTGGCATCAGGCTGATGCCATCATTTTCCGGCTGGTTCGCTTCCGGGATTCCTGCCGCTTCCAGCAACGTGGGCATCCAGTCTTCAAATCCGCTGACAGCAGAAGATTGCGTACCCGGCGATACGCGACCCGGCCAACGAACGATTGTCGGAACTCGGACGCCTCCTTCATACAGTGAACCCTTCAGTCCTCGCAGACGCCCCACACTGTCAAAAAACGTCGCATCCACTTCGTCCGCCAGATGCGTCGTGCCATTGTCCGAACTGAAGACCACCAGCGTGTTCTGGTCCAATTGCAGCTCTTTCAGACGACTCATCAGTTGTCCGACGTCACTGTCCATACGGCTGATCATCGCCGCATAGGCCGCTCGCGGAGTGAAATGCGGTGTGTATCCGCCCTTCTCTGCCGTGAATGGCGGGTCATTCCATTTCATGGCGAGGTATGGCTGAAGGTCAGCATCCGGAACATGCAGTGCCACGTGCGGCAATGTCGTCGGATAATACAGGAAGAAGGGTTGATCCCTGTGCTGAGTCATGAACTTCAGCGCTTCCTCGCGAATTCGATCCGGAGCGTACTCAGTGCCCTTGAACGTCTCATAGCTGGCCGGGTTCGCAGGATCTGCACCCAGTGGAAGTCTGGCATGCCCGGGCACCGGTGGCTGATTCGCCAGCGAGATTTTCTTTTGGTCATCCCAAAGGTAATCCGGATAGAAACTGTGAGCATGTCGCTGACAGTTATAGCCAAAGAACCGATCAAACCCCTGCTTGAGTGGTTCTCCATCCGATCCCGGGCCACCCAGCCCCCATTTTCCAAACGCACCGGAAACATAACCCGCCAACTTTAGCGATTCAGCGATTGTCACGTCTGACGACGGAATAGGTTTCTGGCCTTCCGGCTGCATTTCACTGTTGTTGCGAATCGACGCATGCCCGGGATGCTTTCCCGTCATCAGAACACACCGAGACGGGGCACACACGGCATTCCCGGAATAATGCTGCGTCAACCGCATCCCTTCCGCTGCCAGCTGATCCAGATGCGGCGTGCGAATCATTTTCTGACCGAAGCTTCCGAGTTCCCGATATCCCAGATCGTCAGCCAGAATGAATACGATGTTCGGGCGTTGAACGACCTTCGCTTCATCGGCTGGCATCGATCCGCAGAAAGCCAGACACAGCATAAAGATCGGGACGGTTTTCAGATTTCGTCTGCAAAACATGTTGTCACTTCCCTTCCTTTGCCCACTGCTTCATCAGCGCGATGTTTCGCTCGATCACGCTGTCCGATTTTGCTTGTCGTCCTCCGAGATAAACGGCCATATCACTGTCATACATAGCCTCCGTCTCGGGCCCCTTGTCACCCGTTTCGACCATCCAGCGATCCAGCCTTGCTCGCAGTGCCGTCAATGTTTTGTGATGCTGCGGATCATCAGCCAGATTGGAAATCTGCCAGCGATCGGTCGTCCACTCATACAGCTCTTCCGACGGCCGCTGCGGAGAAAACAACAATGACTCTGACACCGCATCCAGTTTTCCGGACTCATGCAGCGACCGCAGGGTCTTCACGATGGACTTGCCATCCTTGTAGGCATTGGGCTGCAGATGCGGACGCTGCGGATGGAAATTGCGAATGTACAGGAATCGTTCGGTCCGCACGCTGCGAATTCGCTCCACCGTTTCATCACAGCGATCACGAGCTGCAAAGACCGTCTCACGCGGCTGATAATTTGCGGCAAAGACGTCTCTCGCCTGCATGGCAGCCGGAATGGTGATCCCGGCCGCTGCCAGAGAGACTGCGGCCAGATCAATATGCTCAACCAGATCCTCGCGCACCTGACCTTTCGCAATTCCAGGGCCCCTCACCACCAGAGGCACATGAGTTCCTTCGTTGTACAGGAACTGCTTGCCCCTGGCATGGCTGATGCCATGGTCTGTCATAAAGATCACCAGCGTCTGATCCAGAATGCCTTCCTGTTCCAGGCGTGAGATGACCCGACCGACATGCTGATCAGTGAATCGCACCGTATCGAGATACGCGGCCCAGTCACGAAGAAGAACAGGATCTCGAGGATAATACGGCGGAAGTGTGACTGAGTCCGCAGTAGTCGCAGCGCCAAATTCCATCTCGGCACGGCGAGACAACTGCTGAGCACTCTCATCACTACCTCCACGCAGCTTTCCCCCCGCCAGCTGAACCTGCATGAAGAACGGCTGTCCCGAACGGCGACCTCGCCAGTCGGCGGCATCGTACATCTTTGTATCCCATTCAAAGTTGTAGTCTGTCTTGCCCATGGCTTTGCCGACTTTCTTCCTCGCCGCGCGCTCCTGATCCGGCAACCCGCTGCCAATACAGGTGAAGTAACCCGCCTGTTGAAACAGAACGGGAATCGGTGCAACGCTTTCAGGCAGCTGAATCTTCAGCTCACCCCGCCCACTGCGATGATGATGAGCACCGATGGTGGTCTGGTAGCAACCGGTGATGAGAGCCGAACGGCACGCAGAACAAACCGGCGCAGTGACGAATGCGTTGCGAAACAGAGTCCCTTCGCGTGCCAGTCGGTCGACATGCGGAGTGCTGATCAGCGACTCACCGTAACACGAAAAATTCGCCGACATGTCGTCAACAATAAACCACAGGATATTGGGACGCTCGGCTTGCCTGGCACCGGGCTCCGCTGCCTGAACCGACGGCAGAAACAACCCACTCAGACACAACATCACCAGACGATGATTCATGGATATCCTCCCGTGAGATGCACGCCCTGCGGCGGGCCATCAACACAATCGCGACCACATCATTCCCGGTCCCGCCCAGCCGTGATCGAAGTGTACCAGGGCATTCCGGTAACTCCGTTCAATCACAACATCTGCAGAAGATGGCACGGGTGGAATCAATCTGCAAGCACTGCAGGGCGTCCGGACGATCCAATATCCGAACGAGCGGCCGATCACTATAATCTCCACCTGCACGAATCCCCCCTGCTGGAATGCGGCACCACATCGGTGCTTCCGCGTTCTGCAATTGCTTTCTCTCCGTCGGAAGAAGCCCATGGTTGGCAAACCTGCGCCCAGGAAACCAGCACCGGAACCCGTTTCAGCCCTACCTGTCCCCGGAGTTGCTCAGGGTGAATCGTCCCTGACTCGACATCAGAATCCATCCGAGTCACGAGAGACCAGGCCCGCACCAAAACCGAGGGCCAGCGCCAGACTGGTGTCACTGGATGCGTATCGCGGTTTCATCATGACGATGCTGGCCGCAAACGGATTTGGCATCCTGGCGTTCTCACGCATTCGCAGTGATTCCCCTGTCTGGCAGGTTCACAATCGGGCTTTCTGGAGTCGCCTGGGTTAGCCTGTTTGATGGTTACAAAGTGTCATTCTGGGATCTGATTCAGCCCGCCTTCATGTTCATGGTGGGCGTATCGATGCCGTTCTCTTATGCACGGCGTGAGCACCAGGGGCAATCGGGAATCCGTCGCGCCCTGCATGCCCTGATTCGCTCGGTTGTCCTGGTGCTGATGGGCGTGTTCCTGTATTCCCGCGGCCACGACCACACGAACTGGATCTTTCCCAACGTGCTGTGCCAGATCGGTCTGGGCTACTTCTTTGCCTGGCTGTTTCTGAATCGCGGGCCGCTGATCCAGGTGACCGGGATCGCCGCCATACTGATCGGATACTGGGGCTGGTTCTGGATAAGTCCACCACCTGCAGGATTTGATTATTCCCAGGTCAATGCGTCGAAGGAAAGTGGCGAAGTCTTCGAAGGCCGCTTCGCACCATGGTCGAAAAATTCGAACGCCGCGTACGAGTTTGATCAGTGGCTGCTGCCAAAACTTCGAACAGTCCCTCCAAAGCCCGAATCGGCACCTGCACCGACCGCCGCAGCCAGCAATCTCCTGAATTCGGACTGGCAGCTTGCCTCAATGAATGTTCAGCTCCCCACCGAAAGCAACTCGTCGGCCCCGTCGCAGGATGCTGCTCCGTCTGATGCCCCAGCCCCGTCAAATATCACGGCGAAGTCTGACGCCGCGGCCGCGCCGATCGAAGAGACCGCGGAGTCAACTGAGACTCCGGAAGCCGCCGAAGCCGAGACATCCACCGAGCCTCCGAAGCCGAGCTGGCTTCGGCAGTGGTTCTTTTCAAATCCTGAACCCTACACGTTTGATCGTGGCGGTTATCTGACACTGAACTTTGTGCCGTCGATTGCCACAACATTACTTGGCATGCTGTGCGGGCAACTGCTGATGAACTCAGCCTTCGGGCGCTGGGAGAAACTCGGGCTGCTGGTTCTGGCCGCCGGAGTCTGCCTGGGGCTGGGGATCGGGGCACACATGACGATCTGTCCGGTCGTCAAACGTATCTGGACTCCGTCATGGGTTCTGTTCAGCGGGGGCTATGTCATCGGGCTGCTGGCACTCTTCTATCTGCTGTTTGATATCGCCCCATTCAGGATTCTGGCGTTTCCACTGGTTGTGGTCGGAATGAATTCCATTCTGATCTACATGATGGGTCAAACCGTCGGCGGCTGGACTCGCGATGCCATTGTGAAGGTGCACCTGTCGGGATTCCTGAACCATGTGTTCGGTCCCAGAGCACTGGATCCCGACTGGTACGGGCCCGTCACCATACCCACTGTGGTGTTCCTGCTTTTCTGGCTGTTCCTGTACTGGCTGTACAAGCAGCGAATCTTCCTTCGCATCTGATGTGAAGATCAGTGCCTGATCCGTCTGGCCACCTGCGGACATCAGACCATCGGCATTTGCGTGCACCGTCCGTTTCAGCCCACCCAGATCCTGAGACTGCCCACACCTGAGACCGCCGGAATCCTCTTGCCGGAACGGCCCTCGGGCAGTCGCGATTCTGTGTGAGGCCGGAGCGCAGAGAAAAGCCCGCGGCAGTTTCCCACCGCGGGCTTTCTGAATCTGTGTTGTTCACATCCCACACTCAGGTCAGCTTTTGCAGGACGTTATCGATCAGGTTGTACTGACGCGCTTCTTCGGCCGACATGAAGTTATCCCGGTCGGTGTCCTCTTCGATCTTCGTCAGGCTCTGGCCGGTGTGCTTCAGCAGAATCTCGTTCATCTTGGCTTTGATTCGCAGCACTTCCCTGGCGTGAATCTCCAGCTCAGTGGCAGTGCCTTCCATCCCGGCCAGCGGCTGATGAATCATGATGCGTGCGTTTGGCAGAGCATTGCGCTTCCCGGGTGCACCGGCGGTCAGCAGAATGGCGCCCATGCTGGCGGCCTGTCCGATGCAGTAGGTTGCGACATCGCAGCTGATGTACTGCATCGTGTCGTAGATAGCCATTCCGGCCGTGATCGATCCGCCCGGACTGTTGATGTAGAAATGGATGTCGGCCCGGGGATCATCGAACTGCAGAAACAGCAACTGAGCGACAATGCTGTTGGCCACATCATCATTGACACCGCTGCCCAGGATCACAATCCGATCCTTAAGCAAACGGCTGTAAATATCCATCGCGCGCTCGTCGCGACCATTCTTTTCAATCACATAAGGCACAAGTACGGTCATATCCGGCATCCCGCTGAACAAAATGGTGTGTCTTGGTGAATCGGCAGCAACGGCATTGGCAGCGCCAGACGACCACAATGCGGCATCAGCGCAGAAAAGATTTGCCGTGCTGCTACTTCCTGCGTTCCTTTGGCGGACGCTCCAGAACTTCGTCAACCAGACCGTAAGCCTTGGCCTCAACCGCGTTCATGTAATGATCACGCTGCGTGTCCTTCGCAATGCGATCGATCGGCTGACCCGTATGACTTGCCAGAATCTCGTTAAGCAGTTCCCGGGTTGAAAGGATATCGCGAGCCTGAATTTCGATATCCGAGACCTGCCCGCCCACCTGTCCATACGGCTGATGGATCATCGTCTTGGCATGTTTCAGCGCGAACCGTTTTCCCGGTGCCCCGCCTGCGACCAGAATTGCCCCGCCACTGGCGGCCAGGCCCACACAATAGGTGGCGACTTCGCATTCCACGAACTGCATAATGTCGTAGATCGCCAGCGTCGCGGTCACAGATCCGCCGGGAGAATTGATGTAGAGGTGAATGTCCTGATGGCGATTCTCTGACTGCAGGAACAGCATCTTCATCACGATCAGATTTGCACTGCCGTCATGAATCGGGCCATCCAGAAAAATGATCCGGTTGTCCAGCAGCAGGTCGCCCACCGTCATCTGACGCTGAGCCGAATACTCCCGGGCAGCCATCGGTTGGTAATCGAATCGCGGGTCCTTCATTCACTTGATCCTGCAGTGGTCAGTTTTTCAGCCGATGGAAACAAAAACAGGCGTCGCGTCATACTACGCGCGCCTGTTTTCTTCGGACAGTTTTCTTTTACTCAGATTCATTCGCGGCCGTATCGTCGATCAGGCTGGAGGCCATATTCCCGCAGATCGCGAATCGGACGGAAGCCCCCGTATTCTTTTCCAGCGGCTGACGCGGCACGTCTTCAAAGTTTGCCTTCTCCAGGATGAAGTCGACCGCCTTGCGTTCCCGAATCTGTGCTTCCAGATTCTCAATCATGCCCGACTTCACCATCCGAGCTCGGATCTTTCGCACAGGCTCGCCGCCCTGGAATGACATCAGCAGCAGTTCCCGATCCACATCAGACTGCTCACATTCGATGTTTTCCTTCGTGGCAATCTTGTCGAGAACGAAGTGTTCCTTCAGAGCCTGTCGAGTTGTCTCAAGGGCGTCCTGACGAATCTGATTCTCACGAGCCATGATTTGTTCGCGAGTGAATCCGGCCTGAGACATTTCCAGAATCTCACGACGCAGAGCATTCTCGGTCTGCTGTCGCACCAATGATTCCGGCAGATCCCAGTCAGCAGACGCCGTGATTCGGTCCAATACCTGCCGACGCGTTTCCTGTCGCTGCTGGAACTCCAGCTGTCGGGCAACAGAACTCCTGAGCATTTTGTCGAATTCTTCTTCCGACTCGGCACCCAGACGCTGGCAGAATTCCTTATCGATGATCGGCAGCTGAACTTTCTGCACCTCAGCCACTTCAAACTTCACAGTGACCTTCTCGCCCCGCATCTCCACAACGGGCGACTGCAGCGAAATCATCACAGTGGCTTCACGCGCATCCGCCACGCAAGCCCCGGTCATCAGTTTGTCGAAGCCTTCCAGCACCGCATCCTGGAAATTCAGCTGCGGCATCAACTGCAGGCTCTGACCCTTCACTTCGCGAAGAAGCTTCCCGTCATGCGTGAAGGTAAGGTCGCAAATGACATAGTCCCCGGCAGACGCAGACTCATCCGTCGTCACACGTTCGGCATGAGAAGCCAGAAACTGCTCTTTGTAAGCCTTCAACTCTTCGTCGGATGGCTCACCGGCCGATCGTCTGATGGTGATTCCGGCGTAATCCGGCACTTCAAAATCCGGACGAACCTCCACTTCAAACTCATAATGGAAATCCCCGGATTCCGGGATATCCAGGCTTTCCACATCAATCTTCGGCTCACAGATCGGCTCGATTTCGTATTCGTCCGACAACTGCTCCAGGCTGGCCAGCAGGACCTTTTGCTTGATGTCACCGGCAATTTCCGTCTTGAACCGCTTTTCCAGCAGCCCTTTCGGCACCTTACCAACTCGAAAACCTGGCACCTGAACCTTGTCGCCCAGATCCGCCAGTGCATCATCCTTAATGCTGACAATATCAGCTTCCGGAACGGTCACGGCGACGTGCTTCCGACAGGCACCCAGATCACTGATCTTTACCTGCAGCGCCATCCGCTTTTCGGACTCTTCTTCGGCAACTGCTTGACCTGCGTCAGAACTCATTCTCATCTTCCCCGAACTGTTAACCGGCCGGCCTCCACCGGTGCATTCCGGGAGGCAATAAAAAAGAGCGGGTGAAGGGACTCGAACCCTCGACAATCACGTTGGCAACGTGATGCTCTACCAACTGAGCTACACCCGCAATGGTAGTGTTCCGAAGAACACGGTTCAAATTGTAACGAATCAACAGCCAGCCACAGCGACTGACACAGGAAACCGCAGAAAAATAGCGGATTCAGGAAGGCAGGTCACAGACACCTGACCCAATCAGACGGTTCAACCAGACTCTTGAAGCGTCGCGGATTATGGTGAAAACCTGGCTTCCGTCAACAGATTCGTGGCCGATTACGATCGGAATCTCCCGGCGATCACCTTCACAAAACTCGCAATTCCTGCCATTTTCAAGGGGAATTTCCTGTGACTGAAAAGAACGTCCCAGCCCCCAACGATCCAAAGAAGCCTGCCGTGTCACACCGACTCCCTGAACCTCTGTCGCCGGATCTCCTTTATAAAATCTGCGCCGGCGCGACTTGGCAATCCATCCGACAAGCGCCAGACTGGTCGGGATCGCCGGACGACATCCGCGATGGATTTGTTCACTTCTCTGCGGCTCATCAGGTTGCCGGGACACTGCAGAAACACTTCGCCAACCAGACCAATTTGGTGCTGCTGGCCATCTCTGCAGACTCTCTCGGCCATGCTCTGAAATGGGAGCCCTCTCGCGGCGGCCAACTCTTTCCGCATCTTTATGGGAAGTTGCCGCTGTCGGCTGTCGTCGAAGTCCGCGAACTGCCCGACGCCGAAGCCGTTGCGGACGAATCCTGAACCTCTCCGCGGCACAGCGGACACGATTGCGATGCCGGTTTCTCACTCGAACCGGCCGCAAACGCAATTCCACGCGCGGTGGTCAGCACGCCCGTGATCAAAACGCAGATGCCAGCAACCTTCAGCAGCTTTCGGCGAAGCCCCAGTGTGGCCAGCGACAAACCAGCTCCTGTCATCAGCATCACAGGAAACGTGCCGAGACCGAAACTGAGCATGATGGCCACTCCTCGCCCCGGATGCCCGGAACTCGCCGCCAGTGCCAGGAAACTATAGACCAGCCCACAGGGAAGAAATCCGGTTGCAATTCCCGCAAGGAAGGCGGAGACCCGCGAGCCCCCCTGAAAAAACTGACTGAAGACGGAAGCCGCAACGCAGGGTGACTGGGGCCGGCGACGAACTCGCCATTTCAGCCAGCCCGCGGCCTGCAACCCCTGGATCACCAGCAGAATTCCAGCCAGCACCGCAAATCCCGCCTGCAGTCGAACGGCATTCCCCTGAGAACGCAGCAGTTTCGCTCCGACTGTCGCTGCCGCCACACCCAGGAACATATAAGTCAGCGTCCGTCCGCTGCTCCAGAGAATCTGTCGCATCACCGCAGACGGCAGTGTTCTGGCACCCAGATTCATTGTGGCAGAAATCCCACCGCACATTCCGATGCAGTGAGCGGACCCCAGGACTCCGCTGATAAAAATGAGACTGAGTTCTGCCAGTGAGGACGCCATGATGTGCAGTGATCCTTCAGCCAGTCACACGAGCTTCTACCTGCGCCGTTTGCTCGTCATTCCACACCCTCTTTGATTCCGCGTTCAATTCCGAGTCTTCTCCATGACTCGTGAGCGCCGTTTGCGAATCCGGAATTCCAGGCATGTCGTCAGGTGCCTCAGCCATCAACCGCAGTGAGTTGGTAATCACCAGCAGGCTGCTGAAGATCATCAATCCGGCGGCGATCGCGGGATTCAGCAATCCCATCGCCGCCAGAATCACTCCCACCGAGTTGTAGCCGAATGCCCAGAAGAGATTCTGCCGAATCACAGACCGAGTTCTGCGAGCCAGACAGATGGCCCATGGAATCCGACTCAAGTCATTGCTCAGCAGACAGACCTGTGCGGAATCCCGCGACACATCCGCTCCGCATCCCATCGCAATTCCCACATCACTGGCGGCCAGCGCGGGAGCATCATTGATGCCGTCACCGACCATCGCCACGACGCCAGCTCGATCCCGAATTCGCAGCAACTGCTCGACTTTCTGTTCGGGACGCAAATCACATTCAATCATCAGGCGAGACGGTTCTACCGGTGCCGGATGGTGCTCCGGATGCTCCTCGTGTTCCTGATGGTGTGCATGAGCCGACATACATTCTGCACTGCACTGACATCCGGGCTCATGACAGTCCAGCAGATTCCTGCGTAACTGCTCAGCCTTTGCTCCTCGATCGCCCGTCAGCACTGTGACAGGCAGATCACGCTCCAGGCACTGACGAATGGCCAGGCAGGCCTCCGGACGCATGGTTTCCGTCAACAGAAACAAGACCAGAGGACGGCCGGCCACAGAGACGCCTACCACCGAGGCTGCTTCCTGATCCGCAATCGACAACGCATGCGCCAGACGCAGCCGCAATCGCGGGGGAATATCGGCTCCCGCCGTAACGAATTCCAGACTTCCCAGGCGACCGACGGTCCCATCCCCGCGCAATGCCTCGACTCCACCGCCCGGAACGGATCGAACCTGACTCAGGGAATTCCGGCGACTCGTCTCAGCCGGTCGACATTCCACCTTTCCTCGAAACGGTGCCGTGCTGAGAAATCTCACAACGGCCTGGGAAAACGGATGAGTCGACGTACTGGCCAGGGCCGCACAGAGTGGCAGAATGTCGGCCGATTCCTGATCATCCAGAACACACAAATGTTGGACCTGCGGACTGCCCGTTGTCAGGGTGCCGGTTTTGTCGAAACAGAGGGCCTGAACCGCAGCGAGTCGCTCTATCGATTCTCCACTGCGAAACAACACCTGATGCCTGGCGGCGGTACTCAACGCCGTCCACACGGCCAACGGTGTTGCCAGACCCAAAGCACACGGACAGGCGATCAGCAGCACACTCAGACTATGCTGAATCGCCAGCCCTATGCCAAACCGCCAGTGAGCAATCAAAGTTGCCAGCGCAATGAGAGTGATCAGCGGCAGAAACCACGCCGAGACCCGATCAGCCATTCGCTGATAGTGTCCGCGTGAGAGTCGTGCATCCTGCAGCAGTTGCAGAAGTTTCCCGAACGAACCCCCGCGAAACACGGACGTTGCTCGCACGGTTACGTGCCCATCCAGGTTGACGGTTCCGGCCAGAACTCGATCACCGGTGTTCTTTTCCACGGGCGTGCTTTCCCCCGTGAAGACCTGTTCGTCAACGGTTGTCACACCCTCAACCAGCAGCGCATCGACAGGAAATCGTTCCCCCGCGCGGACCTGCAGACAGTCCCCCGGAACGATTTCGACGCACGGCACATCAGCCGTCTGTTCGCCACTAACGCGTCTTGCCGCAGCAGGCAGCAAAGCCGCGAGGCGATCCAGAGCTTCGGTCGCTTTCTGTCGGCCGGTCGCTTCAAACCAGCGCCCGAGCGTTACCATGACCAGCACGGTGGCCCCGACTTCGAAGTACACGCCTTCCTGACCGCGCACCACATTCACGGCGGAAATCATGTACGCGGCAATCACGCCGAAGGCAATCAGCAGATCGGTCGAATAAATCCGCTGTCGCCAGCTCTCCACAGCGTTCTGCAGCAGGGGCACACCCAGCAGCAACAGAACGGGCAACGCGAAAATCATGCTCAGCCAGCGGAAGACTTC
>Ga0209573_1005350_pt1 | contig 11662 bp, 11 predicted proteins | sample TNRBio252014_DNA_FD_185870 | JGI IMG/M metagenome (GOLD analysis project Ga0209573, IMG submission 185870) | Wastewater treatment Type I Accumulibacter community from EBPR Bioreactor in Madison, WI, USA - TNR Reactor_6/25/2014_ DNA (SPAdes)... | ecosystem: Engineered > Bioreactor > EBPR >...
TCGGTCGGATCGATCAGGCGGAGAATGAGCTTGCCGACCGTGGATTTGCCGCAGCCGGACTCGCCAACGAGGCCCAGCGTCTCGCCGGCTCCGATGGAGAAGCTGATGCCGTCGACGGCGTGCACGCGGGCCACCTCGAGAGCCAGGATGCCCTTCCTGATGGGAAAGTGCTTCTTCAGGCCGCGGACTTCGAGCACCGGAGGATCGGCGGACACGTTCGTCATACGAGCGCTCCTTCCCGGCGCGGGGCATACCAGCAGGCAGCGAAGTGTTCCGGGGCCTTTTCCTCGAAGGCCGGCGCGGCGCCGCGGCAATGATCCGTCGCCATGCTGCACCGAGGCGCGAACAGACATCCGGGGATGCGCGACTTGAGGGACGGGACGACGCCCGGGATCTCGGCAAGGCGCGGTCGCTCTGACGACTGGCGCTCGGCGGGCTTGACATGCGGGATCGAAGCCAGGAGAGCGCGCGTGTAGGGATGACGCGGGTTCGCGAACAGGTCCTTGACCGCGGCCTGCTCGACTTTCTTGCCCGCATACATGACGACGACGCGCTCGGCCATCTCGGCGACGACGCCGAGGTCGTGCGTGATCATGATGATGGCCGCTCCGGTGCGCGACTTGAGCTGGCGCATCAGATCGAGAATCTGCGCCTGCACCGTGACGTCGAGGGCGGTCGTTGGCTCGTCCGCGATCAGCAGCTTCGGATTGCAGGCGAGCGCCATGGCGATCATCACCCGCTGGCGCATGCCGCCCGAAAGCTCGTGCGGGTACTGGGTCAGCCGCCGCTCCGGCTCCGGGATGTTGACCAGACGCAGCATCTCGACGGTGCGCCGGTCGCCATCGGAGCGCGAGACTCCCTCGTGCAACATGATGGTCTCGGTGATCTGACGGCCGACAGTGAGGACAGGATTGAGCGATGTCATCGGCTCCTGGAACACCATGGCGATGTCATTGCCGCGGATGGTGCGCATTTCCTTTTCGCTCAGCGACAGGAGATCGCGGCCATTGAAGCGGATGCTTCCCGCAATCTTGCCCGGCGGCTCCGGAATGAGGCGCAGGATCGACATCGCGGTGACCGACTTGCCGCAACCGGACTCCCCGACGATGGCCAGCGTCTCACCGGCGCCGACGGAGAAACTCACGCCATCGACAGCGCGGTTGATACCATCGGGCGTGCGGAAATGGGTCTGAAGGTTCTCGACCTCGAGCAGGGCCATGTCAGAGCCTTTTCGCCATGCGCGGATCGACGGCGTCGCGCAGTCCGTCGCCGAGAAGGTTCACCGCCAGCACGGTGAGTGACAGGAACACGGCGGGGAAGAAGATGATGTAGGGCTTCACCTCCCAGAGTGCGCGGCCGTCGGCCATGATGTTCCCCCAGGAGGGTGCGATCGTCGGCGGCACGCCGGCGCCGATGAAGGACAGGATGGCTTCCGTGATCATGGCCGAGGCGCAGATGTACGTCGCCTGCACAGTCAGCGGCGCGATGGTATTGGGCAGGATGTGACGCCAGATGATGAGCGGCGTCGAGGTGCCCGCCGCGATGGCGGCATCGACGAACGGCTGCTCCCGCAGGCTCAGCACGACACCGCGCACGAGGCGGGAAACGCGGGGGATCTCAGCGACGGTGATGGCCATGACTACATTTTCGACGCTGGCGCGTGTCAACGCCATCAGCGCCACGGCGAGCAGGATCGACGGGATGGACATCAAGCCGTCCATGACGCGCATGATGATGCCGTCGGTCCAGCGGATGAAGCCGGAGACAAGGCCGATCACCAGGCCTGCGATCGAGGACAAGATCGCGACGGCAAACCCGACAATGAGCGAGATGCGGGCGCCATAGAGCACGCGAGCGTAGATGTCCTTGCCGAAGGCGTCGGTGCCGAACCAGTGCTCGGCCGATGGCTCGCGATTGCGCTTGGCGGGTGCAATGGCATTGGGATCGCCGGTGCCGAGCAGCGGCGCAAACACCGCAATGAACAGCAACGCCAGCAACATGATGCCACCGATGGCCATGGTCGGATGGCGATACATGAAGCCGCGAAGGCCGCGGCGATCCTTCACTGGCGGGAGAATATCCGGCAGGGACGTTGCCGCCGAGCCGTGCGGGAGAGATGCCGCCGCCTGAGCTTGAGGCTGCATGGGATTGGTGTCCGCCATCAGTATTTGATCCTCGGGTCGAGCACTGCGTAGAGCAGGTCGACGCACAGATTGACGATCACGTAGACGAACGAGAACATCAACACGATGCCTTGGATGACCGGATAGTCGCGCCGCACGATGGCGTCGATGGTCAGGCGTCCGAGACCCGGAATGGCGAACACGCTCTCCGTCACGACCGCACCACCGATGAGCAGCGCAACGCCAATGCCGATGACAGTGACGATGGGGACGGCAGCATTCTTCAAAGCGTGCAGGAAGAGAATGCTGCCCTGGCCGACGCCCTTGGCCTTGGCGGTGCGCACGTAATCCTGCGACAGCACCTCGAGCATGGTGGCGCGGGTGATGCGCGCAATCAATGCGATATAGACGAACCCGAGCGCTGTCGCAGGCAGGATCAGGCTCTCGAGCCATGGCCAAAGGCCTTCCTTCAGCGGCGTGTAGCCTTGCGTCGGCAGCCACTCCAGCCGCAGCGCGAAGAAGTACGACAGCAGATAGCCGACGACGAAGACCGGCACCGAGAAGCCGGCCACGGCAAAGGCCATCATGCAGCGGTCGATCCAGCCGCCGGCCTTCCAGGCGGCGACGACGCCCATCGGCACGGCAAACCCGACAGCCAGGACCAGCGTCAGCACCGCGAGCGACAATGTCGGCTCGATGCGCTGGCGGATGAGCTCCGTCACAGGCATGCCGGTAAACATCGACGTGCCGAGGTTCTGGTAGCGCAGGATTTGCCACGACCATTCGAAGAAGCGCACGTGGAAGGGCCGATCGAGGCCCAGCGCGGTGCGGATCTTTTCAACGTCCTCGGGACTGGCCTGATCGCCGGCGATAACGGCGGCAGGGTCGCCGGGCGCGATATAGAGCAGGCTGAAGACGAACAGGCCGACAAGCGCCATGACGATCAACGTCGAGAACAGCCGTCGTGCAATGTAGGCGAGCATTTGATGTCTATCTTGCTCTCCTCATGCTCCGGTCAGGTCGGCGGAGAGGGTCCGGGCGCAGTGGACGGCCGCGCGATGTGACTGCATGGCCGTCCCCGATCCCGGACCCTCTCCCCGTCAAGGACGGAGAGAGGGGACGAGGCGTCTATCAGGCTTTCTTCGGACCCCAGAACCATGGCAGCGGACCATTGGTCACGCCTTCGACGTTACTGCGCCATGCGTGGAAGCTCTTGTAGAAGCCGGTCGGCAACCACGTGACATGCTGCATCGCCGCCTTGTTGATGGCGGTCATGGCAGCCTTCTCCTGTTCGAGGGTGGTCGCATCGAACCACTGCGCGACGCCCTTTTCGATCTCCGGCTCATCCGGCCAGCCGAACCACGACGGACCCTTCTCGCCGCCGGCGCGCGTGGCGATGTTGCCGGCCGGAGTCGCCGCATCGGCGCCGGCGTGCCACGTGTGGAACATGCCCCAACCACCCTGTCCGGGCGGATTCTTCGAGGCGCGACGCTGACCGACCGTTCCCCAATCCGTGGCGATGAAGTCGACGGTCATGCCGATCGATTTCAGCAGCGCGGCCGTGATCTCGCCCATGGCCTTCAGCGGAGGCTGGTCCTGCGCCACGAGGCAAGTCACAGGCTGGCCGCTGTAGCCGGCCTCGGCGAGCAGCTTCTTCGCGCCGTCGATGTTGCGCGGGCCGGTCAGCACCTCGCCACCCGCATCGGTTGACACAGGTGTGCCTGGCGTGAAGACGCTGCCGAGCTTGCTCCACAGCGCCGGATCGGTGCCGGCGACAGCGCGCATGTAATCTTCCTGGTTCAGCGCCATCTGCACGGCCTGGCGCACCTTCAGGTTGTTGAAGGGGGGATGCAGATGATTGAGGCGGAACGCGCCGATGTTGCCGAGCGGATCGGCGATGTCGACCTTGATGTTGCGGTTGCGCTTGAGGACCGGAACGAGGTCGGTGAGCGGTGTCTCCCACCAGTCGATCTCGCCGGACTGCAGCGCCGCCGAGGCCGTGGCGGGGTCGGGCATGATGACCCATTCGATGCGATCGAAGTTGACCACCTTGCCGCCGGACCACCACTCGACGGGCTCGTTGCGTGCCACATAATCCTTGTTCTTCTCGAAGGCGGCGAGCGCACCCGGCTTCCAGTCGGCGCGCACGAACTTCATCGGACCTGAGCCGACGTACTCCTCGATCTGCTTGAACGGATCGGTCTTGGCGATGCGCTCTGGCATGATGAAGCAGCAGGGCGTGCCAACCTTGCCGAGGGCCAGCAGCATTTTCGGGAACGGCTTGGCGAGGACCCACCTGACCGTCTTGTCGTCGACGGCGGTCAGCTCCTTGCTGGTCGCCTTGAGCATCTGGCCCATGGCGTCACGATTGGTCCAGCGGGTGATCGAGGCCACGACATCCTTGGCGAGCACTTTCTCACCGTCGTGGAATTTCAGGCCGTCGCGCAACTTGAACGTCCAGGTTAGGCCGTCAGACGAGACCTCCTCGCCTTCGACCATCTGACGCTTGGGCTCGAGCTTGCTGTTGAGTCCGTAGAGCGTATCCCAGACGAGCTGCGATGCGTTGCGCACAACGTACTGGGTGCCCCAGATGGGGTCGAAGTTGGCGAGATTCGCCTGGGGCACGAACTTCAGGACTTTGGCACCTTGCGCGATCGCAGGCGCGGCGAGCCCGCCCGCCGCCGCGATGGCGCCGGTGCTGGCGGTCGTCTTCAAGAAGCTTCTACGGTCCATGACTCAAGCTCTCCCTTCAACGGTTCGTACTTTAGCTCTTCGTTCCAGCCCTGGTCCGGCCAGAGGAATCCTTTGACCCGATCGGTTTCTCGCAACGGCACGTGCCACCGCGAGTTGTGCCTATTCGACTGGCAGAAACCGAATTTGCCCACCAGATCGCCATGGGTGCTATTCGCATAGGCCATAGAGTGCCTGTCAAGCTGCCAGTCCGTGCAAATTGGCGCCGCTTTAGGCAGCAGAGTCCGAAGCCGCGGAGCGCTACATTGGCGCCACCGTTGTCGTGGCTTATGGACTTGTCAGTGCTTTTGGCGTAAAGGCCTTCGCGCTGCCTGCTGCCGAACCGGCCGGGCGAGCTTTGATCCGTGGTAGCTCAACGGTAGAGCAACCGGCTGTTAACCGGTTGGTTGTAGGTTCGAATCCTACCCACGGAGCCATTGACCTATAACAATAATTTTGTGATGGATGATGAGGGATTGATCTGCGCGCAGCCCCCTGGGGTGGCCATAGGGTGGCCGTATTGGCGCAATAGTCCTCCGCGATCAGCGGATCGGACGAGCACCATTTACAAACCTCCCCTCCAGATGCGGTCGTTTTTTGGGTCCAGGGAAGGGATCGCGGATGCCCAACAAAGCCAACACCTGTCGGAGACTTGCGACTCCCACGCTGCAACCGACAGGTTAGGACACGGACGCGTATTGCCAAACCGAGAATGATCCTGAAGAACTTCGCGTCATAAGGCAGTCCCGATGCTGATCGATCCCACCTTGTGGTCAGACTTTAACGTATTCGCAGCCTCATTTCGTGCACCTCGGTCAGAATCGAAGGAACTCAGAATCTGACGTCATGTCCTCGCAATAGGGGCTGGATCCCCTAGGAAACGAATGCTGCTTGCCTTGCTCACGCGATCACGTGAACTAAGTACTATCGTGCCATACAATTATTATCGCTGATGCAGGCAGTGCTCGTGATGGGCGAGCACGTCGATGATGCGGCACTCGCTGATCGTGCCCTGCCCGCAACTCTCGATCATCCGGGCCACCTCCTTTCTGAGTGCCTTCAATCTGCGAATGCGGCTATCGATGGTGTGGAGGTGATTGCGGGCGATGGTGTCGACCTCGCTACAGGACTGGCTCGGCTCGGTCGCGAAGGCCAGCAGTTGCTTGATGTCGTCGATCTCGAACCCCAGCTCCCGCGCGTGGCGGATGAAACGCAATCGCGCAACGTCCGTTTGTCCGTAGAGCCGTCGATTGCTGGCCGTTCGCGGCGCAGGCGTCATCAGCCCCACCTGCTCGTAGTAGCGGATGGTCGGCACTTTGACGCCCGTGGCCTTAGAGAGCGTTCCGATGGTGTGGTCCGCGGTCATGGGAAATACCCCTTGATCCTCTAGTCGCTAGAGGATGTACGCATTGAGGCCATGAGACAATGGGGAACGTCATGACGACGCTTCAAGTGACCAGCCGCTTCAAGGTCGACGGCATGGACTGTGGCGCGTGCGCCTCAAAGATCGAGGCGGCCGTGTCCGCCTTGCCCGGGACCAGCGCCATTACCGCTTCGGCGACCACGGGCTCCCTCTCTGTCACGCATGATCCCGTTAAGGTGGCTCCGGCCGCAATCTGCGATACTGTCAACCGGCTTGGCTACCGCGCCACGCCGGCGGCTGCAACAAAGCCCGCTGCAGAGACTGACGGTCATACGGACGCGCACTCTTCGGAAGACGAGGACGGTGACACGCCGTGGCTCCAGTCGCCAAAGTTCCGGCTCACAGTGGCCGCTGCGGCGGCGCTGGTCGTCGCTTGGCTGGTCGCGCGCATCTTTCCCGCCACGGCGCCTTGGGGCTTCATTTTCGCCACCGTCGTTGGGCTTGCGCCGATCGCATGGCGCGCCGTAGCTGCTGCTCGCGCCGGGATGCCGTTCACGATCGAGACCTTGATGACGGTGGCCGCCGCAGGTGCCATCGCCATCGGCGCGGCCGAAGAGGCGGCCGTGGTCGTGGTCCTCTTTCTGTTTGGCGAGCTGCTCGAAGGCGTGGCAGCAGGGCGGGCGCGCCGGAGCATCCGGGCCCTCACGGCATTTCTTCCCAAGACGGCCCTGGTCGAACGAGGCGGCGCCACCGTCGAGGTGAGGGCCGAGACCGTTGCCGTCGGTGACATTCTCTTTGTGAGGCCCGGAGACCGGATTCCAGCCGACGGCGACATTATCGATGGCGAGAGCGGAATCGACGAATCCCCCGTGACGGGCGAGTCCGTGCCGAAGCGAAAGCTAAAGGGCGATGCCGTCTTCGCAGGCACTGTCAATCAGGACGCGGTGCTACGCATCAAGGCGACCGCGTCCGCGGCTGACAATACGATCTCTCGCGTTGTTCGCTTGGTTGAGCAAGCCCAGGAGGCCAAGGCCCCGACACAGCGGTTCATCGATCGGTTCTCCCGCTATTACACACCTGCCGTTCTCATCGCGGGAGCCGCGGTGGCCCTCCTTCCACCCCTGCTCGCCGGAGCGGATTGGGGAACGTGGATCTATCGCGGACTGGCTCTTCTCCTGATTGGATGCCCGTGCGCACTAGTGATTTCCACGCCAGCCGCTATCGCCGCCGGGCTCTCCGCCGGAGCGCGGCAAGGCCTGCTCATCAAAGGTGGCGCCGTTCTGGAGCGGCTGGGCAGGGTCAATACTGTTGCCTTCGACAAGACCGGCACGCTGACGGAAGGAAAGCCGAAGGTCACGGATGTCGTCGCCATAAAGGATGAGTCCGTCGACGTGCTGCGCCTTGCCGCAGCTCTCGAGACAGGTTCCAGTCACCCGCTGGCGAAGGCCATCCTTTCCCACGCTACCGAAAATGGCATGGAGTTGCCGAAGGCAACCGGTCTCAGCGCGATCGGAGGCAAGGGAGTTATTGGTCGAATTGACGGTGTCGACATCTTCCTAGGTTCCCCGTCCGCCGCCGCCGAACGGGGAGCCGATCTCAGCGCCGCGCAAGCGCGCATCTCAGACCTCAACGGCGAGGGCAAGACCGTGTCCGTCCTGCTGGCTGCGAACGATGTCGCCGGATTGATTGCGATGCGAGACGAGCCTCGCATTGATGCCCGGATTGGCCTTTCCGATCTCCGAAGCCGCGGAATAGAATCCATCATGCTGACGGGCGACAACAGGCAGACAGCAGAGGCCGTCGGCCGCGCTCTCGGCATCGAGGTCAAGGCGGAGCTCTTGCCTCAAGACAAGCTGGCCGTCGTGGAAGATTTGCGTGGCAAAGGCCGCATCGTCGCGAAAGTCGGCGATGGCATCAACGACGCTCCGGCATTAGCGGCGGCCGACGTCGGCATCGCCATGGGGGGAGGGACGGACGTGGCCCTCGAGACAGGTGACGCGGCGAGCCTTCACGGCCGCGTCAAGGACGTCGCCGCGATGATCGACCTGTCGCGGCGGACGATGACCAACATTCGGCAGAATATCGCGGCATCGCTCGGTCTCAAGGCCGTGTTTCTGGTCACGACACTGCTCGGGATCACTGGCTTGTGGCCGGCGATCCTCGCGGATACCGGCGCCACCGTGTTGGTGACGATCAATGCGCTGAGGCTGCTGCGCTCGAAGGACATGCAGAACGTCTGACACGGCGCGGGCGCCCGCGATCGGAATCAACGATGCGAACTGCTGGAGACTGTTGACGAGCAGAGGAAGACCCGGGGGGGCACATGGAACGTATCGCGCAGTTCGTCCGAGGCATCGGCATTCTGGCCGCCTGGATCGCCATTCCGAGCCAGATCCTCGTGGCGGTCAGCTACATTGTTGGCCGGCAATTCTTCGTCCTACCGGCTACGAAAATGCAGGAAGCCGAGTGGCATTTCTTCGTCGCCCTTGTGTTCCTGACCTTTGGAATGGCGTTGCTCGCCAACCGGCATGTACGCATCGACATCGTCAGCAGCCGCATGTCCGAGCGGACCCGCGCGCTTATCGAGATCATCGGATTCCTTGTTGCTGTTCTGCCCTTCTGCACAATCCTGATCGTCCTTGGCGTGCAGAACACCTGGGAAGCCTACTGGCTTGCGGAACGCTCTCCCGCAGCCATGGGATTGCCCAGCCGCTGGATCGTCAAGTCGGCGTTGCCGATGGGCGCTCTTCTGCTCCTGCTGGCAGGTCTCGTCGTCACGGGGCGCAATCTCGAGATCATGCGACGCGCCCGACCAAGGTCCGGGGACGCAACATCCAACTCTCCCAAAGCTAAGGAATAGAGATATGGAGGTACTCCTTTCCGTCGGCATGATCGTCGCCCTGATGCTCCTGCTCTTTTGCGGCTATCCCGTCGCTTTCGTGTTGATCGGCGTGGCCTTCTGCTTTGCAGCGCTCGGCATCGCCGCGGGCGAGCTGAACTTCAGCATCTTCGGCCTGCTGCCATTGCGCATCTTCGGCCTGTTCTCTCTCAACTCGATCTATCCGGCGGTCGCTCCCCTCATCTTCATGGGCGTGGCGCTCGAACGCAGTGGACTGTCCCGCGATATGTTCCTCCTGGCTTCGCGGATCTTCGGCCGCGCGAAATCCGGATTGCCAATCGCCGTCATCCTGCTCGGCATCTTGCTGGCGCCAACCACGGGCTTGCTCGGACCCGCTGTCGCAATGCTGGCGACAACTGCGCTACCGACGATGATCGATGAACGGGTCGATACGACCACGGCCATGGCATCCATCGCGGCCGGAGGCACCATCGGCATCATCATTCCGCCAGCGATCATGCTGTTCTTCCTCGCCGAGTTGATCGAGGTTCCCGTCGTGACCATGTTTGCCGGCGTGCTCTTGCCCGCTGGCCTCATGGTCGCGGGCTATATGCTCTATTTCGGGCTTAGCTACCGGAGGGCACATGCCCAGCAAGGGCAACCAGCGGACACCCGCAAAATCGTGTCGCCCAACCCCTTGATCTGGCAGATCGCAAAGGCAATCTTGCCGGTTGCCCTCGTCGTTGTCGTGTTGACCTCGATAGCGAAGGGTTGGGCGACGCCCACGCAGTCGGGAGCTGTCGGCGCGCTTGGCGCATTCGTTCTGCTGTTCCTCAATCAAGGTCTGGCGTGGAGGAAGCTGCACGACATCCTTGTCGAGACGGCGCATATCACCGCGATGGTGATCCTGCTCATCATTGGAGCCACGACATTCACGCTGATCTTTCGTGCCTTGGACGGCGACTCCGTGTTCCGTCAGGGCCTGGCCGCCCTCGGCCTCGGCCCCTGGGGCACGCTGTTCGCCATCCTGACGATCGTCTTCATCCTCGGTTTCTTCATGGATTGGATCGAGATCGTCCTGGTCACCATGCCGATCTTCTACCCCGTCATTGCCAAGCTCGAATTCCTAAGCCACGTCGGCGGGCCGATGCTGGTGCAGATCTGGATTGCCGTTGCCATCGCCCTCGTCCTGCAGACGTCCTTCCTGACGCCGCCTTTCGGCTTCGCTCTGTTTTTCCTACGTAGCTCCGTGCCGCGAGAGATACCGACGACGGCGATCTATCGCGCCGTCGTGCCGCTGATCACAATCCAGCTTGCCGTTCTGGCTGCGCTGCTGGCCGTGCCCTGGTTGGCCACCAATCTGGCCTCGCGGGCGATCAACTAATAGCAGAACCAAGCGACGAAAGTCGCCGGCATGCCGTTGCCGATCGGCACTGCCTCGGAAAGGAACGGATTTTCACGGAACTGTTTCAATTGACAAGCCATGCAAGCTCCGAAATTTAGTGCAAGATCAACTCTGGTCGATTCTGGTTGGGAATGCAGGATCTGTGATGGCGTGGAAGGCATACATGCGGAGGGCGGTCGTGCGAGCCATGGTGCTCGTGCTTGCCCTGACATGTGTTTTGAACGCCTACCACGTACACGCTCATCCAGCACTCGGCCCTGATGCGTCAGCGATTGTTGCGGCGCTCCAGGTTGACGTAATCGATGCCGCTAGTGCCCTGCCGGACGTGGACACGCCGCAGGTCTCTTTCGATTGTCCCTCCTGTGCACTTCTCGGCCAACTGTTCAGCGTTACGCCAATCGCGATCAGCCCACCGCCCTCGTTTCTCGCCGAGCGGTTCGCCTGGATGACGGCGGCGATGCCCTCCGGCAGATCCTACGATCATCAGCGACCGCCGATCGGCTTCGCGATGTAGTCAGCTGTCATCCGGCAGGGTGGCGGCTGAAGCAGCCCGCCATCTCAACAGCCGGTTTGACATGCCTCATCCTTGCATTCGCAGTCCATACCAGACCCTTGTCGCGCTGGCCGCGGCGGTGGCCGTGCTGCTTGCCGGTTTGCCGGTGAACGCGGCGGACACCGACCTCGCGACCGCCATTCGCAAGGCGTTGGGCGCCGACCCGCGAATTCCCGCAGGCACGCTCGAGGTTGAAGCGGCCCAAGGCGGTGTCGTTCAGGCCTCGAAGCGACCCAACCCGGAACTTGGGGTCGAGATCGAGGACTTCGGCGGAACCGGCGAATACCGGGGCTTCGACCGGGCAACGCTCCTGATCTCATTGTCGCAAAAGATTGAGCGCGGCGACAAGCGCGAGGCGCGTATCGCAGTCGCGATCGGCAAGGAAGAGGGCGCCGTCGCCGAGATTGCCGTGGCGATGCGGGAGATCATTTCCCAGACCAAGATTGATTACATCCAGGTCTTGGGCGCCCAGCAGCGGGGCGATCTGCTCGGGCGGGCCGCGCGGCGATTTGAGGATCTGCTTCCACCCCTGCGGCGCCGACTGGAGGCTGGCGCCAGTTTGCCGGCCGATATCACCCGAGGTGAACTAGCGCTCGGAAAGGCCAGGGTCGCCATCGACAAGGCGCAGGCCGAGCTCCTGGGTGCGCGC
>Ga0209573_1005352_pt1 | contig 11660 bp, 9 predicted proteins | sample TNRBio252014_DNA_FD_185870 | JGI IMG/M metagenome (GOLD analysis project Ga0209573, IMG submission 185870) | Wastewater treatment Type I Accumulibacter community from EBPR Bioreactor in Madison, WI, USA - TNR Reactor_6/25/2014_ DNA (SPAdes)... | ecosystem: Engineered > Bioreactor > EBPR >...
GCGCCGTTCTCGCCCAGCAAGGCGTGGATCTCGCCCGCGCGCACCTTCAGATCGACATTTTCGTTGGCGATGACGCCGGGGAAGATCTTGGTGATGCCGCGCATCTCGACGGCAAGAGGGGATGATGTCATGGGCTGTACCGGGGGGGATGAAAGGCAGAAAAACACCGGGGCGCAGAAGCTATCTCTGCGCCCCGGCTATTGGTTGGGGTTTACTGCGGAATCGTACCGGTGACGCCCTCGACCAACCAGTCGAAGGCCAGCTTCTCCTCGTCGGTCATGACGACGCCGGCCGGCACCCGCTCGACGCCGGTGTTGTCGTTGAGCGGGCCGACGAAGACGTCGAACTCGCCGGACATGATGCGGGCCTTCTCGGCCTCCACCAGGTCCTTGACGTCCTGGGGCACGAACTCGGCGATGGGCGCCAGATCGAGCAGGCCCTCGGCCATACCCCACCAGACCGGCTCGCTGGTCCACGCGCCGTCCATCACGTCCTGCACGGCCTGAGTGTAGTACACGTCCCAGTTCCAGATGGGGGCAGTCAGCACGGCGTCAGGGGCCACGTCTTCGCTGATGGCGTTGTAGCCGATCGCGTAGACGCCCTTCTCCTGGGCCAGCTTGTCCGGCTCCACGCTGTCGCTCTCACGCGCGATCACGTCGATGCCAGAGTCGTACAGCGCCTGGGCTGCATCGCGCTCCTTGGGCGGATCGAACCAACTGAAGATCCAGATCGGCGTGACGGTGGCTTCGGGGTTGACCGAGCGGGCGCCCAGGGCAAAGGCGTTCATATTGCGCACCACCTCAGGGATGGGGTAGGGCGCCACGTAGCCCAGCTTGTTGCTCTCGGTCATGCTGCCGGCCACGATGCCCGCCAGGTACCAGCCCTGGTAGCCGCGGCCGTCGTAGATGCCCACATTGTCGGCGGTCTTGTAGCCGGTAGCGTGTTCGAAGACGGTGTCCGGGTAGTCCGCGGCTACCTCGATCACGCTATCCATGTAGCCGAACGACGTGGCAAAGATCGGGCTGTAGCCCTTCTCGGCATAGTCGCGGATCACACGCGCCGAGTCAGGCCCTTCGGCCACCAACTCGGAGAAGGCCGTCTCGACGCCCAGCGCTTCGGCCATCTTGATGCGGCCTTGATCATGGGCGTAGCTCCAGCCCAGGTCGCCCACTGGGCCGACGTAGACAAAGGCAACCTTGGGCTTTTCAGCGGCGCCCGTGCCGCTTGCCTCAAAAGGGGCCGGCTCGCCCTCCAAGGGCGCACCCGGATTCGGCGCTTCGCCTTGGACACCCTCGATGAAGAAGTCCATGGCCAGGCGTTCGTCCACGGTCATGCACTTGCCCTCGGGCAAAATCTCGACACCGCTGGCGCTCATCAGCGGCCCGCAGAAGATATTGAAGGTGCCGTCGATCAACGCTTGCTTGCGCTGCTCGATCAACTGCGCAGTTTCTGCGCTAACCAACGGGCTGAGCTCGGCCAGGTCAAAGGTGCCGTCCTTCAGATGGCCGTAGAAGGCTTCGCTCTGGTAGGTGCCGGCCTGAATCGCTTTGACGATTTCGATGTACTTGGGGCCCCAGTTCCAGATCGGGCTGGTCAACACCGTATCGCCAACGACGGTGCGCATGTCGCTGTCGTAGCCGACGCTGACAGCGCCGGCATCTTTCGCGGCTTTCTGCGGCTCGGTGGTGTCCTGATGCTGGGCGATAACGTCCGCACCCTGCGCCAACAGCGCGTCGGCCGCTTCCTTCTCCTTGGGCGGATCGAACCAGGTGTTCGTCCAGACTACCCGCACCTCAGCATCAGGGTTGACCTCACGCACACCCTGAGCAAAGGCGTTGATGCCGCGCACCACTTCTGGGATGGGGAAGGCCGCCACGTAGCCGACGATGTTGCTCTTGGTGGCTGCGCCGGCCGCCAGGCCGCTCAGGTAGCGCGCTTCTTCGATGCCGCCAAAGACGGTGCTGACGTTCTCGGCCGTCTTGTAGCCGGAGATGTGGACGAACCAGGTGTCGGGGTACTCCTGGGCCACGTTGATCGTGGGATCCATGAAGCCGAAGGAGGTAGTGATGATGGGGTTGAAGCCCTTTTCGGCGAAATCGCGGATCACCCGTTCGGCGTCGGGACCCTCAGGCACGTTCTCCACGTAAGCCGTCTGTACGCCCAGTTCTTTCTCCAGCATCAGGCGGGCCTGGTCGTGGGCCCAGGTCCAGCCCAGGTCGCCGATGGGGGCGACGTAGACAAACGCGACCTTGGTCTCTTGTTCAGGCGCGGCAGGAGCGGCGGGCTGTTCGGCCGGCGCGGCCGGCGCAGCCGGCTGCTCAGCCGGGGCGGGTGCTGCGGTCGGGGTGGCGGCCGGACACGCTGTGGCCACCAGGGCCAGCATGACCAGCACGGCGAGCAAAGCAAACCAACGGGTAGGGTGTCGCATGGGTCTCCTCCTGAGAACACCTAGACAGAGTCTCCCGGCGTTGGCCGGGTTCAGGGTAATGGATTGGGCAGCGACAGGCATCGAAGGCGGCGACGCTCGCCTACTATACCGTAAGCGCCACCGACTGTCAATCCCTGATTGTGCCGCTTGTCTTTACTACCTGACTACTGTACCACAAGATGGCCGGGCAAACTATGATGCGGGTCATATCCTGGGACTTTTTTCGGACGCAATCCAGCGGATTGTGTTACGTGGGCCTGGCCACGAGACCACGCGTAACGCAATCCGCTGGATTGCGTTGGGGGAGCATCATTGCCGCCGACACAGTTTGATGGTAAAATCCCCAACATCACCTAATTCTCACAAGCTCCAGAACTGACAAGGAGGTCTGTTCATGCGTCTGGCAGATATAATCCGCAGCGCGCGCGGGGAGCAGCCAGCCGAACTGGTACTGCGCAACGCCCGTCTGGTCAACGTCTTCTCCGGCCAGATCGAGCACACCGACATCGCGATGGCAGGAGGCAAGATCGTTGGGCTTGGCCCAGGCTACGAAGGCCGGGAGTCCATCGACCTGGCCGGCGCTTACGTGGCCCCTGGCCTGATCGACGCCCACGTCCACATCGAAAGCTCCATGTCCACGCCGCCGCAGTTTGCCCGCGCTGTGCTGCCGCGCGGCACGACGACCGTGGTCACCGATCCGCACGAGATCGCCAACGTCCACGGCCTGCACGGCATTCGCTTCATGCTGAACGCGGCCGAGAACACGCCGTTGAGCATCTGGGTCAACCTGCCCTCCTGCGTGCCGGCCACGCACATGGAGACGGCCGGCGCGCGGCTGGAGGCCGGCGAGCTGCTGGGCCTGCTGGACGATCCCGGCGTGCTGGGCCTGGCCGAGATGATGAACTACCCTGGCGTGATCTCCGCCGACCCTGGCGTGCTGTCCAAGCTATGGACCTTCCAGGGCCGGCCGCTGGACGGCCACGCGCCCGGCCTGAGGGATCAGCAGCTCAACGCCTACGTGGCGGCCGGCATCGGCTCCGACCACGAGTGTACCAGCGTGGATGAGGCAGCCGAAAAGCTGGCGCGCGGGCTGTATATCCTGATCCGCGAGGCCACCAACGCCCACAACCTGGAGACGCTCTTGCCGCTGGTGACGCCGGCCAACAGCCGGCGCTGCTGCTTCTGCACCGACGACCGCCAGCCGGCCGATCTGCTGGACCAGGGCGGCATCGACACTATGGTGCGCACGGCCATCGCGCGCGGCATCGATCCAGTGACCTCGATCCAGATGGCCACGCTCAACACGGCCGAATGGTTCGGCCTGCGCGACCGCGGCGCCGTGGCCCCTGGCCGGCGGGCTGATTTGATCGTCTTCGACCGGCTGGACGACCTGCGGCCGCGGTGGGTCTACGTGGCTGGCGAGCTGGTGGCGCAGGACGGCTCGATGCTGGCCCCGCCGCCCGCCCCGCTCCCGCTGTCGCTGCCCCAGAGCATCCACGTGGACTGGGAGCGCGTCGATCTGGCTATCCCGGCGGCCGGCCGCCGCGTGCGGGTGATCGGCGCGATCGAGAACCAACTGGTCACCGAGCACCTGGTGATGGAGACTACGATCCGCGACGGGCTGGCCGTAGCCGACGTCAGCCGCGACCTGCTCAAGATGGCCGTGATCGAGCGCCACGGCGTCAACGGCAACGTCGGCAAGGGCTTCATCAAGAACATCGGCCTAAAGGCTGGCGCGCTGGCCTCGTCGGTGGCGCACGACCATCACAACCTGGTGGTGGTCGGCGCGGACGACTCCAGCATGTTGATGGCCGCGCGCGCCGTGGCCGAGATGGGCGGCGGGCTGGCCGTGGCCGACGGCGAGCAAGTGCTGGCCCAACTGGCGCTGCCCATTGCCGGCCTGATGTCCGACCAGCCCATCGAGCTGATCCGCCGCGGGTTCGACGCCGTGCTGGCCGCGGCCCACGCCCTGGGCAGCGAGCTGCACGACCCCTTCATGGCCATGAGCTTCATGGCGCTGGAGGTCATCCCGCATCTGAAGCTGACGGATGTGGGGCTGGTGGATGTGGACGCGTTCGAAGTCGTGCCGCTGTTTGTGGAGTGAACTATGACCGAATCCTGGAAGACCCGCCTGCGCCGCTGGGGCTTCAACTTCTTCCCCGCCTACCGCGGCACCGGCGCGCGTATCACTTACATTGCGGCTGACTGGCGCGAGGTGCGCATCCGGCTGCCGCTGAGCTGGCGCACGCGCAACTACGTGGGCACCATCTACGGCGGCAGCATGTACGGCGCGGTCGATCCGATCTACATGATCATGCTGATCCAGTTGCTGGGGCCGGACTACGTCGTCTGGGACAAGGCCGCCAGCATCCGCTTCAAAAAACCGGGCAAGACCACCCTCACTGCCCGTTTCGTGATCGACGAGGCCGAGACCGACGCCATCAAGGCCGCGCTGGCCAATGAACCAGCCATCGACCGCGTCTACCCGATCGACCTGGTGGACCGCGACGGCGTGGTTTATGCGTCCGTAGAGAAGACGATCTACATCCGGCGCAAGACGCAGGAGTGACAGTCCTTCGGCGGACTGTCACTCCTGGTTGACACGAGGCACCGCTATGAACACCCAACACCCTCCCCAAATCGAAGGGCCGCCGCCAGCCCAGCAGCGCTCCGTTCTCCCTTGGATCCTACTCGCCCTTCTGCTGATCCCCCTCATCGGCTGCCTGGTCTTCACCGTCGCCACCGTCGGCGGCGCCACCCGCGCCATCGACCTGGTGCGCAACGTGCTGGACGGCGGCGAGATCATGGTGATCGACCGCCAGCCGGCCATCATCACCCAGATGCGCGAGCTAGGCCGGCTGGAATCGGCCAGCTACACCGTGGAGAAGGTGCTGGAGGGGGGCGTGGACCAGGGCAACGACCTGCTGAACCTGTTGTTGGGCGACCGGCTGCTCTTCATCGCCCACGGCGAGGTGATCGCCGGCGTGGACCTGACTGAGCTGGCCGACAAGGATGTGGTGGTAAGCGACGACCGGCAGAGCGTCACCCTGCGCCTGCCGCCGGCCCGCGTCCTGACCCAGCGCCTGGACAACGAGTTGAGCCGCGTCTACGACCGGGAGCAGGGACTGCTGACCAAAGGCGACCCGGACCTGGAGAGCCGGGTGCGCCAGGAGGCCGAAAGCGCCGTCTTGCTGGCCGCGTGCGAAGGGGGCATTCTGGCCCAGGCCGAACTCAACGCCCAGCGCCAGGTGCAGATCCTGCTGCTGGCGGTGGAGTTTCGTGAGATCGAGTTCCTGCCCGCGCGCACGGGCAGCGATGTGGGGTGTCCATAACGGAATTGACCACGACCTGTACCGCGCGCGGTGCCACGTCCAGTTATAGCAATGGACAGCTAGAAGAACAGTTTAGCCAGCTTCAAGGCGCCTTGCCGCCACGGAGTGCGATGTGTGACACCCGACGCCTCGCCCAGCTTGTCCACGTTGGCGAGATACCATTGGTAGTTGCGAATCAGCGCCTCGCGGTTGGAGTACTTGGGGTTGAACCCCAGGAGACGCTCAGCTTTCTCGATAGAAACGAATGATTCCTTGCCCGCCGTTTCGTAGATCCACTTATAGAGCGGCGACAAACCCAGCTTTTCCAGCAAGCGCAGCAGGGCAATGGCTGGACCTTCGGGCAATGAAACGATGTGCTTGCCGTGGCCGGCATAGTCCAGAACGGCCTGAAAATCTGTTCTGGGGGTGCCGTACTCTTTAGCCCCGACGTTGAAGGTGTCGTTAGCCACTTCGCAGGGCAACGTAGCCGCGAGCCAAATGGCGTCACACAGATCCTCGACTGCAAGGTACTGATAAGGATTGTTTCCTTTGCCAAGGACGGGGAAATTTTTGCCATCCTTCGCCCAGTCGTACAACATGGCAAAGACGCCGAGACGCTCTGGCCCGATAAAGGACTTAGGGCGCAAGATGGGAACGCACATCCCCTGGGAGCGATACTTCTGGCAGGCTTCCTCGGCCGCGATCTTGGCCTCACCATAAGGGCCCACGCCGTCGAGCTTGTCCGTCTCCAACAAAGGATGGTGATCGGGAATTCCATACACCGCCGTCGACGAGATGTGAATGCAACGCTCCACGTGCTGGGCCAACGCCGCCTTAAGCACGTTGCGCGTTCCATCGATATCGGTGGAATAGATATCCTCCGGCTTATACAACGGCAGCGCCGCCGCGGTATGGACCACGATGTCGATCCCTTGCATCGCGGCTTCGACGGCGGGGTAATCGCGGATGTCTCCGGTGACCGCCTTGACCTGGTCGCGCACATCCTGGTAATCAAAGGGGGCAACGTCCAGCGAAGTGACACGCTGTCCCTGGGCAAGCAGATAGCGAGCGAGGTTGATGCCCAGGAACCCCGCACCGCCGGTAATGAGATAGGACTTTGACAAAGTTTTCCTCCGACATAGAATACTGCACTTTACCGCACTCTGCGCAAAGCAGGCAAATACAGCACCGATCCAGAACGAAACGCGCAGTGGTTTGACAATCCACTGCGCGCGTCTATAATGAGCGCCGCGAGAGAAGTACCGAGACGCTGGCTTATGCACGGCCGCTGACAAGGGGCCTCGAGTTGCTGCGCGTTTACACGAACACAAGGAGCATTCCACCCCATGAACATGGACGATTTGATGAACGCATTGAACCAGGATGGCCCGCAGAAGCCGCCCAAGAGCGGACAACCAAGCAGCGGCCAGGAAAGTGGCCAGATGGACCTGGGCAGCCTGCTGGGCGGGATGGCCGCCGGCGGTGGCCAACAGGGCGGCGGCCAGATGGATCTGGGCAGCCTGTTGGGCGCGCTGGGTGGCGGCGGCTCGGCGCAGGGCGGCGGCCAGATGGATATGGGCGGCCTGCTGGGCGCGCTGGGTGGCGGCGGCTCGGCGCAGGGCGGCGATCCACTGGCGGGCCTGCTGGGTGGGCTGATGGGCGGCGGATCGGGGAGCAGCGGCATGGGCGGCCCCTTCGACGCGCTGGCCGGCCCCCTGGCGGAGAAGCTCGGCATCTCGCCCCAGATCGCCAGCATGGTGATCATGTTCCTGGCTAACGCGCTGCTGGGCGGCAAGGCCGGCAGCCGCTCCGGCGCCGTGGACAGCAATGCCGCAGCCGACCTGAGCGATGTGGTCACGATGCTGAACAGCGGTCAGGCCGACAGCCGGGCGCTGCAAGGCAACCAACTGGTGCAGGATCTGAGCCAGGAGACGGGGCTGGACCAAGAAACGGCCGCACGCAGCATCGGCGCATTGGCTGACATGCTGGGCGGCCAACAGGGGCTGGAGAGCCTGCTAGGCAGCTAGGTCGCAGGCGCCCGTAGGTCCGGCTACCAGCCGGACACTCCCGTCCGAAACACGTAGGTCCGGCTACCAGCCGGACACTCCCATCCGAAACACGTAGGTCCGGCTACCAGCCGGACACTCCCGTCCGAAACACGTAGGTCCGGCTACCAGCCGGACACTCTCGTCCGAAACACGTAGGTCCGGCTACCAGCCGGACACTCTCGTCCGAAACACGTAGGTCCGGCTACCAGCCGGACACTCCCATCCGTATAACGACAACGGCGCAGAGGTGACTCATCTCTGCGCCGTTGTGTTTTCATGAAGCAGGCGTCACGTTGGCGCCGCGCGTTACAGCGAGAAGCGCACGTGCAGGATGTCGCCGTCCTTGACCAGATACTCCTTGCCCTCCAGCCGCAGCGCGGCGGCCTTCTTGGCCTCGGCCATGCTGCCGGCCGCGATCAAATCCGGGTAGGCCACCACCTCGGCGCGAATGAAGCCCTTGGCCAGGTCGCTGTGGATCGCGCCAGCCGCCTCGACGGCCGCAGCGCCCTTGCGCACGGTCCAGGCTCGCACCTCATCTTCGCCCACGGTGAAGAAGCTCTGCAAGCCCACCAGGTCGTAGCTGGCCCGGATCATACGACTCAGCGCTGGCTCTGTGATGCCGAACTCCTCCATAAACAAGGTGGCTTCTTCAGGGTCGAGCTGGGCGATCTCCATCTCCAGCTTGCCCTGCAATGACATGATCACGGTGTCGCGATGCTTGTAGGTGACGTACTTCTCCGGGGGCACGCGCTCTTCGCCGCTGTTGACCAGCACCAGCACTGGCTTCAGGGTGAAGAAGCCAAAGCCGCGCAGCGCGTTGGCCTCTTCTTCGCTGTAGTCCAGGTCACGCAGCGGGGTTTCGGCCTCCAGCGCCGCTTGCATGCGTTCGAACAGGGCCTGCTCCACCTCCAACGCCTGGCGCTCTTCGCCCTTCTTGGCTCGTTTATAACTTTCGGCGATACGCTCCAACCTGCTTTGCGCCGAGAGCAGATCCAGCAGGATCATCTCTTGCTCCAATACCTCCAGGTCGCGCTGCGGGTTGATGGAGCCCAATGGGTGGCTGACGCTGGGGTCCTCGAAGGCGCGCAGGACGTGGATGAAGGCGTCCATCTGGCTGAGACGGTGGCGCAACTGGCCGCTGAGGCCTTTTTGGGCCATGCCCGTGTCCAGACCGGCGATGTCGGTGTAGGTGACCTTGGCGTAGATGGTCTTGCGCGGCTTGAACAGCGCGCTGAGCACGTCGACGCGCGCGTCCGGCACGTCCACGACTGCGGTGTGAAACTCCAGCTTGCCGCTGGAGGTGGCCGACGTAGGCCGGTCGCCGCGCGTCAGGGCGTTGAAGATAGTGGTCTTGCTGCTGTTGGGTAGTCCGATGATGCCTAGTTCCATGGTGGTGATGGGGAAAGGGATGATTGGGTGATTGGTTGATTGGTTGATTGGTGATTGGTGATTGGTTGGTCACTGATGAGTATACCTGTGTTGGCGTAAGGGGCAATTCTGTTGCTGGCTTGTGCGCGCTGGGCGATCGGAACGAGTGCTGCCGGTTTGCATTTGACCGAGGTTGGGCGTATACTTCCATTGCTGCTGCGGGGCGGATGGCTTGTGGCCCCCGCCAACTTTCTTCACGGGGGCGGCGCTGTACGGCTTGCCGCCATAGTCCTTTCTCAGGAGAAGATCATGAGCTTCCAGGAGCCTTCCTACACACCTCAGGCCATCCCGCTGCCCGAAGCGATACCCTTGACGGAAGCCGAGATGGGGCGAGTCCGGCTCAGCTTTCTGCGCCGCACCTATGCCCTCTTTCTGCTAGGCTTGCTTGTCACCGGCGTCGGGGCGGTCGTAGCCCTCAGCGTCGAGGCGATTCTGATGGCGGTGCTCAACTACATCTGGATCGCGATCATCCTCCAGTTTGCCATGGTGATCGGCGCCGGCGTGCTGCGCAACCGATCGCCGTGGAATGTGCTGGTCTACTTTGGCTTCACCTTCCTGACCGGCCTGATCCTGGCGCCGATTCTGTTGGGGATCACCTACGAGAGCGGCAGCTTCGGCATTGTGGTGCAGGCCTTTGTCCTGACCACCAGTATTTTCGTCGGGCTGAGTGTCTTCGTCGTGGTCAGCCGCAAGGACTTCAGCTTCCTGGGCGGCGGCCTGATGATTGCGCTGTTCACGCTGCTCGGCCTGGGCATTGTCAGCATCATCTTCCGCACTGACGCGCTGAGTCTGGCCTTTGCCAGCCTGGCCGCCATCGTCTTCAGCGGCTTCATTCTCTACGATACCAGCCGCATCCTGCGCAACGCCGGCCAGATGTCGCCGGTCAGCGCGGCGTTAAGCCTCTACCTGGACTTCTACAACCTGTTCCTGGCCCTGCTGCGCCTGTTAGGACGCCGCAGCTAGCACACTGACTGGCGACCACGCTGCGAAAAACAGCAAGCCCTCAAGAGAGTGGGCTTGCTGTTTTTTTGCATGGTTCATTGAGGGTTGCTTGAATCTTGACAGTCACCGCGGAGTGAGCACCCCCCAGATGCGGGTTGTGCGCGCACAACCCGCATCTGGGGGTGCTCACTCCGCGGTGAAATGTAAGGCCCGCACGAAACCGTATGAACCATGCCCTCTTTTTTCACAAGTCTATTGACAGACTCGTGGGTAGTGCTACAATAAGGATAGGTCAGCTTCATCGCTTGCGTTCACCTGAAGGAGGAAGCCCATGTCCACGATCACTGTTTCCCGCCAATATGCCAGCGGCGGCGAAGAGATCGCCGCCCGCGCGGCCCAGCTTTTGGGGTACACTATCTTCGACAAAACCATGATGGCAGCGGTGGCCGCTGAGCTAGGGCTCAACGAGCACGAGATCGTCGACTTCCGCGAGACTGATCAGCGATCGCTTGGCTTTATCGATCGGCTGCTGGGCCGCAAGCTGACCGTGGGCCAGGTGCGCACCTGGCAGGAGGACCTGAGCGGTGTGCGCACGCCGACCGTTACCAAGATCAGTGACGACCAGGCCATCGCCCTGGTCAGGGGCGTGATCGACGCCGCCTACAAACGGGACAATGTGCTCATCGTCGGCCGGGGCGGGCAGGCGATCCTGCGCGGCCAGCCCAACGTGCTGCACGTGCGCATCGAGGCGCCGCTGGAGCATCGCGTGCAGCGCTTGATGGAGCGGGGCGATTACACCCCCACCCAGGCCGAGCTGGAGATTGAAGACCACGACCGCGCCGCGCGCGACTACGTCAGGCGCTACTACGACCTGGACCCCACCGACTCGACACACTATCACCTGCTGATCAACACCGGGCTGCTGGACCTGGAGACAGCCGCTCAAGTGATCGCCCTGGCCGCGCAGCAGATGCAGCCGGTGCCGCAGCCTGAGGTCGAGGTACCGATGGCGATGCCGTTTTTCTATCCCTGACTAACCTGAAAACAGCCGCTCGGGCCGGTCTCCGACCGTGCCCGTGCATTGCCATGGACGGTTGGGCGGCCAACGCATGGATGGCTAATCCACAATACGATCGCCAGGTCTCCTCGCCAGCGATCATGCCGTGGCGCCGCCGCCGATTGAAATCGGCGTCTGACACAGCCGAAGCATGCTGAAGCATGCTCAGACATGCACACACAGCCGACAAGGATGACGGGGCGTTTTTGTCGATTGCCACCGCCCGTGCTATCCTCTCTGGCGTGAACCTGGTAACCATCGAAAACGTCAGTAAACAATATAGCGAGCGGCTGCTGCTGGACAGCGTCAGCCTGCTGATCAACCGCGGCGATCGCATCGGCCTGATCGGCATCAACGGCAGCGGCAAGACAACGTTGCTGCGCCTGATCGCCGGCCAGGAGACGCCGGATGCCGGCAAGGTGACGGTCTGGGGCGGCGTGCGTGTG
>Ga0209573_1005353_pt1 | contig 11659 bp, 10 predicted proteins | sample TNRBio252014_DNA_FD_185870 | JGI IMG/M metagenome (GOLD analysis project Ga0209573, IMG submission 185870) | Wastewater treatment Type I Accumulibacter community from EBPR Bioreactor in Madison, WI, USA - TNR Reactor_6/25/2014_ DNA (SPAdes)... | ecosystem: Engineered > Bioreactor > EBPR >...
TCCGGAAGAAGACTGGCAGATGCGCTAGCGGCCGCTGGAACGGATGGCAGGCCGGCGCTGAGCCCGGTTGACGACATCGGCAATGTATCGCTCGGACTGGTGCGAGCCGCCTGCCCTGCCCTTCAAAAGCACGTCCCCGAGGTCTTCGACAGTTGGACAGCGCTGCGGTCATCAGGCCGCCGGCTGTGCGCCGCCGCGACAATCAATGCCCAGGTATGGACCGAGGCGGAAAACGATCTGGGACCGGACGCGGCGATCGCCGCGCTTGCTGTCACCGTGCAGCGCGCAGATGATGGTCAGGTCGCCAACCCCGGCGCGTATCTTCGGAGACTCATTCAGCGAGGCAGAAACGGGCAGTTGCGAATTAGCCGGTCTTTGTTTGCGCTTGCCGGCGCGAAGGGCGGCGGCGTCGCAATTCATTCCTCGCGCCCGGTACATCCCTATCGCGGCTTTCCTCAGGACCGCATCAACTGGTCCGGTTGGGCGGAGCTGGTTCGCGAGCATGCGCCCAAACCGACGCCTGATGTCGAGACCGTGGCGGATGCCTTCAGGTCCTGGTGCCGCAAGGGGAATATCGATCTCGCCCAACCGAGCATCGAAAAAGCATTTATTGGGTTCTGCAAGAAGTGGCGGATGCGTTGATGAAGGTTCGGACGAGATATGTGGAAAGCCGAGGCTGCGGGTGGGGTCCGGCAGCCTATGCGATCGCCATTGCATTCAGCTTGTTCTCGACCGCCGGCGGCGTCGCCGCCCAGGGTTTGCCGGAAACGGTCATAGGCAAAGCGCAAATCTACGATGGCGTCACGTTCGATTTGATTCAGGACGGAGGACGATATCGTACTGCGACCCGAATCCGCCTGGAGGCCGTCGATTCCTGCGAACTCCGACAGAAGGCGCGTCTTGGAAATGTGGACTGGCCATGTGGCGCAGTGGCTACGGCGTGGCTCGCGTCTCGCACATTGGTCAAGGAGGTCGAGTGTCGGCCGACCCGCGTTATTCCAGGTGGAGGGTATCGAGCGCAGTGCTACGTCGACGCGATCGACATAGCAGCTTTGGGTCTCGGGCAGGGGATGTATGTCCTGGCTGTGTCAAAGCATGAAGATCCGCTGCCCGGCTATGCGGAGATCGAGGCGAAGGCAAAGGCCGCGAGCGCAGGGATTTGGTCGAGTAATTTCATGACTCCTGCGGATTGGCGCCGCGCTAATGGCACGTATAATCCTCTCTCGCCACAACGATGGTGATTCTCGTAGGCGCCATCGCGGTTGGGCTCCGTCGACACCGTGCGTGGCTGTGGCCCTGGGGCGGACCGAGATTACCAGTTAGCCGCGGCTAACTTCCCCGACTGAATGCTGGTACCCCGGGGCATTCATATCTCGTTAACCCTTATTTTGTTGCAGAACAGAAAGAATCGGGCATAGTTCGCTCACCTGCGGAGTTTTTCGCAATCTCGTAAATTTTCCGCAACTACCGCAGGAATGGAAGAACCTGATGGAGACCACTGCTAAACCGCCAGCGTCAACCGACGTGACCAATGAGCTCAAGACCCTCATTCAGCGTCATTCCGCGGCGCTGTCGTCCGAGCTCCAAGCACATCACGTTAGCACATTTCAACCAGGCGCGGAAAAAGGCATTCGCAATTTTTCGCCGGCCGAAACCGCGAAGCTGATCGGAATCACGGAGGGTTACCTCCGACAGGTCGCTAGCGAGATGCCGGACGTTAGTAACGTCTCGGCGGGGGGGCGCCGTACATATTCGGTCGAGGCGATCCATGAGATTCGGAAGTCACTGGACAGTGGGACTCGAGGAAACAAGCGATACTTACCCTGGCGCACCGGCTCCGAGCAACTCCAGGTCATCACTGTGATGAATTTCAAGGGGGGGTCGGGAAAGACAACGACGACGGCCCACCTCGCTCAGTATCTTGCTCTTCGCGGCTACCGCGTCCTAGCTATCGACCTGGACCCGCAAGCAAGCCTCTCCGCGCTGTTCGGACACCAACCCGAGCTCGATGTCGGGCCCAACGAAACGCTCTACGGAGCAATCCGGTATGACGAAGAGAAGCGCCCGATCGCCGAGATTGTCAGAGCAACGTATATCCCAGATCTCCATCTGGTGCCTGGCAATCTCGAATTGATGGAGTTCGAGCACGATACGCCAAAGGCCCTAATGACGCGTGCGCCGGGCGATACTCTGTTCTTTGCGCGCATTGGACAGGCGCTTTCTCAAGTTCAGAAGCTGTACGATGTCGTGGTAATCGATTGCCCGCCGCAACTAGGTTTCTTGACGATGTCAGCGCTTACCGCCGCGACGTCGGTTCTGATCACGATTCATCCGCAGATGCTGGACGTAATGTCGATGAGCCAGTTCCTGGCGATGACGGGAGATCTGCTCGAAGAAATCAGTAGGGCAGGGGCGTCGTCGCAATATCTCTGGATGAAGTACCTAGTGACTCGCTTTGAGCCAAGCGACGGCCCGCAGAACCAGATGGTCGCCTTTTTGCGCTCTATTTTTGGCGATCACGTCCTCAATCACCCGATGCTCAAGAGCACCGCGATTTCCGATGCCGGTCTCACCAACCAAACAATTTTCGAGGTGGAGAGAAGCCAGTTTACGCGGTCGACCTACGACAGAGCGTTGGAATCTGTTGACAGTGTCAACGCTGAAATTGAGGCGCTGATCAAGAAAGCATGGGGTAGGGCCGCATGAGCCGGAAGCAGATCTTTGGCAACCTGTCGCAAAAGCCGACGGATCAAACCCGCGATACCGTGCCCGCAGTCTCGCAGGAAGACCAAGGCCCACGCCGGCCATCAAGGCTGCGACCTCTTCTAGGTTCACCTGATTTGACCGATCCGAGCGATGCCACGCCGGTTGGTGCCCTTGGGCAGTCGCTCGGGGAGCTCAGTGAGCGTTCGAAGCGAGCGGACGAAATTGAAAAGAAGCTCCTATCGGGCCAGATCATAGTCGAACTCGACACTGCCGACGTAGAGCCTTCATTTATCCCGGACCGAATGTTGTCCGATGATGAAGCTTTTCGCGGTTTTGTGGACTCGATCCGGAACGAGGGGCAACAGGTTCCCATCCTAGTTCGGCCCCACCCCGACGACCCAGCGAAATATCAAGTTGCATTCGGACATCGCCGACTGCGCGCTGCGATCGCTCTGGAGCGGCCGGTAAAGGCCGTCGTTAGGACGATGAGCGACCAAGAACTGGTCATTGCGCAAGGGCAGGAGAACAACGAGCGGCAGGACCTCTCCTACATCGAAAAAGTTCGCTTCGCGCAACGCCTCGAAAAGCAGTTCCCTCGTGACGTCATCATGTCAGCCTTGGCGATCTATAAGAGTGATCTTTCAAACATGCTGGCTGTCGCGGCGAAAATTCCCGAGGACTTGATTGAAGCCATCGGCCCCGCGCACGGCGTAGGCCGTCGCAATTGGATGGCATTGGCCGATATGTTGGCGTCAGACAAACAGCGCGCAAAGCAGGCGCTGAACGTCGCCAATCGTCCTGGGTTCGAGCTGCTTAAGTCGAAGGAGCGCTTCGAGGCAGTTGCGAAAGCTCTCAAGGACGGTGCGCTCGCTCCGAAAGACGAGGTGCCTGTCACTCACCAGGGCAATGAAGTTGGTAGAATTTCTCAGACGAAGCAGAAGGTGACGCTCAGCGTCGATCGGAAGGCTTCCCCCGAGTTTGCGGAATTCGTCTTGAACGAGGTCCCCCGACTCTACGCGGAATACCGCAAGAGCGTCGGATAGCGGCGAACTGAACACGAAGCAGGAGATCGAAACGAAGCAAAAGAAAAAGGCCCCCAAAACATCGTTCGGAAGCCCTTCTCCAAGTTAGCACCCAGAGAATCGCACTTCCGCGAATCGCAGTCAAGAGTCCGCGACGGAAAACGTCGTTTCGGCGAGCCAATTTCTTTTGCCTAGCGATAGGTGAAAGACAATGCAGATACATATTTCAACGACGCCCTTCGGGCGGCGAGCGCTGACGCTTGGCCAGATCGCCAGCCAGGCGACCGCAAAGGCAATGCCCAAGGAGGCAGCCGCCAATAAGTGGCAGGTCTTCCAGCATATCCGTGAAGCGCGCGAGCCGCTCGGCGCGACCGATCGCTCTCTGGCGATCCTCAACGCGCTGCTTTCATTCCACCGGGAAACGGAGCTCTCGGCCGTGGGGGAACTCATCGTCTGGCCGTCGAACGAGCAGCTCATGGCCAGGGCCAATGGCATCTCGCCGGCAACGCTTCGCCGCCATCTGGCTGTGCTGGTGGAATGCGGTTTGATCATTCGTCGCGACAGTCCGAACGGCAAGCGCTTCGCCCGCAGGAGCAGGGCAGGGGAAGTGGAGCAGGCCTATGGCTTCGACCTGTCGCCGATCGTCGCCCGCGCCGAGGAGTTTCGTGATCTCGCTGAGACCGTCCAGGCGGAGAAGAAGGCGTTTCGCGTTGCCAGGGAGCGTCTGACGCTGCTGCGGCGCGATATCGTCAAGATGATTGACACCGGGATCGAAGAGGGCGTGCCGGGTAATTGGGGCAGGGTGCTTCAAGCCTATCAAACGATCATCGCAACGCTTCCGCGCACGGCGCCGAGGCAACTTCTCGAGGACATCTGCGGGCAACTCGCGGAACTTCACGCCGAGATCAGTGACATATTGGAATCCTTTACAAAAACGCAAAATGCGAACGCCAATGAGTCTCATTTTGAGCGCCACATACAGAATTCAAATCCCGAATCCATATCTGAATCTGAACACGGCTTTCGAGAAAAGAATGAAGCGAGCGGCAGCGCTGCGGAAACCGACAACGTGCGGAGCTTGCCGAAGCGTGATTTGCCGTTGAGTATTGTGCTGGATGCCTGCCCTAACCTGCTGGAAATCGTTCAATCGGGTGAGATCCGCCACTGGCGCGACTTGCTTGCGGCCGCAGAACTTGGACGAACGATGCTCGGTATCAGTCGGAGCGCCTGGCAGGATGCCCAAGGCGTCATGGGCGAGGTTCAGGCCGCGATTGCACTGGCCGCGATTTATCAGCGATCGGGTCAGATCAACAGCGCGGGCGGATACTTGCGGAGCCTGACAGACAAGGCGAGGGAAGGGAAGTTCTCGACCTGGCCGATGATCATGGCGCTGCTGCGGGCCAAGCTGTATGAGAACAAGCGGCGGCAATCAGAAGCCGCGGGCAACGCCGGCGGAGCACCGCGACTTGAGTTCTCGGATTCGCTCGTGAAAAGTCTGCAGAAGTTAAAGCCGCTGCCATGATGCCGCTCGTTTGGTGTCTCTCACGATCGGGCACTGGCTGTCACCGCCCAGGCATGGTCACGAAGTTTCGCTCGCCAGCAGTCCAGAGCGCCGGGCGCGGTCGAGCAGGTTCTTCACCGATGATGGAGACCACTTGGCTCCGCCGCGCGGTGTGCGCTCGTGAAGTTTCTCGAGCTGCGCCCCAATCTCCCGGAGCGTCAAATCCGGGTTCGAGGCGTGGATACCAGTGACCAGCGTCATCAGCCGGTCCTCCGGGAGGCGAGGCGGCGATTTCCGAAGCAAGGCGGGGTCTGCCATGTGCTCGGTAACCAGCCATCTCACGGCGCGACGAAGCCGCTCGGGCGTCCAGTCCTGCCCTCGTTGCTGCAGTACCCGCGCGATGTCATCCCAAGTATGATCCGGGCGCATGCGCTTCACAGTCGGAAGCCACTGGCTGGCAGTTGCCTGGATGCGTGCGCCGTAAGCTGCCTTCTGGGCGGCTGTCATCATGGCGAGCGTCTCCGGTCGGCGTTCGCGGATCCCAGGGTTTCCGGAGAGCTTTCCCCTCGCCTTCGCCGCCCTTATGCCGGCCTTCGTGCGTTCGGAAATCAACGAGCGCTCCAGCTGCGCCACGGCGCCGAGCACTTGGAGAGAAAACATGCCCTGCGGCGTCGTGGTGTCGATCGGATCCCGCAGCGAGCGAAAATGCACCCCTCTTTCCGTCAGGTCCTCAATCACCTCGAGCAAATGGCTGACGGAGCGCGCAAGGCGGTCGATGCGGACGACAACGAGGGTGTCGCCGGCGCCAACGTCGCGCAGCAGCTTGCTGAGAGCCGGCCGGGCGCGCGATGCGCCGGAGCCGTGCTCCTGGACGATCACATCGCAGCCGACAGAGCGCAGTTCGATTTCCTGCGCTTCTGTCGCTTGTTCATCCGTAGACACGCGCGCATAGCCGATCAGGCGGCCCTGTGGTCGACGGGAAGCTCGTTTTTGCGTCTCAGCTGCCATTTGGAGCGCCTCCGAGCTGCCCATCGTTCCGTTTTCCAAACATAGAAGATACGGATAAACGATCTGTTGGGGACGTATCCGGGTCCACCAAAGTACTCCGAGTTGCATAATGATTGCAAAGGTTGACAAACGTGAAATCAGAACGTAAATAGCGGCAGGAGCACGAAGATGAGTGAGAACGTCGTCTACCTGCATGGTCAGCCGAAACCGGTAGGCCACTTTTTGCGCGTCGGAACCAGCGGTCACCGACAGCTCGAGACCCTGTTGGGCTCGGGAAAAATGATGGTCGATCGCGTCGTAGTGGAAGCCTCAGCTGCACTGCGCCAGCATGATCTGCTGACAGCCCTCACCGAAGCTGGTGGAGAGTTGATCCTCGACACCAACGTCGCCGAGCTTTCTTCAATCGGCCGATTTGGTGGAGCGGCTAGGTCAGCACCTTGGGCAAATCCTGAGAGCGTTCTGACGCCGGACGATCTGCGACCGAACGCCAACCGAGACGTCATTGGGCAAATTGCCCGCTTTGCGGTGAAGCAGGGCTTTCATGCCGTGCAGGCGCCCGTGCATGTGCTTGAAGGCTCGACTGATCCGCTGTTTGCTCTCGACTGCGAGGCCACGGCTGCACTGCGCCGGGCGCTCGATGTTGAAGGCGGCAAGCACATCGGCATCGACTACCCGTTAATGATCAAGAATGCATCACTCCGCGATCCCGCTCAGAGACGGGCGTTCATTGCTGCGCTGAAGAACGCGCCGTTCGATAATCTGTGGTTCCGGGTCTCGGGCTTCGGCGCCGACGCCACGCCGATGGGATTGCGGCGATACATCGCCGCGATGATGGACTTTCACAGGCTGGAAGTTCCTATCGTGGCCGATGGAGTCGGTGGTCTTGTCGGCGTCGCCATTGCCGCTTTCGGTGGCGCTGGCGGAATTTGTCATGGTGTTGCCGAGAAGGAGCGCTTCGATGCAAGCGACTGGGCGAAGCCGCCTCAGACTGGCGGCGGAGGACGCGAGAAGCGGGTTCTGATCGGCGGCCTGGATCGCCTTCTCAGCGTGAAGCAGGTCGATGCGCTGATGGCTGCGCAGGGAGCCAAACCCCTACTGAGCTGCCACGATCGGTCATGCTGTCCGAATGGACTGAGCGACACGTTGAAGGATCCGAAGGCGCACTATCTGCGCCAGCGCGCTCGCCAGATCCGAGAACTGTCGACGGTACCTGACGCGCGACGTCCGCAGCATTTTCTTGAAAAGGAGCTGGCTGCGGCGGAACGGGTTGCGCGCTCGGCCGCGAAGCTCAAGGTATCGGACGAAGGCTTGTCGGAGGTGCTGCAACGCAGTAGCGACCGGCTGGAAAAGATGCACGCGGTGCTGGATGTCCTGAACGGTACGATCGCCGGCCAGCCGAGGGCAGCCGTCCCACCGCGGCGGCAGGGGAGGGGTGCGAGCCTAGCTTCGCACCGCAGGTAAATGACATGAGCACAGCTGTAGCACGAATTCTGGACGATCTTCGGTCTCGCGGAGGCCTGCAGGGCAAGGACATCGCCAATATTGTCGATGTGTCGACCGCGACTGTGTCGCGGTGGTCGCATGGCAACGGCTCTCCCAACCTTCGAACTCAGACAGTCATTGCCGATCTGCGATATGTGGTCGACCGTCTCTCCGACTTTTACACTGCCGATGAAACACGGCTTTGGCTGCATTCACGCCATCCGCTTCTCAACAACGAGCGGGCGATCGATCTTATCAACGCCGACCGGACGCAGGAGGTCCTGGCCGTGATCGAACGTCTCGACGCCGGTGCCTACATTTGAGGCTGTAGCGTGGAGCGTCGAGCCAGAGATCTGGAACTGCTTGATCTGCTTGACACCCATCAGGGTGTGTCGTTCGAAGGTGAGGTCTGGCGCATTGTACGCGAGGAGCGGGAGCCACTCCTCGGCTATCCAGCGGGCGCTCGCTGGGATCCGGGCTCGTTCGATGTGCTCTACACCTCGCTGGAGCGGGAAGGCTCGCTTGAGGAGATTCACTTTCATCTGAGCCGTCAGCCTGTCTTTCCTTCGAAGATTCGTTCGGTCCTCCACAGAATATCAGTCCGCACTCAAAGGACGCTCCGGATAGCCAACCTGGCCGAACTCAAGGCACTTGGCGTCACCCCGGAGACTTATGGATCGCTGTCTTACGAGCGCACACAGGAAATCGGCGACGCGGCCGCTTTCCTAGGCTTCGACGGAATCTTGGCGCCGAGCGCGCGTTGGCCATGCCAGAATCTCATTCTCTTTACCGAGCGCTTTACGCCGGCGGATATCAGCGTCGTCAGTTCGGAGCCGGTCGATTGGGACGACTGGAGAAGGCGGAGAGAATCGGAAAGAAAGCAACGACAGCGCACATCCTGATCCGGCCTGGGGGAGGGGAGGGGAGTTTAAAGCCCCGACGCCTTGGTCAGGTTCACCCGGAAACGATCCCGTCGCCGTTGATACTTCCGGGTCATCTCCGCCGAGGCGTGGCCAAGCTGCTTCTGCACGAAGCGCTCGTCGACCTCGGCCGAGGAGGCGAGACCCGACCGCAATGAGTGTCCGGCGAAGAGCTTGCCACGTTCGCCTTCCGGCAGATCGCCGCGCACGCCGGCGGCCAGCGCGGTGCGCTTGACGAGGCGCGCGACCTCCTGGTCGTTCAGCCGATCAGGGCCCACTGTTTTGCCTTGCCCTGTCACCCGGCGGAATAGCGGGCCGTGCGCGATCCGTGCGAACTTCAACCAGGTCTCCAGCGCCACGACGGGGCAGGTGGCGTCGGAAGAACCGCGGCCGACCTCGACCTCGCGCCAGCCGGTCTTACCGCGCAGCCGCAACAGCATGCCCTTGTCGAGGATTTCAATCCAGCCGGAAGAGTCATCGGTCTGGTCGCGCCCGCAATCCAGCCCCACGACCTCGGAACGGCGCAGGCCGCCGGCAAAGCCCAGCAGCAGCATGGCGCGGTCGCGCAGGCCGCGCAGGGTGCCGCGGTCGAGCGTTTCCAGCATGGCGATGAGATCCTCGGGCAGCACCGCCTCCTTCTGCCGCGGAAGGGTGGCGTGCTTGTTGCGGATGCCGGCCATGACGGTGGCGATGTGCCGATCCTTCCTGTCGAGCGGTTGGCCCCGCTGGGCATAGTTCCACGTCAGCGCCGAAAGCCGGCGCTCGATCGTCGACACGGAGTTGGGCTTCTTGTCCCCGGTTGCCTTTCCGGAGGCCTGAGCCGTGATGTAGAGGCCGACCATCTGCGGATCTGGCGGAAACATCTCGACGCCCTGTCGCCGGCACCAACTGGCGAAATGCTTCCAGTCGGATGCGTAGGCGCGCCGGGTGTTGGCCGAACTCGCCGCCTCGACATAGTCGCGCGCGCGATCGGCCAACGCGTCGAGATGCGCCGGCAGGCGCGGGGTCAAGACGACCGGAAGGGGAGGGGAGGGGGCTTCGGTTTGCGCCGGCGGCTCTTCAGGCGCACGACCCATCTCCAGGACGACGTCGATGATGTCGGGCATGTCGTCGCCGATCGAGGCGTCCGGCTCGGCCGAGTTCGCGACAGCGTTCTGGCCGACACCCGGCGGCGTTTCCTGTGATCGAGCGGAGCCGTGCCGAGTACGATTTCCGGGGTTTTGATCGACGAGAGAGGCCATTCCGCATATAAAGACAAAAACGAATGATAATGCAACATTATCGGTCGTTTTAATGAAGCGACAAGCGCGGCGGTTTTAGGCCATTTTTGTTGCCAAAACCGCCGCCATGATTCATCCTTTTCGCGATGATTCTGCGCCCGAAACCCTCTCCGCGCCACCAAGGGCCGGTGCTCGCCGCCTCCGCGGCCACTCCGGCAGTCGCACTACCGGGCTGGCTGCGCCGCGCCGTTCCCGACACGCAAAGCCTTGTTTCGGAAGGGCTTGAGGACATCGCGATCACCGCGGGCGCCGCCATCGGCGCGCTCGACGCGGTGGTCCGCCGGCGGGAGAGATGGGCCGGCGCGTGGCGGCAACGGCTGGCGCTCGTCGCGGCGGCGGTGACGGCCAGGCAGGCCGGACGGGTGGAGGATGAAGCCGCCCTGCGCGACGCCGTGCTGCTCACGCGGCCCGGCGACGATGTCGGCCCGGCCGGCCGCATGCTCGTGGCCTGGCGCCGGCTGGCCACACGGCCAGCGGAGGAACTGCTGACGGAGGCGGGCATCGCCGGCATGCTCGATGCTCTGGGTCTCGCTCGCGATGACGAGACGGCGGCCGAACTGGCCGTAGAGCTTCGGCAGCTTGCGGCGACCGAAGGTGCGGTCGGAATGCTGATCGGCGCCTTTGCGGCCGCAGACCGGCGCGACCTTCCACGCACGGTTGGATGCTGGTTCGCGGACGTGCAGCTCGCGCAGCGGCTGGGCTGGACGCACGCCGTGCCGCTGCTCGGTGGCGAAGCTGCCGGCGCAAATGGTTCCGGCCGGCCGCGGCGCCCCTCCGCCGTCGTCGCGGCGAGCATCGAGGTGCTCCGTGAGCGTGCAAAGAGTCTGCTCGCCGCGCAGGCGCGTGCGGCGTTGCGGGCCGTCGACCTGTCGGCCGACATCGGGCGCCGGGCGGACCGCCTGATCGCCGTGGCGCCCGGTCTTCGCGCCCGAGGCGCGGACGTCGTCGTCGACCGGTTTTTGTCGGACGACGCGATCGTCGCCTCGGCAAAGACCGCCGGCATGAGCGACCGCAGCCTGCGCCGCCTGTTCGAGCGCCTGCTCAAACTCGGCGCCGTGCGCGAGCTCAGCGGCCGTGCCGCCTTCCGCATCTATGGGATTTGACGAGAATGGCGGAGGCGTCGCGAGCAAGACGAACGAAAGGCCGACCAGACGACGGTCTGTTTGATCGGGAGCTGGATCATCTGCCGCCGGAGGCGCGCTGGCGGGAATGGATGAATCGCGTCGAGGCGACCATCTTTGCGGCCAGCGAGCCGGTCGACCGCGAGACACTGGCGCGGATCGTGGGAAAGAACTGCAGCATCGATCTTCTCATCGACGACATCCGCGAGGAACTGCGCGGCCGCCCTTACGACCTGGTTGCCGTCGCCGGCGGCTGGAAGCACCTGACCCGGCCGGCCTATGCCGATGCCATCCGCAGGGCCGTCGGCGGAAGCGAGCGCGCCGTCGACCTGACGCAATCAGAAGTGCTGGTGCTGATGTGCATCGCCTATTTCCAGCCGATCACACGGGCCGAGTTGTCCACTTTCTTCGGCCGGGAGATCAGCCGAGACCTGATCGGCAATCTGCGCTCGCACGACTTCATCGCGTCAGGCCCGCGCGCGCCGCAGCCGGGCGCACCCTATACCTATGTCACCACCCAGGCGTTCCTGCTCGAGTTCGGGCTCGACACGCTGCGCGATCTTCCCGACCGCGAGGCGCTCGAGGACGCTGGTTTACTCAGCAAGGAAAAGCTGCTGGC
>Ga0209573_1005355_pt1 | contig 11653 bp, 6 predicted proteins | sample TNRBio252014_DNA_FD_185870 | JGI IMG/M metagenome (GOLD analysis project Ga0209573, IMG submission 185870) | Wastewater treatment Type I Accumulibacter community from EBPR Bioreactor in Madison, WI, USA - TNR Reactor_6/25/2014_ DNA (SPAdes)... | ecosystem: Engineered > Bioreactor > EBPR >...
CGAGGACAAACCCTATGGTCGTTTTGTCAGGGAGCAGGTCGCCGGTGATGTGCTCTATCCCGGCACGCCCGACGGCATCGTCGCGCTCGGCTTTCTCGCGGCGGGACCGTGGGACCTGATCGGCCACATCGAAGTGGGTGAAGGCAAACTCGATGGCCGCATCGCGAAACACCTCGACCGCGATGAGATGGTCTCGGCCGTTTTCAATGCCTTCCAGAGCACGACGGTGCAGTGCGCGCAATGCCACCACCACAAGTTCGACCCGGTGCGGATGGAGGATTATTACCGGCTCCACGCCGTCTTCGCCGCCGTCGATCGGGCCGATCGCGTCTACGCTGGCCTGCCACCGGAGCAGGAGAAGAAACGCCTCGAGCTGACCTCGAAAATCAACACCCTGAAGGGCGAAAAGAGCAAGCTCGAGGGCGATCACAAGAAACTCGTCGCGGCGAAAGCTTCGGGTGTTGATCAGCGCATCGCGGAGCTGAAGGAAAAACACGGCGCACCGGACCTACGTCCACAGTATGGCTTTCACAGCCAGATCGTGAACAAACCCGACGAGGAGAAATGGGTGCAGCTCGATCTGGGCAAAGCCGTCCCTGTCGCGGAGATCCGGCTGCGTCCCGCCTATGACGATTTCGCGGGGATCGGAGCAGGCTTCGGTTTTCCCCTGCGCTACCGGGTCGAGGGCTCCGATGATGCGGCATTCAAGACCGGCGTGACGATGCTCCGCGACGCGACCGACCGCGATCAGGCGAATCCGCGCACCGCCCCCGTGTCGATCGCGGCGGAGGGTCGTGCCTTCCGTTTCGTTCGGCTCACTGCGACGAAGCTGGCGGAACGCTCGAAAGATTACATGCTCGCCCTCGCCGAGATCGAAGTGAGCGGTGCCGCCGATGCGGCGAATCTCGCGAAAACGGCGACGGTCACGGCAAAGGACAGCATCGAGTCGGGCGAACGCTGGCGGAAGACAAATCTCGTCGATGGAATTTATCACCGCGAACTCTCCGACGACAAAGCGCTCGCCGCCTTGCACGCCCTCCAGGCAGAACGGCGATCGATCGAGGAATCGCTACGTTCTCCCGAAAACGAGGCGCGGATTGAAACGATCGGGAAAGAACTCGCGCCGCTCGAGGAGCAATTGAAGGGCATCCCCCAGGGCGAACTCGTTTACGCGGCGGCGACGCAGTTCAACCAGGCCGGGAGTTTTCGTCCCACCGGCGGCAAGCCGCGCGCGATCCATGTGTTGCACCGCGGCGATTTGAAATCGCCGGGTGAGGCCGTCGCTCCGGGTGCGGTGCCTTTGTGGCCGGGAGCACCGGAGACCTTCCCCGGTTTCGCGACGGAGGGCTGGGACGAAGGCAAAGCCCGCGCCGATCTGGCCGAAACCCTCGTGCAACACGACAACCCGCTCGTCTGGCGCTCCCTCGCGAACCGGATCTGGCAATGGACCATGGGCACGCCGCTCGTGGGAACGCCGAACGATTTCGGACGCGGCGGATTGCAGCCGACTCATCCCGAGCTGCTCGATTACCTCGCGGCGCGGCTGCGCGATGATCCGGAGCAGTCGGTGAAGACGCTCGTGCGGCTCATCGTTACGAGCGAGGCCTATCGGAGAGCGTCGGGTCATGATGAGGCGAACGCGGCGATCGATGCGGGCAATGCCTATCATTGGCGGGCGAACCGGCGCCGCCTCAGCGCCGAGGAATTCCGTGATTCGGTGCTCGCGGTGAGCGGCAAGCTGAACCTCGAAGCCGGGGGCAAACCCTTCCAGGATTTCATCATCGAGAAACCCGAGCATTCACCCCACTATCAATACCACCTCCACGATCCGAACGATCCGGCCTCGCACCGGCGCACGATCTACCGCTTCGTGGTGCGCTCGCAGCCACAACCCATGCTCACGACCCTCGACTGCGCCGACCCCTCGATGAGCGTGCCGGCACGTGACGAATCGACCACGGCTCTGCAGGCCCTGACCCAGTGGAACAGCCGCTTTGTCGAAGCGATGGCGGTGCATTTCGGGGAGCGCCTGCGGAAAGAAGCGCCGGAGTCGCCGGAGGCAAAGGTCGAACTCGCCTGCCGCCTCGCGACCGGCCGGGCCCCTTCGCCGGAAGAGCGCGAAGTGCTCGTCGGGCATCTCAAGGATCACGGCGAGGAAAGCCTCGCGAGAGTCGTACTGAACCTCAACGCGTTTGTTTATGTCGATTGAATCGCCAAACCGCCGCTCCTTCCTCGGCACGCTCGCGGGCTCGTTCTCGGGCCTCGCCCTCTCCGACCTGCTCGCTCGCGACGGGATTCTTTCCGGCACGCTGCATCATCCGCCGCGGGCGAAGCGGGTCGTGCAGCTCTTCATGGCGGGAGCGGCGAGCCATGTCGATACCTTCGACCACAAACCGCTCCTCGAGAAAAAGCACGGCGAGCCCTGGGATCCGGGCGAGACGGTGGAGCTTTTCCAATCAACGCCGGGCGCCTGTTTCGCGAGCCCGTGGCAGTTCCGTCCCTACGGCGAATCGGGCAAACGGCTCAGCGAGGTCGTCGCGCCGCTCGGGGACGTCGTCGACGACATCGCCTTCGTCCACAACCTCGTCGGCAAGACAGGCGTGCACAGCCAGGGCACGCTGCTGCAGACGACGGGCTTCGTCTTCCCCGGATTCCCGAGCGCGGGATCTTGGGTCTCCTATGCGCTCGGCAGCGAAAACGAGAACCTACCCGCCTTCGTCGTGCTTCCCGATCATCGCGGTTTTGCCTCGAACGGGGCGAAGAACTGGGCCAACGCCTTTTTGCCCGCGAGCCATCAGGGCACCGTCATCCGTCCCGGCAGCGCGACGCCAGTGGCGGATCTCTTCGCGCCGAAGAGCGAATTCATCCGGCCGGAGAACGACCGCGCCGGACTCGACGCCCTTTCCCGGCTCAATTCGCTTCACGCCGCGGTACGACCGGGCGATGACCGGCTCGAGGCCCGGGTGCGCAGCTACGAACTCGCCGCGGCGATGCAACTCAGCGCGACCGACGCCCTCGATGTCTCGCGCGAGCCGGAGCACATCAAGAATCTCTACGGACTCGCTCCCGAGGGACCGGGCGTGGCCGACACGACCATCAACGAGAAGGCGGAGACGGAATTCTTCGGACGCAAATGTCTCGTCGCCCGCCGCCTCCTCGAGCGCGGAGTGCGCTTCGTGCAAATCTGGAGCGGCAACGACAACGGGTTCCCACGACGCAACTGGGACAGTCACGAGGACGTCAAACGTGACCACGGTCCGCTCTCCATCGGGATGGCGCACGGGGCCGCCGCCTTGATCAAGGATCTGAAGCAGCGCGGCATGCTCGAGGACACGATCATTCTCTGGACCACCGAATTCGGCCGTATGCCCTGCTCGCAGGGAAGCCAGGGGCGCGACCACAATCCTTTCGTCTTCACGAACTGGCTTTGCGGCGGCGGCATCCAGGGCGGCACTTACGGCGAGAGCGATGAGTGGGGTTTCCGTCCCGCCGACCGGGCCCACGCCTCATCGGTCTACGACATCCACGCGACCATCCTGCACCAACTCGGGATCGATCACACGAAACTGACGGTGCGGAACAACGGCATCGACCGACGCCTCACCGATGTGCACGGGCATGTGCTGCGGGAGATGGTGGGGTAGGTCGGAGGCAAGGAGCGGGGCCGCTGCGGAGCAGTCGCCCTCGGCCCCGGTTCGGCGTCCTTGGTCCTTGGTCAGAGGTCACACAAAGAAGGCCTCCCACTCCGCTTCCTTGAAGCCGACGAGGCCGGCACTTTCGGTGAGGAGAAAGGGGCGCTTCACGAGGTTACCGTTGGTGGCGAGGAGATCCATAGCTTCGGATTCGGACATCGCGGGGAGCTTTTCACCGAGCTTCAGGTCGCGGTAGTCGCCTCCGGAGGTGTTGAAGAGGCGCTTCAGGTCGCCCTGGTAGATCGCGAGCATGCGTTTCAGCTCGGCCTTGGTCGGCGGTTGCTCGCGGATGGGGATCTCGGTGAACTTGAGGTCGCGGGCTTGCAGCCACTTCACGGCCTTTCGGCAGGTGTCGCACTTGGCGTAGGTGTAAATCTTCATCGAATCATGGGGGGAAATAGAAAGGGGAGACTTTCGCCTCCCCTTTCACCATGAAGAAAATGAACGGCTCTTCAAGCCGCGGTTGGATCAGAGATCCGCGGGTCCGGCGACTCCACCGGTGAATTTTTCATCGTTGGCGGCGTGTCCCGTGAGCACCTGGGCCTTGTAGCCACCCTTCGACTTGAAGAAGAAGAAAAGGGCGAGGTAGCAAAGCAACATGAAGACGGGGAAGAAGGCCATCGTAGCCAAGGCATTGAATTGGCCGGACTGTGAAGCTGTGGAAACGGCCGCTGTCTGAGCCGGATCCGTCAAAGCCGCTGCCTTGTCGGGATCGATCGCCAGATAATCACCGAGAACGTATTTCTTTTCGGTTAGAATCTGTTGCGCCACCTCTGGCTGGGATTGCTGCAGCTGAGCAGAGGTCGTTTTCTCCTGAACCACACCAATGAAGGGGAATCCGAGAACGCCCACCGCGATCATACCGATTCCTGAAATCGCATTCAGGGTAAGCGCTCCGCCTTTCGGACACTGTTCCGACGTCACTCCGAGCATGGTCGGCCAGAAGAAGGTCTTGCCGAAAGCATAAAGGGTGGCAGCGGCAAAGATCACGACGATCCCGGAATTTCCGGTCTTGGAAAGAGCGAAGAGCCCGACGATGGCGAGAACCGCGCTGAGCACCAGCAACCCGATGGGCGAGAGCTTGTGGACGATGGGGCCGGCGAAAAAGCGGAGCGTCATCATGATTGCGGACGTGTAGATCAAGACCCAGGCGGCGTTGTAACCAGCAGCTTCCATGGGAACTTTCATCAGGCCGGTGATCCAACCATCCGTTCCGATTTCGGTGGTGGCGAGCGGCATCATGATCACAATGAGGAAGGCGAGGATTCCTCGACCGAGGCTTCGGGTGTAGAGCCCGAAAGCGATTACGACCAGCGCGGTCAGGACGTACGCGATCCACATGGGGAAGGCGAAGACTTGGCCGAGTTGGGCGAAGATCAGTCCAAACCCGACGAGAGCGCCAAAGGCACCAAATTCGCCGAGCATGTCCCGATAGCTCACTCCTGCAGCTTCCCGCTCGTTCACGGGGAATTTAACGCGGAGGAGCATGATCAAATAAATCACGGCAGGTACCGCGATGATTCCGACGACCAACCGCCAGTCTCCTTTTGCCGCGACATCGGCCAAGGCGATGGTGATGAGTCCGCCAAAGACAAGGCCGCCCGGCCACCCCGCGTGGAGGATATTGAGCCACTTGGTCTTGTCGCGGCTGAACATGGTCGCCACGACCGGATTGATGAAGGCCTCAACCGTGCCGTTGCCCAATGCGAGAATGATGCTGCCCCAATAAAGGAGTTTGTAACCCTTGGCTTGTGCGGCGGCGAGTTCGGCGCCTTCGACGCCTTGAATGGTCGTGTAGGCGAGACAGGCAAGCACGATGTAGAAAGCGTAACAGATGAAGGAGAAGATCATCGCGAACCGATAGCCGACCCTGTCGATGATGAGGCTGAAGATGATGATCGAAATCCCGAAGGGCCAAATTCCAGCTCCGATGAGGGATCCAACGGTCCCCTTGTCGAGATTGAAATCTGTCGCGAATCGCCCTTCGCAGAGATAAATGCGGCTGGTGAAGGCGAACGCCGTGGTGATCAGGGCAATGAAACAACCCCAGAACAGGGCCATCGATGGTTTTTGGTCGCTCATAAGTTGGTTGGAATCGAAGAGAGTCTCCCGGGCACGGGTTGAAAGTCCCGGGAAAGACGGGCTTTCTTAACAAACGGGCGGCTTTCCACAAGAAGAAATGACGACAAAATCGCGTCCCGCCCGCCAAAACCCTCATCGGTGATGAAAATTCCGCCGGAATTTGACCCTCCATGCCAACCCGCTTCGGAAAAGGTTTTTTCTCAAAAATATTAAATCTTGCAAATTTGAAATTTTTATCTGAAAATTGCAGCAGTTCCTGCCATTTTTTCCCATGCGAGATTTTACGAACCAAAGATTTGTGGAAGACCACTCCGCCAATCCCTTTGTGGAAGATCTTTTTGTCGATCATCCGGCCCAATTGCCCGGAGTCGCCCGGATTCACAATGCGGTGTTTTCGCAGATCCTGGAATCGATCGAGTCGCTCCTACAGAGCGGTGAGTCCGGCGGGATGCCGGCGGGATTGGGCCGCCTCTTCCTCCTGACCGCTCCCGAGGCCGGCTACGGCAAGTCCCACCTCGTCGCCCGACTCCGGGATCATCTTGGGGCGATCGCTTCGACCTTGTTCCTGCCTTTCGACCGCTCGCGGCCGGTGGCTTGGCCCGTCGCGCTCTCCTCGACCCTGCGCCAATTCACGACCCTGACCCTCACCCGCCACCTCTCCGTGACCCTGCTCGAGGAATTCTCGCGCTACTTCCTTTCCCGCCTCGTTCTTGATTGTCTCGAATCCGGGATGTTGAAAGCCCGCGAATGCCCGGAAGATGCCTCGCGGGTGAAGGCGGAGTTCGTGGCCCTCTTCGGTCCGGACTCCGATTCGAAGATCCTCACCTGGCTCGACAAGCGCGCCGATGACCTCGCCCGTCACAGCGATCCGGAGTTCTCGCGCCGCCTCGGCATGGGCCGGACCGAGCTCGCTTTCTGGACACGCGTCTTTGTCGACCTGAACCTCCGCGAGATCGGCACCCTCGATCGTCTCCGCGGACTTTCGAACGGCGAAGCGCGCGAGCGCCTCCTCCAGCTCCTCCGCATCGCCACCGATCATCGTCCCGTCATGCTCGTCGCCGACGGACTCGACGGCTTTTATCATTCCGACACCGCCGGCATGGAGATCGCCGAGATCCTCAACGGCATCCGCGAGAAAGTGCCGCGGACTGTCTCGCTCGTCTGCGTGAACGACGACGTGTGGTCGTCGGTCTTCGCGAGCCGTCTCCCCGGCGCCTGGCTCGACCGTCTCAACGGCGAGACCATCCCGCTGCGTCCCATCGGTCCCGAAGCCGCGACCGACCTCGTCCGTCTGCGCCTGCGCCACACGCGGCTCTCCGAATCCTCCGCCGCGAAATTCGCGCAACAGCTCGGAGACGATCACCTCTGGATCGATGCCCAGACGCGCCTCACGCCCCGCACCGTCCTGCGTCAGGCCAGCGACCTCTGGCGTCGTGAAGCCAAGGCATTCCTCGCACGCCCCGTCGTCGAGGAGGATTACGAAGATCTCGCCGAAGAACCGCTCGCGAATCTCACCGACAAGGCCGCCTTCTTTGCGAAGCTCCAGCGCGAAGGTGAAGCCGCCGCCTCGCAACGCACCGTCGCGGAGGAGATGCCGCCCCCCTTGCCGCAGGCAGCTCCGGCCCCCGCGCCCTTCACCTCTTCCCCCGCTCCGGCACGCGATCGGATCAGCGATGCCGCTCCCGCGATGAATCCCTTCCAACCCGCCCCCGAGCCGGTGCGCGAAGTGGAGCTCACCGGGATCGACTCCATCATCAATGACATCCGCGGCACCGGGAAGACCGTCGTGAGCGAAACGCCCGAGCAACGTTTCGGCGCCGAGCTTCCTCAGCAACATCCGGAACCCGTTGCGAGCCCGGCTCCCGACGCGGCGTTCACGACTCCGCCGACCCCGGCTCCGCAACCGACACGCCAGCCCGTGCGTGAACCGGAAGCTCCCACCTTCAGCGGATTCACTCCTCCGATGGGAGGCAAGGCCTTTCCTGGAAGCGCTCACGCCGCGACCGCACCCGCTCCTTCGCCCCGCGCGACAGCACCTCTCACCCGCGCCGCGCTCGAGCAGATGCTCGCCCAACGCGAACGCGAACTCCTCGCCGGTCCCGCCCTCGCCCTCGATCTCGAAAGACTCGGCCGCTTCGTCCGCACCGTCGGCGCGATGCACGCCGCCCTCTCGCAGCAGGAAGAGCGTTACCCGAGCAGCCGCACCGTCTGCCTGCGTTGGAGCGTGCGGGGGCACTCGGTGCTGACCGGCTTCGAGTCGCCGCGCAACATCTATTTCTGGAACAACCTCCTCCAGCAATCGCTCGCCTCGAACCGCCAGGAAAAGATCGCCGCCTTCTCCCACACTTCCGAGCCCTTCGATCCCTCTCTCTTCTCGAGCTTCGGATTCAGCCCGGCGGTGATCCGCGGCCGCGTCGATATCATCGAGATGAACGATCGCGAGCTCGCGATGATCTACGCCGCCGATCGCGTGCTGCGTGATTTCGAACGGAGCGCCGACGCCGAGAAGGTCGCGCAACTCATCACCCTGCACCTCGATCCGCTCTGGCGGCGCATCATCCAACCGCTCTGAAAGCGGATCGACTTCACGAACAATCCGGACAAGGCGATGAACTTTTTTCACTCCGACGATCATCAGGTGACGCTCTCGCAATGCTGGAGCCTGCCCTGCTTCACTCCCTTTTCCGGCAGCAAGGACGCAACGTCGTCATCAGCGAACGAGTCAGTGAAGGAGCCTCTCTCCGCATCCGCCGACGCCTGCATCGCGCGTGAAGTGAAGGCGATCGCCGACAGTGCCGTCGCCCCGGAAGCTTGATCGGACGGGCCTTCCAGCCGCATCACACACGCACCGCACCATCGCGGCGCATCCTCTCCGGATTGGCATCGCACCGTCGCGATTCCTCCTCTCCGTACCCCGACATGTCGCCGGATCAGCACCTAACATAACCACAATATTTTCCCCGAAGGAACGCGACTCACCGGAAATTCCGGGAAGGAACAAAGTTGGAAAAATTACAATCAGGAGTTGAAAATATTTCACTTATCCTAAATACTACCGCCATTCAGACCGCACCGCCTGCATGGCCGCCGACTACAACGAAGAGCACATCCGCTCCCTCGACCCACGCGAGCACATCCGACTTCGCCCCGGGATGTACATCGGCAAGTTGGGTGATGGATCGTCGCAGGATGACGGGATCTACATCCTCCTGAAGGAAGTGATCGACAATGCCATCGACGAGCACGTCATGGGCAACGGCAAGCAGATCGACATCGAGATCGAGGAACGCTTCGTTCGTGTCCGCGACTACGGCCGCGGCATCCCCCTCGGCAAGTTGAAGGACTGCGCCTCCATCATCAACACGGGGGCGAAGTACGACAGCGAGGCGTTCAAGAAATCCGTCGGACTCAACGGGGTTGGGATCAAGGCGGTGAATTTCCTTTCCTCCTTCTTCGAGATCCAATCCTTCCGCGAGCACAAGACCATGGCGATCGAGTTCGGCCAGGGCCTCGTCGTGGCTGAGATGAAGAAGCCGGACAAGAGCGACGAGCATTCCGGCACCGTCGTCGCCTTCGAGCCCGATGCCGCGATCTTCGGCCATTACGCGTGGAACCTCGAGTTCGTCGAGGCGATGATCCGGAACTACGCCTACCTCAACACCGGGCTGACCCTTTCGCTCAACGGTTCGAAGTTCAAATCGAAGAACGGCCTTCTCGACCTGCTCGAGGAGAATCTCGCCGGCCGCGAAACGCCGCTCTACCCCATCATCCACCTTTCCGACCACGACATCGACGTGGCCTTCACCCACACCGAGCAGTCGGGCGAGGAATACTACAGCTTCGTCAACGGCCAGCACACCACCATGGGTGGCACCCACCTCGCCGCCTTCCGCGAGGCGATCGTCAACACGGTGCGCAATTATTATAAGAAGCAGTTCGAGGCCGGCGACATCCGCTCGGGCATCGTCGCGGCGATCAGCGTGCGGGTCGAGGATCCCATCTTCGAGTCGCAGACCAAAACCAAGCTCGGCTCGACCCAGATGGCCCCGGGCGGTGAGTCGGTGCGGACCTTCGTCGGAAATTTTCTCGGCCTCCATCTCGACAACCACCTCCACCGCTCCAAGGCGGTGTCCGAGGGCATGCTCGACAAGATCCAGCGGTCCGAGCACGAGCGGAAGGAACTGAAGGGCATCAAGAAGCTCGCCAAGGAGCGCTCGAAGCAGTCGAAGCTGCACAACAAGAAGCTCCGCGACTGCCGCGCCCACTACGATTCGAACCACAAGCTCAAGGAGCAATCGACCCTCTTTATCACCGAGGGCGACTCGGCGAGCGGCTCGATCACGAAGTCGCGCGACGTCGATACCCAGGCCGTCTTCTCCCTGCGCGGCAAGCCGCTCAATTCCTACGGGATGACGCGGAAGATCGTTTACCAGAACGAGGAGTTCAATCTCCTCCAGGCCGCACTCGGGATCGAGGAGGATCTCGACGGACTGCGTTACAACAAGGTCATCCTCGCGACCGATGCCGATGTCGACGGGATGCACATCCGCCTCCTCACGATCACCTTCTTCCTCCAGTTCTTCCCCGACCTCATCCGCGAAGGTCACCTTTATATCCTGGAGACGCCCCTCTTCCGGGTCCGCAACAAACAGGAGACCCGCTATTGTTATACCGACGAGGAGCGCCAGCGCGCCCTCGCCGAGGTGAAGAATCCCGAGATCACCCGCTTCAAGGGTCTCGGTGAGATCTCGCCCGATGAGTTCAAGCATTTCATCGGTCCCGACATGCGACTCGCTCCCGTCGAGATGCCGACGCGGCCGAAGACGATCCAGGATCTCCTCGAGTTCTACATGGGGAAAAACACCCCCGATCGCCAGGAATTCATCATCAAGAACCTCAAGGTCGAGCTCGACCTCATCGAAGAGGAAGTCGAAGAGCGCGCCGAGATCACCGAAGACGCCGCCGCCGCCTGACCCTCCGCGCGAGCCCCGCCGCCACCCTGCATGGACGAAACCTTTACACCGCTCAAGGGCATGTATTCAGAGTGGTTTCTGGATTATGCGAGCTATGTCATCCTCGAGCGCGCCGTCCCCCACATCAACGACGGGCTCAAGCCCGTGCAGCGCCGCATCCTCCACTCGCTGAAGGAGAAGGACGACGGACGCTTCAACAAGGTGGCCAACATCATCGGCCACACGATGCAGTACCACCCCCACGGCGACCAGTCCATCGGCGACGCCCTCGTCAACATGGGGCAGAAGGAGCTCGTCGTCGACACCCAGGGGAACTGGGGCAACATCCTCACCGGCGACTCCGCCGCCGCGCCGCGTTACATCGAGACGCGCCTCTCGAAATTCGCCAACGAGATCCTCTTCAATGCCAAGACGACCTCCTGGGCCGCCAGCTACGACGGCCGCAACAAGGAGCCCGTCACCCTGCCGGCGAAATTCCCCCTCGTCCTCGCGCACGGTGCCGAGGGCATCGCCGTCGGTCTCGCCTGCAAAATCCTGCCGCACAATTTCAACGAGCTCATCGACGCCTGCATCGCCGTGCTGCGGAAGGAACCCTTCGAGATCTTCCCAGACTTCCCCCAGGGCGGCATCGCCGATGTCACCGACTACAACGACGGACTCCGCGGCGGCCGCATCAAGGTGCGCGCCCGCATCGAGAAAACGAAGTCGAAGGAACTCATCATCCGCGAGATCCCCTTCGGCACGACAGCCTCGAGCCTTTGCGATTCCATCCTCAAGGCCAACGAGCAGGGCAAGGTGCGCATCGCCAAGATCGAGGACTGCACCGCCGAGCACGTCGAGATCCGCGTCCATCTCCCCGCCGGCACCGACGCCGACCAGACCCTGCAGGCCCTCTACGCCTTCAGC
>Ga0209573_1005356_pt1 | contig 11649 bp, 9 predicted proteins | sample TNRBio252014_DNA_FD_185870 | JGI IMG/M metagenome (GOLD analysis project Ga0209573, IMG submission 185870) | Wastewater treatment Type I Accumulibacter community from EBPR Bioreactor in Madison, WI, USA - TNR Reactor_6/25/2014_ DNA (SPAdes)... | ecosystem: Engineered > Bioreactor > EBPR >...
GCGCCCACCTGACCGATGCGGCCGCGGCCGCCAGCGCACCATGACCGACGCCGTCGACCTGCCCGACCCCGCGGCGAAAGCCTCGCTGGTCTACCCCTGCGGGGGCCCCCCGGCACGCGGGCGCACGCTCGAGGTTGCGCCGGGTGTGCACTGGCTGCGCATGCCGCTGCCCTACGCGCTGGACCACATCAACCTGTGGGTGCTCGACGATGGCGACCGCTGGGCGCTGGTCGACACCGGCGTGCGCACCGACGACGTCGCCCAGGCCTGGCGGGAAGCCTTTGCGGCCAGCGCCGACCCGCGCCCCCTGTCGCGCGTGATCGTCACCCACATGCACCCGGATCACGTGGGCCTTGCCGGCTGGCTGACGCGAAAGTTCGGCGTCGAGCTCTGGATGACGCGGCTCGAGTACCTGACCTGCCGCGTGATGGTGTCCGACACCGGGCGCGAGGCCCCGCCCGAGGCATTGGAGTTCTGCCGCCGGGCCGGCTGGGACGAGGGCGCGGTTGAAGGCTACAAGGCGCGCTTCGGCCACTTCGGGCGGCACATCCACCCGCTGCCCGACCGCTTCCGCCGCCTGCACGACGGCCAGCGCCTGCCGCTCGGCAGCCAGCTCTGGCGAGTCGTCGTCGGCAGCGGGCATTCGCCCGAGCATGCCTGCCTGTACAACGAGGGCCAGGGCGTGCTGATCTCCGGGGACCAGGTGCTGCCGCGCATCTCGTCCAACGTGTCGGTGCACCCGACCGAACCCGATGCCGACCCCTTGAGCGACTGGCTGTCGTCGCTGGAGCGCATCCGGCGCGAAGTGGCGGCCGACGTGCTGGTGCTGCCGGCGCACAACGAACCGTTCAAGGGCCTTCACCAGCGCATCGACGCGCTGGCGCGCGGGCAGGAGGTCGCGCTGCAGCGCCTGCGCCGCACGCTGGCCGAGCCCCGGCGAGTGGTCGACGTCTTCGGCGCGCTCTTCGCACGCAAGGTCGAGCCTTCGCAGGTGTCCCTGCTCGGCCTGGCCACGGGCGAGGCCCTGGCCTGCCTGAACCACCTGATGCATCGCGGCGAGGTCGAGCGCACGCTGGCCGACGATGGTGCCTGGCGTTATCGACTTCGCTGACGCCTTCGCCGACGCCTTCGCCGACGACTTCGCGGATCGCCGGCATGTCGCCCGGGCGGCGGGCGCCCCGCCGCTCCGCCGCGCCGCCGCTCTGCTGAAGTGCGGTTCAGCGCCCCGCGAGCGCACCCGGCGCGGTCGCGGCAGCCGGGTGGTTGGCCACCCGCAGCGTCCGCGCGCTGCCATCGGCATAGAACTCGAGCGTGGGCACCAGCAGCGCGCCGCGCGAACCGCGGATGACCTTGAAGCAAGGCACGATGCCCACCGGCGCGCCGGCGGTGGCGACATCGCCGCCGCGCAGTTCGAGCCCGTCGGTCTGGTGGGGGTTCAGCGTGAGCTCCCGGCGCACCGGCATCCCCGAGCGATCGAGGTAGGGCCGCCCCAGGGCGTCGTGGAAGCTCAGCTCGACCACCATCGGCTGGTGCGGGTCGCCGCTCGCAGGGTCGGCGGCATTGAGCAGCGACAGCCGGGCCGTCTGCCCGGCTGGCAGCGTGGACAGCGGCATCTCGATCTGATCGCTGCCTGCGGGCGGTTCGGGCTGCGGGTCGAAGCCCTTGGCGATGCCGACACTCAGCACGTTGGGCGTCCCGCCGCGCGTGGTCAGCAGCTCGATCGAGGGCAGGGCCAGCGAGCCGGCATCGGCCTCGACCACCCGGACGCAAGGAACGATGCCGACCCGCGCCCCCGGCCCGGCAACCAGGTTGCCCGGCAGGTCCAGGTGCCCGGACTGGCCCGTGGCCAGCTGCAGCCTCGCCGCCACCGGCGCGCCGCGGCGGTCCAGCACCGGCCGGCCGTCGGCATGGTGGTAAGACAGCTCCACGGTGACCTGGCGGCCCGGCTCGCTGCTGGCGCGGTTCTGGGCGTGGCTGACGGCCAGCCGCGCCGTGTCCTGCGAGGTCATGCCGAACGTGCCCATGGCGCTGGCCGCGCCAGCGGCCGCCTGGGCGGGCAAGGCGGCGAGTAGCGAGATCGCCAGCACAGCGGCCAGCAGCAGGCCGCGGATCGGGTCGGGGCGCAGGCAAGGGCGGGACTTCATCGTGAACTCCGGTGGTGGATGGGTGTGCACAATCCTAGGCCCACCGGCGCAACCCGCGCCAACGGATCACCCACCGGTGGCCGTCATGGCTCGCGGCCCGAACGTCCCTCACCGCGCGTCGCCTGCCCTTGGGAGCACTCTGTGATGCCGACCCCAGGTACACCCCTTGTCGCGCTCTTGGTCCTGGCCCTGCTCGCCGGCTGCACCACCGCCCCCACCCCGCCCGGCGCGCCCACCGACGCCGACCTGCTGATTCGCAACGGCCTCGTCCTCGACGGCACCGGCCGCAGCGCCTTTCGCGCCGACATCGCCGTGCGTGATGGCCGCATCCTTGCCATGGGCGACCTGGGCCACCTTCGCGCCGCGCGCACCCTCGACGCGAAGCAGCAGGTCGTTGCGCCCGGCTTCATCGACGTGCACGCGCACGTCGAGGGCAACCTGTTCGCCAACCGGTCGGCAGACAACTACGTGCACGACGGCGTGACGACCGTGGTCACCGGCAACTGCGGGGGCTCGGCCGAAAGCCTGGCGGCCTTCTTCGCGCGCATCGAGGCCGGCGGCAGCTCGATCAACGTCGCCTCGCTCGTCGGGCACAACACCGTGCGACGCCAGGTGCTGGGCCTGGCCCACCGTGACGCCACGGCGGACGAGCAGCGGCGAATGGAGATGCTCGTCGAACAGGCGATGAAGGACGGCGCCGTCGGGCTGTCGACCGGGCTGATCTACCTGCCGGGCCTGTACAGCAGCACCGACGAGGTGGTCGGCCTGGCGCGCGCGGCGGCCCGGCACGGCGGGTTGTACGCCTCGCACATCCGCAACGAGGGCAACCGGGTGATCGAGGCGATCGACGAAGCGCTGGCCATCGGGCAGGCCGCCGGCATGCCGGTGCAGATCTCCCACTTCAAGGTGTCGGCGCCGGCCAACTGGGGCCGCTCGCGCGAGACGCTGGCCTTGGTGGAACAGGCGCGCGCCGGCGGGATGGACGTGACGATGGACCAGTACCCCTACGCTGCCAGCAGCACCACGCTCGACGTCATGCTGCCCGACTGGGCCGTCGCAGGCGGTGCGGCCGAAGCCCGCCAGCGGCTGGCCGACCCGGTGCAGCGCCAGCGAATCGCCACCGAGATGCTGGCCAACGCACGCCGCAACCAGCGGCCCGACTTCAGCTACGCGGTGGTGGCGCGGCACCGCGCTGACAGCTCGCTCAATGGCCAGAGCATCGCCGCGATCAACCGTGCCAAGGGTCGACCGGCGACGCTGGAGGCGCAGGTCGAGACGATGCTCGACATGCTGGTGGCCGGCGGCGCGCAGATGGTCTTCCACGGCATGAACGAGGACGATGTGCGCGCCATCCTGCGCTACCCGCACAACATGATCGGCGCCGATGGCGGCGTGCAGGACGGTCAGGGCATGCCGCACCCACGGAGCTACGGCACCCATGCGCGCATCCTCGGCAAGTACGTGCGCGAGGAGCGGCTCATCCCGCTGGAGGAAGCGGTGCGCCGCATGACCTCGCTGGCCGCCCAGCGCTTCCAGCTGAAGGACCGCGGCCTGCTGCGCGAAGGCTACGCCGCCGACATCGTGGTCTTCGACCCGCAGCAGGTCATCGACCGTGCCACCTACGACAACCCGCACCAGTTCTCGTCAGGCATCGGCCACGTGCTGGTCAACGGCCGGCTGGTGGTCGATTCGGGGCAGCACACCGGCGTGCGCAGCGGCGTGGCGCTCAAGGGCCCTGGCGCCGCGGCGGGCCGCCAGGCGGCCGCCCGGGCGCGGGCGGATTGAACACCGGGGTCATGGCCAGGGCGGCCTGTTGCGGCCGGCGGGCGGTCAGCGGGCGGTCGGCGGGCGGTCAGCGGGCGGTCAGCGGGCTTGCGCCCGCCCGCCTCGTTGGTCGTCGACCTCGAGCGGGTGGAGCACGGCGAACAGGACCACGGACGCCGAGTCCTCGTTCTCGAGGCGCGCCACGAAGCCGCTGCTTCGGCGCGGAACCCCTCGCCCGGCTGGCGGAGAGCCAGGGATTCGAACCCTGGAACCCTTGCGGGTTGCCGGTTTTCAAGACCGGTGCAATCGACCACTCTGCCAGCTCTCCGACGCCGGAGATTGTAGGTGGCGGTCCCGAAGGGCCGCGTCAGGGGCCGGGCCGTCGGGCCTGGGTGCAGCGCACCTGGACCAGGTCGCGCCGGCCGCCGTCGACGCGCACGGCGCTGAGCTCGCCGCCCCAGACGCAGCCGGTGTCCAGCGCCAGCAGGTCTTCGCGCAGGATCAGGCCCAGCGTGCTCCAATGGCCGAAGGCGATGGGCGTGCCGGCACTGGCGCGGCCGGGCACCTCGAACCAGGGGTGGAAACCGGGCGGGGCGGCCGCGGCGCCGTCCTTGGTCTCTAGCTCGAGTTCGCCGTCGGGCCGGCAGAAGCGGATGCGGGTGAGCACGTTGACGATGTAGCGGCAGCGGTCGAAGCCGGACAGCGTGTCGTCCCAGCGACGCGGCTCGTTGCCGTACATGACCTGCAGGAACGCGCCTTGCTGCGGGCCGCGAAGCAGCGTCTGGGCCTCGGCGGCGCGCGCCAGCGTGGTGCCGGTGTCCCACTGCGGGGCGACGCCGGCGTGCACGCACAGCCAGCCGCTGAGCTGGCAGGCCAGCGGCCGCTCGCGCAGCCATTGCAGCCAGGCCTCGCGTTGCGGCGAGTCCAGGATGTCGCCCAGCGTGTCGCTGCGGTGCGGGCGGCGCACGCCGCGGGCGACGGCCAGCAGGTGCAGGTCGTGGTTGCCGAGCAGGCAGGTGGCGGCGCCTTGCAGCGCGCGCAGCCTCTGCAGCGTGCGCAGCGACCCCGGCCCGCGGTTGACCAGGTCGCCGAGCACCACCATGTGGTCGCGGGAGGGCGAGAAACCGATCTCGGCCAGCAGGCGCTCGAGTGCGTCGTCGCAACCCTGCAGGTCGCCCACCAGATAGTGCATGGCGGGATTCTGCTACGCTCTGGCCCCCCCGCAGTGGCCCCCGCCCGAGCCCGCCGGCGGCGCGCATGGACCTCACGCTCCTTGTTCTTCTGATCCTGCTCAACGGCCTGTTCGCGATGTCGGAGATGGCGCTCACCGCCGCCCGCAAGGCGCGCCTGCAGGTGATGGTCGAAAGCGGTGAGTCCGGCGCACAGGCCGCGATGGACCTGCACGACAACCCGACGAAGTTCCTGTCGACGGTGCAGATCGGCATCACGTCCATCGGCGTGCTCAACGGCATCGTCGGCGAGGCGGCGTTCGCGGCGCCGCTGGCGCATTGGCTGGTGCAGACCTTCCAGGCCAGCCAGGGCACCGCCAGCCTGGTCGCCACCGGCCTGGTGGTGGTGATCATCACCATCCTGACCATCATCTTCGGCGAGCTGGTGCCCAAGCGGCTGGGGCAGACCCATCCCGAGACGGTGGCCCGGCTGGTCGCCCGGCCGATGAACTGGCTGTCGACGGCCACCCGGCCGCTGGTCGCCTTGCTCACCCTCGCGACCAACGGGGTGCTCGGGCTGCTGGGCATCGCCCAGGGGCCCTCGCGCGCGGTGACCGAGGAGGAGATCGCCGCCCAGCTCGAGGAGGGCGTCGATGCGGGCGTGATCGAGGCGCAGGAGCACCAGATGGTGCGCAACGTGTTCCGCCTCGACGACCGGCAGATTGGCTCGATGATGATCCCGCGCGCCGAGATCGTCTGGCTGGACGCGCGGGCCTCGCTCGAGGAGGTGCTGGCCATCGTCGCCGAGCACCAGCACACGCGCTATCCGGTCTGCCGCGGCGGGCTGGATGACGTGCTGGGGGTGGTCGGCGCGCAGCGCCTGCTGCCGGTGCTGGCGCGTGGCCAGGCGCTGGACCTGGCGGCGCAGGTCGAGGCGCCGGTGTTCGTGCCGGAGACGCTGTCGGGCATGGAACTGCTCGAGAACTTCCGCACCAGCGGGGCCGACCTGGTGTTCGTGGTCGACGAGTACGGGGCCGTGCAGGGCGTGATCACCGAGCGCGACGTGCTGGAGGCCATCACCGGCGAGTTCGGGACCCCATCTGGCGAGGATGCCTGGGCGGTCGAGCGCGCGGACGGCAGCTGGCTGATGGACGGGCTGATCCCGGTGCCCGAGCTGAAGGACCGGCTGGACCTGAAGGACCTGCCGGAAGAAGACCGCGGCCGCTACAACACGCTGGCCGGGATGATCATGCTGCTGCTCGGCCGCTTGCCGAAGACGGCGGACGCGGTCGAATGGCAAGGCTGGCGCTTCGAGGTCGTGGACCTCGACGGCAAGCGTGTCGACAAGGTGCTCGTGCAGCGCACCACAACCGAAGGAGAAGAACCATGATCCACCAACAGCTGCACCGCCAGCCGACCGCCATCGAACGCGACAAGCACCGCACGACCCGGGTGCAGCTGCCGGTCACCGACTGGTCGCTGGCCGCGAAGATGAACTCGCTGTTCGTCGCCGCGGTCGAGTTCGGCGACGCCTGCCGTGAGTACCCCATCGTCTTCGTCGGCGCCGGCAACGAGAACGACAAGCCGCTGGTCGCACCGGTGACGGTGTTCGGCCTTGGCGCCGACGAGAACCTCTACTTCGAGGGCGGCCAGTGGCGCGCCAGCTACCTGCCGGCGCTGATGCGCATGTATCCCTTCTGCCTGGCGCGGGTCGGCGACGACCAGTACGCGGTCTGCGCAGATGCCAGCTGGGGCGGCCTGCAGGACGGACAGGGCCAGGCCTTGTTCGACGGCGAGGGCAAGCCCTCGCCGCTGCTGGAGCAGGTGCAGAAGGGCCTGGAGCAGTTCGAGCGCGAGGCACATCGCACCAAGCTGGTCGGCGCCAAGCTGCTCGAACACGACCTGCTGCGCGACATGCGCTTCGACGCCAAGCTCGCCGACGGGCGCAGCTTCTCGGTCGACGGCTTCTTCACCGTCGACGAGGCGCGGCTCAACGCGCTGCCCGATGCCGCGCTGCTGGACCTGCAGCGCAGCGGCGTGCTGGGCCTGATCCACGCGCACATGATCTCGCTGGGCAACATGCGACGGCTGGTCGACTGGCGGGCGCAGCGCATGGCGGCGGCCGCAGCGTCCTGACCGCCGCCCGGCGGCCGTGTCATGCGGTCTGCAGGCCTGGCGTCGGCAGGTGTTCCATCAGCCAGGCCTCGACCCGGCGGCTGTCGGTCTGCGTGCGCAGCTGCCGGTAGGCCGCCTCGGCCTCCGGGAAGCGGCGGCGCAACAGGTTAAGCCATTGCTTGAGTCGGCCCGGCCGATGACGCGGCTGCACCTGTGTGGCCATGCGCTGCCACCAGCGCTGCAGCAGGGGTTGCAGCGCGGGCCAGCCGTCGAAGGGCAGGTCGCGCAGTGCGCAGGCCAGGCCGGGGTCGGCGACCGCGCCGCGCCCGATCATCAGGGCATCGCAACCGCTCTGCGCCAGGCAGCGCCGGGCGTCGTCGACGTTCCAGACCTCGCCGTTGGCGACCACCGTGATCGGCACTTCGGCGCGCACCAGGGCGACCTGCTCCCAGTGTGCAGGGGGGCGATAGCCGTCGTCCCGCGTGCGCGCATGCACCACCACTTCGCCGGCACCGCCGTCGGCGATCGCCCAGGCGTTGGCCAGCAGGCGTGAGCGGTCGCGGGTGCCCAGCCGCATCTTGGCCGACACCGGCGTGCCCGCCGGCACCGCCCGCCGCACCGCGCGCACGATGCGGAACACGAGCTCCGGCTCGTCCAGCAGCACCGCGCCGCCGCGATGGCGGTTGACCGTGCGCGCCGGGCAGCCGAAGTTGAGGTCGACGCCTTCGGCCCCCAACGCCGCCAGCTGCGCCGCGTTGTCGGCCAGGCACGCGGGGTCGCTGCCCAGCAATTGCGGGCGCACGGGGACGCCGGCGTCGGTCCGGCTGGCCTGAAGGAGCTCCGGCACGATGCGCGTGAACACACGCGCCGGCAGCAGCTGGTCGGTGACGCGGATGAACTCCGACACGCAGCGGTCTATGCCGCCGACCTGCGTGATCGCATCACGCAGGCTGTGGTCGAGCAGGCCCTCCATCGGGGCCAGCAGCACGCGACAGGGCACCGGCACCAAGGCTCAGCCCAGCCGGTACACGTCCAGGTGCACCGATCGCGCCTCGCGGCGGCCGACCGCGATCGCGATCACCTTGTTCAGGTGCAACCAGGCGGTGGCCCCGGTGGTGAAGCGCATGACCGTGCGGAAGTAGTACTCCTGCGGCGCCACCGCCTCGCCGGCCGCCAGGCGGGACATCACGTCGGCCGGGCCATGCCTCAGGCCCTCGCTGCGCACCTCGACCAGGGCGCCGTCGCTCAGACGCAGCACGTAGTGCGCCGCGATGTCCAGCGCCCCGTCGGCGCGCAGGACCTGCCAGTCCACGCCACCCTCGACCAGCGTGCCCTCGAGCTCCGGGCCACGCGCTTCGCCACCGCCCAGCGGCACGAATCGGCGCTCTCCCCAGGGGCCCATGCCCAGCGAGACCACCTCGCCGACCTCGCAGCGGATGTGGGTCATGGGCCGCAGGGCGGGCGGGGCGGGCAGCGGGGTGGGGGTGAGCGGAGCGTCTGCAGTCATGGCCGGGGTGGCGAGTCGGGTCGCCGATGATGCCGCAGCCACGCAGGCGACAATGCCGCCCGTCGAATCCGTCGCGCGGCGCGCTCGCCGCCATCCCGCCCATGACCGTGCATCTCAGGAAGCCCGCCGCAGGCAGCGTCCCCGTATTCGTGACCGAGAGTGCCCGCTTCGACAAGGCCGCGCAGGCCCTGCCGGCGAACCAGCGCCAGTGGCTGTCGACGCTGGGCTTTCGGGGCGCGCCCGACACGCATGCCTTGCTGCCGGGCGGCGACGGCCGGCTGCAGGCCGTCTGGGCCGGGGTCTCGACGGCCAGCCACCCCTATGCGCTGGCCTTGCTGCCACGCGCGCTGCCGGCGGGCCGCTACCACCTGGCCGAGGACGGCCTGGCGCTCGATCCGCACGCCGCCGCGCTGTCCTGGCAGCTCGGCAGCTACCAGTTCGACCGCTACAAGCCGCGCGCGCGGCCGCCGGCGCAGCTGCACCTGGCCGCCAGCGACGGCGCCCGGCGCGGCCTGCTCGAAGCCGCCGGCATCACACTCGCCCGCGACCTGGTCAACACCCCCGCAGAGCACATGGGCCCGGCCGAACTGGCGGCGGCGGTGCAGGCGGTCGCGCAGGCGCATGGGGCGCGTTTCAGGCAGACCGTCGGCGACGCGCTGCTGGCCAAGGGTTTCCCGGCCGTGCATGCGGTCGGCCGCGCCGCCGCGGCCGGTCGTGAGCCGCGCCTGATCGAGCTCGAATGGGGCCGGCCGCGCGACCCGCGGCTGACCCTGGTCGGCAAGGGGGTCTGCTTCGACAGCGGCGGCCTGGACATCAAGCCCGCCGACGGCATGCGCTGGATGAAGAAGGACATGGGAGGCGCGGCCAACGCGCTGGCGCTGGCGCAGATGATCATGGCCAGCGGGCTGCGCGTGCGCCTGCAGCTGCTGATCCCGGCGGTGGAGAACGCCATCGCCGGCAATGCCTACCGGCCGGGCGACGTGATCCGCACCCGCAAGGGTCTGCACATCGAGATCGGCAACACCGACGCCGAGGGCCGCGTGATCCTGTGCGACGCGCTGGCCTACGGGGCCGAGTCGTCACCGGCGCTGATGGTCGACCTGGCGACCCTGACCGGCGCCGCCCGCATCGCCCTGGGGCCGCAGCTGCCGGCGCTGTTCTGCCGGGAGATGGCGATGGCACGCCAGTTGGTCGACCTCGGCCTGGCCTGCCACGACCCGCTGTGGCAGCTGCCGCTGTGGCGTGACTATCACGGCGGCATCGAGAGCGACATTGCCGACATCGTCAACAGCGGCCGCGGGCCCTCCGGCGGTGCGATCAGCGCGGCCTTGTTCCTGGAGGACTTCGTCCCCGCGGAGCTGCCCTGGCTGCATGTGGACCTGTTCGCCTGGAACGACAGCGCGCGGCCGGGCCGGCCGGTGGGCGGCGAGGCGCAGTCGGTGCGCACGCTGCTGGCCTGGTTGATGCAGCGCTTTGCCACCACCGCCTGATCGATGCCGGCGCTGGCCCGGGTGAGCGCCTGGCTGGCGGCGTGGCCGGTGCAGCCTCGGGCCGCAAGGCGCGTGTCGCATGGCGAGGTCGAGGTCTGGCGCGTGCAGGACGACGCGGGCCTTGGCTACGCACTGCGCGTCCATGCGGCCGGCTCAGGCAGCGCCGTCGAGCTGGGCCTGCAGGCCGAGAGGCTTGCCACACTTGCCCGGGGTGGGCTGGAAGTGCCGATGCCGCGGCGTTGCCATGGCGGCGGCTGGGTCGTCGAGCGGGGGCAGGAGAAGGCCATGTTGCTGCACTGGCTGCCCGGCCGCACGCTGTTCGACGGGCTGCGGCCCGTGCACCTGCACCGCGTCGGTCGCTGGCTGGCTCGACTCCATCGCGCGGGCGATGCGCTGGAGGCTGGCCGTGCAGCGGTCCTGCCCGACCTGGACGGCTGGGCAACGGGCCGGCGGCATTGGCCGCCATGGGCGGGTCCCGAGCTGCGGCGCAGCGTCGGCCGGGCCGCCGCAGGCCTGCGCGAGTCGCTCTCCGGCTGGCCGCGCGACCCGGTTCACCACGGCTTCGTGCATGGCGACCTGCATCCGTGGAACCTGGCGTTCCGTGGCGGCGCTGTCGGGGCCTTCGACTTCGACGAAGCAGGGCAGGGCTGGCGGGCGCTGGACCTGTCCGCGGTGCTGCAGTTCATCGAGCATCCCCTGCACGGATTTCGCGACCATGGTCTGCAGCGCGAGGCCTTGCGCAGCGCGCTCTTCGACGGCTATGCCAGCGAGCGCGCCTGCCCGCCGTCGCTGCGCCGGCAGGCCTTGCAGGGTGTGGCGCTGCGCCTGCTGACCACCTTCGAGTGGATGGCCACGGACTGGCCGGCGCCCGACACCCGGCGCTGGGGGCCGGACTTCGTGCGCCGGTTGCCGACCCGGCTGGACGCCTGAGCGACGACAACCCCGCGCCGGGGCGCCGGACCCTCAGCGCACGCCGGGACCGTCGCTGCCGAGCTCGACGGCGAAGGCCAGTGCCAGGCGGCTGAACTTCAGGGCATGCTCGGCCTGCGAGCCGAAGGTCGCGAGCACATCGTTCGTGGTGTGCAGCGCCTTGTTGTAGTGGGCGTCGCTGGCCTCGAACGGGAACGAGGCGGCGAAGCCGCGGCCGGTCCAGGACGCATGGTCGGAGCAGCCGTAGCCGCAGCGGTCGTAGCCGACCGTCAGCTGCGGCAGGTAGGCCGCGGCCAGGTCGGCCACGAACTGGTTCTGCGCGGCGTCGGTGTAGTCGGTGTAGATCCAGAGGTCGGTCGGGTCGCCCTGGTAGGCCGTCATGTCGAGCTGCAGCACGCCCACCACCGGCTTGCCCTGGCGCGCGTAGCGGCTGGCGATCTGCTGCGAGCCGCGCAGGCCGACTTCCTCTGCCGCGTAGGCGATGAACTCGATCGTGCGCCGTGGCCGGTAGCCGTTGGCCAGCAGCACGC
>Ga0209573_1005358_pt1 | contig 11647 bp, 8 predicted proteins | sample TNRBio252014_DNA_FD_185870 | JGI IMG/M metagenome (GOLD analysis project Ga0209573, IMG submission 185870) | Wastewater treatment Type I Accumulibacter community from EBPR Bioreactor in Madison, WI, USA - TNR Reactor_6/25/2014_ DNA (SPAdes)... | ecosystem: Engineered > Bioreactor > EBPR >...
TTATCGGTGCTCGATTGGTTGAGGCCTCTCCCGATAACGTCCCTGCGGATGTCGAATTGGATGTGGACTCTGTCATCATCTCAGGGGCTGATGGACAGCTCGCACGTCGATTGATCTTCGATTCCCTTGCTCCGCGAGGATTGCGGTTTCTTGAGGAAACCGTCGCTGAAGACATTCAGTTTCCGTTCGGAATCGGTGAGCGGGCTCCCAGTCTGGATCAAAGCCCTGTTCAGCTTCAGGCTGATGGCACACTTCTCGGTGAAATCGCCATCCTGGACCCGCGAACAGGACGAAATCGCGAAGTGCTCGACATGACTGTCCGATTGATTCGAGATGGCGAGATCGTCGCTACGACAGAAGTGGAAAAAAATGGATCGTTCGCAATCTCGGGTGTAGCCCCGGGACTGTATGGGATTGTTGGAACAGGTCAGGATGGCACGTTTGCAGTGAGCATCGAAGCGATTGCACCTGGCGCTGAAGTGGCTCACGGCGATGCCCAGCCTGTTGCCGTCTTTCGTGCTTCAGGTACTGGCGGTGCTGGAGTGGGTTCTGGCAACCTGAATCAAGGAAACGCGGACGATGTGTTTGAAAGCGACACGTCCGATGCTGCTGCCGTTGTAGCGGCTCCCTCGGCACCTCCCGCAGGAGCCATGGGCTCTGGTGGTGGAGCAGGTGGCGGAACTGGCGGTGGCGGAGCAGGCGGTGGTGGTGGCGGTGGACTGGGCGCATTGCTGGGAGCTGCTGCTGGCGGTGCTTTGGGATACCTCGCAGCAGACGACGATGATGATCCCCCGGCAAGCCCCGGAAACTGATCGTTTTCGTTTCAGGAAAACTGAATCAATCGAAACGCCGGAGTGACCCTCCGGCGTTTTTTCGTTGCGGGCCTTTTCCCCTGCCCGCACTCAGAACTCGATGCCCCAGGATCCTTTACTCGCCTGTTAAACGCTGGCTGTCGCGTTTCGTCATTCCCGCGCAGGCGGGAAAGACGAACATCGCCAATCTCAAGCTCTGTGCCGCACTACTTGCCTTTAGGCCGAAACGCTGCCACCTTGCCGGGATCGGTTTCGAGGCGGGGACCACCAATCAGGTCGACGCAATACGGGATCGCAGGCATCACGGCCGACAGACATTCTCGAATGGCTTTCGGCTGACCGGGCAGATTCACAATCAGGCAACCACCGCGGATTCCCGCGCTCTGACGACTCAAAATTGCTGTCGGGACTTTTTCCAGCGAGACTTTTCGCATCAGTTCTCCGAATCCCGGCATCATTTTCTGACATACCTGCTCGGTGGCTTCCGGAGTCACATCGCGCGGCGCCGGGCCGGTACCGCCCGTCGTTACGACCAGACAGCAGGCTGCCTGATCAGCCAGTTCTTTGAGTGCGTCGGCGATGACCGACTGATCATCTGAGACCACTCGATAATCGGGCATCCATTCAGAAGTCAGCGTCTCTTTCAGGTATTCAATGATCGCCGGTCCTCCCAGATCTTCGTATTCACCACGACTTGCCCGGTCCGATATTGTGAGAACCCCGATTCGTGCGATTGAATCCATGTCCGTTCCTGAGCCTGATTGCCGACAAACCTATGACTCTGACAAGAGATGAAATCCCCTGATCCAAAGGAGCCTGACGGCTCGTGGACAAGAATCCGGCTTCGTTATTCGCATCCGGAAAACCTGCCAGCACCGTGTGCACATGAAATCGGGTAAGACCCTGATGGTCAATCGTCGCGGCAAATTCCTGGACTGCAACGTGCCAAAAGCTTCCCAATCATTACAGTCCGTCTATGATGCGACATTTGACTGAGCGTTCCTAACAGATCCGCCGCAAACCTGCTTCCTTCCCACCGCCGTGACCCCAATCGCGGAGTTGGTGATGTTGAGTCTTCCGAGATGACAAACCGCAATTCGATTCCCACTGGTGCGCCGTCATTTCTTACGTCCCCGGAGGAAACGGTTTACACCCCGAAACCTGCAACGAGTCCTCGTGCGGAGATGTCCGCGCAGAATCTGGAGTTCGCCGAGTCTCAACTGGTGAATTATCTGCGGGACCGAAATTCGGTTTCTCCGGACTGGCGCGACTACTTCGATGAAATGCATGTGGAAGAGTCCGGGCTGACGGCTGAAAGCCTTCAGGCCCCATTTCACGCGGAAAGTATTTTCCGCCGGTCTGGAGTCAGCCGAGTCGATCCGTCCACAACGGATGCCGTGATCCTGCAGGAACGGCTGGATCAGTTGATCCGCAGCTATCGCGTGCGTGGCCACATTATCGCGAAGATAGACCCGCTGAATGCGGAACGGCCGAAGCCATTTGAGCTGGATCCGGCATTCTATGGCCTGACCGAAGAGCACATGAATCTGCATTTCTCCACACAGTGGGCAGGCGGCCCTGACAGCCGCACACTGCGTGAGATGCTGACCTGGATGCAGACCACGTATTGTCGATCCATCGGAGTGCAGTTCATGCACATCGATAGTATGCAGGTGCGTCAGTGGCTGCAGGATCGCATGGAACGCACGGCCAATCGCCTCAAACTCTCGCGATCAGAACAGATCAGGATTCTTGAGCGTTTGAGTGACGCGGTGGTCTTCGAAGAATTTGTGCAGAAGAAGTATGTGGGGGCCAAGAGCTTTTCTCTGGAAGGTGCGGAAAGTCTGATTCCGTTGCTGGACATGGCCATCGAACGGGCGGGCAGTCAGGGAACCGATCTGATTGTTCTGGCCATGGCACATCGTGGCCGCCTGAATGTGCTGGCCAACATCATGGGAAAAAGTCCCTCGAAGATCTTCCGCGAGTTTGATGATGTGGATCCCCAGCTGAAGATGGGGCGCGGCGATGTCAAGTACCACCTGGGATACAGCTCGGATCGGATGACATCATCGGGCCAGAAGGTGCATCTGACATTGTGCTTCAACCCCAGTCACCTGGAGTTCGTGAACCCGGTCGCACAGGGACGACTTCGAGCCAAGCAGGACCGCAACGGAGATTTCGATCGCCGCAAAAGCTGCGTCATCATGGTGCATGGCGATGCGGCATTTGCAGGCGAAGGAGTCATTCAGGAGACATTGAATCTGAGTGAACTGCCGGGATACCAGACTGGCGGCACAGTTCACATCATCGTCAATAATCAGATCGGGTTCACGACCTCGGCTTCCGAAGCACGTTCGTGCACTTATGCCACTGATGTCGCGCGAATGCTGCAGATTCCGATTTTCCATGTCAACGGCGAAGATCCGGAAGCTGTCGCTCAGGTCGTGCAACTGGCCATGGACTTCCGGTCAAGATTTCATCGCGACGTCATCATCGACATGTACTGCTTCCGTCGACGCGGTCACAATGAAGCCGACGAACCGGCGTTTACGCAGCCGACCATGTATCAGGTGATTCGCGCGCGGCAAACAGTCTTCAACAGCTTCCTTGAGTCACTCGTGAGTCTTCGGGAAGTCACCAAAGATGAAGGCATGGAAATTGTGACTCGTCGTGCTCAGGTACTGGAAGCCGCACTTGTGGAAGCCCGCAAGGAAGGATTCCAGTATCTTGAGGACAGTGGCGGCGGAATGTGGAACGGCTACTTTGGTGGTTTGTCGTCGAAGGCCGATCGCCCGGAAACTGGTGCATCCGCCGAACAGATCCAGAAGGTCATGAAGGTTCTCACTTCGCCACCCGACGGATTCAAACCGCATCCGAAGCTGGAAAACCTGCTGGAATCACGCCGTAAGATGGCTGCCGGGGAAGTCCCATTTGACTGGGGCGGAGCGGAAATGTCCGCGTTTGGAACGCTGGTCGATTCCGGCAGTCGTCTCAGATTCAGCGGTCAGGACGTCCGCCGCGGGACCTTTAGTCATCGCCATGCGGCTCTGTACGACTTCAATGACGGTCGCGTCTGGATCGGGCTGCAGCAACTGGCTCTGAAGCCGGAACATGTGGAAATCTACAACAGTCCGCTTTCAGAAGTTGGCGTACTGGGTTTTGAGTACGGTTACAGCCTGGACTGCCCGGACGGCCTGGTGATCTGGGAAGCTCAGTTCGGTGACTTCGTCAACGTGGCTCAGGTCATCATCGACCAGTTCATTGCCAGCGCAGAAGACAAGTGGAAACGTCTGAGTGGTCTGGTGCTGCTGCTGCCGCATGGTATGGAAGGACAGGGGCCCGAACATTCCAGCGCGCGACTGGAGCGATTTCTGGCGATGGGTGCGGATGACAATATTCAGGTGGTTAACCCCACAACTCCTGCTCAGTACTTCCACCTGCTTCGACGACAGACCCTGCGCCGCTGGAAAAAGCCGTTGGTCGTCATGACTCCCAAAAGCTTACTTCGTCACAAGGACGCGGTCTCTCCACTGGCAGAATTAACTCAGGGTGAGTTTCATGAAGTGTTGCCGGAAACGGCAATCCCCCCAGAAGCCGTCAAACGAATTCTCCTCTGCTCAGGCAAGGTCTATTATGACCTGCTGAAGTATCGTGAAGACACTGGTCGGACGGACGTGGCCATTATTCGTATCGAACAGCTGTATCCGTTTCCAGTGAAGGCAGTGGCAGACGCACTTGCCTTGTACCCGGAAAAAACGCCGCTGTTCTGGGTTCAGGAAGATGCCCGGAACATGGGAGCGTGGGGATTCCTGCGAATGCGATTCGGCGAGAGACTGGTGGATCGTTATCCTTTCCGCGGCATCTGTCGTCCTGAGGCCGCCAGTCCGGCCACAGGATCCGCAACCAGCCATAAGATCGAACAACAGAACATTCTGAAACAGGCATTTGAACTCGAATGAGCGACCAGGAAATCGAAATCAAAGTCCCGGCGGTCGGGGAGTCCATCTCCGAAGTCTTCATCGGCGAGTGGTATGTCGGCGAAGGCGCATACGTCGCCACCGACAAAAACCTTGTCGGTCTGGAAACTGACAAAGCCACGTTCGAAGTGCCGGCTGCCAGGGGCGGAATCATCACGCGAATCCTGAAGAAGGCCGGCGAATCCGCGGCCGTTGGCGAAGTCATTGCGTATCTGAAGCCCGCCGATTCCCCAGCCGGATCAGCGGCCGCTCCGGGATCCTCCCCGGCAGCCCCACCAGCCGCATCGGCGACAGCACCGGCAGCACCCGCGGCTTCAAAGTCCGGAACCGGACATGTAATGCCGGCAGCCGAACGTGTCATGGCCGATAACAAGCTCCCCGCAGGTTCTGTTCAGGGAACAGGTCCGGGGGGTCGCGTTCTGAAAGAGGACGCCCTTCGTGCTGTTCAGTCCGGGCCGATTCAGGTCGGTGGAAGTCGCGAAACGCGAACTGTTCCGCTCAGTCCCATCCGGCAGACGATTGCCAAGCGACTTGTCGACGCTCAGCACACCGCAGCGCTGCTGACGACGTTCAATGAAGTCGACATGTCGGCCGTCAAGAAGCTGCGGGATTCCTACAAGGATGTCTTTGAAAAGAAATACAGCGTGAAGCTGGGCTTCATGTCGTTCTTTGTTCGAGCAGTGGTGGCCGGACTTCAGCAGTACCCACAACTGAATGCTCAGATGAGTGGCAAGCAGCTGACGTATTTCAACTACTGCGATATCGGGATCGCCATCGGTGGCGGCAAGGGACTGGTCGTGCCCGTCCTGCGCAATGTGGAAAACATGAGCTTCGCAGATATCGAGCAGGCCATCATGGAATACGCTGTTCGAGCGAAGAACAATCAGATTTCACTGGAAGAACTGGAAGGCGGCACGTTCACGATTACCAACGGTGGCGTCTATGGATCGTTGTTGTCCACGCCGATCGTGAATCCGCCACAAAGCGGAGTGCTGGGAATGCACGGCATCGTTGACCGCCCGGTGGCTGTCAATGGGCAGGTTGTCATTCGCCCCATGATGTACATTGCTCTGACGTACGATCACCGGGTCGTCGACGGTCGTGAAGCCGTCTCGTTCCTGAAGCTCGTAAAAGATCTGGTGGAAGATCCGACGCGTCTGATTCTGGAAGTCTGAGGCCGTCGTTCCGACGAACATTTGCAGATCCGTGTCTGGCAGCCCTGTGACCGCCTCGGGACATCTCCTGCGGGCGGTTTTTCTTTTTGCGAAATGTGAATGCCTGGTATGTCTGAATCGTTTGATCTGATCGTGGTTGGGGCCGGACCCGGAGGTTACGTGGCGGCCATTCGAGCATCTCAGCTGGGGATGAAGGTCGCTCTGATCGAACGGGAACGGCAACTGGGCGGTACCTGCCTGCGGGTGGGCTGCATTCCCAGCAAAGCTCTGCTGGAAACCAGCGAGCTGTACGAGAAATCAACGAAGTACTTCGAAGAACGCGGTCTGCTGGTGCAGGGTGTCAAACTGGATCTGGCGAAGATGATGCACCACAAGGATGGGGTTGTCAGCACACTGGATACCGGTATTCAGGGTCTGATGAAGAAGAACAAAATCCAGCGTTTTGTGGGTCATGGCCGTCTGAAGGGCAATGGAATTGTCGATGTCACGGGCAGTACCCCAGCCACGCTGACCGCAAAGAAAATTCTGATCGCCACAGGCAGCGTTTCTGCCGCGCTCCCGGGAATCCAGCCTGACGGTGATCGTATCGGCACCAGCACCGAAGCCATCGCCTGGACGGAAGTTCCCAGCCATCTGGTTGTGATTGGAGCGGGCGTCATCGGCCTGGAACTGGGGACCGTCTGGCGTCGTCTGGGTTCAAAGGTGACTGTCCTCGAATACCTGCCGAGAATTCTGCCCGGTGTCGACGAACAGGTGGCCGGAGAAGCAAAGCGGATCTTCGAAAAGCAGGGACTGTCCTTTCAACTGGGGACAAAGGTCACTTCTGTCACTTCCGATGGAAAGTCATGCCTGATTACGATCGAAGGAGCCGAGCCGATCGTTTGCGATCGAGTGCTGATTGCGGTCGGCCGAAAGCCGTGCACCGACGATCTGGGACTGGAAGCAGCCGGAGTTCAGACTGATAAACGAGGCTTTATCCAGGTCAATTCCCATTACCAGACGACCGCTGCGGGCGTCTTTGCGGTCGGTGACGTAATCGGCGGCGCGATGCTGGCCCACAAAGCGGAAGAAGAAGGCATCGCCTGCGTCGAAAAGATGGGCACAGGACACGGTCACATCAACTACGGAACCATTCCGGCTGTCATCTACACACATCCGGAAATCGCATCCGTCGGAGCCAATGAAGACGCATTGAAGACTGCCGGGGTGAAGTACAAAGCGGGACGCTTCAACTTCACTGCAAACGGCAGAGCTCGGGCTTCCGGCAACACCGAAGGATTTGTCAAGGTCCTGGCGGACGAGCAGACCGATCGGGTGCTGGGGGTTCACATCATTGGGGCTCACGCCGGGGAACTGATCCACGAAGCGGCTGTCGCCATGGAATTCGGTGCCAGCAGCGAAGACATCGCGCGCTGCTGCCACGCTCATCCCACTCTGTCAGAAGCCGTCAAAGAAGCGGCGATGGCCGTCGACAGGCGAGCCATTCATTCCTGACAAAGGATGAAATCCAACGCAGTTAAGCATCTGAGTAGCCGAATTCGTGAGAATTCGGAGTTCTTGGGGCTTCGTTCAGAGGTCTCACGACCTCCGCTACAAAGAGCGGCTTCGTACTCCCTGCAACTTCTCACGCTGTTCGCTACGGAAGGCGCACTCATTTTGAAGTTGTGAATCTCACCAGCACACAAACCCGAAGCGCAAGCATGGAAACGAGTTAGAGCAAACACGGAATCTCCTCATGGGCCGCCTCGCTGGCGCTTCGGGTTGGTATTCCCCGTGTGTTTTACCAGCTGACAGAATGACAATTTGAGAGATGCGCAACTTCAAAACGGGCGCTTCGGGATGGTGTTGTACACGGTTCACTGAACTGCTGATTTGCGATCGTCTTCGAGCGAGTTTTCACTGGTTCCGACGTTCAGAATTGAAGGAAAACCGCGTCCGATCGAGTGCTCGGGGTTTTCCGCCGGCAGGACGGCAGATATGATTCCCCGCTTCGATTCGGCGAGGTCTGGGTGTCGGAATTACTGAAGTGGATGATTCGGGCTGGCCGATTTGGAATCGAAAACACTCCCAGCAACAACTCACATAATCAGGATCCGGACTCATGGCAAAGACCAATCGTAAGCTCAATAAGGCCAATCACGGCGCTCGCCCAGCCAGTTCAAAGGCGCGACGCCTGAAGCGCAAGCACGTCAAACTGTCCTGATAAGGGCTGAGAGCCTTTGATCCAAAGGAGCCTGACGGCCGTTGACGCAGATCCGGTCACGTTGTTCGCTTTCCACAAACAGTAGAACGGCGTGCGTGAAATCGAGTAACAACGAATTCGAATTCAGGACAGTATTTGGACTCGGAATCAGAGCCTGCCCGAAACCGGCAGGCTCTTTTCCTGCGCAGTATTGCCCGGTAAAAGCTGGAAACAGGGTTTCGGTACAATCAGCCGCTGGTCGCGAGCCCACGGTTTTGATCCGAACGCTGGCGAGTTTCGGCTGATTAAGCCCACGCGCGTCGTAGCTCTGACTGACCAGCAGGCCGTTTCTCTGGCATCACGCAAGATACAGCCCGATTGACAACGGAACTCCCGACGGATGAAAGCACTCGTCACTGGTGGCGGAGGATTTCTGGGTCTGTACATCGTCGAGCAGCTCCTGCAGGCCGGCGAAGACGTGCGAGTGTTGTGTCGTGGTCGTTATTCGGCACTCGAGTCACTGGGTGTCGAAGTCATCCAGGGCGACATTCGTGATCCCCAGATCGTCCGGAAGGCCTGTCGCGGAATAGAAGCCGTGTTTCATACGGCCGCCATCCCCGGCATCTGGGGAGACTGGTCGCTGTACCACAGCATCAATACGACGGGCACGCTTCACGTGCTGGATGCCTGCAGAAGCGAGGGTGTTCGGCGACTGATCTACACCAGTTCTCCCAGCGTTGTTTTCGACGGCAATGACCACATCGATGCGGACGAATCATTGCCGTACCCAGCCACCTGGCTTTGCCACTACCCGCATTCCAAGGCTCTGGCCGAACAGGCGGTACTCGCGGCCAGCAATGCGGCCGAACTTCGAACTGTGTCTCTGCGGCCGCATCTGATCTGGGGCCCGCGCGACAATCATCTGATTCCGCGTCTGATTCAGAAAGCCGGCAGCGGCCGACTTCGCCGAGTGGGCGATGGTACGAATGTTGTATCGGTGTCCTATGTGGAGAATGCCGCCGCCGCGCATCTGCAGGCCGAGAAAGCGTTGCGAGATTCTGATCGGCCGGCTGGACGAGCCTACTTCATCAATGAACCGCAGGCTGTGAACCTGTGGGACTGGATCAATCTGCTGCTTCAAAGAGCCGGCTTGCCTCCACTCCGCAAATCGATCTCCGCATCAGCGGCCTCGCGTATCGGTGCAGTGCTCGAATGGACCTGGACCACATTAAAGCTGAAAGGCGAGCCGCCGATGACGCGATTCGTCGCCGCGCAACTGGCGGGATCTCACAGCTATTCGATCGCTGCCGCACAACGCGATTTTGGCTACTGCCCGCTCGTGACCATGGAAGAAGGCCTTCGTCGCCTGCAGCCCGATCTGGATCGCCTGGCCGCGTCAATACGGTCCCGCTGAAGCACATCCTTTCCATCACGCAGTTTTTCCTCTGCTCCCGAAAGGAAGGCCGCCATAGAATCTCGGCAAGGAGCACACTCGGTGAGCACTCAGCAACGCATTCCAGCATCCGCCATCCGCCGGTTCGGCCTGCTCCATCGCCTCGCATTGGCGTTTGTGGCGTATACATCCCTGGCTCACGCGTCGGTCGTCCGGGCCCAGAACCCGGTCGTGGACTCCGCCGTTTCATCTCAGGAAGACTTGTCATCCATTTCAGCAAGCCCACAGGACTTGTCCCAACCGTCGATTGAACAGCCAGTTCCACAGCAGGGGATCGATTTCCTGCGCAGCATCATTTTGCTGCTCATTCCCAGAACGTTTGACGACTCAGATGACTGGGGCCGTGAGACACGAATTCAATCGGGACTCGACATTGATTTTGATGATGGTCGGATTCGTACGAACCGCCGTTGGAAGCACGTCAATCATGGGTCCTGGCTGCAGGGCTCCGGCGAACTGCTGACTCCCGAAGAAACGCTGCAACTGAAGGCCACTCAGCTTGCGTCGACAAACGGCGATTCCAGACGATATCGCATTCAGACCGCAGCGAAACTCAGGATCATCGGACGTCAGCAACAGTGGAATTACGGAATGAGACTCTGGAGTATCAGCGCTGATGCCATCGCCGATGTGCGACTGGATGTTGACCTGGAAGTCCGCACGCAGATTTTCAGTTCGGACTCCGGCCCGCGTCTGCGATTCCTTCCCAAAATTACCCGTGCGAACGCTCGTCTGGACGACTTCAGTCTGCGCCGAATCAGTCATTCCAAAGGGACCGTCGTTCGCGAAATGGGCGACTGGCTGAAGGAACTGATCGACCTTCGCATCCGCAAGGAAAATCGAGACCTGGCAGATCGCATCAATCAGGCATTACAGCGCAAACCAGAACGACTGGAGATTCCGCTGACGCCCGCCAACTGGTTCAGCGGTTCCTCCGAAGCACAGGAAACCGGCACACCAGCGACCGAATCCGATTCCATGTCGAATTGACACCTGCCACCAAATGCGCTGTCAATCCTGCGTTGATAAAGGGACTGGCCAGGGCTGGGCTGAACGAAGGAAGCCCCGGGGTTTCGGGCTGGCGCCCTCCAACCCACGGCCACCCGTCCATCCACCTCAACAACTCTCACCAACTGGCTACTGCCTACTGCCTACTGCCTACTGCCCATCCGGGAGTGATTCGTCGGCTGATCTCGCGCAGCACTTCATCGTCGGAAGGCAGCGATGACGAAATAATCTGGCGAAGTGGAATCGGAACCTCATCCATGCGGTAGGACGTTCCGCTGCGATGCACTCCGTAAATTGCCGTGTTAAAACGGACGACGGGCGAAACTCCAAATTCGGCGTTCGGTGGATCCAGCAGAATGACAGGAAGGCTCGCCAGCGATCGCTGAGCCCGTTCCGACAACCGATTGACTCGTTCTGCCCCCACCAGCACAACGCAATCCGCTTCACCATTCGCCAGCACGGTCTCCGCCGTAAATTCTCCAGGTCCATACCGCGGATAGCCTCGGTTGAGACTGACACCAAACGGATAGCCCGTCTGCCAGCACAATACGCTGTCAGCCCCCGTCACGTCGCCCGCAACTCGCATTCGCCGAGCGATAAATCGAGTCCTCGCATTCAGATCTGTCACCAGCCGCAGCAGCGCTTCGATGTTGGCATGCCCGGTCAACGTTTCCGCCAGTCGCACTCCAAAGAACACCGCTCCATATCGGCTGCCTGACATCTGCTCGACCAGTGTCTGCCAGGTGGAAATCGGGATGCCACCAACTTCCGACACATCCACCGGAACGCCCTGAACCAATGCTCTGAGAGCCCAGAGGACCTCGAAGTCACTCCCTTCCCGAATCTGCAGAAACTGATCGGCCACAGAACTCGTTGGCGTTCGCTGAGAATCAATCACGATGACTCGCCGATCCGATCGACCGTTCGGGACGAACAGTCCAGCGGATTCCACGAACCGCTCGATGTGGCGAGGATGAGTCGTCACGGGATCACTGGACCAGTAGATCACCAGGTCCGACCGATTACGAACTTCGCCCAGC
>Ga0209573_1005359_pt1 | contig 11646 bp, 10 predicted proteins | sample TNRBio252014_DNA_FD_185870 | JGI IMG/M metagenome (GOLD analysis project Ga0209573, IMG submission 185870) | Wastewater treatment Type I Accumulibacter community from EBPR Bioreactor in Madison, WI, USA - TNR Reactor_6/25/2014_ DNA (SPAdes)... | ecosystem: Engineered > Bioreactor > EBPR >...
GGGCAATCGGTCATGGCATCCACGAGGATGTCGGAATGTGTCGTCACGATGAGTTGCGTGCGTTGAGATGCCTCCTTGAGGAGGTCGGCGACGGTCGGCAAAATATCTGGATGTAATCCGAGTTCCGGCTCTTCCATGCAGATGAGCGGTGGCGGCTCGGGGTCGCAGAGGATGGCCAGCAGGCAAAGAAAGCGCAGCGAGCCGTCCGAAAGGCGGGTGGCAGGAATAGCAAAATCCTCTTCATGCAGGAACACTTGCACCGAACCGCCTTCCGTTACCACCTCGAAATCCGTCAGTCCGTCATAGAGCTTCCGCAAGTTATCCAAGAAAGCTTTTTTGGCTTTGGGCGATTTCTTCATCCGGCTCAAGAACAGTCCTATGTTTGAAAAGTCCTCCAGCAAAACGTCATTCCGCACATCGGTTTGCTGAGGCGCACGATGGGCCGCATTTCTGCCAAACTCCCATTCACGGTAGATGCGGATACGCTCGTAGTTTTGCGCGAGCCATGCAAGCTCGGGATAAACGTCGGGGTCACGTCGCTGCAACAAAATCGAGCGATCAAGCTCAATGGACTCACGGGAGAGGCGCCGACTCGGTCCCATCGAAGTGTTGACCACCGGGTCTCCCTGCTGATAGCGGTAGAAAAAGTAGACGTCCGCTTCGTAGGCATATCGGCGCTCACTCTCTTCGATACGCTCATCGTGGAGAAGAAATGACTGCTGTGAAGAGCGAAACGCCACCGTATGGCGAAGAGGCTTATTCCCCTTTGGGTTGTTCACCACCCATTCCACCGAAGCGGACTCGTTGGGTTGGCCTTTCCAGATCCATTCGGACGCACCGCCGCCTTTGAGAGTGACCTCCCTGAAGTCCTTTGCCGCGGCGGAGGCACGCATGAAGCTCACAGCCTCGATGAGGTTGGACTTGCCGCTGCCATTCGGGCCGATGAGCAGGTTCAGGGATTGGAGTTCAATGCCCGCATTGTCAGGCCCAAAAGACAGGAAGTTCTTCGGTGCCAGATGGCGGATCAGGACCGGATCGGTTTTGTCGGGCATCGCTTAAGACTCCTCGGGTTCGATTTCATCCAGAATATCCGTATGTTCCGGCGACTCGCCGGTGAAGAGTTCGGCAGCGGGGTCGGCGGGCAGGTCTGGCAGTTTGGCGGCAGCTTCACGCACGTCCAGCTTGCCGGTCACGATGTCGGCGGTCAGGCGCGTCCGGTATTCCTGCATCAGCGCCATTTCTCGCTCGGTGCGGGCGATGGCGGTGTTGAAGCGGGCCAGCTCAGCATCCAGTTGGGAGGCTATTTCTGCCGCTTCTGCGAATGGCGGTATTGCGAAGATAAAGCTCCTCAACTCAGAAAGCGGAAGATTGTTCGCCATTCCATCGGCTCCGCTAATAGCCTGTTCGACCTGCAGCCGGTAATAAACTCCGTTCATCGCATAAACCATGAAGTCGCTGTCAACAAATGGGCGGAAAGCAGCGCGGAAAGTCTTATCGGAAAGGATCAGTTTGTAGTCCAGCGTTCTGACCTTCCCCACCGAACCGACCAGCTTGGGAGACCCGCACGCGCGAGAAATAAGCACATCCCCAACCTTCACGACGATGTTTGGATCAATCTCAAAATCCTTGGCCAGTTGTTTATGTTCCGTTTGCCGAAAGGTGCCGTGATTAACGCAGCCAGACTTCAGCACCCCCCATGAATCGCCGTCAGCCAGGAAACCCGCTGCCTGCGGGCTGACACCCTGTTCGATTCTGCGGACAATATTTCTCAGCCGCCGCACCTCCCAATGCTTCGGAATATCCCCGAGCCAGGGGATTCCGGAGGGCTTGAGGGGAACGTCGAGGTCAAGGCCACGGGTGACGGCGTGGTGGATGATGGCCTGCTTCTGCTCGTTCAGCAGCCCAATCAGCTTGCGCTTGGCGCGGATGAAGCCGTCGATCTTCCGGTTCGCGTGGCCCAGAAACCGCACGATGGCCGCTTGTTCGTCGGGGGGCGGGAGCACCGAACCAATAACTTTGAAATGCTCGGGGCGCAGGCTCCACATGTCCGATGTGATGCCGTAAGACCAGCGCTCCGCCTCCTTCGCGAACGAAGGCGTCCGGTAGAGATTGTGATAGAACCACGGGTTGGCTTCTTTCCTGGGTCGCATCACGACATAGGCCGGGCTAATGATGCCGCGAAGGGTGGAAGCACCCAATGCTCCCTGCCACGCCCGCATCTTGTTGTAAGCGATGTCGTGCGGCTGAACGAGTTTGTAAGCCCTTTTGTTGAAGTTTGAACTATCCTTTTTCGACGAGCCATCGAGCAGCACTTTCTGGCGAACGATTCCCCGCGTAATCGTAACAGACAGCATTTCCTCCTTCGGATGGTTTCGGTCTTTAACCTCATCGAAGAGGGCGCGGTTTGGCAGCACAGACCAATGCTTCGGGATGCTTCCGAGCCATTCCTGCCCCGACTCCTTGTATTCTGCATACGGCTTAAGTCCCTCGATCATGGCTGTCCCCCCTGTACCGGGACTCGCCTGGCCTCCTGTTCCCTGGCGTTTTCTATTGCCTGGTGCAATCGGGCGCGAAGCAGCGGCAGCGGCGGTAACTCGGTGAGGTACTCGCTGACGCGGATGGACTTGGCGTCGAGCTGGAGCAACTCCACTTGTTCGGCGTCGGCGGCGGCGCACAGGATGAGTCCGATCGGCGCTTCTTCGCCCGCAGCGCGTTCATATTTGTCGAGCCAGCGCAGATAGAACTCCATCTGTCCCACATGGGCCGGCTGGAAGGACTCCAGTTTCAATTCGACAGCGATCAGCCGACGCAGGTAACGGTGAAAGAAGAGCAAGTCGAGATGAAAATCGTCCTTGCCGACGCTCATGCGCTTTTGGCGGGCGACGAAGGTAAAGCCAGCGCCCAGCTCCAGAAGCACATTTTCGATCTCGCGCAGGATCGCGCTTTCGAGGTCGCGCTCACTGTAGGCGCCTTGCAAGCCGAGCAGATCAAGAAGATACGGATCACGGAAGACGAGATCGGGACTCATTCGTCCTTCGCGGAGGTTAGCCAGTTCCGCCGTGATGATGGCGTCCGGCTTCTTCGATAGGGCGGTGCGTTCGTACAACATGCCGCCGATCTTCTGGCGCAGTGTGCGCACATCCCAACGCTCGATACGGCACATTTCGGCATAGAAGTCCCGGGCGAGCGGATCCTTGATCGGCAGCAACTCGATGAAGTGGCTCCAGCTCAATTGTGTCGACAGCGTCGACACAATCTCCAGGTCGGTAAAGCTCTGACAGAACTGAATGGCGCGATTGACGGTGGCGTAGCCAAAGCCTCCGCCGAACTCCTCTGTCAATTCTCGCGACACCGTCGCGAGAATTCGTTTTCCATACGCCGCGCGGCCATCCTGGAGGTTTTCCTTGAGTAAGCGGCGCCCCAGATGCCAGTACAGCAGCGTCGAGGTCGAACTCGCTACCGAGGCAATCCGCTGGCGGGCGGACTGGATCAACTCTCTCAAATCCGTGAGTAGCGCCGCCTCATCAACGATTTTCAGCGATCCATCCATCGCTGGCGACACGATTTCGCTTGTCTTCTTTTTCATCTCTTCCTCCCTGGCGTGGGCTTTGATGATTTTGGCGCTATTTCGTCCTCATCCTCCGGCGGGGTGCAGAGTTGATAGAACTCGTGCAACTTGGCTTTTAGCAGTTCCTTGTCGGGCAACAGGGTTTCATACTTGGCCACCATGGCCGGGGAGAGCGAGCGGCTGAGGCAATACTCGACCACTTCGCTGTCCTTGGTGGCGCACAGCAGCAGCCCAACTGCGGGGTTTTCGTGCGGCTTGCGGTGGTCGCGGTCGAGCGCTTCGAGATAGAAATTGATCTTGCCGAGGTCTTCGGGGCGGAACTCACGGATTTTCAACTCGATAGCGACCAGGCAGTTCATGCCACGGTGGAAGAACAGCAAATCCAGTGCGAAGTCCTGCCCGCCGACCTGCACCGGGTATTGCGAGCCGATGAAACAGAAATCCCGGCCCAGTTCGGTGATGAAGCGTCCGAGATTGCGCAGCAATGCACCTTCCAAATCGGCCTCGGAATGCTCGGCGGGCAGACCAAGAAATTCGAGGGTGTAGACGTCCTTGAAGAACTCAGTGGCGAGCGGCTGAAGCTCTCTCAACGCGGTTGAGAGTTTTACAGGTTCCAGAACCGTGCGTTCAAAACGCGAGGTATTGAATTGACGCTCCAGTTCGCGTTTTCCCCATTTTTCACGGATGGCGAGTCGGATGTAGAACTCGCGTTCCTCCTCGCGTTTGGCGCGACTGAGGATGATCATGTGATGGGTCCACGATAGTTCTCTCACCAGTGGTGAGAGAACTGGTTGCCCTTGGTATGTTTGGTAAAACTGCCGCATCCGCCAAATGTTTTGTGGTGAGAAGCCGCGAATTCCAAAGTGTTTGCTTTGCACATAGGTGGAGAGGGCGAGCACCGTTCCCTTGCCCCATCCTTCGTTTTGAATCTTGTGCCAGACATACTCCCCGACCTTCCAATAAAGATCGATCAATACCGTATTGACGGCCTGGGACGCCTGGACGCGAGACTGCTCAATCAAGGCAAGCACCTCTTCAAAGGCGCTCTGCTCGGCTGAATTCGGCGATCGTTGCGCCGGTGCTGCGACTATTTCTTTCTCCGTCTTTTTCATACGCTCACCCCCTTGTTGATTTCACTGAGCAGCCCCTCAGTCTCTTGCTCCAGCGCGAGGATGTCGGCGCTGATCTCGGCCAGAGTCCCTCGATCATGGCGTCACTCCTTTCGTTTCATCGGGGGCATCCGGTGCGTTGGCGCCGAAGATGGCGATGTAGGGTGCGTAGCGGAAGACGCGGTTGCGCTTGTAGCCGGTGGCTTCTTGAAGGATGCCAAGTTTAACGAGGCGGGACACGAGGCTGTTGGCCGCAGTGAAGGTGGTGCCGGTGAGTTCCTGAACCTGAGCCACAGAAACGATAGGGCGCAGGTAGAGAGATTCGAGTACGCGATGGCCATCGCCAGCGGCGCGTCCGAGATGCGTGTTGACGGCGGCGCGGTGATCCTCTCGCAGGACGAGAATACGGCGGGCGGTTTCAGTCGCCTCGCGGCTCACACTGGCGATGCCGCGAAGGAAGAAGGCGAGCCATTGTTCCCAGTGCCCGTGATCGCGAATGGCCTGGAGATGCTCGTAGTATTCCGTGCGGTGTTGTTTGAAAAAGTGAGAGAGGTACAGCACGGGCTTGAGCAGTATTCCCCGCTGGCAAAGCAGAAAGGTGATGAGCAGCCTCCCGATGCGTCCGTTGCCATCCAGAAACGGGTGAATGGTCTCGAACTGGGCATGGGCGAGTCCGATCTGGAGAAGCTGAGGAATCTCGCTTTCGGAGTGCAGAAAGGTCTCCAAGGCTCCAAGCAAGGCGGGTACCTCGTGAGGCGGCGGCGGGACAAAGGTGGCTTCGTTGAGGGTGCAACCGCCGGGGCCGATCCAATTTTGTGATGTTCGCAGTTCTCCTGGGGTGAGACGAGCGCCACGAACCCCGTGGAGCAGGCGCTCGTGGATTTCCTTAATCAGCCGGATCGAAAGCGGCAACTCGCGCAAACGGTCGAGGCCGTAGTTCATGGCGGCCACATAGTTGACGACTTCATCGACATCTTTGGGACTGTTTGGAGAAAAAATATGCGCCTCGGCGGCGAGGAGATCCTGCAAGGAACTCTGAGTGCCTTCGATCTGGCTGGATAGCACGGCTTCTTTCCGCACATACATGAAAACGAAGAGGTCGGGATTGGGCAGAGTCTGAATGGAACCATCCAGACGTCCCAACGCCCTGTCGGCCAGGGAGAGCAAAGATTGGATCTCTCCTTCCATGCGAATCGGCGGATTCGGCGGGAGAGGCGCAGGAAGGAAAGCACGATAGCCCGTCAACTGGTTCTGGTAGCGACCGGAACGATGGCGCGGGTCAACAGAGGAGTCGGTGGGTTCGCTCATGGTTGGTAAAGTTGAATATGGCAGAAATTTGTTTCCATATTGAAGGCTACCTTTAATATAACCCGGCTGCTTGGGTATGTAATCGGCAGAATGCTCTATGGAGCGCCGTTTGGGGTCATGCGGTCACTCCTCTGGTGATTTCACTGAGCAGCCCCTCAGTCTCCTGCTCCAGCGCGAGGATGTCGGCGCTAATCTCGGCCAGCGTGCGCAATTGCGGCGGCTGGTAAAAGTGCCGGGTGAAGCTGATTTCGTAGCCGATTTTGGTGTCGGCCTCAACGAGCCAGGCGTCGGGCGTGTAGGGCAGCACTTCACGGCGGATGAAGGCTTCGATGCCGCCTTCCTCCAAGAGCGGAATCTGCTCGTAGTCGCGGAGTTCGCTGTCGGGTTCGTATTCGACGACGAAGGTCCTGCCATCGATCTTCGCCTCGAACAGGCCGCGCAAGGGGTCGGGCTGGATTTTGCCGGGCTTGTGGATTTTCTTGATGACCGCCGGCGCATCTTCCACCCGCCAACTGACGGCGTTGATGATCAGTTTCAGGTCGGCGGCGTTGAGCTTGATCCCGAGTTTCTTGAGCGCGGCATCCACGCGGTTAAGAAAGAGGTTGTGGTCTTCTATCAGGCCGTCGCCGAGGGCTTCGCGCAGTTGGGTAGCGGTTTCGATGAGCTGGGCATCGCGTTTCCAGGTCGCTTCGTTCAGCAGCTTCCTTTTCCTGGCGTCAGGTAGAGATTTCCTGACGGTCTCCTCGCCGCCTTCGTCGTCTTCCGCTTCGCTGTCGCCTTTGCCGTAGTCGTTGACCAGTTCCTCAAGCCGGTCGCGGACGGTGGCGGGTTGCTCAAAGAGGGCGTCGCCGAGTTGATCGTAAAGCGCGGCGCGGATGTCCTCGTCGCCGGAGGCATAGCGCAGGGTTTCGATGCGCTGGCGGGTGAGCTGACTATGCAGCCGCAGCGGGCGCTCGACTTTGACTTTCCAATACCCGAAAGCGGCATTGGGGAAGATTTTCGACTGGGGCGTTTCCTTGAAGGCGAGGAAGGCGTCGCAGATGCGCTGGATATCATCGGCGGCGAGTTCGCAGTTCTTCTTGCCCATGTTCTTGCGCAGCGGCTTGAACCATTGGGTGGCGTCGATGAGCTGGACTTGGCCTTTGCGGTGCGCGGGCTTGCGGTTGGTCAGCACCCAAATGTAAGTGGCGATACCGGTGTTGTAGAACAGGTTGAGCGGCAAGGCGACGATGGCCTCCAGCCAGTCGTTTTCAATGATCCAGCGGCGGATGTTGCTTTCGCCCTGCCCGGCGTCGCCGGTGAAAAGCGATGAGCCGTTGTGAACCTCGGCAATGCGACTGCCGAGCGGCGTGTCGTGCTTCATCTTGCTGAGCATGTTGGCCAGAAAGAGCATCTGGCCATCGCTGGAGCGGGTGATGAGTGAATATTCCGCATGGCCGGCGTGCTGGATGACGAAGCGCGGATCTTTCAGATCTTTCTTGCCGCCCATGCGCTCCAGATCGCTCTTCCAGCTTTTGCCGTAAGGCGGATTGGCCAGCATGAAGTCGAACTCGCGTGAGCGGAAGGCGTCGTTGGCCAGCGTGCTGTGTTCCGGGCCGCCGACGATGTTGTCCGCCGCGTCGCCGTCGCCTTTGAGCAGGAGATCGGCTTTGCAGATGGCGTAGGTCTCGCCGTTGATTTCCTGGCCGTAGAGATGGGTAGCGACCTGTTTGCCGTGGGCCTTGGCAATCTGCTGAAGCGTCTCCTCTGCCACCGTCAACATACCGCCGGTGCCGCAGGCGCAGTCGTAAAGCAAGTAACTGCCGGACTCAATCTTGTCCGCCACCGGCAGGAACATCAGGTTCGCCATCAGCCGCACGGCATCGCGCGGCGTCCAGTGCTCGCCCGCTTCTTCGTTATTGTCTTCGTTGAAGCGGCGCACCAGTTCCTCGAACATCGTGCCCATCGAATGGTTGTCGAGGCCGGGCCTATCGCCGACCGGGAACGGGCTGATGTTGATGTCGTTGTCGAGGAATTTCTCGATCAACGCGCCGAGGGCGTCGGCTTTGGAAAGGCGTGGAATCTGGTTGCGAAACTCGAAGTTGGTCAGGATGTCCTGCACATTCGGCGAGAAGCCATCGAGGTAAGCCTCGAAGTCATCCTTGAGTTTCTGCTGGGTGGAGCGAGCTTTCAGATCGCGCAACAGAAAGGGCGAGGTGTTGTAGAACGCCTGGCCGGAGGCGGCGCGCAGCGCGTCGTCCTGGTTGGTGATCCGTTCCTTGTCGAGCGCCGCCTTCATCTCCAGCACGGCCTGCTTGGTCGGTTCGAGCACGGCGTCGAGACGGCGCAGAACCGTCATCGGCAAAATGACATCGCGGTACTTGCCGCGCACATAGACATCGCGCAGCACGTCGTCGGCGATGTTCCAGATGAAGTTGGTAAGTCCGTTGAGTTGTGCTTGATCCATGTCGATGAAATGAAAATGTGATGAAACATGATGGACGGAAGGCAGGCCCGTGATGAGTGGTCAAGCATCATCGTTCCCGGTTTTTTTCAGTATGGTACCGGTTTCTTGAGTCTCCGGCAGGCCAGACTTTAATGTGCGCCATCGCACAGACAGCGCCGCCCGATCCGGCTAATTTGAAAGCGAAGTTCAGGCTCAGGCCCCATTTGGGTGGAATCAGGTAAAGGCCCGTCGCCAGCCTCTACCGTGGGTCGCGGGTCACCGCCGGGAGGATGGATGGAATTCAAGGACTACTACGCCGTACTCGGAATCGAGCGCACGGCCACTCAGGATGAAATCAAGCGCGCCTACCGCAAGCTGGCGCGCAAGTATCATCCTGACGTCAGTAAGGAACCGGATGGCGAAGCGCGATTCAAGGACGTGGCCGAGGCGTATGAAGCACTGAAAGACGCTGAAAAGCGGGCTGCCTACGACGATGTCGGGAATCGCTACCAGAACGGTCAGGAATTCAGCCCGCCGCCGGGATGGAATAGCGGCTTCGAGTTCAGCGGCGCTGATTTTGCCGAGGGCCGCGACTTCAATCCCAGTGACTTCTTTGAATCACTGTTTGGGCACACCGCCACCGGTACACGCGGTGCGCGGGCATCGGATCACCGAGCGGGCGGCGACCACCACGCCAAAGTGCAGATTGACCTGCAAGATTCCTATCGCGGCGGCCACCGCAACATCTCGCTGCGGGTTCCAAAGCGGGATGCCAACGGGAAGGCGACGATGCAGGAACGGCAACTGGACGTGACCATTCCCAAGGGCATCCGCGATGGACAACACCTTCGGCTCGCCGGTCAAGGCGAACCAGGGCGTGGCGAGTCGCCAGCGGGCGATCTTTACCTTGAGATCGCGTTTGCACCGCACCCGCATTTCCGCGTTGACGGCCGCGATGTCTATCTCGACCTGCCGGTCGCCCCTTGGGAAGCTGTCCTCGGCGCCCGCGTCACCGTTCCAACTCCTGACGGCAGCGTTCAACTGACCGTGCCGCCCGGCTCATCATCCGGCCGCACGCTGCGCCTCAAGGGCCAGGGCCTTCCCAGCGTTCCCCCCGGCGATCTGTATGCCGTGTTGTCGATAGCCCTGCCACCGGCAGACACGGAGCCGGCCCAGGAAGCGTATCGCGGCATGGCCCAAATTTTCGGCGACTTCCATCCCCGCCGCACCTTGGAGGCATGAAGCTTTTGAACACCATGAGCCTGTCTGTGACGCACAGCGTCGTTGTCGAGGAAGAAGTTCAGTTCACGCTGGTCGAGTTAAGCAGAGCCTGCCGTACTGACGCTGAACAACTGGTGGCGCTGGTCGTCGAGGGTGTATTGACGCCGAGCGGCGACGCCGCACCACGCTGGCGTTTTAGCGGCGCCGCGCTGCGGCGCGCCCGGGTGGCATTGCGTCTGGCGCACGATCTGGAATTGAGCGCGGACAACACCGCCCTCGTGCTCGATCTGCTCGATGAGATCGAAGCGCTCAGGTCGCGACTTCGACGCCTCGGCAGCCACTGAAAGAGCAATGATCGTGCAAATCAATGACCCAGCAACGCCTATAGCCTTGCTCGCTGATCGTCCTACATTTCGGGATTCCCTCCTTCTTCAAGGAGGGGTGGCGCAAAGCGCCGGGGTGGTTTGGCGTGTAGACTTATCAGGTTGCGAGACAATACAAGCATTTTCAGAGCGCCTGGCTCCGGCAGTAACCGGCAGTAAAACGATGACCTTCTTTCACTATCTGGTGGTCGGCCTGTTGCTGGTCGCCTGGAGCAGCGCCATGGCTATTGACGAACCCCCATACACCGTCGTTCGCACTCACGACACTTTCGAGGTGCGTCAGTATGAGCCTTATCGGGTGGCGGAAACGGTGGTCAACGCCGCCGCCGAAGACGCTGGGAACCAAGGCTTTCCTATCCTGGCGGGCTACATTTTTGGCCGCAACAAAGGGGAGCGTAAAATCGCAATGATTGCCCCCGTGGCCCAAACCCCGATCAAAATTGCGATGACCGCGCCGGTGGCGCAAAGCGCGAGCGCCGGGGGTTACGTCATTCAATTCGCCATGCCCCGCGAATGGACGCTGGAAACACTTCCAGAGCCACTCGATTCGCAAGTGACGCTGCGGGAGATTCCGGCGCGAACCGTGGCCGTCATCCGCTACTCCGGAACCTGGTCACAGAGCCGCTACGAAAAGCATTTGAAGACGTTGCAGGACGCTCTCGAACAAGCGGGCCTGCGGTGGCGCGGCGCGGCGATGTGGGCGCGCTATGATCCACCGTGGATGCCGTGGTTCTTGCGACGCAATGAGATCTGGCTTGAGCTGGACTGAATTCAATGCGGGACTTCATTCGTGCCGCAGCGCCTCAATCGGGTCCATCTGCGCGGCGGGCCGGGAAGTAGCCGAACACCACGCCGATGCCCGCTGAGAACACAAAGGACAGCAGATTGATCGTCGGGTCGAACGGGTAGGGCAAATTCATCAAGCCGGTCAGCACGATGGATGCGCCCATCGCGATGACGATGCCAATGATGCCGCCCCGAGCAGCGTGGTCAACACCTGGGTAGTACCCGACAGCGTTTCGGCGAGCTGCTGCTGGGTTGGGCCGAGGTTGCAGCCGTAGCAGAACGCCGTCACCAGGCGCCGCTCGGCAGGGTGATCCAGTTTGGCTTCAAAGCCCGACTGAAGACCGGCAGGTCGCGGATGCTTTTGTGGATGCGGTAGGCGCCGCCGTCCAGGGTGGCGATGAAAAACCGCGTCAGCCGTTCCGGCGCAAGGCCGGCGGCGATGCGGGCCGGATAGCGCCTCCACTTCCAGCCACGCTGGCCTCCACTGCTGAACGATCGATGGAGGTTCAGTACCTCCGAACTTTATAGCAATCGCGGTGCTTAACCCCATGACGCCAGTAGGTGCGGCACTGAGTGCGGTATTGTTTAACTTTATGGCAACGGCGGTGCTTGACTCCATGACTCCAGTAGGTGTAGCACTGGGTACGGGTCGTCGCCGCTGCCGCGCTCCCTGTTGAGAGGGTGAACAGTCCGGCCCCGGAGATCGCAATGATGATCGACATTAATGCCGCTTTCAGCAATTTCATGGTGGTCTTCTCTATCAAGGTTGAGTAGGTTCGAATCTTTTACGCCAAAAACGAACGCAATTCTGTACGCTAGCGAACATAAAGCGATCTGGATTGAAGG
>Ga0209573_1005360_pt1 | contig 11640 bp, 12 predicted proteins | sample TNRBio252014_DNA_FD_185870 | JGI IMG/M metagenome (GOLD analysis project Ga0209573, IMG submission 185870) | Wastewater treatment Type I Accumulibacter community from EBPR Bioreactor in Madison, WI, USA - TNR Reactor_6/25/2014_ DNA (SPAdes)... | ecosystem: Engineered > Bioreactor > EBPR >...
ACGGCGACGGAGTCGTTGAAGACCGCGGCGGCGCGATCCAAGGCGGCAAGATCGATCTGTTTTTCAAGACCCACAAGCAAGCGCTCGAGTGGGGCAGGCAGACGGTGACAGTCGAGGTGCGTTATCCGTGAGTCACGGTGTCGCGGCTTTCGCGAGCCATTCCCTCAGGCTTTCCGCAGCCCCGCGCTGATCGCGCCGGTCGATGAGGGGCAGATCCTGCGCCGGCACGATCTCGCGGATGAGTTGATCGTGCTCGTTCTCTCCGTCACTCGGCGGGCCCTCGAATACGTCCGGATGCACGACGACGACGTCCCACTCGCGCGTGCCGCGGCTGAGACTGTTCGCCGCGATCCACATCTGTGTGCGGATGAATTCCTCCGTGTCTTTTGCCGTGGCGGCGCGCGGCACCGCGATGATGACGAGGTCGGGAGTGAGCGGTCGCACCCGGTGGGCGGCGTCTTTCATCAAGGTGTAGCGGTTCATGCCCTCGGTGGGCCAGGGCATCACCGTGACGTTCGCGCCGGGATGCACCGCCGCGATCGCCTCTGCCACGAGACCGTCGAAAGGCGGCATCGCGAGGACTTTCACCGGCAGATTTTTTTGTAGTTTTGCCAGGGTGAAGGAGAGCGGTGCGGGCACGGGCTCCGCGTCGGATAGCGCGACCTCCTTCCCCTCGATCACGGCGAGGATCGTCTCGGCGAGGCGGCGGTGGCCGCGCAAATTCGGGTGGATCTCGTCGCTCATCGAGAGCCGCCAGATCTCTGGAGCGCTCTTGCGGAGAGCTCCGAGCGAGGCGTGCGCGTCCGCGAGTGGCACCGACATCTGATTCGCCACGGCCCGGGCGACTTCGGCGAAGGCGGCGACTTTCGCGATGGGACGATCGGAAGTTTCCGAAACTGCGTTCGGCGTGCAAAGGATCACCTCGGCTCCGGCGGCGCGGCATTTCGTGACGATCTCGATCAGGTTCTTTCGATAGAGGTCGATGTTGCCTTTCGCGACATCGTTCAGTCCGAACATCACCGTGACGAGGTGGGGTTTGTGCACGAGCACATCCTGCTGGATCCGGCCGAGACCGTTCGTGGTGGTGTGTCCGCTCTTGCCCGCATTGATCACCTTCACCCGGCTATCGGGATGGAGTATCTTGAAAGCGTCGCGGATCACCTCGGGATAAGCGCTGCGTCCACCGGTGTGGTAGTAAACGCCCGTCACACTGTCGCCGAAGCAGACCACGCGCACCTCGTTCTCACCCGAGGCGATCACCTCACGGATGCGGACGAGCGCGGGCGTGTCCGCGCCCTCGAGCGCGAAGGTGCCGAAGAGTAGGAGCGAGAGGAAACAAAGACGGAGCGAATTCATGAGTGACTGACGCGAGCGTGCGGAAGTTTTCCGCAAAAGACAAGATCGCGAACTGAGGCGGCGGGGGCCGTGTTCGCGGCGGAATCGCCGTTCAACCTCCTTGCATGGAGGGTCAAGAGAGAGGACGCTGATCTCGTTCCATGTCCTCCCCCGACGATCCCCCCGCCGACCGACGCCAGCTTTACATCGCGGGACTGACCCTCGCGGCGATCGCGGTGCACCTGATCCTCCGCTACGGGACTTCATTCGCGGGAAACGCCGCAAACGTGCCGCTTTGGATCGCCTACGTCTTCGGTGGCATGCCCCTCGTGTGGGGATTGCTGGGCAATCTCCTCCGCCGCGAGTTCGGATCGGATCTCCTCGCGGGACTCTCCATCGCCACCTCGGTCTTCCTCGGCGAATACCTTGCCGGGGCTCTTGTCATTCTCATGCTTTCGGGTGGCGAGGCCCTCGAGGCCTACGCGGTGAGCAGCGCCTCGTCGGTGCTGAAGGCGCTCGCGAAACGCATGCCCTCGGTCGCGCACCGGAAGGCCGGAACCTCCTTCGAGGAGATCGCGCTCGACGAGGTCGCGGTCGGCGATCTCCTCGAAGTGCTGCCCCATGAGATCTGCCCGGTCGATGGCACGGTGGTGGAGGGACGCGGGGTCATGGACGAGTCCTACCTCACCGGTGAACCCTATCAAATCTCCAAAACACCGGGTTCCACGGTGATCTCGGGAGCGCTCAACGGCGAGAGTTCGCTCACGATCCGGGCCGACAAACTGGCGATCGACTCCCGCTATTCCAAGATCATGGAGGTGATGCGCGACTCGGAGGAGCGCCGCCCCAAGATGCGTCGACTCGCCGACCAGCTCGGAGCGTGGTACACGCCGATCGCCGTGCTCATCGCGCTCGGTGCCTGGCTCGCGAGCGGCGATCCGGTGCGATTCCTCGCCGTGCTGGTCGTCGCGACACCCTGTCCGCTCCTCATCGCCATTCCCGTTTCCATCATCGGATCGATCGCCCTCGCCGCAAAACGTGCCATCATCGTGCGTGATCCGGGCATCCTCGAGACGATCGACAGTTGCCGTTCGGTGATCTTCGACAAGACCGGCACGCTCACCTACGGCCGTCCCGAGATGACCAGCCACGACGCCGCTCCCGGTGTCGACCCGGGCGAGGTGCTGCGGCTCATCGCCAGTGTCGAGGTCTATTCGAAACACCCGCTCGCCGAGGCCATCGTCGAAGCGGCGAAGAAGGAAGGGAAGGAACTTGTCTCGGTCGACGAGATCAGCGAAAAGCCCGGGCAGGGACTCGCCGCCCGTGTGCAGGGGCGCGAAGTGCTCATCACCAACCGGAAGCGGCTCGCCGAGTTGATGCCCGAAGAAGCGGCCCTGCTTCCGGAGATCGCGGGCGGGCTCGAGTGTGTCGTCCTCCTCGACGGTCACTACGCCGCGACCTTCCGTTTCCGCGACGAACCCCGCGCGGACGGCGCCGATTTCATCCGCCACCTCGGCGGCAAACACCGCATCGAGCGATCCATGATCCTCTCGGGCGACCGGCAGTCCGAGGCCGACTACCTCGCCGCCCGCGTCGGGATCACGACGGTCCATGCGGCGAAAAGTCCCGAGGAGAAAGTCGAGATCGTGCGGGCCGAGACCAAGAACTGGCGCACCCTCTACGTCGGCGACGGCATCAACGACGCGCCCGCGCTGATGGCGGCGACCGTGGGAATCGCCTTCGGCCAGAACAGCGACGTCACCGCCAAGGCCGCGGGAGCGGTTATCATGGACAGTTCGTTGCGCAAGCTCGACGAGCTCATCCACATCAGCCGGCGCATGCGCCGCATCGCCCTCCAGAGCGCGGTCGGGGGCATGGTCCTGAGCGCCGTCGGCATGCTCTTCGCCGCCTTCGGCTACCTGCCGCCCGTGGCCGGGGCGATCTCGCAGGAGATCATCGACGTACTGGCCGTCTTGAACGCCCTGCGCGTCGCGATTCCTCCGAAATCCCTGACCGATTACTAAAACGGCGTCTCCTCAGAGATTGCCGTCCGTCACCGCGCCTTCCGAAGCCGAGCTCGCGAGCTTCGCGAATTTCGCGAGGACGCCGTGGGTGTAGCGAGGCTTGGGCTGTTTCCAGGCCTTTTTGCGTGTCGCCATTTCCTTCGCGGAAATGTGCAGGGTCATTTCGCGCTTCTCGGCGTCGATCGAGATCTCGTCGCCATTCTTCACGAGGGCGAGGGGACCGCCCACGAAGGCCTCGGGGGTGACGTGACCGATCACGAAGCCGTGGCTGCCGCCGGAGAATCGGCCGTCCGTGATGAGCGCCACGTCCTTGCCGAGTCCCGCTCCCATGATCGCACCGGTGGGCCCGAGCATCTCGCGCATCCCGGGGCCGCCCTTGGGGCCCTCCATTCGGATGACGACGATGTCGCCCTTCTTGATCTTGCGACCAAGGATCGCCTTCATCGCGAGTTCCTCCGAGTCGAAGACACGGGCGACGCCTTTGAAGAAGAGACCTTCCTTGCCCGAGATCTTCGCGACCGCGCCGCCGGGGGCGAGGTTACCGTAGAGGACGACGAGGTGGCCCTCTTTCTTGATCGGATTCTTGAGCGGACGGATGATGTCCTGTCCCTTGGGATAGGGTTTCACCTTGGCGAGATTCTGCGCCATCGTCTTGCCGGTGACGGTCATGCAATCGCCGTGGAGGAGCCCGGCGTCGAGGAGCGTTTTCATCAGCGGCAGGGTGCCGCCGATCTCGACGAGTTTCATCATCACGTATTTGCCGCTGGGCTTCAGGTCGGCGAGCACGGGGACGCGCTTCCCGATTCGGGTGAAATCGTCGATCGTGATCTTCACGCCTGCGGCGCTGGCCATGGCGATGAGGTGAAGAACCGCGTTGGTCGAGCCACCGAGCGCCGTCACCACGGTGATGGCGTTCTCGAAGGCCTTCTTCGTCATGATGTCGCGCGGGCGGATGTTCTGCTTGATCAAGTTCACGACGGCGGCGCCGGCGTCGAAGCAGTCCATCAATTTCTCATCGCTCACCGCGGCCTGGGCCGAGCTGTTGGGGAGGCTCATGCCGAGCGCTTCGATCGCGCTGGCCATGGTGTTGGCGGTGTACATCCCGCCGCAGGAACCGGGACCTGGAATGGCCGTGGCGGTGACACCCTCGAGCTCGGCGTCGTCGATCTTGCCGGCGCTGTGTTTGCCCACCGCTTCGAAGACCGAGACGATGTCCACGTCCTCGCCCTTGTGGCAGCCGGGTTTGATCGTGCCGCCATAGACGAAGATGCCGGGACGGTTCATCCGCGCGATCGCCATGATGCAACCGGGCATGTTCTTGTCGCAGCCGCCGATTGCGACAACGCCGTCCATGCCTTCGCAGCCCACCACGGTCTCGATCGAGTCGGCGATGACCTCGCGGCTCACCAGCGAATACTTCATCCCTTCGGTGCCCATGGAGATGCCGTCCGAGATCGTGATCGTGTTGAACTCGATCGCCTTGCCGCCCGCGGCGTTGACGCCCTTCACCGACTCCTTCGCGAGACCGTCGATGTGCATGTTGCAGGGCGTCACCATGCTCCAGGTCGACGCCACGCCGACGATGGACTTCTTGAAGTCGTCATTGGAAAAACCGACCGGGTGCAGCATTGCGCGGCTCGGGGCGCGATCGGGACCATCCAGCATCGGTCCGGAGAACTGGCGGTGCGCGGGCTTGGCGGATTTCTTGGCGGGCTTCGAAGAGGGTGGGGTCTTGGACATGACAGGGTCGGGTGATGGTTGCTTGTCGTAGAATGCCGGATTTTCGCGATTGATGGAAATACTATTTTAAATCGCCTGTGATACCTTTTCGGTATGACCGAATATTCCCTGCGCGAACTCGAGTGTTTCCTCGCCGTGGCCGAGGAGATGTCCTTCACCCGCGCGGCCGAGCGGCTCAACCTCGCCCAGCCGCCGCTCTCGCGACACATCCGCACGCTCGAGGAAAAGCTGGGGGTCGTCCTTTTCGAACGCAACCAACGCCGCGTCGCCTTGACTCCGGCGGGCCATGCCTTCCGCGCTGAAGCCCGCGACATCCTCCCGCGTCTGCGGCGTGCGGGCGAGGCGGCGAAGCGCGCCGCGCGCGGGGAGACCGACCGCGTCGAGGTGGGATTCGTCAGCGCGGTCTTGTCGCCGGAGCTCGTCGCGGTCTTCACCGGATTTGGAAAAAGGCATCCGAGCGTGCGGCTGCAACTGCACGATCTTCTCCCCTCGGATCAACTCGCCGCCCTCGGACGGGGCGAACTCGATGTCGCCTTCGTCGGTGTCGCGCCAGAGCGGCTCCCCGCCGGACTCGCCGCGACGAACTGGCGCGAAGAGGAATTGCTTGCCTTCGTCCCACCAAACCACCCGCTCGCCTCGCGCAAGGAAGTGCGCCTCGTCGAACTCGCGGACGAACCTTTCGTGATGATTTCGGCCGAGGCGGCGCCGAGTTTCGTTTCGTTGCTCCACCGGCTCTGTCTGGCGGAGGGCTTCCGTCCGAGGATCGTCCAGGAGGCCTCGCGGGCCCAGGCCGTCGCCGCCCTCACCGTGGCTGGTGCCGGCGTCGCCATCCTGCCGGCTTCGCTCGATCGCATCACCGGGAATGGACTGCCGCTGCGGCTGCGCTTGAGGAAAAAGGCGACGCTGGTGCACTCGGTCGTCCATGCCGCGAAACCTTCGGCTCCGGCGCGGGCGTTTTTGGAGGGATTGTCGGAGTGACCAAAAGACGGTGTGGTTTTGTCAGGGTTTCTTCTCGGCCAGCGCATCGAGGATGATGCGGCGGGCGAATTCCGACATAGCACGGCTTGCTTCCGGCGTGTTGGTGTGACCGGCTTTCACGTCGTTGAAGATTTCTTTCCGGATCGGCAGCGCGTTGTAGGCGGCGTAGACGCCCGTCGGCGGACAGGTCGTGTCGATGAAACCAACCGTGACGATCGCTTCCTTCGCGTGGGTGCGGGCGGCGAAGTTGACGTTGTCGAAATAACGGACCGATTCGAGGACCAGTGGATGGGGCAACGTCACCGGCAGGCTCGGGATGAACTTCGGCCAGCCGTTTACCCGGCCGACGGCGACGCCGGTGTGATCACAGCCCGCGGGCACGCCCGCGCAGATCGCGCTCGATGCCCGCCGCGGCGAAGGCCTGGAAGCCACCCTGGCTCGAGCCGTAGACGATGAGGTCGCGGCCGTTCCATTCGGGTTGGGCCGTGAGGAAATCGATTGCGCGGACGAGGCGCAGGAACATGCCGAGAAAGTAATTGGTTTCGCGGTCGCCGTGTCCGCGGAAGCGGTAGTCCTTGAGTCCGCCCTCGGCGAGGGCCTTGTAGAACTCGGCGGGTTTCCCGTTGGGAATCCCGTGGGCATTGATGTCCATGGCGAGGGCGCCTTCGTTTCCCCAGCGCATCGCGCCACTCCGGTTGCCGCTCACGACCCCGGCACCATGGACGGTGAGAATGGCGGGACGGCTCTTCGCGGCGGCGCCCTTGGGTCTCGCGAAATATCCGGAGACCGGAGCGCCGAGGCATTCAACCTGCGCGTCAAAGACCTCCAGCGTCTCCGTCGAAGCGGGATCGGGCGTCAGCGTCGCCTTCGCGGGCACGGCGGCGAGCTTTTGCTTTTGCGCTTTCCAGAAAGCGTCGAAGTCATCCGGCACCGGCAGGGAAGGTTTGATTTCGATGGGAGCGACGCCGGCTCCACCGAGGGCGGTGATCGGCGCAGACTGTGGCGTCTCGCGGAAGCTGGCGCGGCAGAGCAGGAAGCCCGGCTCGGCGAGGGTTCCGCTCGCCTTTGCTTTGCCGCCGACAAGCTTGGCCGATCCGTTTTCATTGGGCGGCACACCGTCCTTGCTGAGGGTCCATGAGACCTCCTTCGCATCGACCGGCTTGCCGTCGTGGCTCAGGGAAATCGTGTAGTCGACCGTTTCGCCGATCGCGTAGAGGGCGTCAGGGCGGTCGACGGTGACGCTCAGTTGAAAGCCGTCGGGATCGGCTGCCAGTACGCTGAGGGAGAAGAGGGCCGGGATAAGGGCGAGGATGGGCTTCATGCAGTTCAAGGAATACCCGGCAACGGGCGTGGGGGACAACTCCGGCATCGCGTCCGTGGTCGCGTTGAACTCGGAAATCCGTCCTTGATTCCCAAACGTAAGACGGCATCTTACTCGTGAATGAAAACCACTCTTTCATCAAAAGGCCAATTGGTGTTGCCGGCCGAGTTTCGTGAACTCGATGGCGTCCTTCCGGGGCAGATCTTTGAAGTGGAGCGACTCGACGAAGGGGATTACCGCTTGCGGCGTATCGCGGCAGCGCCCAATGAAGGCTTGGTGGATTGGCTGCTCGATTGCCCGGATCCGGGATTCCTCGATTCGCTTCCTGAGTTTGGTTCGACTGACGGTGTTGAACCCGGATTCGGATGAAATTTCTCGTCGATGTGGATGTTCTTTCCGAAGCGACGAAGCCGGATCCGTCTCCGAAGGTGATCGCGTGGTTGAGAAAGCACGAGGCGGAGGTCGCGATCGATTCATTGATTTTGGGAGAGATCAAGCTCGGCATCCTGCTCCTGCCTGCCGGCAAAAGACGATCTTCTTTGGAGGCATGGTTTGACCGTCGAATCGATCGATTGGTCTGCCTGCCGTGGGGGCCGGAGTCAGCGTTGGAGTGGGCTGCGTTGATGGCACGGCTTCGGAAAAAGGGTGCCGCCATGCCATTGCTGGACAGCATGATTGCTGCCACTGCTCTGCGTCACGGACTCACGGTGGTGACACGAAACGTGGCGGATTTCGCGAAGTCGGGGCTGCGGGTGGTCAATCCGTTTGAGTGAATGACGGCGCGCGCACCGGTGGATCTTATCAGGCCTGCACTCTGACATTTACAAGCCGGCTCCCATTCATCATGATCTCCGCATGAGTGGCATTTTTTCCCCCGAGGACGTCGAGCGTTACGATGCGGACGGTTTCCTGATCCGGCGCGGTCTTTTCTCCGCGGAGGAAATCGCGCGCCTCGGCTCCACCGCCCGCGCCGATCACGCCCTCGACCAAGCCGCGGTGGCACGCGACGACGGCGAGGGCAACAAGGTGCGACTTTCCCTCTGGAATCATCCGGGCGAGGGGATTTACGGCATGGTGGCGCGTTGCCATCGTGTCGTCGACTCGGTCGAGCAGCTCATCGGCGGCGAGGTCTATCATTACCATTCCAAGATGATCCTGAAGGACGCCCGCACCGGCGGGGCCTGGGCCTGGCATCAGGACTACGGCTATTGGTATCAGAATGGCGTCCTCTTTCCCGATCTTTGCAGTGTGATGATTGCGGTCGATGCGGCGACCCGTGAAAACGGTTGTCTCGAGGTGCTCAAGGGATCGCACAAGATGGGCCGCATCAATCATATTCTCTCCGGCGACCAGGCCGGGGCCGATCGCGAGCGGGTCGCCGAGGCGGAAAAGCGGCTCGAAAAGGTCTACTGCGAGATGGAGCCGGGCGACGCGATCTTCTTCCACGCCAACACCCTGCACGGCTCGGGACCGAACCATTCCGAGAATCCGCGCTGGGCGATGATCTGCTGTTACAACGCGGCCTCGAACGATCCCTACAAAGACTCACATCACCCGCGCTACACGCCCTTGGCAAAGGTGGATGATTCGGCCGTGCTCGGAGCGAGCGGCACCGGCGTCGAGTTCGCCGATCTGGCGCGGGGGGATCGGAGTGCGAGGGCGTTATCGGGAGAGAGTGGAAGCTGAGGACAATGGGGGAAGAGTTGCGAGAAGGGTCGTGAATTCCTCCTCCGTGATGTTTTTGACCTGCCCATTGCTCATGGCGGCAATTCTGAATCCTTTGCTTGACCGTGGGGCTGCCAGGAGAAGAAACGACTTCTCATCCTGGCGGGAACGCCCCGAACCATAATAGAGCCAAGGCTCGGGTGTGGTGTGAGTGTTTTCCTGATAAAGGAGAAAGTTGACGAGCCAGGGTTCATCCTGGCGTCCGAATTCCGCTTCGATGAGTTTGATCAGATCATCCGGAAATCGTCCTCCATCTTTTTCAGCGTGATCCAAGGCAATCAAGGTGAGTTGTTTCGCGTCGTTGAATTTTCTGACGTGGCTGGTTCTGCTTTCCGAAAACGGTTCGCCCTTCAGCCAGGCGATCTGATGTGCCGCACCGGCAACGGCCATTGCAGCCAGGGCAGCGGACAGCAGGATCGCTGAGATCGAGAGGCTCCAGATCCAGCGCCAGGGAGTTCCGCCCGGTCTCGCCCAGCCTCGCCAGCGGAGGGCCAGGAAATGCAGTCCCGCCACCGCCAGAGATGCCATGATCAGCGCAGAAGCAACGCGGTGCGGAACGATGGCGATCTCCGTGACGTTCACCCGGAGAAGGGCAAGCCAACCGACGAAAAGACGACTGAGCGCCTCTAGGATGACCCAGTCAAAAAACAAGAGGACGAAGAACAAGGCGACGATCGTCCAGATCGTACGGGGAATCCATCCCGTCCGCTTTTTTGGCTTCGGCTCGATCTTTTCGTCCATCAGGGCTGAGTCTCCGATGTTACCTCCGTGATGAGCCGCGTTTTCAGATCAGCCGGAGACAACTTCACGACCGAGCCATCCTCCTGCAGGGCAAAACGCATCGGACCGTAGGCGTCGGGCTCATAGGCGACGATCAATTGACCGGCGCCAGGCCTTCTTCCCGGCACGTAGGCGAGTGGCTCGCCTGCCGGATGGACGCCCGTCCAGGTAGAGTCCGGGATCGAGCCGTCGTGGCGTGCCCTTGGCAAATTCCCCCCGTGTTTGGCCGCATAGGACCAAAGCTCGTCGCGGAGCTGCTCCAAGGCGAGGCGTCGACCGGACTCGAGCCAAGGTTTGGGATCGCGTTCGGGGTAAGCGATGCGATGGGTGGATCCGGTCCGGACCCACGCTCCCGGAGTCATCAATTCACGGGCCCCGGCGATGAGGCTCATGGCGGCGAAGACGAACAAGCCCGATACGACCAGTGCGGAGAGAGCGCCGAGAAAACGGAGCCGGGGCATCCACGAAAAATCGCGCGCGAGCCGGTTCCAGGCTTTGAGAAGGAGCCACGCCGAAGCCGCGAAGGCGACGATAAAGAGCGAAATTGCATCGAGTCTCGCCGAGGCCACCTCGGTGAGTGAGAAGCTGGTCATGCCGGCCAGCATCGGATGGATCCCGGGCATGGGCTGTTGATAGCAATTTCGCATCATGGCGGCAAGCGTGATCAAAGGAAGGGTGCGATCGATTGCATGCGTCACCCCAACCGAAACCGCCACGGCAGGAGCGATTCGAAGGCGATCACTTCGCCTTGGATCCGTCCATCCTCTCCATCCCCCGCATCGAGGACGACGAGGGTGCCGGGTCCGGCGAATTCGCTGATGACCTGGCGACAGATGCCGCAGGGACTGCGTTGCTCGATCGCGGTCCCGGAAGGGGCGCTCGTGGAGACGGCGACGATCTCGAGCCGGCGGTGCCCGGCGGCGACAGCGGCTGCGATGGCGTTGCGCTCGGCGCAGAGGGTGGCCCCGTAGCTGGCGTTCTCGACATTGGCTCCGGCGAAAATCGTCCCATCCATGACCACGGCCGCCCCGACGTGGAAACGGGAATACGGAGTATAGGCCCGGCTCTTCGCCTCGCGGGCGGCCCGGACGAGGTCCTCGAAGCCGGGAAGATACCCCTCTAGATCCTCTCTTAATAGGGGTGCCACGATCAGCCAGATACCGCCGGCACTTTCACAGGAGAAACCATCGGGGGCAGTCATGGATCGGAGGGGCGTGGACATCAGCCCTGCATCAGGTTCTCGACGAGGATGCTCTGGATCACGGAATAGAGCTCGTATTGGGCGATGAGGAGGAGACGGTCCTCACCGACCAGGGACGGATCCATCGTCCGGAGGAGCTGGCGTTCCTCGGCGTTGGCGAGGTCGTATTCCTCGTTCATGAGGAGCCGGGCCTGGTTCAGGGTGCTATACCAGGCTTCGGTGTGCTCGTGGGGCACGACGATGCGCCGCATCTCGGGGAGATCTTCGGGAAAGCCCGCCTCGGCGAGTTCCTCGCGGATCGGGTCGTCTTCGGAATAGGCCTCGATCGTGAGGTCCTCGCAGCGCCCGAGATCCTCTTCGACGATTTCACGGGCTTCGGCAAAGGTCTCGGCCAGTTCGGGGCGGATCAGTTCTTCCCAGTCCTCCATCTGGGAAAGGGTGCTCTCATCCGCCATCACGTCCGGAGCGAGCGGGGAGGGGAGGAGCCGCTCGCGGGATTCCGGGAGGAAGTCTTCCCCGGACGCGAGCCGGGGGAG
>Ga0209573_1005361_pt1 | contig 11640 bp, 12 predicted proteins | sample TNRBio252014_DNA_FD_185870 | JGI IMG/M metagenome (GOLD analysis project Ga0209573, IMG submission 185870) | Wastewater treatment Type I Accumulibacter community from EBPR Bioreactor in Madison, WI, USA - TNR Reactor_6/25/2014_ DNA (SPAdes)... | ecosystem: Engineered > Bioreactor > EBPR >...
GGTTCCCCGCTGAGGGGCCGAAACAGCACGGCGCTGTGGTCGAGGTACGCCCAGGCCTGGAACAGCCAACCCCGGCTGTAATGCCGGCCCGGCTGGGTGTCCAGGCCGTAGCGCCACGCCCGTTCGGCCATGGTTTCGGTGGCGTTGGGGATCGTGATCACGCGCCGATTCTCCGGGCGGCGCGCTGGGCGGCGCGGTCGCGCCAGTACGCCATCCATTCCAGGTCGGCCGGCTCGATGCCTTTGGGGCAATGGGGCGCCCCTGGACTCCGCAGCGCGGGGGGCGGCGGGGGTTCCGTCGCCACCCAGAGGCCGGGCTTTTTGGCGTTGATCCGCGGTATCAGCGGTTTGGCCAGCCCGGCGCGGTGCAGGTGTCTGAGGTAGTTGCCGACCGAGTACAAGGGCAACCCGGTCTGGGCGGCCAGTTCTACCGCCAGCACGGGGGAGGTGGCGCGGCGCAGGTGCGCCAGGACCGCCGCGCGCCCACGGTCGTGCTCGATGATTTGGTTCATCAAGCGGCTCACGCGTCCTCCTCCGGGACCGGCATCCCGCAGCCCAGCACGGCGACGGCGACGCGCAGCAGCCGCCACAGGCGGCGGGCGTTGACGACGTCCAGCCGCAGCGCCCCCAGTTCCACCCCGGTCAGGTCGAGCGGCAAGCGGACCTCCAGATCGAGCGGGTCCCGGTCGTCGCGCAGCCGGGCGCGGAAGCTGCCCAGATAGGCCGGGGCGTCCAGGCGGGATTCGACTGGCCGGGGTGGCGGCCGGTCGGGCAGGTCGAGATCGGCTTCGTTGCGCGGCCAGTGCGGTTTGCCGCGCTCGCCGGCCAGCGGCAGCGGCGGAACGGCGATGGGCGCGGCCAGGGGCGCGGTCAACGGCGCGCGCAGCGGCGGGTCGGTCAGCGCGGGGGCGCGGGCGGTCACGCTGGCGGCGATGACGGGCGTTGGGCGGGACGGGCGGCGGCTAGGCGACGGCATGGCGAGTCTCCGGGGCGGGAACGCGCACGTGGAAAGCGCCGTGGGGGCTGCCGATCGGGTGACGGTACTCCCAGCCGCCGTGCAACCGATCGGCCAGGGCGGTGATGGCGTCGAGCACGGCGCTGGCGGCCATGGCGCTGGGCAGGTGCAGATGAACATGCACCTCGGTGACGCGCGGATCGCGGGCGGCGGGGAAGGTGGCGGCGCGGCGGTTCGGCCCGTGGGGGTTGGCGAGCGGGGTTGCGGTCATGTCAGTCTTCCTTTGCAGTGGGGTTGTGGGGACAGGTTTGGCACGCGCGCCAGTGCCGCAATTCGCGGGCGCTGGAGCGGGGCATGGGGCGAGTGCGCCAGGCGACACAGCGGTAGCCGGGCAGGTCGATCTCCAGATGGGGACAGCGCCAGTGGTCCAGGGCGTCCCGAACTTTTTGCTCGACGTTGTCGAGACTCCGGGCCGGGTATTTGCCGGCCAGGAGCAGACTGAGGGTGGAGCGCGACAGGCCGATCCGGTCGGCGACGGCCTGGATGGTGTCGCGCTCGACGGCGGCGCGCAGCAGGGCGAGCCAGGCGGGGCTGGGCGCGGGCAGCGGGACGACGGTCACGGCGGGGCCTCCACGGGGATGATGGTCCCCTGGTTGGGGTCGTAGACGGCGCTGAAGCGGGCGCGAGCCACCGGGGCGCGCGGGCCAGTCCAGCGCACCACCAGCCACTTGAGGTGGCCGGGGCTGGTCGGGGCCAGGCCGGGGGCGCGGCGGGGCAGCCGCACCAGGTAGCCGGTCCGTTCCAGCAGGCGCAGGTAGCGGCGGGCGTTGTGTTCGGCGTTGCGTTCGTCGCCGACCGCGACCAGGGTGAGCAATTCCGGCAGGGTGGCTTTGCGCCGATGGCCGAGCGCGGTCCACAACCGGTGGCGCAGGGCGTGCGGTTGAACCTTGGCGCGGCGGGCGTGGCCGGGGGCGCCGGCGCGAACCGCGCCGCCCTCGGCGAGCAGCTCCCGGCCCGCCGCGGCGATGCGGTAGACGCCCAGCGCCGGCCGGTCGATCAGTTCGCGCCGGTGCAGCACGACCAGGGATTTGTCTACGGCGATCCGGTCGCGCCCCAGGGCGGCGGCCAGGTCAGCGACGGGCTGATCCGCGCCGGTTTCGGCCAGGGCGGCAAGCAGGGTTTCGGCCAGCCAGGTCATAGCGGCGCGTCCAGGTTGCCGGTGAAGTCAAAGAACAATTCGACTTCTCGCTCATACACCGCGTCATAGGCCAGATCGCTGTCGTGCCAAAGAAAATCCCCTTCATCGGCGGCGATGAGCGCAATGTGATTAGCCATTTCCGGGCCGAGGTACATCAAGAAAGCATTGACAGTCATGCCGCACCTCCCTTGCTGCTCTTGTCGGGTTTGCCGGGGCGGCGGGCGACGCGCAACCGCCAGTCGTGGGTGAGCTTGGCGGGGAAGTCGGCGGCGCTGACGCGGGTCAACTGACTGCGCTTGGCGTGGCGTTCGATTTCGGCCAGGGCGTCCATGATCAGCCGGTAGCGGCCTTCGCTTTCGGCGTGAATCTTGGCGATCAGGTCGTCGGCCAGGGTCAGCGGGCCGTCGATCAGGGTGTCGGCCATCAGCCGCACGTCGTCCGGGGTGGCGGGCAGGAAATCAACGACTTGATGAATCCGGCTGCTGATTTGTTCATGGCGCTGAATGGCGGTGCGGACCGCATCCATGCCGACGATGATGACCGGGATCTCGGTCAGGTCCGACAAGTCGCGGAACACTTCGAGCACCTTGGCGTCGCGCAGGCAGTGCTCGATTTCGTCGACCACCAGCGGGGTGGGGCTGCGCCCGAGCACGCCGATGATTTGGCCGAACAGTTCCACGCTCTTCTTGGAGGGGGCGATGCCGAGCCGTTCGGCCAGTTCGGCCATGGCGGCGCGCGGGGTCCAGGCGGATTTGGCGCGCAGGTAGAGGGCGTCTTTGTGGGCGGCCCACCATTCCACCAGTTCGGTTTTGCCCAAGCCGGGCAGGCCGGTGAGCAGCACCCAGGAGGCTTCGGACGCGCCGCGCTTTTCCAGCGCCTTCATGGCGGCCAGAAAGCGGTCGGCATTAGAGGTCATGGCGAATAGGTTTTTCATGTAAACTGCAACCCTCTGCTGTTGTTCTTGCTGGTTTTCCGCCCCGTTAACGCGCCGTTAACGGGGTGTTTTTACGTGCGGGAGTGGCCCATGGCGGATGATTTGGAATTCATCGAACTTGATGATCGGCTGGCGCTGGAATCCCTGGTGTCGGCCCTAATCCTCACGCTGGAGGAACAGGGGTTATTGGATGGAGAGCGGCTAAATCGGCATCTGCTTCATGCAGAAGCGCAGTTGGACGAGGCCGATTTGGGGGAGGCGGCGGAACGGCTCGATCAATGGCGCGAATTTCTCGCCGCGCGGCGGCGGCGCGGGCCAGGAAGCCGGGGGGGAAATAGTCAATCTGGGTCATCATGAGTCCTCGGTGGGGGGGGTCAGGCCGTCTGGCTCAGGCGGCTTTTTTTTTGCGCTTCTCGCGCGATCAAGTCCCGGAAGTCTTCGTCTTCCAGGCATTCGGCGAGATAGGCGCGGTCCTGGTCGTTGGCCAGGGCGGGGTGGTCCTGTACCCACTGCCACAACTCCAAATCGGACCGGAAGATGCGCGGGCGCTGGCCGGTTTCCCCTTCGTCCCGGCCCGCTGCCCCAAGAGGGGCGGGGGCGGATTCGGCCAGGTATTCCCGCGCGGCGGCTTGCTCTTCCGGGGTGGCGAGCCGGCCTTCGAGGACAGGCCGGCTGCCGGTCAATTCGAGATGCACTTCGTCCAGGTGGCGCTCCAGCCGGATGAGGCGGCCCTTGGCGCGGGTGGCGTGGCTGTGCTCCAGGGCGGTTTGCGGGCGGTAGTCGCTCTTATTGGCGTCGAGGCGGGCGACGGCGATCAGCGCCTGGTTGCGGTCACGGACCCACACCCGCTCGGCGTCGTGAATGTCGTAGCCGATGAAGACGCTGTCGCCGTGATGCCCGCTCAGGGCGGAGTCGGAATAGAGGTTGCCGAAAATCCGCACCATCCCGCGCGTCACCTTGCCGGTCTTGTAGGGCCGGAACAGGTCGGCGACTTCGGTTTCGCGGATGGTGACCAGGCACTCGGGATTCTGCTGGACCAGTTCGGCCCAGACTTCGTCGGGGGACTGGTGGCGCTTGCGGCCGGTGCGCGGGTCACGGATCAGCGGCAGGCTGGTGTGGGGATGGGCGTTGTAGTCAGCGACGGCGGCGGCGCAGCGCGCCAGGAACTCGGGCCACGTGGGCAACAGCCGACTTTTCCCGACTTTCTTCAGGTCTTGGCGGGTGATCTTGTGGACGGAGTCCCGCGCTTCCTTGTCCATGGCGTCACCCAGGTAGGTGGCGAAGGTCTTGGCCAGCCGAACCCAAACGGTCTGATGGAGGCGTTCAATCGCGCCGCGCGCCTGGGAGTTGAACGGGCGACTGTGGGTCTTGGTGATGCCGAGCCGGGCCATGAAGCCGATGGCTTGCTGTTCCATCAGGGCGTTGTGGTAGCCGGAGCCGTTGTCCACGTAGAGTTCGGCGGGAATGCCGTGGGTTTGTACCGCGTGGCGCAGGGCGTCGAGCACGGCGAGCGACGATTCGGCCAGGGCGACCGACCAGCCGACCAGCTTGCGGGTGGCGATGTCGATGGCGCTGGTGATCTCGGGGCGGAACGGTTGCCCGTGGAAGGGGTGAGCCACCTCGGCGTCGAAGGTGTGGCCATCCATCGAAAAGATTTCGGCGGGCCATAGCCCGGTGGCGTCGCGCTGGCGGTAGGGGCGGAGGTTGCGCAGGGCGCGCGGGCCGAGCCGACCGCGCTGGCGATCCACGGCGTCGAGCTTGGCGAGGAAGCGGCGGGCGACGCTGGCGCTGGGCGGTTGGAGGCCGGCGGGCAACGCGCCGGGCGCGGCGAGCTGCTCCAGCGCGAAGGCCAACGAGGGCTTTTGCGGGCGCTGCCACTCCTTTAATAGGTACGGCGCCCAGGGCGGGACGCGCGGGCCGCGCTGCTTGGGGCGCGGGGCCAGATGATCAAGACCCCGGTCACGAGCCATCAGCCAGCGGGCGAGGGTGGGGCGCGACAGGCCGGCGTCAGCCCGGCCCAGGGCGACGGGAACCAGGGCTTGTCGTTCGGGCGGGAGCTGCTCGGCGCGGACGGCGGCGATCAGGGTGTCCATGCCGCGCCCGACGCCGTGCGCCAGGATCAGCCGGTCAAGGTCTTGCAACAGGGCGAGGCGGGCGTGCAGGCAGGCGCGCTGCCACTCCTTTATATAAGGGGTGGCGTCGGCGACTGGGACGGGGGAAGACAAAGCCCCCGCGCCCCCATGAGGAAAGGGCGCGAGGGAACCCGCGCCGGCATGGGCAACCGGCACGGGAGGAGGAATCGGGACGGGCAGCGCCAGGGGCGGTTCGGGTTTGGGCGCGGGCAGGGCTTTGGTCAGGACGGCGTCTTGCCACGGCAACGGCAGGGCGTTCACCCGTTGCCAGTAGGCGGCTTGCCAGGGTTCGGGCAGGGAAGAAAGAAGGAGTTGGTAGCGGTGGCCCGCATGGCCGAGGCCCTTGACCTTGCGGGTCACAAAGGAGCCAAGGCGTTTGTGGACATTCTGTCGGGCGATCCCAGCCAAATCCGCCACTTCTGACACGTTAAGCCATATTTCCACGACTGGCCTCCACAAGCTTATGCCGAAGGGCTTGCGCGGTGGGGCCGTTCCATTCCCCGATTAAGGCTTTACGGGCGTTCTGGCGCTTGATGCCATGTTGCTGGCACCAGTGCGATAGATACGTGCCTTGAGAAACAAAGCCACCCAAGACCTGCTGGTATAAAGTACGCTTTACCGTATTCATGGCGAATACAATAGTACGGTAAAACGTATTAGTCAAGCGGGAGATTACGTTATGACGAATGGATGGCAGGCACGAATTCAGGAAGCCGTCGAGCGGGGGCTTGAAGGGAACTGGGCTGAGCTGGCGCGACGAACAGGGCTACGCCCCTCCACGCTGCAAGGCGTGAAGCATGGTGCAGATTGTCAGGTTAGTACGTTATTGCGTATCGCTGAGGTGCTGGACTTAGATTTGAACTGGATATTGACTGGGAAGCAGCCCGAGCGTCCGGGGGTAGGCTCACCGGTTCAACTGTGGCTAGATGAATTTCTGGCGGGAGCGGATGACCGCGCTCGACACTGGTTAGAGATGCAGGTCGAGATATGTTTGCCGCCCTATCTTGAGTGGTTGCGGCGGCGCGAGGGTGACAAGTCCAGAGGGTGACAAGTAGGGTGACAAGTAGGGTGACAAGTAGGGTGACAAGTAGGGTGACAAGTGGATGACAAGTAGGGTGACAAGTCTGCTCAAAAAACCGCCAAAAACGGCCATTTTTCCCCGTTTCTCTCAACACAGGTGGCGAAATTCAAGATTATTGTTTGGGGGCTCTCAACCCAGAGTGAATATTAGAGATTGCTAATATACTCGATAAACGAATGATCTGGTTCAGATTTCGGGGAAAACGACGAAACTGCTCTTCTCTCACTACAGGCGGTGTTTAACATAACAGTGTTTAACAGCGGCGCGCTACAACAGGCGGTGTTTAACAGTGATAATCAAACCATGCGGCGCTTTACACAGGGAGCGTGGAAAAGCCATAAGTGCTTGATTCGATGGTGGCTACGGGTGGACTTGAACCACCGACACCGGCATTATGAGTGCCGTGCTCTAACCACCTGAGCTACGTAGCCACGAAGAGAGAGGTTTGAAGAGAGCGAATAATTATGCGGATGCGGCGGCGAGGCGTCAAGGGTCATATGTTGCATCCGCCAGGGCAATCGCGCTATGTCAACATAACAAATTGATTTAACTGGATATTGATTTGCCGACGCGCCAGGTCGACATTTTGCAACTGTTTGATAAATATTTAGAAAAATGCATAGCGCGATTGCCCTGGTTGCATCCGCAATTCTCAATTTTGGTGATTTCGTTCTGTTGGGACAATCTTTCACCTCGGACCCAAGACGCTTGCCTGTCGCGTCAGTTCGGTGATTCTGCCCCAGTCGCCCGCCGCGAGTGCGGCCCGGATTGCCGCCAGTGTCGCCGGGGTGCGCAAGGTCACCTCCAGCACCCGCACGCCGCCCGCGACCAGGGCTTTGGCCAGAGGGACGGCGTGGGCCAGATCGTCGACGACGAGGACCGGAATGACCGGGCCGACGTGCAGGACTTCCAGGACGTTCATGGCGTATCTCCCTGGGTGAAGACGAAGTGATTGTGGCCCCGCGCGGTGTTCGGCGAAGAAGCCATGCCGGCCGCTGCCGGGGGTGCAAAAGTGATCGCCCCCTGCTCCGCCCCGGTCGCATTGGCGCGAAACACGCCGAACAGCTCGCGCCCCAGGCCGTGCTGGCAATCGCTCAAATCCACCGGTTCCGGCTGACGCTCCGCTAATTCTTGGGCGGACACCCGCGCTTCGAGAACGCCGCGCTCGCCGTCGAGCAAAATCACATCGCCGCTGCGCACCCTGGCCAGCGGCCCGCCGGTCAGGCATTCCGGCGTGACGTGAATCGCCGCCGGCACCTTGCCGGACGCGCCCGACATGCGGCCGTCGGTGACCAGCGCCACCTGGAAGCCCGCGTCCTGCAACACGCCCAGCGGCGGGGTCAGCTTGTGCAGTTCCGGCATTCCATTGGCGCGCGGTCCCTGATAGCGCACCACGGCCACGAAGTCGCGCCGGAGTTCGCCCCGGTCGAACGCGGCCATCAGCGCCTCTTGATCGTCGAACACCAGGGCGGGCGCTTCCACCACCCGATGTTCAGGCTTCACCGCCGATACCTTGATCACGGCCCGGCCCAGATTGCCGCTCAATAATTTCAGTCCGCCGTCGGGACTGAACGGCTTTGCGGCGGGACGCAACACGCTGTCGTCGCCGCTCTGGGCGGGGGCCGGGCGCCAGGCCAGCACGCCGTTGTCCAGCACCGGCTCCTCACGGTAGTGCGCCAGACCTTCCCCGGCGACGGTGAGCACGTCGCCGTGCAGCAACCCGGCGTCGAGCAGTTCGCCGATGAGAAAACCCATACCACCCGCCGCATGGAAGTGATTCACGTCGGCCTTACCGTTGGGATAGACCTGGGTGAGCAGCGGCACGACCGCCGACAGCGCGCTGAAATCGTCCCAGTCGATGGCGATGCCGCCGGCATGGGCGATGGCGACCAAGTGCAGGGTGTGGTTGGTCGAGCCGCCGGTGGCCAGCAGGCCGATGATGCCGTTGACAATGGCCCGCTCGTCGATCACCCGCCCGACCGGGATGTACTCGTCGCCAAGCGCGGTGATCCGGGCCGCGCGCCGCGCCGCCGCCTGGGTCAGCGCGTCGCGCAGCGGCGTGTTGGGGTTAACAAAGGCTGCGCCGGGCAGGTGCAGGCCCATGACTTCCATCAACATCTGATTGGAGTTGGCGGTGCCGTAGAAGGTGCAGGTTCCCGGTGCGTGATACGCCTGCGATTCCGCCTCCAGCAGCGCATCCCTCCCGACTTGGCCCTGGGCGTACAGTTGGCGGATTTTCGCCTTCTCCTCGTTGGGCAGACCGGACGGCATCGGCCCGCCGGGCACGAAAATCGCCGGCAGATGGCCGAAATGCAACGCGCCGATCAGCAGTCCCGGCACGATCTTGTCGCACACGCCCAGACACAGCACCGCGTCGAACGTGTTGTGCGACAGTGAAACCGCCGTCGCCATGGCGATGACATCCCGCGAGAACAGCGACAGTTCCATGCCCGGCTGGCCCTGAGTCACGCCGTCGCACATGGCCGGCACGCCGCCGGCGAACTGCGCCACCGCCCCCGCCTCGCGCGCCGCCTGCTTGATCAGGGCGGGAAACCGCTCCAGCGGTTGATGCGCCGACAGCAGGTCGTTGTACGAAGAGACGATGGCGAGGTTGGGCCAGCGCGCCTCGCGCAGGATGGCCTTGTCGTGCGGCGCGGAAGCAGCGAAGGTGTGCGCCAGGTTGGTGCAGGACAGGCCCTTGCGAACCGGGCCGGTCCGACGCGCCTGTTCGAGTCGCGCCAGATAGGCGGAACGGGTCGCTGCGCTGCGCTGGCGAATGCGATCGGTGACCGCCGCCACGGTGGAATGAAGGGTCATGGTCATACCTCCTGAGTCATGGGGGGCGAGGCGATGCCCCCGGTCGGTTCGGTCACGGCCATTTCCCGCTGGAAGGCGGCGATGGCGCGATACTCCTGCTCCAGTTTGGCCGGGATGCTCAGATAAATCGGCAGCAGCCGGCTGTAGATTTCGACATTCTTCGCAATCGGCGTATGGCGATGGGTCGCACCGACCATCCCGGCGATCACGTTCAGGGAATCCACGCGGCCCAGCGCGTAGAGACCGAGCACCGCCGCGCCCAGGCAGGAACTCTCGAAACTCTCCGGCACCACCACCTCGCGATTGAAAATATCGGCCATCATCTGTCGCCACAGACCGGAGCGGGCGAAGCCGCCGGTGGCCTTCATCGTTTGGGTGGGGCCGATCAGCGCCTCCACAGCGGGCAGGATGCTGTAGAGGTTGAAAATCACCCCTTCGAGCACGGCGCGGATCAGGTGCTCCTTGTGATGGTGCATGGCCAGCCCGAAGAAGGAGCCGCGCAGGTTAGCGTTCCACAGCGGCGCGCGCTCGCCGGCCAGATAGGGATGGAACAGCAGCCCCTCCGCGCCAGGCGACACCCGTTCGGCGATGCGGGTCAGCACTTCGTAGGGATCGATGCCCAGCCGCCGAGCCGTTTCGACCTCGGACGCCGCCAGTTCGTCGCGCACCCAGCGAAACACGATGCCGCCGTTGTTAACCGGGCCACCAATCACCCAGTGTCGGTCGGTGAGGGCGTAACAGAAGGTGCGCCCAGAGGGGTCGGTCAGAGGCCGATCCACCACCGTGCGCATCGCGCCGCTGGTGCCGATGGTGACGGCGACCTCGCCCGGTCCGATGGCGTTGACCCCCAGATTGGAGAGCACGCCGTCGTTGGCCCCGACCACGAACGGGGTGGTCGGCAGCAGGCCGAGTTCCCGCGCCAGTTCCGGTTCCAGCCCGGCCAGATGGAACGTCGTCGGCACCGGTTCGGCCAGCCGTTCCGGGGTGACGCCGGCGACCTCCAGCGCCCCGGCGTCCCAGTCCAGTTGGGACAGGTTGAACAGGCCGGTGGCCGAGGCGATGGAGTAATCCACCACATAGCGTTTGAACAGCCGGAAGAACACGTATTCCTTGATGCCGATGAAGCGCGCCGCGCGGGCGAATACCTCCGGCTGTTCGCGCCGCAGCCAGACCAGCTTGGCCAGCGGCGACATGGGATGGATCGGCGTGCCGGTGCGCTGGTAAATCGCCAACCCGTCCCAGTCGTTTTTGATGCGCTCGGCCCACTCTGTCGCCCGGCTGTCCGCCCAGGTGATGCTGCGGGTGAGCGGCTTGCCGGCTCCATCTACCGCGATCACGCTGTGCATGGCGGCGCTGAACGCCACGCAGACCACGTCGCCCGGAGCGGCGTGGGCCTTGCGCACCGCCTCTCGGATGGCGGTCAGTACCGCGCGGTAAATTTCCTCCGGGTCCTGCTCCGCCGCCGCCGGGGTAGGCGTCAGCAGCGGGTACTCGACCGCGTGGTGGGCGACAACCCGTCCGTCGGTGTCGAACACGACGGCCTTGGTGCTGGTGGTGCCGATATCGACACCGACGACTTGGTTGGACATCCGATCCTCCTCTCGCCTTAGACGAACGCCGCCAGGATCATGATGAAGATGATCCCGACCACCGAAATGAGGGTTTCTAGCACCGTCCAAGTCTTGAAGGTCTCGACGACCGTCATGTTGAAGTACTGCTTCACCAGCCAGAACCCAGCGTCGTTGACGTGGGACAGGATCAGCGAACCCGCGCCGGTCGCCAGCACCAGCAGTTCCTTGTTGACGCCAGGAACCAGGTTGACCAGCGGAGCCACGATGCCCGCGCCGGTGATGGTGGCGACGGTGGCGGAACCGGTGGCGATGCGGATCAAACCCGCCACTACCCAGGCGAGCAGGATGGGAGAGAACTGGGTCTGCACCGCGAGATGGCCGATGGCGTCGCCCACGCCGCTGGCGACCAGCATTTGCTTGAAGCCGCCGCCAGCGCCGATGATCAGGATGATCGCCGCCGTGGGCGCCAAACTCGCGTCGAGGAACTTGAGCACCTGCTTGCTATTGAAACCCCGGGCGTAGCCGAAGGTGTAGGTCGCCAGCAACAACGAGGCCAGCAGCGCAGTGATCGGGTGGCCGATGAAGTCCATCCACAACCGGAACAGATGTTTGTCGTCGAACGCGACATCGGCGAAGGTCTTGAGCAGCATCAAAAACACCGGCAGCAGCACAGTCACCAAGGTGATGCCGAAACCGGGCAGATCCCGCCCTTCCGGTTCATGAGCCAATTGATCCATCAGTTCCTGCGAGGGCGAGCCGGGAACGTACTTGGAGATGAAGTTGCCGAAAATCGGGCCGGCGATCATAGCGGTCGGCAGGCCGACCAGCAGGCCGTAGAAGATGGTCTTGCCGATGTCGGCGCCGAAGATGCCAATCGCCAGCAGCGGACCGGGATGCGGCGGAACCAGCCCATGCACCACCGACAGACCGGCGAGCAGCGGCATGCCGATCTT
>Ga0209573_1005362_pt1 | contig 11638 bp, 8 predicted proteins | sample TNRBio252014_DNA_FD_185870 | JGI IMG/M metagenome (GOLD analysis project Ga0209573, IMG submission 185870) | Wastewater treatment Type I Accumulibacter community from EBPR Bioreactor in Madison, WI, USA - TNR Reactor_6/25/2014_ DNA (SPAdes)... | ecosystem: Engineered > Bioreactor > EBPR >...
TTTGACGAGTGCGGCTTCAGGTATCGCCTGTCGAGTTCCCTCGGGTTCGAGACGCAGTTGGTGTCAGAACTTGGGTACGGGCGCGCCATCCACCATGTGCTGCGTGTCATCGCCGAGATGGCCCGCACGACCGGCAAGCTGCCAGCGCTCATCGCCGCTGCGCAGAAGCGGCCGATGGTGCCTTGTTGATCGGGCTGGGCGTAACGATGCGAGTCTCCTTGAGTCTGAAGAGGCCGAGGTCGAACTTGAAGACCGGACAGGTGACGCCGTACCCACATGGGCGAGTTGCAGCGTCCAACCGACGGGCGAGGACGAAACACTGGGATTCAGTTGGATTGCGTGAGCCGAGCAGCACGATGCTGTTCGATCGCGCGTACCACTGCAGCCGTTGTTGGGCGCCGGCACCACAGGAGTGGCTTTCCGCACGTCGAGCACAGCCGGCGCGCCGCTCTCGTGTGGGCGTGTCGAGCGAGCAAAAGGATGATCACGATGTCGAATCCGCCGTTCAGGATCAATCGCTCAATGGCATCCGTGCGGGTGTCGGCTTCTCGGGTAGTTCGCCATTCAAACGTGGTCGTGGGAAACGCTTCGCGCAATCGCTCAATCTGCTGACTCCGACCATCGCCGCCGACGATCAGGACGCGACGATCCGTCATCGCGACCGTGACAGCGCTGGGAGTCGAGAACCTGTGCATTCGTGACATGATGTGCTCCGCGTGAGGTTGCATGGCCACCAGACGTGGTGGCCAACTACTGCGGAAGCAATGCACGCGGCGTGCCAGATGCGGAATCACAGTTCCCGGGCGGACAGTTGGCCTTCTCCCCTTTGTCACTTGGCAATAGGCGGGTGCCTAGACCCAATCGCGGGTGCAGAGGCCCGCCGCATCGCTACACTTCCCGTAGCATTGCAGCTTGTATCACGCGAGAAGTTGATTGCGGCTCGTGGCATGCCACTTGCCAGGAGAAGTGAACAGGGCCGACAGCTGGAGTTGCCACGATCACGGAGTCTCAGATGGCGTTGCTGGAATATGCGAACCTCGGATACGGCGGGCCGGCTGCACGCGCAGTGCTCAGCCAGGTCTTTCGCGGACTCAAGGACTTCTATGAGTTCCAGAAGCGGGCGCTGGACTACCTGAAGCAGGAAAAGGTGTTCCGGACAGCTTGGCGGCCTGGCGATGTCCCCGACGAGCCAAATGGCCGCCGGTCCCGTTGGCGACAGGGTGAAGTACCAGGCTTCTGGGTGGAACTGGTTGAGCCGAACGACGACATTGAAGACCCCGACGCGCTGTTCGATCAGTTCTTTGACGAGGACAACCCCGAGTTGTACGAGGTGCCGGTGCCTCCTGAACCCGAATCGGGTCAGAAGTTTCGGCCCGTCCGCCCTCCACGATCAAGTCGTCTCCGGGTACTGAAGGGTCATCGCGAGAGCAACCAGCTGCTTCTCGATCGCGAACCGGAGCATCCACATCTCCTTCTCTGGCCGAACACAAGGCCACTCGAGAGGCAGCTTGATGCCATCAAGCAGATCGCTGACTCGCCGCGACCCCATCAGAAGCCGCTCGTGCAGCTCTTTGAGCGGGCAGACGCCGTGACGTGGTCATCTTTCTCGCCGGCAATACTCGACGAGAGCGACTGGTTCATTCTCCGTGATCTCGGAAGGCCGGGCACCAGAGGCCAGCGGGACTTCGTGTCCAAGGCCCTCGCCACGCCAGACTTCGCCGTGCTGGAGGGCCCCCCTGGCTCTGGAAAGACGACGGCAATCTGTGAGTTGATTCTCCAGATCATTCGACGGAAATCCAGGCCCGGCCGCGTGCTGCTCTGTGCGTCTACCCACGTTGCCGTTGACAACGTGCTCGAGCGCCTTAAGGACCCAGCTGAGCCCTACGCGAAATGGATCAACCCGCTTCGCATTGGAGATGAGTTCAAGGCCAGCACTGCGGTGCGGGACTTCCTGCCTGAACAGCGACTCCGTTCGGATACCAAGCGGCTCAAAGAGTTTCTTCGTTCGAAGCCCGTCTCGCCCGCACGAGCCCATCTCGCCCAGAGCCTCGACGACGACGCTGTCCTTCAACGGCTCATGCTCGAAACGTCGAATGTCGTGTGCGGTACCACAATCGGCATCCTGCGTCTTGCCCAACTGCTTGGCAACGGGGGCGGACGGTCGCAGCCCGGCGCGTGGTCCGCCGACCTCTTCGACGTTCTCATTGTCGACGAGGCGAGCAAGACACCCTTTCAAGAATTCTTGGTGCCGGCGCTACTGGCGAAGCGGTGGGTGCTGGTGGGTGATCCGCGGCAGTTGTCGCCATTCGTGGATGAGGACGCGATGCAGGTCAACCTGAAGGCGTGCCTTCCCCAGACCGCGGCCAGGAATGCCTGTGCCGACGTGTTTCTGGCGAGACCGGATTCTCAGCCACTGGCTCGCCGCCGGCAGATGCTCGGCACGCAGCGGCCAACTCTCGTTGTCTCTGACGACGCACAGGAACGGTCGTGGTACGAGCAACAGGCATCCGAGCGAGGGGTCTACTGCGCCGTCCTCGAGGAAGCCGACAGTTTCCAGCTTGCAGCTGCGGGGATCATCCTCGCGACCACGAGCGGTATGTCCCAACACTCGAACAAGCTTCCGCTTGACATCTGCGGGCTGCGCGGTGACGACTCGATCCCTGACGATGTCACTCGCCGCGTATCTGCGTGGCGTCGTACCACGCACCGAGATCGCGATCATGATCCCTCCTGGGCTAACCAGTATGGCTTCCGACTGGTGCGTGAGTACGAGCAACGGTTCCGTGTCGGTGGAGAACTCTCCCTGGACGACCCCGAGGAGACACCGACGCAGCGAGTCACCCGCCTTCGGGAGGAGCAGAAGGGGCTGCAGCCAGCATTCCTCGATGAAGAGCAGACTGCTCGGCTTATGGACGAGATCGGGCGTGTTCGACGCGTCGCCCTTCCATCGATTCTGGAAGCGATGCAATACGGTTTTGCTCCAGATCGCGTGAGCGTTCAGACCGCGCTGACGCAGGGGTTGCCTAAGTATCGGTTTGCGGAGCGCCACATCCTGCTTGAGTACCAGCACCGAATGCACCCGGAGATCGCGGCCTTCCCAAGCGCGCGGGTGTACGGGGGCCGGGCGCTGCAAACCGATCCGAGCATGCTGTCCCGGAGGGCATGGGCATATGAGCCATCAAAGCCGCGTTCGAGGTGGCTGCATGTCACCGGCCCCTGTCAGGGTCGCCAAAGCCAGGATGAAGCAGACGCCGTGATCCTTGAGTGCAGCAAGTTCATTACATGGGCAAAGGCCAATCCGCACACAGGCGGTAATGGACTCCCTGACGGCAAACCGTGGGAGATTGCAGTTCTGACCTTCTATCGCGCCCAAGAGCGGTTGCTCCGCGACAGGTTGAGGCACAAGACCGGACAGGGTCGGGCCCATCACTCCTTTGTAGTGGGCGATCCCGCGAGACCATCCTGCATCATCAAGCTCTGCACCGTGGACCGCTTCCAAGGGCAAGAGGCAGACGTCGTGCTCCTTTCGATCGCCAATGACCATTCCACTGTGTTCCTGGAGAGCCTGAATCGATTGAACGTGGCAATTACGCGAGCCCGGTATCTCCTCGTCGTCATCGGTAACAGGCAGGCGATGCGCCAACGACGAGCCGAAGGCACCCTGTTGTACGAACTAGCTCAATCACCGTTGATGAAAACAGAGGATCACCTCAAGGAGCGGCCAGATGCCAATCAGCGTTGAGTTGAAACGACCGATGCTTGTTCGCAGCCTGCGCTTTTCCGGGACTGTTTCGCTAACCGAGAAGCGGGAAGAGCTTGTCGCGGTGCTCAAGGCGATCACCGAGCTTGGGGGCGAAGTGGTGCCGGAGGATCTCACCGGTTACCTCATCCCTGAAGGACTCGAAGCCGCTGCCGACCGCTTACTGGTCATCGCCACGGTCTTTGGCCTGGTTGAGAGAGATCAGGCGCGATTCCGGCTGACCGAGGCCGGCGAGAAGGCACGCGACATTGAGCACGTACTCGTTCCTCGCGACGGAACCTGGCAGGCGTGGATCGCCTTGGACCCATTGCTTCACTTTTCAGTACTTCATCTTGAGGCGGTCCGTCCAGGCGAGGCGCTCAGCGAGCTGCGCGAGACCGGCGGTCGTCGGCCCAGCGAGTCGCAGACATCGCGCACCACCCCCGTTCCCGCGCTACTTCGAGCCCTGCACCGCGTGGAGGGGCGACTGATGGCGAAGGAGGGGCGTGTTGTACGCATTGATGAACTTGGACGCGAGGCGACGGAAGACTCAAGTGACGCGCAGGTTGGTCTCACGTGGACCATTCACTCTGATGGGACGTCACGCTTGGCGGTGCGCGGTATGGTAAAGGTCTGGCGTGGAGACGCCGCAGAGTCGATCGCCGTGGATGCGGAACTCCCTGCACCGGCCGTCACGTTCACAGATGTCTTCAACCAACTGCTCGAAGATGCTCAGGTATCAGGGCGTTGGGATGATCGGGCTGGAGTGCTCCGGTGTGAGTTCGACGACCGTCTGGATGCCGGTGCCATCCAGCAAATGCGCCGGACGATCAGCGCTCGACGGCTGGACCTCACCGCTTTCGGGCTCGGGGTGTTTGACAAGGTGTCCGTACCGAGCGTCCCGGTCAATGCCATCGATGCGGCAAATGCGACGCGATGGTCGACTCGGCGACTACTGCTGGGAATCCAAGATCACCAGACCAAGCCTCGGTATGAGGCGGTGACGAGCGCTGCCGCGCAGCCGTTCAGGGAGTTTGGCGTTGAACTGCCGGACCGCACAACGCTTCTGCAACAGGTGCGCAGCAAACTCGACCTTAGAGCACCTCGTCCGGAACTCTTCTGGCGTCTGCAAGCGGCCGCTGATTGGTCACTCTGAATCACCCAGGACTACCCATGCACACAAAGAAGGCATCAAAGACGATTGACCAGACCGACCAGCCGATCCCGCCGCTTTGGCGTGCTCGTACTGCGGCGAAGCAGCACAGAACCGAGACCTGGAACGGCGCGGGCCTCTGGCAGACCGGACCTCGCCGCGCCGCAGCAATACATGCGGTCGGCATCATCGACGGCGCGAAGGAAGTCCTTGTAGTCTGCAGTTTCTTGCTCTCCGATCCGGAGATCCTGTCAGCGCTGGAGCGAGCGTCGACCAAGGGAGTGCGTGTGTACGCGATGCTCGCGGCGGAAACCCGCCTGCTTTCGGAGCCACCAGAGCACGATCGCACAGATCTGGCGGAATGGAAACGCCGCGTCCTCGACGAATTCAAGGAGAGCCTGCGGCGGCTCGGTGGGCGTGCGTTGATTCGAGCGAGCGATCAGTTCCATGCCAAGGTCGTGATTGCGGACCCCGGTACTCGGCCGGCGGGAATCATGTTCACCGCGAATCTCACCAAAGAAGCTGTGGAGCGCAACCAGGAGTTGGCTGTTGCGCTCTCCGGGGCGCAGGTACGGGAACTCATGGGCTTGCTTGGATGGGCGTTTTGGGAGGCGTCGACGCACGAAATCCTCAACCCGAAGAACGGCGGCCTCAGTCCAATTCGCCCGTTGCAAGCAGTTCGTCACCCGGATCGAACCGAATCGTTCCTCTGCACGACCGCTCAAAGTACCGCGATCCGGTCGGCCTTGCTCAGTGCGATCAGGGCCGAAGGTCGTGAGATCAAGGTGGCGAGCTTTGGGTGGAGCGCCGATCACGAGGTCGTCCGCGCGCTAGCTGAAAAGGCAAAAGCAGGTGTACAGGTGACGGTGTTTGCTCGTCCTCGGGTAGCCGCGATGCCGGCGCTCATCGCGCTTCAAGAGGCTGGTGCCAAAGTGCTGGGCTTCGAGTTCCTTCATGCCAAAGCACTCTGGACGTCATCCGGGCCAGCGGTCATGATGAGTGCCAACCTTGAACCTCACGGGCTGGACTCGGGCTTCGAACTCGGCTTGGTGCTCGGCGTCCCCGAGCGGAACGCCCTCAAGAATATCTTCGAGGAGTGGGAGCAAACGGCGGAGTGGGAGCTCTTCGCGCAAACCACCATTGGGCGTGTGAGCGGCAAGGTTCAGCTTTGGAAAGATCGTCGTCTTGTCGACGATGAGGTACTGACCGCTGCGCGGGTCACTGCGCCTCGGCGGGAAGTCGCATCCGCCGACCTCCTGGAATCTGCAGAACCCAACTCGCCAAGCGGGCCGCTCCCGTTGGCCCACAAGGTTCTGGTCGAAGGTGAAGTCATCGCCCCGACACTGCACCCCAAGGCAAAGGAAGTGCTGCGAGAAGTCAAGCACGAGAAGGACGGGGTGCGGAAGGAACCGTACTCGCCACGTGTGTTCACTCAATCCGGAAAGACCGTCGTCGTCGTTCGCGCTCTTGGCGAAATGCCTGCAGCAGTCGAGCTGCGAACGCAGATCAAGGCGGACGCCATCGTGTTTGACGGAGCTCAGTCATGACCACGCCAACCTCAACACTGCTCACCTGGCACTCCGCCAATCACGGCGAAGAAGTATTGCGGTCCGCCATCGCGCTCTTGGCCAAACAGCGAGTGCGAGTCGGGCATGTGATGTATCTAGTTCAGAAGCGCACTAAGATCCAAGTGCCGCCAAAGGTCGAGGATGCGTCCGTTCAGTCGATCACACTCGACATCGACGATCCCACAGACCACGCGACCATCTACTCTGCCGTCCGCGACGAGGTGCTTCCCGCGATTCGGGACATTGAGGACCTGCACATCAATGTCTCGCCCGGCACGCCGGCGATGCACGCCGTCTGGCTCATCTTGCATGCGGGAGGTTCCTTCCCCGCGAGCACCCGGCTCTGGTCGTCCCAGTTTGATCCGGAGCGCAAAGAGCGCCGAATCAGCCCCGTCCGCTTCGAGATCAACAGCTATCTCGCCGAAGTGCGTCGGAGCCGCAGCCTGCGGCCTCAAGTCGCCCAGTATGAACTTGAAGCGAGGTCAGCCGCGAGGCGTGAGGCTTTTGAACGCCTTGGCTTGTACGGACGTGTTCCCGGGGCTCCGCTCCTGATTCTCGGAGAGCGCGGTACTGGCAAGACCAGGCTAATTGAGACCGTCGTCAGTGCTGCCAAAGGCAAGCACGTCGTGAGTGTCGTGTGCGGTGGCGTCGACCCCAATCTCGCCGAAAGCACTTTGTTCGGACACGTTCGTGGCGCGTTCACGGGAGCTGACAAGGAACGGGCTGGACTTATCGCTGCCGCCAAGGGAAAGATCCTGTTTCTTGATGAGGTGCAGGACCTCCCAAGGACTGTCCAGCGCAAGCTGGTGCGGGTGCTCCAGGATCGACAGCGAAGGTACTCGCCCGTTGGCAGCGATGAAGAACGTCGCAGCGACTTCGATGTTGTTTGCGCATCTAATCGCAGCCTTTCCGAACTGCAAAGCTTGCTCGACGCCGACCTGTTCGACCGGCTGGCGCACCTTGTCGTGACGATTCCGCCACTCCGAGATTGCAGGGACGACCTCCTCGGTGACTGGCGGGAGGTGTGGCGCGAATTGCGAGCAGATCCGGCTACCGCCGATGAAGCCCCGTGGGACGCCATCCTGGCCCGTGTGCTTGTCGACGATCCGCTCTCCGGCAACTTCCGAGATCTCCAGCGCCTGGCTTTGCTTTGCATGGCTTGGAATGTGCCGACACACGGATCCAGGGCTATGGCCACGGCAATCAAGGAGTGGAGGGCATCTAGATCTGACCCAGAGATTGCAGGGCATTCCCGCTTTTATCGAGGCACGCGGGAACAACGGACACGCGAGTTCCAGAAGGACCTGGCGACCTGGGCGAAGGATCGGTTTTCCACCTGGAAGCGGGCTGCTGAGGAACTTCACTGCAACGAGAAAACACTCCGAGACGACGCGGCAGCCATCTCCTGAACTCCCGGCGGGCGGCCGGTCCGTTCTGTTTACCGGCGCTCCCCGTCCACCAGAGAACGCGAGAGCGAGAGAGGTGTTTGACGCACCGATCCCGAGACGCATGGTGTCCGGACTTCGACCGTCTGAAACGGCCTCGAACCGAGAGCGCAGCCGCCCGGGGGCCAAGTCGCCAAACCGCCCGGATTCTGCGGGCTTTCTGGCCACCCCGCCGCGACGGGCAAAACGGGCCGCCTGTAAACCAAACGACCCCGCCGTGAGGCGGGGTCGGAAGGAAACTCCGTATCCACAACCTCGGCGAACCAATTCTCACGGGTGACCTGGGGCTCGTGGGCCAGATTTGCCGGTTGACGCGCGACAACGCCCCCTTCAGCCACGAAGGGTAGCCACCCGGTCGGGCGGAAAGTTCCCTGAACCGGCTGCCCGGGGCCAATCGCGGGGCCAAAACCGAACCCGCGGGTCCGCAACGCCGTACCATGACAACCGATATACTCAGGGGCAGTATGCTTCAACGCGGCAGTTCACTCCGGCTTCTGGTGACGGTCCTCCTGGCCGTTGCGGTGCCGTTCTGCTGCTGCGACTTCCACTCGCTCCTCAGTGGGTGTGCCTCGTGCGAGGCTCCGGCCCGGCAGATTGATGCGGAGGCTGTGGCGCACGTTCACGACGACGGAGCGGGTCACCATCACGCCGCGCACCACGAACACTCCGCCGATCCCGTCACGGACGGCGACCAAGGCACGACGCCATGTGGCCCGGGCGACGAGAAGCACGACTGCAACTGCGGCAAGACTGACGGGATGATGCTCACGGTCCAGAAGTCGACCGTCGAGCTTCCAGCGCCCGTAGTCGTTGCCGTTTTGGCCTGGGCTCAGCCCGTCGACCAAGTCCCACTTGCCCTGATTCGGGGTCACGAGCGGGACCAGCGCGTCGTTCAACGACCGCAGACCTCTCTTCTGCGCCAGCATTGCGCGCTCATTGTGTAGCGAACCTGCCCGTGGCGACGAACTGCCGTCGTCAGAGCGCCGAAACCGCGCTCTGAGATAGCGGGAATCACCGCCGGGCGTTCGCGCACCCCTGGCGCTTCCGCGCCCCCATTCCAATCTGACTGCTGGTTCTCGCACCCTCTTCGGAGACCTCGCATGGCACGCTCTCGCGCTGCTGTGGCGGTGGGCGCCCTGGCGCTCGCATCCGCGGCGATCCTGATTCCCGTGTACGCCCACGAAGGGCACGGCAAGCCCACCGGGGCGACGTTCGACCCCAATGCACCCAAGAAAGTCTCCGAGGCGACCGCCGCCGCGATCGGCTTGGCGACCGCCGAAGTAGATTTCGGGCAGGTGGAGGATGTCGTCCGGCTCACGGGCATGGTCCGGGCCCGACCCGACGCTCTGTTCGCCGTTTCGCCCCGATACGCCGGCGTCGTCCGGTCCATCGCGGTGCAACCGGGGGACCGCGTCTCGCGCGGCACGCCCCTGGCCGAGATCGAGTCGCCCGAGATCGCCAAGCTGCTCTACGACCTCAAACGGCTCGAGGCAGACACAGAACGCCTGAGTGCCGACCTCAAGCGGGCCGAGTCGCAAGTGGCCTCGCTGGAGATCGAAGTGCCCGCGCTCACCCAGGGCGCGGACATCGCCGACGCTGAGGTCCAGCGACTGACGAGCGCCGGGGAGAGCGTCTCTGCGAACCTGCTGGCACAGCGCAGGAGCGAAGCGATCAAGCTTCGTGCCGATGCGGGCCTCCGCCGCGTCGCCCTTGAGCAGGCCAAGGCCGATGTCGAATCGCTGCGCCGCCAAGCTGAATCGACTAGCGCCTCGGCCGAGGCTCTTCGCGGAACGCTGCCGAATGGGGGCGGCGAGCAAGCAACCGAACTCCTCGCCGACCCGACCCGTCCCGGTGTGGTCCGATTCGTTTCCCCCATCGAAGGCGTCGTCACTGCGCGGACGGCGGTGGCGGGAGAGGGAGTGGATGCGGGGCGTGCGATCGTCACCGTCGGTGAGTTCTCGCGGGTGCAGATCGAGGGAGAGCTCCCCGAGGGCCTCGTGGACCGTATCGCGGGCGCCGCGGACAGCAAGGTCCGCATCCGCCGCGGTGTGGGTGCGACCAGTGAGCTTGTCGCGGAGGGCACCGTCCGCTTTGTCAGCCCTGTGATCGACGCGACGAAGCGCACGGCGCACGTGATCATCGATGCCGACAACGCGGCGGGGCTTCTCCGCCAAGGGCAGTTCGTGGATCTGTCCGTCGTGATTGGCTCGAACGAGTCGGCCGTCGTGATCCCGGCCTCGTCGATCGTCAAGGAAGGCCCGCTGCAGTACGTGTATGTCCGCGAGGGCAAGGACGAGAGCATCACGTACAAGAAACGCGACATCGCCACGGGCATCCGCGACGACCGAGTGGTCGAGGTCACGCAGGGACTGGTTCCTGGCGACGTGATCGCCGTGAGCGGCGCGTTCAGCCTCTCGCAGCTGCGGGGGTTCGTGCCTGGTGCGCCCGAACCCGCAGCACCCGTGAAGAGCAACGACGGCCACGGCCATTCCCACTGACCGGCACTGATTCCGTTCCCGACGACGAAGAAGGACCACCCCGTGCTCAACTGGATCATCCGATCATCCCTGAACAACCGCGTGCTGGTGGTCATCGCCGCCCTGCTCGTGTCGGTTTACGGCATATGGGTCACGCTGAAGACACCGACGGACGTGCTCCCCGACCTCAATCGGCCGGTGGTCACGATCATGACCGAGGCCGCCGGACTCGCCCCCGAAGAGGTCGAGGCGCAGGTCACGTACAACATCGAGACCGCTGTCAACGGCTCGCCCGGTGTCGAGCGCGTGCGGAGCGTTTCGTCGCTCGGACTCTCGATCGTGTTCGTGGAGTTCCAGTGGGGCACGGACCTCAAGTACAACCGGCAGGTCGTCACCGAGCGGCTGGGCACGATCTCCGAGAAGCTCCCCCCCGGGGTGGTGCCGGTGATGACGCCGGCGACCAGCATTATGGGCGAGATCGCCCTGTTGAGCGTCTCCAGCAAGACGCTCTCTCCGATGGAGGTCCGCACGGTCGCGGAGTTCACGCTCCGGCCGGCGCTCCTGTCCATTCCCGGCATCGCCCAGGTCACGGCGATGGGAGGCGAGCTCAAGCAGTTCCGGGTCCAGGTTGATCCCGACAAGATCCGGCTGTTCGACCTCACGATCGAGGACGTGGAAACGGCGCTCGCCGCCGCGAATCAGAATACCGGTGGCGGATTCCTGGTAAGCGGCGCGCAGGAACTTGTTGTCCGCAACCTCGGCCGCGTGGTGACGGCCGACGACATCGCTACTTCACTGGTGGCCAACAAGCCGGGAGATCACGATTCCCCGCCCCGTGCGGTGCTGATACGCGACGTGGCGACGGTCATCGAGGCAGGCCCCACCATCAAGCGCGGTGACGGGTCGGACAACGCTTCGCCCGCGGTGATCATGGCGGTCCAGAAGCAACCCGGGGCCGACACGATCACGCTCACTCGGGCGCTTGACCAGACGCTGGACCAGTTGAAGCCCACGCTCCCGACCGGGGTCGACATCAACCCCGATGTGTTCCGCCAGGAGCACTTCATCAACGCGGCCATCTACAACGTTGAGGAGGCGCTGCTGATCGGCGGCGTGCTGGTGGTCATCGTGCTCGCCCTCTTCCTGATGAACGTGCGGACGACGATGGTCACGCTCACGGCGCTGCCGCTGTCGCTTATCACCACGTTCCTGGTCTTCCACTGGCTGGGCATGAGCGTCAACACGATGACGCTGGG
>Ga0209573_1005363_pt1 | contig 11636 bp, 10 predicted proteins | sample TNRBio252014_DNA_FD_185870 | JGI IMG/M metagenome (GOLD analysis project Ga0209573, IMG submission 185870) | Wastewater treatment Type I Accumulibacter community from EBPR Bioreactor in Madison, WI, USA - TNR Reactor_6/25/2014_ DNA (SPAdes)... | ecosystem: Engineered > Bioreactor > EBPR >...
ATAGCGCACATTGCCCTGGTAACTGCCGATTTGAACATGCGACGCGACCCCTAAAATTCTGGCGCGAACTTCTTTCTGAAAACCATTCATTACCGACATGACGGTAATCAGCGCTGTCATTCCCAGCGTGATGCCCATCAAGGAAATTAATGAAATAAACGAGATGAAGTGATTACGTTTCTTTGCGCGCGTATAACGTAATCCGATGAACAGTTCGTAGGGGGACACGAATAAAATACCCGTAATTTAATTGGACAGCGCAGTTTGCCACATTTAGGCGTGCCCTCACAAATAATTAGGCGTTGTGGCGAAAAGATTCAGATTAGAAACCGCCTCGTACTTCATTGACCATTTCGGTCAATTTGGCGACATCGAGGATATGCAAATCGTGTCCCTGCCGCATAATCAACTTATCCCGGACCAGATTATTCAGCTCTCGCGATACCGCTTCCCGGTGAGTGCTCACTAAATTCGCAATTTCAGTTTGCGTTGGCGCGGGAGAGATGATGGCGGTGTTTGCAGAAGTGACGTGATCCCTTGCGAGACGTAATAATTCCACCTGGATACGGTTGCGGACCGCCAGGGTGCTGTAATCATAAACGCGCTCGGTCAGGCGGCGAACCTGGCCCGTTAAGCGCTTAAGAATGGTTTCCGCAATCTGGCGGTTGGAATAGATCAGATCCTGGAAATCGGTTGCCGACATCGATGCCAGCAATACGCTGGTTCTTGCTTTGACAGTGGCTGAGCGCGGGTGGCCGTCAATCGCTGTCAATTCACCGAACATTTCACCCGTCAGTAAATCGCACAAAATAACTTCTTGCCCCGATAGTCCGTGATACATCACGCGAATTTCACCTTGCACGATGAAAAAAGCACTATTGGTATGATCATGATATCGTACGATTTCACTGCCCGCTTCGTAGCGATGCCACTGACAGGCATCGGCGATGATCTCAATGACCCCGGGTGCTAGATATTGAAATTCCTTGATCAGCGATAGCATCGCCGCAGCACGCTCAGGCGGTATATTCCGTGTCGTCATTGTTTTACCCACCTTTCAGAGAAACTAATGTTGTCTGTTCATTCTAAACAACTCTGCGAATCGCTTAAAGAGGTAATGTGATGATATATCTTTGAAAATAGTGTTTAAGTCGAACTTAGGAGCATGCTTTTTAAGTGCAATTCAATCGGATTATTTTTCAATTTGACTGATTTTATCGCTCAGGTACTCGACTCTCACTTTGGCAATGCCGTGCAATCCGATCTTTTTCGCGGCACCGTGCGATAAGTCAATAATCCGGCCTTTTTTGAAAGGCCCCCGGTCATTGACGATGACATCCACATAGCGGCCGTTGTGTAAGTTGGTGACTCTGACCCGGGTGGGTAGCGGCAGTGTTTTGTGGGCGGCGGTTAAACCATGCGGTACAAAACGGATTCCCATGGCAGTGCGATTGCCGGATTCCGAGCCATACCACGAAGCGTGGCCGATTTCTCGATAACCGGATGCAGTCCGTAATGGATAGTAGGTGACCCCTTTGACTTTATAGGGTCTGTTATAAGCTGCGTTAAGATTCGGCGCGCGATAATCCCGGGTGTCAGTACCGGGCGATGAGCCGCCGGAAAACATCGAAGCGCAGCCGCTTACCAGCCCCGCTGTCAGCAACATCGTCACAATATGTTTGCAGTCGATTGGAAATTGCATAACGTTCAGAAACATTCATGGCTAAAACGTAATGATTATAACGTCAAGCCGTCATAGAGATCCAACAGCCGGCCTTTTATTTGAGCGGCAGCACTTGAATCTGTTGCGCGCAAAACCATATTATGGATAACTTGGGATTCGAAATCGCGAATTGACCGTGAAATTTATGCAAGGAACCCCCCTTATGACAAGCGATGACTCAATCAAGATCAATGGCGCGATCGTGCGTGACCATCCTTATGGCATGCTGCGCGAACCGACTTTTTCGGGTGTGCTATCTTTTATGCGGCGCAATTACACCAAAGACTTGAGCGGAGCGGAATTAGTGATCAGCGGTATTCCGTTCGATCTGGCAGTGACTTATCGTTCCGGCACCCGTTTCGGGCCGCAATCAATCCGTCTGGCGTCGGCAGAAGTGGCTTCTCTCAAACCTTATCCTTGGGGATTCGATCCATTTGAAAATCTGGCGGTGATCGATTACGGCGATTGCTATCTCGATGTGCATCATCCGATGACGATACACGAGGCGATCGCCGATCATGCCCGGCATATTTTGGGTTCCGGGGCGCGTATGTTGACATTCGGCGGCGATCATTATGTGACTTACCCGTTGCTCAAAGCGCACGCGGAGAAATTTGGAGAGCCGCTGGCATTAATCCATTTCGATGCCCACAGCGATACCTGGTCAGATGAGTCGCCGAGTTCATTGAATCACGGTTCGATGTTTTATAAGGCTGTCCGGGATGGCCTGATTGATCCAAAGCGTTCGGTACAAATTGGCATTCGTACTTGGAATGATGATTTCATGGGTATTCATATCCTCGATGCAACTTGGGTGCACCGGCACGGTACTGATGCGGTTATCGCCGAGGTTGAGCGGATTGTAGGTAATCGCGCAGCCTATTTGACCTTTGACATCGATTGTCTCGATCCGGCTTTCGCACCCGGCACCGGCACACCGGTTTGCGGTGGTCTCTCAACCGCGCAAGCACTTAGCATTATTCGCGGCCTGACTGCGATTAATCTTGCCGGTATGGATGTTGTCGAGGTGTCGCCGCCTTACGATCACAGTCAAATCACCGCGCTAGCGGCAGCGCATATCGGTTGCGATCTCATTTGCTTGCTGGCTAAGCGTAAGGCGGATGGTTTACTGCGCCCGTGAGTGCGATTGTATAGGCTGGCACATGCGCTGGTTTCTAAAAAACATAGCGCAGATTGATGCCGCCGCCCCAATCAGGACTGCGCTCCGAGAAACCGCGTAACCCATAAATATTCAACCTGAAATGATCGGTTACCCGTTGTGACAGATAGAATGTTAAATCCCTGCTGTCCTCCAATCTGACCGGCGATTGTCCCATATTGTAGCTAGTCCCGAGCGTAACCGCGGGGGACAACCGGTAACCGATGCCCGCACCACCGTATACCACGTTATGAAAGGTGATTCCGGATGGATTGCCCAGAATCCGGTATCCTAAGGTTGCGCTGAGTGTGAACTTGGAAATGGTTTTAAATAAATCACCCTGAATGGCGAAATCAACCTTGCCGGTTCCCATATTCAGCCTTTCGCTTGCGGTAGGTATTTTTAAGCGCGTGGTGACATCAAAAATGATGCCGCTCGGTGCGTGATCGATAAGGTTGTAGCTGAATGCCGCGATGATGTCACCTAAGCCTGCGCGTGTTGAACTCGGCAAATCCGGTCCTCCCAGGGGAATGCCGCCTACAAGACCGGATGCAGCTATTTTACCTAGTCTTACCGGCGATAAGGCTTTGCCGAGGCTCTCATCATCGTCATCGTCTCCGCCACCGGAACCTGAGTCATCATCACTGTCATCGCCGCCACCGCCACCGGAACCTGAATCATCATCGCTGTCATCGTCCCCACCGCCACCGGAGCCTGAATCATCATCACTGTCATCGTCTCCGCCACCGGAACCTGAGTCATCATCATCATCATCGTCATCGTCTCCGCCGCCACCGGAACCTGAATCATCATCAGTGTCATCGTCTCCGCCACCATCACCGGAGCCTGAGTCATCATCGCTGTCATCGCCGCTGCCACCGGAATCGTCGTCATCGCCGCCCCCGCCGGGGCCGGAATTGTTTTCACTTCGTCCAGGGTTTTCACCCGAGCAATTCTCAGTATTTTCATCGCAAACAACAATGCCGCCGCCGCTGCCCGGACTGGCTCCGGTAAAACCGCCGCCGATAATGGTTCCGCGGCCATCGATGCCGCCAATACCGGGTCCCAATATGTTTCCGGGGCCGGTGATATGGAGATAAGGAATAACCAACCGGAAGGATGCGCGATCCTTGTCGTAACGAGCCGTGAAAGGAACGTACCAGATATCCGTTGGGCTGGCGCCGCCGTAGTTACCCGTGGTGAAGTCGGTGGCGGTGCTGAAACTCAGGCCATTGGCAAGTGTTGCGGGTGGAGTTAATAAAAGGATTGCAAGTGCCTGCGCTGATAAGGACCGGTACATGAAGACTGAAAATGATTACACTGGATATTATGGGCGGCAGCGGTTTGCATTCTTACAATCCGGGAACGGTAGATTCATCTGCCAATAATGAAAAATGCGAAACTTCCTACATATTCTATACGATTAGTCTTACACAGGGTAAATATATTACATTGAAAAGTAAATGGAATATTTTTTAATGCTGGCTATATACTTGAATAATCCAGTGTTAGTGCTTGAGTTTTAGACAAACTAAGGAAGCGCTGAGTAATTGACTACACGAGCGAATTGCTTCGTTGCGCGGTACTCACTCCCTCGCCTATCAGATTGATAGGTCTCGGTTGTTGCGTTCCGTGCGCCTCGCCCTTCATCACGTTCATTGAATTAATCAGCGTTTCCCTAAACTATCTGTCAAAATCCCTATCGCGAGGACCGAAATCCCGGTCGAGATGATCGCTGCGGTCTCTCACATTTTCCCGGATATCCATGTCGCGAACCTGATCGCGGATATGATCGATATCGCGATGACCGGAATCTCGATCATGCTGGTCGGGGCGATCGCTAACGCTTTCGCGGATGTCCATATCGCGAACATTATCGGGAAGGTGATCGGTGTTGCGATGACCGGAATCTCTATCGGCGGGTAGACTATGATCGCGGTCGACTCTGTCCGGGTTATCGCTATCGCGTAACAAATCGCTTGTTTTCTCGAGTTTTTCAAAAATACTGTTATCGCTGATGTCCCGCGTTTCGTGTTGAGTGTTGCCGGTCGATTTTAGCGGTTCCGGTGATTCTGAACGGCTGGATTCTTTTTCATCCCCGGATGGTGCGTTATGATCCTTCGAGCGCGATTGGCCATTGGAATCGCGATTGTTATCAGAGTGCTGATCTGTTTCTTTTTTTAATCCGTCATGACCGGAATTTTTCTGATCACTGTTTTTGCCGCTGCGATCTTTTTCATCTTTATCGCCGTCTGCGGACTTCAGCTCCGGTTCAGTTTTGGAGGATTTTTGAGGATTCTGATGATCGTTGCCGGCAGCACCGTGATCGATTCTTTGCTCAAGATGCAACGGCTGCTCCTGCTTCATCTCAATCCGCTCCGGCGTGATGCGTTGGTCCGATCCCACTTGGCCGGTCATCTGAATGCGCTGGTCAGGCCGTAGGTCGCTCCTTGAAGCGCCTGCGATCTGGCTGCTGGAATCCAATGTCACAATCCGGTTGCCCAGGCTGATTGTCTTGTCATCGAGCGCATGGATATAGCCTTCGATAACAATATGTTGAACGTTTCCGATGCTCTGGCGGGTTGGCTCCAACGCGAGATGTTCAGCATGCAAGCTGACGCCATTCCAGTGACCGGTAACGGAAATTTCCATGCCGCGGGAGATATTCGCGGTTGCCGGTTGCGTGCTGTAATCGACACGCGTGCCGTTGACTTCGAAGCCTTGGCTGTCGATGTGCGTGATGTAGCCGGTCAGCTTGGCTTCCGGCCGTGGCGGTATCGCTTCAATCCGCGAGGCAATAATCGCGCCGCTGGTTAACCGGTGGCCGCTGACTTGCACCCAATCGCCGGCTTTCAAAGCCGAAAGACTGCCGCGATCTTCCAAGCGGGTAATTTGAACCGCTTGATTTAATACGCGCATTTCACCTTTTTCATGATCGACCGAGCTGATCGGACCTGCCGCGGCATGGATGATTGCGATTTGACGCGCGGTAAGTTCTTGTCCGCCTCCGAGTGCCTGAACGGCGATGAGTTGTCCTGCCGCCAGGTCTCGAATCGTTGCAGAGCGGCCATCCACCTGAACCGGCGTGGTGTTGTCGTAATGCACCTCGATACCATTTACGCAGATGCTGGCAAATCCGGTGATGATACCGACAATTCCGGTGCCGCCGATGCCGCCGTCGCTTGCAACCTGACCGGTTCCTCCGATTCCGCCCGCGAGGTTGCCGGTGCCGCCAATTCCGCCTTCATGTACCCCGGTACCGCCAATGCCAGATCCGTCGGCGGTTATGCCGGTACCGCCGATTCCGGATTCCGCATGCGTGGCAATCGCCGGATTGATTGTTGTCGCATGGCTGTCGCAATTATTCTTGGCAAATCCACTGGCCGAATAGCATAAGGTGATGGCCGCAGCGCTGGCGATATGAACAATGATGAGACGTAAGGCGGTCAAGAGATTGTTTTTCATCCGGCTTGGGAGTGATCGTCTGGTGTGTGCGATGTTTCTTGAATTTTCTGGCCGGCTGATTTCTCAGACATAACCGGTTCGGTGTAGTAATAAATGCCGAATGTCATGCGATGCTGCGGTTCATCACTGCCGGCATCGTTTTTTTCAAACGCCATCGTTGCTTTGTTGATGGCGAGTAGCGCTTTCATTCCTTGCTGTTCTGAGATGCCGGCAAGTTTTTTGACCGAATCGTCGCTGAGCCGGTCGTAAGATACGCTCCGTTCCAAAAAAGGCGAGGCGCCGCCGAGAAGATTACTGGTTGCAGCCGCAGCATGATCGTACAAGTTATGGCTGAAGTAATAAACTTTTTCTTCGAATCCATTGGCTGGAATAAATGCTGCGGTATTGAGGCAGACTTGATTGCTGTCATTGAAGTGGGCAACCCCCAGCCTGAGCCATTCATCCAGCACGACACGCGAACGGATATCGCAACTGACGCTGGCGACCAATCCCTCGAAGGAAATTTCGCCGCCTTCTTTGAAAAAACGCGGCAATGGCTTAGGTTGGTTATTGGCATCGAGAAAGCGCGGATCGCTGGTCCATAAATTAATCAGGCGCGTGCCCAGCGATACGGCTTGCGGAATTGTTTCGGCGTTGCTATGCGTACAAGAACGCAACCGCTTGATATCCTTGCGGTGTATGCCGGTCAGTAAACTCAGATGACTATCAGTCGAAGGCTTGCCGCCAATCCTAAATTCGCTGTCGGCAACATCAACAAATATGCCCTTTAGTAATTCAGATAGAAAAGGAAAAGTGATGCCATTTGCCAGCATGAGTTTGACAAATGGCCGCAATATCCGGCGCAAAGCAACGATCAGCGCGGTTGAGTACGAATGATTATTACGAACGCCATGCATAAAAGTGACTCACGGGTGAATTGCAGTTTTACTTAAGAATGCCAAGTATTATAGCGCATTGTGGGAAATAGTCACACAAATGTTGACATGGAAATAATTCCCACGTATAGTTCCAATTGTGCGGGAAATTTTCACACTGTGATGCGTCGATAGAATCGAAACCGATCGTTTCCCGGTAAAACACAAACTGATTGATTGATTTAAAGCCATTAGCTAAAAGTAACGGAGATTTTTATGTTCGAATTATCCAAGATCAAGAAGGCTCATGCCGCAATTGTTTGGTTTGCTTCATGCTTGACATTGTTGTCGGCGAATACCGGTTTTGCAGGCGATAACGAAGTCAATTTTGCGTTAACCGATCACCCAGGCCGCTGGTTTGATACTGGCATAGCGGTTGCAGGCAATCGCTCAATTGCCATAGCGGCACCCGGTGTACGGATCAATTTTTCCGGTAATTCGAACACCGTGCATACCCGCACCAGTTTGATCTACCCGACTGGAGCGGCCGGCATGCCCTTCAATACCAAGCCTAAGAAAGGCGGCGACAGTTTGACGCTGACAACGCCGGGATTGTACGTTTTCACGTGCAGTATCCATCCGTATATGTTCGGTGCGGTCATCGTTGACGATCCAAACACTAACGGTTTGGATCTCGGAGCCAATCTCAGTTTGATCAATGGCATCAAAATTCCAAGCAGCAGCGATCTGGCCACGCGGTTATTGCGGACATTTTTCATCGCGACCAATCCGGCAAACTGGCAGAACTATGCAAGCAATGCGCCCTGGCATATTACCTACCCGGATGTCGATGTGGGCGTCGACATCGGCGTTGTGAACCTGCCCGCGGTACTCAATGCCCGTTACGGCAACGATATTGTACTCAAGCCTCTGTCGAAGCCAACGACACCGGCGGTAGGCGAAATTTGGGTCGCTACGCAATTCGAGGAAACATTGGGAAAAGATAAGCCGGGGACAGTGACTGCCGTGGATGGTGCTTCGTGGCAGGTCAAACGCAAAGTAGCATTGCCGTCGATCAAAATGAACAATCCGCATAACATGTGGACTGATAAAGATCAGAACGTGATTTATGTGACGCAGTGGTTTGATAAAAAGCTGACAGTCTATGATCGCGCAACCGGCCGGTTGATCCGCAATGTTTCCGTCGGTGAAGCGCCGGCTCATGTCATGACGTTGACCGATTCCGACCGGATTCATGTGACTAACAATGGCGATACGCGGACCGATTCGGTAATGGAATTAACGCCGCTGGCCACGCAAGTGTTACGCCGGGTCGATATCGGCAGAGGTAATCCGCATGCGCATTGGATGAGCCATGACGGCAAAATCATGGTAACGCCCAATGTACTGAACGGCGACACCACGCAGTACAATTTCCACAGCGATCGCATCGAAGCCATCTTGCCGGTCAGCGGTCCGCTCAGCCATCCGTTGGCCACCGGGATGATGCCGGATGCCAGCAAGTATTATGTGGCAAACCTGCTCGACAGTACTATCACGGTCGTCAATATGGATACGCACCAAGTGCTTAAGCATATCAATTTAATCGCAAACTATAATCCGGTAACCGGAGTCATAACCGGACCAGTCGGCGCATTGCCGATTCAAACACCGGTGTCGCCGGATGGGAAAAATATGGTAACCGCCAATACATTGACCGGTACGATCACGGTTGTGAATACCAACACCGATGAAGTGGTGGCCATGCTGCCGTGCGATCCGGGCTGTCACGGCGTGCAATACGGCGCCAAGCAAGGCGGCGGCTATTATGCCTACGTTACCAGCAAATTCTCGAACAGAATGTTGATCGTCGACGCTGATCCGAATAACGATGGTAATCCGGCGGATGCGGCTATCGTCGGCGCTGTGGGCTTGTTTGCTACGGGAAATACGGCCAGCGATGATAGTATTTCGGCCTACCCGGGTATGGGTGGGCAAGGAATCCTGCCGATTCCGCTGGTTTATAACGGCTGGGTGCAAAATTTGCCGGCCCAATGGAGCGGTCAACTGACCGCCGCGCAGCGTAATCCGGCTCAGTAAACAGCGCCGGGCAGCAAAGTTGAGTGTTTTACGAAGACTGTTTGATTGAAGTATTATTTCTAAGGTTTGATTTTTTATTGAGGAGAACAAAATGAGTGCTGATGCCTATAAATTTGATATTTCCGATGGAAAAGTAACCGCCGTGTATGAACTGGACGACGGCGTGTGGGAACTGGAGCCGATTGACGATGACGGCAGCGAATCTTATGCCGTGGAAGCCAACGGTGATGTCATTCGAACTGACCGGGAAGCGGTCGGCACCGAGATTAGCCGCTATGCCGATGCCGATGACGACGGGGTGTATTTGCGCATTTCCGAATCCTGGAGCCTTTCCGATGATTCTCCCGGGCGCAGTCACAAAGCTTTTAAGTTCGACACCGCAGTTGGAAAAGTAACCGCGATGTATGAACTGAAAGATGGTGAAGTCAGACCGGAATCCATCGATGACGACGGTACTGAGACGTATGTCGTGGAAGCCAACGGCGACGTTGTCCGCACCGAGGTCAAGCCGTTCGGCACGGAGATTATCCGCTACGCCGATACCGATCGCGACGGGATATATTTCCGTGATTCCGAACAATGGCAGGTTTCATCCGATGCCACCGGCATCGTGCCGGGATTTTCCGGTGCGCTGCGATATTCTTCTACGGATGGCGATGATTCCATCGCCGTCCGGTCCGGGGAAGATTGCCGGGGCGGTGATGGCTCCGACGATTTCGTGATTCGCGAGGCATCGCATCTGCGCATCGCCGACTTCAAGTCCTTGGATGGCGATGTGCTGGTGTTTGATACCGGTATGGGCCTGACATCGAAGGATCATTTAGCCAGTTTTGTCAGTAACATCCGGCATGACGGTAGTAACTTCATCGTCGACTTCGGTTCGGATGTTTCCATTACGCTCGTTGGCGTCATGCCGGATCAAATCAGTTGGGATGATGTGAGCGTGTTGAGTTGATTTTGCAGTGGCAAGCGGATTGATTTTCTAAATTTTCTGTTTATCCTATCAGCGTATGCCTTAGACAGTGACATCATGAGATGTGATTAAATTGCGATTTTACTAAACCAAATTGCGTTGACCTATGACAGAGAGTACACGACGGCGCGATCTATCGGATTCGGCTTGAGCGATACTTGCGGCGCGCCTGCCCGGTTAAAGCGGTCATGGGGCGGTATCGCCAAAGACAACCGGCAGTTTATCGATGCAGTGTTTTGGATTTTGCGCACGGGGGCGCCCTGGCGCGATTTGCCCGCGAGCTACGGCGACCGGAAGAATACGCACCGCAGATTCTGTCGTTGGCGCGACCGGGGTGTTTGGGAGGGGCTGTTCGAGCAAACTCATTGATGATCCCGATTTCGAGTGGTGGATGATTGATGCAAGCCATTGCAAGGTGCATCTGCATGCGGTCGGAGCGCGTGGAGGTAATCAGGGGATGAGTCGCACAAAAAGGGGCTCAACACCAAGGTACATCTGGCCGTGGATGCATATGATATGCCGGTCAGAATCATTGCTACAGAAGCTACTAGGGCAGATTGCACACAAGCTCAAGGATTCTCATTGCTGGCATCCCGGCTCAGCATCTGATTGCCTACAAGGGCTACGACAGTGATGCCATCGTTGAGCAAGCTCGATCTCAGGGCATGCAGGCGGCGATTCCGCCACGAAAAAATAGAAAGGGACAGCGCGAATATGACAAACACCTGTACCGGCAACGCCACCTCGTCGAGAACGCGCTTCTTGAGCTCAAACAGTGGCGCGGCGGCATCGCTACCCGTTACACCAAGAGCCTTTCTTCCTTCCTTGCCGCCGTCCAGATGATTTGAGACCTTTGCAAAATGACGCAAATTTCCCATTTCAGAGTAATTTCGGATTAATCTGTGAGGAAATTGGTTAGTTGTAGTCATTTTTTCGCTAATAAACCAAGAATAATCACTTTAAACCGGGCATTCTCAGTCAAGAAGTCAAGATGGCGCAATATCCCTATGTTTGCGTAATCATTCGACGGTCAGCGAAGAGTTTGGGTAGCCTTTTCAGGTTATGCGCCACCGCCAATAGCATATGCCGGGCATGCGCTTTGGCCAATCTGCGGTAACGCAGGATTTTGCCATTGAACCAACGTGCCTGGCTGCCGAAGGTGCGCTCCACGACATAGCGAGCGGGCTTTTGTGATCAGGCGATTGCGTTGTAACTGCCGCTGCGTCAAAGGATTGTTCCTGGAAGCCTTGTTCTGAATGTCGTTTCTGATACCACGTGATTTCAAAGCATCGCGAAGTTTTTGACTGCTATACGCCTTGTCGGCATGAGCACGGATTCCCGGCTGGATATGGGCCTTCTCCA
>Ga0209573_1005364_pt1 | contig 11636 bp, 11 predicted proteins | sample TNRBio252014_DNA_FD_185870 | JGI IMG/M metagenome (GOLD analysis project Ga0209573, IMG submission 185870) | Wastewater treatment Type I Accumulibacter community from EBPR Bioreactor in Madison, WI, USA - TNR Reactor_6/25/2014_ DNA (SPAdes)... | ecosystem: Engineered > Bioreactor > EBPR >...
CTACAATAAATATGAAGACTTTGATCTTTCCAATCCACTCGATCAACGCGGATTTCTTTAATCCCCAAGATTAACTCGAATACCTCCGTCTCGGTCATCAGAATTCCTCCCCGTGTTTTACTCCTTACTTTACTCTACAAGCAGCCTTATAAGAATTATGTCACACAAATGATGCGTATCGCGCTCCGCTCCACAAAAACCGTCGAAGAACCTAAAATTAGAATGACAGAACACTAGCCTAACAAGCTGTTCGAGCGGACGCTGGCGATAAAGCCGCCCGCGCCGCTCAACGCAGGCGTTGTCGCGGACGCTTCGCGCCCGCGACAACGGGGCGGCGGATGGCATCCGCTGCTTGCGCGGCGCGAAGCGCCGCACAACCACGCGGATCAAGCCGACATCGGCCGTCAAAGCCTACGGCTTATCCGCCCTCGCGGCTTTATCCGCCGCTTAGGCAGCACACAAACACCCCGCGCCGCTCCCCTGGTGTTGACTTCGCTATTTGTAGTAGCTACACTAAATGCGTGCGTATCGACTTCGACCCAGCGAAAGACAAGCTCAACCTTGCCTCACACGGTCTATCGCTAGCCTTCGCAAGGAAGCTTGCCTGGGATGAATCGCTCGTCTGGGTGGATGAGCGATTCGGGTACGACGAACTCCGCATGATCGGCCTTGTCCCAGAAGGCAATCGCCTGTACTACGTGGCCTTCGTTGATCGCGGAATGACACGACGCGTCATCAGCCTGCGCCTCGCCGAACGCCGAGAGGTTAAGCACTATGTCGAAAACTACCCCTAAGCGCGTCCTCGTCATGCCCACCGAGGCTGAGAACCGGAAGATCCGTCGCGCGGCAAAGGCAGATCCGGATGCTCAGCCGCTAACGGACGAGCAGTTGAAAGGAATGGTCCCGATCAAGGCGGCTCGCGGACGTCCGAAATCCGATAACAAGAAGCTTCTTGTCTCCGTTCGTTATAGCCCGGAGGTGCTCAGCTACTTCCGTAGCACTGGAGAAGGTTGGCAAGCCCGGATGGATGGTGTGCTCCAGGAATACGTAGCAAGGCAAGGCGGTCGGCGTCGCACGAAGAGTGCTGCCTAACCCCTCGTTGTCGCGGACGCTTCGCGCCCGCGACAACGGGGCGGCGGATGGCATCCGCTGCTTGCGCGGCGCGAAGCGCCGCACAACCACGCGGATCAAGCCGACATCGGCCGTCAAAGCCTACGGCTTTTCCGCCCTCGCGGCTTATCCGCCGCCCCGTTGGTCGCCGGTGGGTTGGAAGCGGGCGCGGAGGGTGAACGGTTTTATGGTCTGCATGGGAGTTTGGCCGGGCGAAAAATTTCAGTATCATCAGACCTTCCGCGCTATCCCAGCGTTCAACGTTCAACCTGTGTCCAGGAGCGTTCCCGTGAGCACCCCTCTGTCTGCGCGTGTCCAGCGCATCAAGCCGTCTCCCACTCTGGCGGTTACCGCCAGGGCCAATGCCCTGAAAGCCGCCGGCAAGGACGTCATCGGTCTGGGCGCGGGCGAGCCGGATTTCGATACGCCCGACTTCATCAAGGCGGCGGCGATCAAGGCCATTAACGCTGGCTTTACCAAATACACGCCGGTCGACGGCACGGCGAGTCTGAAAAAGGCGATCATCGCCAAGTTTCAACGCGACAACGGCCTGAGCTACGAGCCGAAACAGATTCTGGTGTCCTGCGGCGGCAAGCAGAGCTTCTACAATCTGGCCCAGGCGCTGCTCAACGCCGGTGATGAAGTGATCATCCCGGCGCCCTACTGGGTCTCCTACCCGGACATGGTGCTGCTGGCCGACGGTACGCCGGTGATCGTCAACGCGGGCATTGACCAGCACTTCAAGATCAGCGCCGCGCAACTGGAAGCGGCCATCACGCCGCGCACCCGACTGGTGGTGATCAACAGCCCCTCCAATCCGACCGGGGTGGCCTACCGCGCCGCTGAACTGGCTGCGCTGGGCGAGGTGCTGCGCCGCCATCCACAGGTTTACATCGCCACCGACGACATGTACGAGCACATCCAGTGGACCGGGGAGCCGTTCCATAACATCCTCAACGTCTGCCCGGATCTCTACGACCGCACCGTGGTGTTGAACGGCGTTTCCAAAGTGTATTCGATGACCGGCTGGCGGATTGGTTACTGCGGCGGGCCGAAAGACCTGATCGACGCGATGACCAATATCCAGTCGCAAAGCACCTCCAACCCGACCTCGATCTCCCAGGTCGCGGCGGAAGCGGGATTGAACGGTGATCAATCCTGCGTGGCGATGATGACCCAGGCATTCCGCGAGCGGCACGATGCGGTTTATCAGACTCTGAAGGCCATGCCCAGTGTGGAGATCGCGCCGGCGGACGGGACGTTCTACATCTTTCCGAATTTTCAGCAGGCGATTAGCCGGCTGGGGCTGGCCAACGACATCGCCTTCGCGGAACTGTTGCTCAACGAAGTGGGCGTTGCGGTGGTGCCGGGGTCGGCGTTCGGCGCGGAAGGCTGCGCGCGGATTTCCTTTGCCACCAGCATGAACAACCTGACCCAGGCGCTGGAGCGCATTGGGCGGGTCGTCGCCCGCTGATTGGGGTTGACAGACCGGACGGGGATCAATAAGATTTCCCGTCTCAATTCCCCGGTAGCTCAGTCGGTAGAGCAAGTGACTGTTAATCACTGGGTCCGTGGTTCGAGTCCGCGCCGGGGAGCCAAATCAAACAAGGGGTTAGGTGAAAGCCTAGCCCCTTTTCTTTTGCCCGTTGCCCACTCGTTGTTCACTCCCTGAAAAGCACTGGCGATTGTCCACAACCAGAGCGCGCGGGTATCTGGCTCCCACGCTCCAGCGTGGGAGCAGGTCCAGACGCTCCAGCGTCCCGAATCACAGCCATCGCGTTTCAACCGCAATCAACCCCGCCTGACTGGCGTAGTTGCGGGCGCTCGAATACCGCCAATGCACCGGATCATCGACATAGCCCCTGGCGACCGGATTATGGTGCATATACTCCAACTTCTGTCGCATCATCGCCTCCCCCTGGATTTGCTCCGGGTGCGAACCTTCCTGCCAGACCTGATGATCCCGGTCAACTTTGTGCCGGGCCTTGTGGAAGGCAAGGAGTTCCAACACTGGCGACTGGCGCTCGGTCAGGCGCTGGATGATCTGGCCGGCGGTAAGGGATTTGAAGCTGGCGATAGTTTGGCCCAGGTCCGAGGCGGCGGCGAGCCGGTGGCAGTGATTTTCCAGGATCACGTAGCCGTAGAGCGTCAGACGCCCCTGATTTTGCAAGTAGGTCAATGAGTCGAGCAAAATTTTCGCGTTGGCGGGTTGGGCGAACAGCGGCAACCATTTCAGTACCGTGCAGGTGAGGAAATACGGGGCGGTTGGCTCGTGAATACGGTAGCGGTCTCGGCCCATGGCTTGACATCCTTTCTCGTTCCCACGCTCCAGCGTGGGAATGCCGGTTGACCGCTCCAGCGGTGCGTGTCCAAGTGGAAGGAGGTGGACGCTGGAGCGTCTGGACGTGCTCCCACGCTGGAGCGTGGGAGCCAGATCAACAGCCGTCAACGCAGGTTTCTGATCTTCGCTACGCTGCAAGGGCAGCGGTTGGGATTTGCAAGCCGTGCTTTTGGTAGGACTCCCGCTCCGAGTGCTGGAATTTGACGTAGAATTCGCGGCGAATTCGACGGTCTTTATCAAGAGTTCCCGCTTCCATTTCCCGCTTCGTGGAGTCTTCCATGCCCGACTATCGTTCCCGCACCACCACCCACGGCCGCAACATGGCGGGCGCCCGCGCCCTGTGGCGGGCTACCGGTGTAAAGGACGGCGATTTTGGCAAGCCGATCATCGCCATCGCTAACTCTTTTACCCAGTTCGTGCCCGGCCATGTCCATCTCAAGGATCTGGGGCAACTGGTCGCACGCGAAATCGAGGCGGTCGGCGGTATTGCCAAGGAATTCAACACCATCGCGATTGATGACGGCATCGCCATGGGTCACGGCGGGATGCTGTACTCGTTGCCCTCGCGCGAACTGATCGCCGATTCGGTCGAGTACATGGTCAATGCCCACTGCGCCGACGCACTGGTCTGCATCTCCAACTGTGACAAGATCACCCCCGGCATGTTGATGGCGGCCCTGCGCCTCAATATCCCGGCCGTTTTCGTTTCCGGCGGACCCATGGAAGCGGGCAAGACCCGACTGGCGGCGCACAAACTGGATTTGGTGGACGCCATGGTCGCCGCCGCCGATGATCGTATCGACGACGCCACGGTGGCGGAGATGGAGCGCTCGGCCTGCCCGACCTGCGGCTCCTGTTCCGGCATGTTCACCGCCAATTCCATGAATTGCCTGACCGAGGCGCTGGGTCTGAGTCTGCCCGGCAACGGTTCGCTGCTGGCGACCCACGCCGACCGCCGCGAACTGTTCCTGGAAGCGGGGCGGCGCATCGTCGCTCTGACCCAACGCTATTACGAGCAGGGCGATGCCTCGGTGCTGCCGCGCGGCATCGCCACGTTCGAAGCCTTCGAGAACGCCATCAGCCTCGACATCGCCATGGGTGGCTCCACCAATACCGTTCTGCATCTGCTGGCGGCGGCGCAGGAGGGGGGAGTGGACTTTACTATGAAGGACATTGACCGGCTGTCGCGGCGGGTGCCGAACCTGTGCAAGGTCGCGCCCTCCACGCCGCACTATCACCTGGAGGACGTGCATCGGGCGGGTGGGGTCATCGCCATTCTTGGCGAACTGGACCGGGCCGGACTGTTGCATCGTGACGTGCGCACCGTGCATAGCGAGACGCTGGCCGAGGCGCTGGAGCACTGGGACATCGCCCGCGCCAGTTCCTGTGATGAAGCGCGTCTGCGCTACTCCGCCGGTCCCGCTGGCATTCCTACCCAGGAAGCCTTCAGTCAGGATACCCGCTGGCCGAGTCTCGACCTGGATCGGAACAGCGGCTGTATCCGCGATCAGGCCCATGCCTATTCCCAGGATGGCGGCCTGGCGGTGCTGTACGGCAACTTGGCCGAGGAGGGCTGTATCGTCAAGACTGCCGGGGTCGACGAGAACATTCTGGTTTTCAGCGGTCCGGCGCGGGTGGTGGAAAGTCAGGAAGATGCAGTCGCGGCGATTCTGGGCGGCCGAATTCAGCCCGGCGACGTGGTGGTGATCCGCTACGAGGGACCGCGCGGTGGGCCGGGGATGCAGGAGATGCTCTATCCGACCAGTTATCTCAAATCCAGGGGACTGGGCAAGGTCTGCGCGCTGATCACCGACGGACGCTTCTCCGGCGGCACCGCCGGGCTGTCCATCGGCCATGTCTCACCGGAAGCGGCAGAGGGCGGAATCCTCGCCCTGGTGGAAGAAAGCGACCGCATCGAAATCGATATTCCCAACCGCCGTATTCATCTGGCGGTGAGCGATGAGGATCTGGAACGGCGGCGGGCGGCGATGCTGGCGCGTGGCCTGGCGGCCTGGAAACCGGCTGAGCGGCAGCGCCCCGTTTCGCCCGCGCTGCGCGCCTATGCCGCCATGACCACCAGCGCCTCGCGTGGTGCAGTGCGCGATGTGAGTCAGGTCGAGCGTTGAGGGAAAAAGCCAAGGCGGACGGCCTTGGCGCCCTTCATCTTGCAAGCCGCTGGTCTTCCAACAAAACCACTCAGGAGAATCCGCCATGAACCCGGCGAAAGGCCAGGACAGCCAGCGTCTCCAGTTGGCTAATCACCTGAAGTTGATCGAGGATTTGTGGCAGAAGCTGTACTACGTCAAGTGGAATCCCAAGTCCTTTGCCATGTTGGCGCGCCTGGCGCAGGACATGGTCAAAAACGCACTGGAACGTGGCGACGATCGCTTGCGCAATCTGGTGACGCAATTGGAACAGCATGTCAAGAGTTGCGCGGCCAGCGGCGGCATGCCCAGCGAACCGGACCGGCAGCGGCTGACCGCGCTCATCGATGCCCTGCGTAATCTGTTGATGGCAGCGGGCGGCGGCGGCGATGAACTCCGGACCCGCCCGCTGCTGTCATCGTTGCCCGAGCTGTTTGTCATCGCCCCAGGCCAGGAATTGCCGCTGGTGGCGAAACTGGAAGATTCCGGCTATCGGGTCCGGCATATCGCTGATCTGGCCGAGGCCGAACAGCGCCTGCAAGAACGAATACCCGGCGCCGTCATCGTCGATATGGATTTTCCCGGCGGCCCGGAGCAGGTCACCACGCTGATCGCCAAGCTGCGAGCTGAAAACGGCCTGCGGGCGCCGGTGCTGTTTCTGGCCGAGCGCAACGATATGAACGCGCGGCTGGAGGCGGTGCGGGCCGGCGGCCAAGCCTATTTTAGCAAGCCCTTCGAAACCGATGAGCTGTTGAGCGTTCTGCGAGAACTGCTGTTGCCGCAGACTTCACAGGGCTATTTCCGGGTGCTGATCATCAACGATCAGCCGACCGAAGCCTGGGAAATGGCGGGCGCTCTGGAAGAACAGGGCGTCACGCCACGGGTGGTGATCCAGCCGTTGCAGGTGTTGCAGGACATCTATCGTTTCCGGCCTGATCTGCTGCTGATTGATTTGGATATCAAGGAAATCAGCGGACGGGATTTGGCTCAGGTGATTGCCCAGCACCGCGATTGCGATACCTTGCCGATGATCCTGCTGTGCTTTCCCGCCGATGTGCCCCATTATCTGGGCAATCTGGAGGTATCGGGCGCCAGCCTGCTGACCAAGCCCGTGCCCGTCAGCTACCTGTGCTGGGAAGTCAAACAGCGGTTGCGGCGCGCGCGCGCCATGCGGGTGAAGCTCGGTGCGCTGACCGATAATGATGCGGTCAGCGGGCTGTTCAACCGCCGGCGTTATCTGATGCTCCTGGAGCGGGCTATCGAGAGTCTGGGCCTGAGCATCCAGTCGCTGGCGGTGGTGTTCATCATGATGGACAACCTGCGCTCGATCCGTGATTCCGCAGGAGTGGCGACCGCGGATGAAGTGGTGGGTCAAGCCGCCAACCGGCTGCGCCAGGCGCTCCGGCCGGAGCAGCCGGCAGCGCGATTCAGTGACGCGATTTTTACGGTGCTGGCGCCCAATCTGCTGGGCGAGCCGTTGCTGCTGCTGGCTCGGCGCATCCGCGATGCGCTGGAAACCGGGTTTTATAAGGTGGGCGAGCAGGCGCTGCTGCTGCGCACCAGTATCGGCCTGGCTCAGGCCACCGACCGCACCCAGGATCATCTGATGTTGATCCAGCGGGCGGATTCCGCCTGTGGTCTGGCCCGGGAAGCCAAGGGCGAGCGCATTTTCCTGCACCAGGACACGGTAGGCGCCAAACGCGACCAGGAAGCCTCGTCGCGGGTGCGACTGCTGGATCAGGTGCGTGAAACGGTCGATCACGAGCGGCTCTGGCTGATGTTCCAGCCCATCGCCAGTATGCGCGGCGACACCAATGAGCGGTACGAGGTGCTGTTGCGGTTGCGCGGCAACGACGGTCAGGAACTCCTGCCGGGTAGCGTGTTCGGCGTGGTGTACAACCACGAACTGGGACAGGTGCTGGATCGCTGGGTGATCGAACATGTGCTCGACATGCTGCGCCAGCGCCCGTTGCCCACCACGGTGTTTATCAAGATTCTGCCAGTCACCTTGCAGGATCGGAGCCTGAGCGGCTGGCTGCGCGAGCGGCTGGAGCAAACCGGGGTTGAAGCGCAGCGCCTGGTGTTTCAGGTGGCGGAGTCCACCGCCGAGCGCAGTTTGCGCGACATGTTCGGCTTTCTGGGCGGCATCAAGATGCTCGGCTGCGGTTTTTGCCTGGATCGCTTCGGCCGCGGGGCGGACTCGCTGAATCTGCTCAAGAACCTGGGCGCTGATTACGTCAAGCTGGACATGTACTTCGTCAACAACATCGCCAAGGATCCCAAGAAACAGACCCAGTTCAAGGAACTGGTGCAGACCTTGGAAACCCTGGGGGTCTCGACCATCGTGGGCGGGGTGGAGGATGTGAAAACGATGCCCATTCTGTGGTCGCTGGGCGTGGATTTGATCCAGGGCTTTTTCCTGCAACATCCCTACCGCGAGATGAGCTACGACTTCGCCGGCAGCGCGTTCTAGGAACAGCGCAAGGCAAAGGATCAGCAGTGCTGACCTTTTGCCTGCCTTTTACCTTCCGCCTTGCGCCCGTTCTTGCAGCAGGGCGGCGTAACCGTCCCGATAGCTCGGGTAGCGGAACTGAAAACCGCTGGCGCGCAACCGGGTATTGCGGCAGCGCTTGCTGGCCCGTAGCCGCAGGGCGGGATCGCGGCGGGTTTCCGCGCCGGGTTTGAGCGGCGGTTGCGCGCCGCGCGGTGGTTCGGGAACACCGAGGCGAGCCGCCAGCCAGCCGAGCACTTCGTCCAGTGGCGCCGGCGCATCATCCACGGCGACATACAGCGGCGCCGGATCGGGCAGAAACAGCAGGTGTTCCAGCACCCGGGCGCAATCATCGCGATGGATGCGATTGGTGTAGACCGGCGGGCCGGCGGGAACAGCGGCGGAACCGTCGCGCACGCTGTCGATCAGCCGGGTGCGTCCGGGGCCATAAATACCGCCGAAGCGCACCACGACCGCCGGCCAGCGGCTGGTCCCCATCAGCCGCTCGCCATCGCGGATGCAGCGGCCACTGAAACGGTCAGCCTCGGCGGAGGAATCTTCATCTACCCATTCCCCGTCGTGCTGTGCGTAGACCGAGGTGCTGGAAGTGAACAGCAGCCGGCGCGGGCGCTGGTCGGCGTGTTCCAGCGCATCGAGCAGGTTGCGAACGCCCGTGACGTAAGCCGCCTGGTACTGAGCTTCGCTAAAACCGGCGGCGGCGGCGCTGTAGACCACAGCGTCCAGGTGTGGCGGCAACCCGTTCAGGGTCGCCGGGTCGGTGAGATCGGCCGCCAGCGGCTGAATGCCCGGCGGCAAGCGGTCGGGATGGCGTTTCAGGCCCCAGACGGCGTGGCCGGCCGCGTTCAGGGCCAGGCCCAGCGTGGCGCCGACATCGCCGCAACCGGCGATCAGGATACGCGCCATGGATCAATCCTCAGGTGAGAGCGGAAAGTGAAGATGGAACCGGCTGCATTTGGTCAGCGCGTGCTGGACTGGTTCGACGCGCATGGCCGCACCCAGTTGCCCTGGCAAGCCGATCCCGCGCCCTATCGGGTCTGGGTATCGGAAATCATGCTGCAACAGACCCAGGTAGCGACGGTCATTCCCTATTATCAACGGTTCATGGCGCAATTTCCTGATCTTCAAACCCTGGCCGCTGCTGATCTGGACGAGGTATTGCGGCAGTGGGCGGGATTGGGCTATTACGCCCGCGCCCGGCATTTGCACCGAGCAGCGCGGATGGTGAGTGATCAGTATGCGGGCAAGATGCCGCTGGATATCGCCCTGTTGCAGGAACTGCCGGGCATTGGCCGCTCGACTGCTGGAGCAATTCTGGCGCTGGCGACGGGGCAGCGACAGCCGATTCTGGATGGCAACGTCAAGCGGTTGCTGGCCCGGTTCGCGGCAGTGGACGGCTGGCCGGGACAGGCGCGAACCCAGGTGGCGCTGTGGGAATTGGCTGAGCGGTATACGCCGACGGCGCGAGTGGCGGATTACACCCAGGCCATGATGGATTTGGGGGCGATGGTGTGTGTCCCGCGCCGGCCCCATTGCGCGATGTGTCCGCTGGCTGAAGGTTGTGCTGCCCATGCGCAAGGGCTTGAAACCCGGTTTCCGGCTCCCAAACCGCGCTGGGAACTGCCGGTGCGCGCGGTGCGGATGCTGCTGCTCCGGGCGGCGAATGGCGAGGTACTGCTGGAGCGTCGGCCGCCCGTGGGTATCTGGGGCGGCTTGTGGAGTTTGCCCGAATGCCCGCCGGAGATGGATATCGCCCACTGGTGCCGGGAACGGCTGGGACTGGAAGTTGCGGTCGGCGCGCCGTGGCCGGTGCTGCGGCACGGATTCAGTCATTTTCATCTGGACATCACCCCGGTGCCCCTGACGGTGCTGGGCGGCTCGGGCGGGGTGGTCATGGAAGGCGAGCGGTTTGTCTGGTATAACAGCCGCCATCTTGAAGGTCGCGGAGTAGCCGCGCCGGTACGGCGGTTACTGGCGGCCTTGCTGGGCGAACCCTAAACGATCAGGAAGCAGCGATGGCTCAAATGGTGAAGTGCGTCAAACTGGGCATTGAGGCCGAGGGGCTGGATCGACCACCCTATCCGGGCGAACTGGGCCGGCGGATTTTTGCCAACGTGTCCAAGGCAGCCTGGCAGCAGTGGCTGCGTCAGCAGACCCTGTTGATTAATGAATATCGCCTGACGCCGTTTGAACCGAAGGCGCGCCAGTTTCTGGAGGAGCAGATGACGCAGTTTTTCTTCGGGGAAGGTTCGACGTTACCGGAAGGCTATGTTCCGCCGAAGGTGTGAACCGCTTGACGCTGACGGCGCAAGCTGCTTAAATGCGTCCCTCTTTTGCAGTATGCAATCCGGCCAGGTAGCTCAGTTGGTAGAGCAGCGGACTGAAAATCCGCGTGTCGATGGTTCGATTCCGTCCCTGGCCACCAGAACAAACAAGGGGTTAGGTGAAAGCCTAGCCCCTTTCCTTTTGCCTGTTGTCCACTCGTTGTCCACTCCCTGAAAAGCACTGGCGATTGTCCGCAATAGCGCGCGCGGGTTTCCGTGGTCACCAAGGCGGTTTCCTCCATGCGTGATATAGCAAAAAGCTATCAAATCTAGTCTAGATATAACCTTTTCTTAGGAAAGCCGCAGGTAGGGGTTTACCCTAATTCCCCGCTACCCGCCGCTGTCCGGTGGACAACCGATGGACAACGCGCCGTCCGCGAACAACCTGCTACATCAGCCGGAAACAGGCAGGAGTTCCCGCGCCAGCGCCGCGAAGACTTCAACATCGGTTTCGAGTCGCAGCGCCAGTGGCGCGGATTCAAAGCCGGTGGCGACGTGGCGCAACGCCACCACGCAGCGCCATGGTTGCCGGTCCAACCGGTAGAACAGCGCCGGTTTCTGTCCGGTCGCTTGCGCTTGTGAGCAGGCCTGTTGCCACCATTCCGACAGCCGGGGGCGGGCCGCGCGCTTCACTTCGATAGCCCAGCCGTGGACGCCTAGCAGATCAGCGCCACCTTGCCGGGCCTGAAGCAGGTTCCTCGTCACGTCCGCGCCCAGATGGTCACGTAACAGCCGGGCAAGCTCTCGCTCTCCCTCCTTGCCTTTGCGTTGCTGCATGGCCGTCATCGCCGCTTCAATCCTTTCTCGCTGATGTTCAGCCGGGCGTTCGGGCTGATTTCAGAAATGCGCTTGACCTTCCAGCCTTCCAGCAGAACCGCCGCGATGAATGCGCCGTTGCTGATGTAGTCGCCCGTAGCGCGTTCCGCGATGTGTTTCAGACCATAGCTGGAACGGTGCGGATTGAGGGTGAGCCGGGGTTGCTGGGTTCTGAGCCAAGCGCGGGCGCGGTCAATTTCGGCAATGGCCGCCAGCAAGTCATTCCTGCCTTTCTCGGTTGTAGCGGCCGGCCGGTTAAATTCCCCGAAACCAAAGTGAGTCAGTAGCGGATGCTGCGAGAGGATAGCCGGCAACCGCTGTGCCGTATCGTTCATGGGGCGCTCTCCTTCACCGTTCGATTGCAAACACAACATTTCTCCCAGCTTATATAG
>Ga0209573_1005365_pt1 | contig 11628 bp, 13 predicted proteins | sample TNRBio252014_DNA_FD_185870 | JGI IMG/M metagenome (GOLD analysis project Ga0209573, IMG submission 185870) | Wastewater treatment Type I Accumulibacter community from EBPR Bioreactor in Madison, WI, USA - TNR Reactor_6/25/2014_ DNA (SPAdes)... | ecosystem: Engineered > Bioreactor > EBPR >...
AGCAGGCTGCTGATCGACCGCTTGGCCAGCAACCACGCCTCGGCGCCGCCCGTTAGCCGGATCAGCAGCCGCCAGGGCAGTCGCTCGCCGCGCACCCGCTCGAACAGCCGTTCGAAGCGCTGCACTTCGGTCAGTTGCGGGAGGTCGACGTAGAGCGGCTGGTAGAGTCGGTCGCCGACCTGCACCGTCCGGTAATCCACGATCCGCAGGTCGCGCGGAATCAGTTGAGAGCCCAGCGCCGGCAACCAGCAGCTACTCGGGTCGTAGGTACCGTCCGGATGTTCGCAGGCCCGGGGAAACCCGCCGGGCAGGAGTGGTTGCCAGTCATCGGGCGTCCAGTCCGGATCGATTCGCCCGCGCAACTCGCGGCAGGCCCGTTCCACCGGCAATAGTTCGAGATCGAAGCCGAAGGCGGTCATGTCGGCCAGCACCGTGGCGACGCAGGACCGATGGGTGTCGATCAGGTAGCGATTGACCGCTTCGCTGTTCTGGTTGTCGCGGGTGAACCCGCCCGGCCGATGCCGGTCCCGGAGCCGCTGGCGGCGCGCCCGCCGTTCCTGGCGGCGCACGGTGCGCGGCAATCCGGTCGGCGCCGTCCACAGCGCCAGATACACCGTTTCCGTGGCGGCGTACCGGGGCAGATGGCGGCGCCGTTCGGCAAAGATCGCGCCGAGATCGAGGCCCTGGCGGGCGGCCGTCTGGAGGCTGGGCGCCAGCATCCAGTCGATCTCGCGGCCGGTCGTCGCCGGATCGGAATGAAAGCAGACATCGAGGGTGTGGTAGTGACCGCTCAGCGCCGAGCCCCAGAGGGTCACCAGTTGCCCGGTCAGGTGGGCCAGTTCCGCCGCGCCGACCACCCGGCGGTGACCGTGCACGAGCAGCAGGCTCATCAATCCCCCGTCCTTGCTGACGAAAGTGGTGTCGTCCTCGACGGTGGTGAGGCTGGTGTAGCGTTCGACGTCCAGGCCGAGCCATTCGGCGAACAGGGACGCCACTTCGGCGCGCAGGCCAGGCACGATGCAAGGTCTCCGGCGGGCGTTAGCGCCGTACCGCCGCGCGGCGGCGAGCGCTCCAACGCCATGGATTGATCCGAACCCGCATAGGGGTTCGCCGATGGATGACGTTCATTATGGGCCTCCGCGACCGGCTTGAAGAAGGGTTTCAGGACAAATAATAGTTTTATATAAATTAAAAAACAACTTTTGAAGTGTGCCCTCGCCCGGACCTCCCTGCGCCAGACCGGCACCTTGATGGCATTCCAGTCCTTGTTCGTGATCCTGGCGGCGGCGACCCTGGGGCCGGGGGAGGAACGGGAGGTGGAACGGATACCGGAGCAGTTAAGAAGGTTTTTGTGAATAACGCCGGCCTAACCCGACCAAAAACCGCGCTGGCACGGCCTTGTAGGATAGCGCGGAGCTAAGTGCGCGGTTTTTGGGTCGGGTTTAGGCACTTGTTGGGCTATTATGCTGCTTTTTCCATTGCTTGAGCGAAATCCCCTTCCCCTGAACTTGCCACTCTCGCGGCCCGCTCACTGAGCAACCCGCAACGAATTGCGCTGCGGCGGAAGGACTTGTGAACAAGACTTCGTCAGTTACTTCTAGCAACTCGGGATTGCTGCAAGGGACAAGGACGCCACTCGCTTCAGCCTCGTGCCTCGTTTGCTGAACGTTTTCGGGCATCGACTCGAACATCTGCTTGCGCACGAAAGATCCAGGTAGGATTGTTACCTTTCGCCCAACGCATTGCGCGCTTGCAGAAGCTTCTGCGTAAGTCATAGTCAGGGGCAAAGTCTGCGATGTTGTGGTTTCCACTGTTACCGGTTCATAATGTGTTCTCGCCCGAGTATCCAGATCAAAGGTCTGCACCCATTCTTTCTGTAGCGCTTTTACTTTGAGTTGGAAGGAGTCGAGCTTCTTTCCTGTGCCCATAAGCCGGGAGACAGCGTCAAAGTCGTGTTTGTCAAAAAGCCTCTTTGCGTCCTCTGTAAGCTCCTTTGAGACGCTTCCAATTTCTTCGAGGATTAGCTCGAAAGCTGTTTGTACGCCATCATCGTCCATAGAATAGTCCCGTGTGAAAATAGGCCAGCAGGTAGTTTGCTGAATTGCCTCGTGGTTTATTAGAACCTCCCGAAAAGGCCCCAGATACCGCCGCTCGGCCGACCAATCCGCAATCGCAAAGACGACTTGCGCAAATTCTCCGGTGTGAGCCTCGAGCGCGACGCGGAAGTCGCGGGCGGTCCGCGCTGGATCGTGATGGAAGGCACCACAGCCCCAGGCCCCAAGGACCAACGCGGAATAGTCGTAAGCGCGGGCGATCGCCAGCACGCGCTGAATGCGCCGAGCCAGGAGATCGCCGGCGCGTGGCTGCCCGATCTTCGGCGCATAGGGCGCCGCGCAGGTCAGGATGCTGAGTGCCCAAGGCACGTCGAGTGCCGTCCCCGAGTCATCGCGAAACACCGGCACATCGGGCGAGAGGATCGCCCAGTCGGTGGAATCGGGCTCTACCCGCGCGGCGTGAGCGGCATACATCGGATCGCCTTCCAGCGTGGCGTAGAGCGCACTCGAGCGACATAAGACCTCCTCTTGAGCGCGGGCGCCCGTGAGGAATCCACCACCGGGCCGGACGCCGTTGGCGAAGTTCAGCGCCAGAACCCGCTCGCCCGATTCCACCAGCCGCCGCGCGGCGGCCAGCGTGGTTTCGTTGGCGACCTGAACCTGAGTCTGCTGGGTGGCGCGGCGCGTCGGCGCTGGCAGCGACACCTCGGGCGGAATGCTGCGCTTGGCGGCACAGGCTCGAGCCACCGCCGCCCGCCAGTCGACCGTCTGGCCACTGGCCGCGGGATAGACGCCCGTCATGGCCGCGACAACGGCGCTGCGGCCCAGCTCCGCCGCCCGCTCGCGTGAGATCGCCAACACGGCCTGACAGTGGGCCGCGCGTTCCGCTGAATCGAGACAGGGCAGGCAGATGAGCGTATCCATGATGGTCTCCTCGTTTCAGGTGTTGGCAGACAACAGTCAGGCGTCCGCCTTGAACTCGGCGGCGAAGGGGGCCAGGAAGAAGCGTGGCTCTGGCGTCCAGTCGGTGACGGCAAAGACCACCTCCTCGAAGGCGCCGGCCTGCTCCCGAAGCGCGGCGTGGAAGATGGCCGCGATGCGCGCGGGGTCATTGCCGTAGGTTCCGCAGCCCCAGGCGCCCAGCACGAGCGTTGTGTAACCGTTTGCGCGGGCGATCGCGAGGATCCGCCGGATGCGCGACTGCAGGAGCTCGGCGGACCGCGTTTGGCCGATCTTCGGCGCATAGGGTGCGGCGCAGGTCAGAATGCTCAGCCGCCAGGGCCGGTCCCACGGCCGTCCAGCATCGTCGCGGAAGACCGGCACATCGGGCGAGAGGATCGCCCAGTCCGTGGAATCGGGCTCTGGCCGCGCGGCGTGGGCGGCGTACATGGGATCGCCGTCGAGCGTCGCGAAGAGGGCGCTGGACCGGCAGAGCACGCTTTCCTGGGCGCGATTCCCTTGCAGGAAGCCGCCGCCGGGCTGGATGCCATTGGCGAAGTTGAGCGCCAGGACCCGTGCGCCGGTCATGGTCAGGTGCCAGGCGGCGTCGAGGGTCATCGCGTTGATCACACGCACCCGCGTGGTGGCGAAGGCCGGGGGCGGCGCGGTCGGCAGTGCGGCATCGGGTGGCAGACTCCGCTTCGCGGCCTTGGCCGCCGTGACGGCGGCACTCCAATCCACTGGCTGGCCCGCGGCGTTGGCATAGTGACCGGCATTGATGGCTGCCAGCGCCGATTCGCCCAGCTTCTTCGTGGTGGAGTGTGGCATGTCCCGCAACGCCTGGCCCTGCGCGGCCCGCTCGTCACTGTCGAGGACCGGCAGGTACTGCAGGCGCGGTCGCTGATTGCTCCGCAGACGCGCTCCATCCCGTCCCCGGCCGCGCAGCAACGATTCCGAGCGACTGATCTGCTCCTTGATCTCCCGGGGCGACAGCGCGGTGCGGTAGCGCTCGGTCTCGGCCTCGAGCGCCGCGGCCAGGGCCAGCGTCCGCGGATGGTCGCCCGCTTCAGCGCGAATCCGCTGGGCGGCTTTGAGCAGGTGCTCGCGCGCCTGATCGAGCTGGCCCTCGCGGTTCAGGAGCACGGCCTCGCGGCGGGCCTGATGGGCCAGATGCTCGGCAAAGCGATGCTCGACCTCCGCGTGACGCGGTTGTGCGTGGCGGGTGGCACTGTCGACCCAGGTCCAGTGGATCTGCGCCTCGGCTAGGCGGCGATCCCCATCGTTGACGACGACCTTGAGCGGGCAGTCGGTGTTCTTGGCCCCCGCGGGGAAGCGCACGCGCAGGAGCAGATCCAGTGTTTGCGTCTTGGTCAGGTCGCCCAGATCCAGGCTCAGGGCCTGCTTCGCGGCCGTTCCCGGCCAGGGTCCCAGCGCCTCGATCTTCAGATCGGCCTCCCAGGTCAGATTCAGGCGCGTCCGGACGCTGACGACGGCGCAAAGCTCGGCGACGTGGCGACCCATGACCGAGGAGATCGTCTCGGCGTCCGCGATGTCCTGGAAGCACCCGCCGCCGGCATCGGCCAACTGGGTGAGCAACGACTCCGGGTAGGCATCGCCCACCCCGAAGGTGCTGGTCACCACACCGAGCTCACGCAGGGCGCGCGCGTGCTCCGCCAGCGTCGCCGGTGCCGTGATGCCCGTGTCGGGTTGACCCGCACTCAGGACCAGGCAGTGCCGCCGCCGCGTCGCATCGCCCTCGGCGCCCACCAATCCGCAGCCGGTCAGCCAGCCTTCGCCGAGATTCGTGCCGCCGCCTGGAGCGCGATCCCGCAGGGCGGTCGCGACCGCTTGGCGCATCTCTTCGCCAATCGGTGTCAACGGCAGCAGGGTTTCGGCGCCATTATGGAACGTCACCAGCGCGGCGCGGTCGCCTGGACCCAGGTGCTCCAGCGCGACCCACACGGCGCGCTCTGCCTGGGTCCACTGGGCGGCCCTCATGGCTTCGGAGGCGTCGAGCACCAGGGCCAGATCCAAGGGGGTAGGCGTCTCGGTGGCGCCGGGCGCCTGGAGACGGACATGCAGGAGTCGCTGACTGTGCCCTTGTCGGCGGATCAGCGCGCGATCGGTCGCCAGCGCCACGCTGAAGGATTTCGGCTCGGCGGGGTCCGGGGCCTCGCCGCTGTCCTCGGCTCCACCAATCCGGAACGCGCAGAGATGGATCAGGCGCCCATCCTTCACCAAGGCGCCACCCGTCAGATGCTTGCCATCGAAGCGCCAGTCCTCGCCTTCTCCCACGGCGGGAAACCGCTCGAAGGCGGTGGCCGCGATGGTGCCGAGCCAGGCGCTAGCGTCAGCCTCGGTCAGCGTCGGTGTCTCGGGGCTCGCATCGAGCGCGTCCAGCGCATAGCTCTCCACCAAGGTGCCCAGGACCGCGGCCAGGGTGGCCGGGCTATCGAACAGATCGAGCCCAAGGATGCGCCCGTGGAGGGCGAACAGCGCGCCGCATTGACCCGGCTGGGCCACGAACGCCGCTCGGAAGGCATCGAGCGGCTGGCGATGGGTCTCATAGAGTGCGGCGGCGGCACGGGTTCCGGAGCTCACGCCCATGCGTCTCGCGCGCCTCTCGATGTCGCGCCAGACCGCGCCTTGATCGCTCTCACGGGAACCGCGCTGGCGCAGCGATACGTTGACATCGGCGGCCTTGCGCGCCCGTCCGGCGGCGAAATGGGCGCGCCTGGCCCCGGAAAACTCGGTACTGGAGGCGTGCCAGCGTCCGGCTTCGACGCAGGAGACCGGGATGATGATCGTCTGCTGCGCAGGGGCCAGCACCGTGAGGTTGAGGATCCGGTTCTGCTTGGCGCCCACCAGTTCCTCGCCATCAAGGAGCAGCACCGGTCGCAGGCCCTCGTTGATGAACTTCAACTCCGGGACGTGGCCCGACTCGGACACCTCGGTGACCCGGGCGCTGTGGTCGCTCAGGGCCGCGTCGAGGAGCCGATACGCCGGCTCGTCAGGCCCATCGGCCAAGAGCGGATAAAGGGTCAAGTTCCGATACGCGGTCGGGTTCCCAACGACCACTTCAGACAAACGCTTGGCGATGGCGGACATGGGCAGCTCCTGCTCCTGGGGGTTGATGGGCTCGCTCTGTTGGCAAAGTCGGTCGCGGATCAGCGCTCGGCGCCGAAGATCCGCTGTGCCTGCTCCAGCAATTCGTCGAGTCGGCGCTGATCGGCATGGGCCAGCGGCCGGCGCACATGCAGCTCGAGAGCCGGATGCAGCGCGATGCGCTCCCAGGTACTGCGCGCGGGGAGGCGCGGACTGGCAGGCACGGGCGGCAAGACGGGACTGGGCGGCACGGCCACGGGCTCCGAGGCACGCGCCAAGACCTGTCGCACATACTCCGAGGCCGTCGCCGGGGCGCGGCCCTCGGTGCGCGACGGCGCGGTCAGCGCGGCGGCGACCCCCGCGTCATCGAGCGCCTCCAATTGGGTGCGGATCGCCGCCAAGGGCAGATGGGCCTCCTGCAGGCGACGGATCAGGCGTAACCGGTCGCGGTGGCCTGGGCCGTAGGTCGCCGCCGGCCCGCGTCCCAAGGGCGGCGGCAGCAACCCTTCCGCCAAGTAGTAGCGGATCGTGCGCACGTTGATGCCGGTGTCGCGGCTGAGGGTGTTGATGTCGAGTGCGTCGTTCATGGCTCAATGATACACTATACAGTGTAACTGTCAAATTAGCCGCGGACGCTGGTTAACTTGGCCCGAGAACGGTGTCTTCAGACGTCAGGGATACAACGGATCACCACGCTTGGGGCAAGAGACTCAGAGTGCGTGCCGGTAAGCGTGGTGGATGACGCCGTCGGCAGCGACGGGTGAAGTGAGCGGCTCGGCTCGCAGGAAGCTGATTGCACCCTGCCACTGCGCCTTTGGGAGGAGCGGAAATGTCCGCTGAGAGATTCATTCCGACTGCTGGGTTTGGAACCGGCAACATGGGGATTGGGTTGGCTCAAGGCGGTCGGCCTAATAGAGTCAACTGACCGCTCCTGGGATGGGGCTGACAGTCGGCCAGTCAGTAGCGAGTGACTGCTACGCCGCGTTCGCCGGCGTTACCCTGCCGGAAAACATCTGTTATCCGATAGGAATGTCGATACAAAACAAGATGTACGTCGGACTCGGCGGAGTGTTCGCGAACAACACATGCACGCTGACGTTCTCGAACGCATTATGGGAGTATGCGCCGTGAAGGTAAGGTGCAGCGCATGCAATGCGGTCAGGACTGCAATCAGCGCCGTCAGGACCACATTCTTTGCCACTGACCGAAGACCGGCCCTGGCCTGCAGGAGCGCCCCGCCCGTTCACAACCTCCCCACCACCTTCTCCATCCGCTCCTGCCCCACCTTGGTGTAAATCTGGGTGGTGGCGATGCTCTCGTGACCGAGCAGGGCCTTGATGTCGACCAGTTCCGCGCCGGCGTTGAGCAGGTTGGTGGCGTAAGTATGGCGCAATTTGTGCGGGGAAATCTTCTTTTCGATCCCGGCCTTCTGCAACATCCCCCGCAGGTAGGCGCGGGCCGCCCCTCACAACTTGTTCACCACCGCCGCCATGCGACCTGAACCGCCCCGACTTTCCCGGAGGCTCCAACTTTTGAGAGGATGGGGCCATGAAGACATCGACAAACTTTTCACCGGAAGTCAGGGAGCGAGCGGTTCGCATGGTGCGAGAGCATCGAGGCGAGCATGAATCGCAATGGGCAGCTATTTGTTCCATCGCCACCAAGATCGGCTGCACAGCCGAAACGCTACGGTGCTGGGTACGGCAGGCCGAGCGGGATAGCGGCGAGCGGGAGGGGGTTACGACCGCCGAGCGGGAACGGATCAAGGCGTTGGAGCAGGAGGTACGGGAACTGCGCCAGGCCAACGAGATTCTGCGCCAGGCATCGGCTTATTTTGCGCAGGCGGAGCTCGACCGCCCGTTCAAGCGATGAAAGCGTTCATCGACGAGCATCGCGCTGTCTATGGGGTCGAGCCGATCTGCAAGGTGTTGCCGATCGTCCCGTCGACATACTACCTGCATGCGGCCCGACCGGCTGATCCGAGCCGAAGGTCGGCCCGAACCCTGCTTGACGAGCGCCTGCGCGAGCAAATCCAGCAGGTCTGGAACGACCATTTCCAAGTCTACGGCGCCCGCAAGGTCTGGCGCCAATTGCGGCGCGAAGGCGTCAACGTGGCCCGCTGCACGGTGGAGCGGCTGATGCGACTGAATGGTTTGCAAGGCGTCGTGCGCGGTGAGCCGGTCAAAACCACGGTGAGCGACCAGGCCACGCCGTGCCCACTGGATCGCGGGCATCGGCAATTCCGAGCCGATCGCCCCAATGCGCTGTGGGTATCCGATTTCACGGATGTCTCTACTGGGCAAGGCTTCGTCTATGTCGCCTTCGTGATTGACGTTTTTGCCCGGCGCATTGTCGGCTGGAAGGTGTCGAGTGCGGCCCGAACCGACTTCGTGTTGGATGCCTTGGAGCAAGCGCTGTATGCTCGACAACCGGTCGGCCACGATAGCCTGATTCATCATAGCGATCGCGGCGTCCAGTACGGGTCGATCCGCTCTACCGAACGTCTGGCCGAGGCGGGGATCGAGCCTTCAGTGGGCCGTGGGGGCGACTCCTATGACAACGCCTTAGCCGAGACCATTAACGGCTTGTATAAGGCCGAGGTGATCCACCGGCAATCCTGGAAAAGTCGTGAGGCCGTAGAACTCGCCACCCTCACTTGGGTCGACGGGTTCAACCATCGGCGGCTCTTAGCCCCGATCGGCAACACCCGCCGGCCGAGGCTGAAGAAGTTTATTATCGCCAACTTAACGAGTTCGCCATAGCAGCGTGACTCACACCAAACAGCCTCCGAGATTCCCGGGGCGGTTCAATCCTGATCGACGTGGGTGATCTGGGTCGTCGCTAGGTTGACGTGCCCCAGCAGCGCCTGGACGTCCACCCGCCAGTTAGCCCCAGAGTCAGGTAAAGCGAGCATCGCCCACCTGGCTATTCATTGGGCATCGCGGTCTCTTCCAACCAGGCACCCGGCGTGGCGATTCAAGACGCAAAGGGGTTGACGACGACCAAACCCTCCAGGTTCTGGCCCTCCTGGAGATCTTCCGTCAGCAATTGGCCACAGCCGCTGAGCTGGGCGGCGGCAACGATGAGCGCGTCCCACCAGTTGAAGCGATAGCACCCCTGCACCTGCCAAGCCTGCTCGATCGTGGCGGTGTCGAGGACGTGCGGGCGCCATGCAAAGAAGGTACGGATTTCGATTTGGGCTTCATCGGGCGAGAGGGTAGGCGTCAGCTTTTGCGTGACCACCGCATAATATTCGTTCAGGACTTGGGTACTGAGCCGGCCGCTCCGGTCGCGCCAGAGCTGTTCCAACCACTGGCGAGCACGCTGGTGTTTGACGGGGTCGCGCCGCGGGTCGCGGGCATAGATCAGCAGGTTGGTATCAGCGAAGTACAGCACGGTCATAGAGCGTTTCTCGCTGGGGTAATGGCTCGTCCGGGTTGCCCAGCGGTTTGGGGGGCAGCGCGAGGTACTGCCGCCGGGCGTGTTCGTACTGCTGGTTCGCCTCCATCATTTCCTTGAGCAGTTCGCCCACGTAGCGCGAGATGCTGGTCTCCTGCTCGGCGGCCTTGATCCGCACCCAGCGGACCACCTCGGGTTCGAGGGTAATGGTGATGTTCTTCATAGCTCGGGATTCGGCAGGGTTGCTACACGAAATCAGTGTAATACTAATCTAGTGGAAAATCCAAAGCAGACTCGGTTTTCCCACCCTCATCACCACCTTGCCACCCCCTGCTCCATCCGCGCTGGCCCGACGTGGGAGTCAATCTGGGTGGCGGCAACGCTCTCGTGCCCGAACAGCGCCTGGATGTCCACCAGATCGTTGTAGAGAATTCGGGGAAAATTACAACGATCTCTCCAGACGGCCATGCTTGGCACGCAGCGCCTCCCAGACTCGGCGTTTGGCAGTGTCGGTGGGGGCTTCAGCCAGATGTCCCGCGCCGAATAAATCCCGGCCCAATTCGTAGGGGGTCTGGCCGTCCTGTTCCAACAGGCGCTGACATAATTCAGCGCACTCCTTGGCGCACCAGTTCGCTCTTGCTGCGGGTGGATTGGCGACTGGCGGCTTCCAACAGAGCCTCTTCCTCGGGCGTAAACCGGACCGATAATGGCATGGTGCGTTTCCCACGGATTTGTGGCGAATAGGTTTGAATTTTACACCGCCTGACGAGCCCCCGCGACCAAAGTCGCCCTGCTTTGCCTTTGCCTTGCCTTTCCCCTCGATGACTTCGCTTCAATCGGCGGCGGCGAGTTCGGTCAGCAACCGGCGAAAAAATACCCCCAGCGGGGGATGCCGGGGATTGGGCAAGTAACGCAGACCGGCCAGTACCGGGAGGGCGGACACCCGTTCGGAATCCGGCAGGGCCAGCAGCGTATCCCGGAGCAGGGAGAGATGCTGGGTCCAGGGCAGATGGCGCTGGGTACTCCAGGCGCGGGCGTAGAGACCGTCCAGCAATTCGCCGCGCCAGTGGATGCCGGCGCCCGCTTCCCGGCCAGCCTGGCGCGCGCGCAGCAGATCCAGGGTCAGGGCGGCGTACAACCGATTCAGCTCGCCCTGGGCGAATTCCGGCAACCAGGCCAGCACCAGCGCCCCCGGTGGGGTCGCCGGATCCCGGCCCAGCCGGCAGATCGGGCACAGCGCCGTGCCGGAATCGGGTTCCCGAACCAGGCTCGCCGTTCGACCGACGCCCAGACCGCAACCGCCGCAAATCGCCGCCGGCGTCGGCGCGAACGCCCCCAGCTCGCCGGCTGGCGCGAGCCAGCGCCCGATCAACGAAGGCTCGATCCGATCCACCATCCCGGCCTCAACCGCCGCCGATGGCCGTGGTGCCCTGGATTTGATTCTTGGCGGCGCCGGTTTGATAGACCGTATCGCCCGTGGTCTGGAACGTCTCGGGCAGAAACAGCAGGCCGGCCGCCACCAGCCCCAGGACCACCGCATGCGACAGCGGGTGCTGTTGCGGGTTATCGCGGTTCGCCTTGAGCTTCATGAACGCCCCGCCCCCGGCGGCCATCCCGCCCAGGTAAAACAGCACGGAGATCGCCTTGCCGATGTTTTCGCCCTGAGTCGCCAGGTGGGCGCCGATATCGCCGGCGGTGTCGGCCAGGGCCGGCCCACCGGCCAGGAATCCCCCCACCACCCCCGCACCCAGGGTGATGCCGGCAACGATCCGGCCCACCGACCGCCACCGTTTCCACGTCGTGATCTCGCTCATGTTCAGATCCTCCACGCCATCGCTCCACTCACTCGATGAGGTATTGCAGCAGCGCCTGCAATCCGAAAGTCTCCGCCGCCATCTTGAGGGTGGCGACGCCGTTCATGGCCAGAATGCCACCCACGATGTGGGTCGCCCCCTTCGCGCCCAGCCCAGGCTCGTAGGCCCCGCGGGCATGGGCGCGGTTCAGGAGCAGGAATCCCCACAGGAAGGCCCACAGCCCGACGATCTGGACGAAACCCAGCACCGTCCTCACCACGATCTGGCCGCTGGCCGACAGCGCCGAACCGGGGGTGGTGTAGCTCAGAATCGTGGAT
>Ga0209573_1005366_pt1 | contig 11627 bp, 9 predicted proteins | sample TNRBio252014_DNA_FD_185870 | JGI IMG/M metagenome (GOLD analysis project Ga0209573, IMG submission 185870) | Wastewater treatment Type I Accumulibacter community from EBPR Bioreactor in Madison, WI, USA - TNR Reactor_6/25/2014_ DNA (SPAdes)... | ecosystem: Engineered > Bioreactor > EBPR >...
AGAAGCGGATTCGATGACCAGTCCACACCCGGCCCTTTCGGCCATTCGCCACAAGATCGAGCGCGCGGCCCGTTCGGCCGGTCGCGACCCGGCCGATGTGACCCTGACCGCCGTCTGCAAGCAACAGCCGTGGGTCCGAATTCAGCCGGTGCTGGACGCCGGCCAGCGCGTCTTCGGCGAGAACCGGGTCCAGGAGGCGCAAGCGCGATGGGCCGAGCGGCGCGCCGGCATCCCCGGCCTCAACCTTCGTCTGATCGGCCCGCTGCAGTCCAACAAGGTGCGCGAGGCCGTCGCCCTGTTCGACGCCATCGAATCGCTCGACCGCGAATCCCTGGCGGTGGCCCTGGCCACCGAGATCGCCCGCTCGGGCCGCGCGCCCGAACTGCTGATCCAGGTCAACACCGGCGACGAGCCCCAGAAGTCCGGCGTTTCCCCGCGCGAGGCCGACGCCTTCATCGCCCGTTGTCGCGAGGGTCTCGGCCTGACCATCGCCGGCCTGATGTGCCTGCCGCCCGCTGATGAAGAGCCCGCCATGCACTTTGCCCTGCTCGGCAAGATCGCGCGCCGCAACGGCCTGACCGAGCTGTCCATGGGCATGAGCGACGACTTCGAAACCGCCGTCCGCCATGGCGCGACACGGGTGCGCGTCGGCTCGGCCCTGTTCGGCGGGCGGGGCGACAGGACCGGTTTGCACCCGACGAACGAAGCGTCCACATAGGGACCATGGCCCAGGCGACCTCCCTCCTCATTATCGACGACGACGACGACCTGCGCGAGGCGCTGGCCGAGCAGCTTGAACTGTCCGGCGAGTTCGCGGTCGAACAGGTCGACAACGGCCTGGACGGCGTCAGGAAGGGCTCGGAGGGCCGGGCCGAACTGATCCTGCTGGACGTCGATCTGCCGGACATCAACGGTCGCGAGGTCTGCCGGCGTCTGCGCCAGGCCGGCGTGCGCGCGCCCATCGTCATGCTGACCGGGGCCGACGGCGAGGCCGAAACCATCGGCGGGCTCGAGGCCGGTGCCACGGACTATGTCACCAAGCCGTTCCGCTTCGCCGTCCTGCTGGCGCGCATCCGCGCCCATCTGCGGAATGTGGAACAGTCCGAGGAGGCCGTCTTCCGCATCGGCCCCTATCAGTTCCGCCCGGCGCAAAAATCCCTGACCGACGAGAACGACAAGCGCATCCGCCTGACGGACAAGGAAACCTCGATCCTGAAGTATCTGCTGCGCGCGCGCGGCGAGGCCGTGGCCCGCGAGGAGCTGCTGGCTGAGGTCTGGGGCTACAATGCCGGGGTTACGACCCACACCCTGGAAACCCATATCTACCGGCTTCGCCAGAAGATCGAGCCCGGCAAGGGCAGCGCCCGCCTGCTGATCACCGACGGCGGCGGCTACCGGCTTCAGGCCTGAAGGCCACACTCGGCGGGTTTTTTGCAAGCCTTCCCCTACGGCATCTTGTCTGACGCCGCGAAGCGCGCACAGTACCGCCCATAGACCGCTGATCGACGGTCGGGAGGAAATTCATGCGCATCAAACTCGCCTTGGCGGCTTCCACGCTCGCCCTCGGCCTGGCCATGGCCGGCACCGCTTCGGCCCAGACCTACGGTCGGATCATCACCTTCGGCGACAGCCTGTCGGACAACGGCAATCTGTACTTCGTCACTGGCAACACGACCCCGCCCTCCCCGCCCTATTACCAGGGTCGATTCTCGAATGGCCCGGTTTGGACGGAACTCCTGGGCTGGACCCAGAGCCGCTTCACCGGCCCCTTCACCGGCAGCTATAACGGAGCCTTCGGCGGCGCGCGCACCGACAGTTCGGCCTCCCCGCCCGGAATGCGCGTTCAGGTCAATAACTACATCGGCGGCGGCGGTACGTTTAGGTCCACTGACCTGGTGACCCTGTGGGGCGGGGCCAACAACATCTTCCAGGGCCTGCCGGCGGCGTCGATTGCGGCCGATCCGTTCGGGACCATTGCGGCAACCTCGGTCGCCTCAGCGGCGGACATGGGCTTCCTGATCAACCAGGTCTCGACCGCCGGTGCCGGGACGGTGCTGGTGGCCAACCTGCCGAATCTGGGGACGACGCCCCAGTTCATCGGGACCTCGGGCCAGGGCCTGGCAACCCATGCCACCAACGCCTTCAACAACGCCCTGTTCGCCCAGCTCAGAACCCAGGCGGCGGCGCATCCGACCACCAACATCATCTTCATGGACGTCAACCGGGCCTTTAGCGTGCTCCAGGGCGCGCCGGGCCGCTTCGGCTTCTCGAACGCCACGGCCCGCTGCTTCAACGGCCTCGCCGTTTGTGCGACCCCAGACACCTACGCCTTCTGGGACGGCGTGCATCCGACCGCCGCCGGTCACCGCCTCGTCGCCTCGCTGGCGACCGACTATCTCTACTACGGCAACTTCGGGGCCCACTCGGCCGTCCAGGGTGAGATCGCCGTGCGCGCCCGCGCCGATGGCCTGGATGCCGTGACCGGACGTCTGGGGACCGGCTCGGCCGAGACCCGTCCGGGTGGTCTGTACATGGGCCTGACCTATGACCAGAACGAGTTCGACGCCCGCGACGTCATCCCCGAAGGGGACATGACCGGCGGCACCCTGATCATCGGGGCCGACGGCGATCTGGCCCAGGGCCTGCGCGCCGGCGCGGCGCTGCAGCTTCGGACCGGTGATGTCGATCTGGGCCTGGTCAACTACACCGCCGATGGGGCGTCGCTGGACGCCTATCTCGGCTGGCGCGAGGGCGCGTTCTTCGTCAATGCCGCCGCCGGCTACAGCTGGGACCAGTACAGCGACATCGCCCGCCAGACGGCGACGCCGGGCGTCGTCGCCCAGTCCTCGACCGCCGGCTCGACCTTCGGGGCCAAGGCCGAGGCCGGGATGGTCTTCGACATGGGCGGTCTGGCCTTCGTGCCGCGCGCTGGGCTGTCGTGGATCTCGACCACGGTGGACGGCTACGTCGAAGAAAACGCCTTCGGGGCCCAGCACCAGATCGCCGAGCGCAACATCGACGCCGTCTCCGGTGAAATCGTCCTGCGCGTCGAGAGCGACATGGGCGGCCTGGGCCTCTGGGGCGAAGGCGGCTACCGCGACGTCCTCAGCCATGACGCCGACGACGCCGTCATCGGCCTGGCCGGCAACACGGCCCTGCCGCTGGCGATCCACGCCGAAGACCCCGACGGCGGCCAGGCCCTGCTCGGGGCCGGCCTGTCGACCCACTGGGGCCCGGCTGAAATCGCCTTCGGCTATCGCGGCCGCATCGGCGAGTCCTACAGCACCCACCAGGGCGGCGTTGAGGTCACCGTCCACTTCTAGGACGCGTCATCGAAGCTGAAACGAACAGAGGGGCCCCGTCGGCGCGATCCGGCGGGGCCTTTTCGTTGCCCCGGACGTCACCCGAAACGACGACGACCCCGCCTCGCCGGGAGACAGGGCCGTCCGAAAGATCTGGAGCGGGTGAAGGGAATCGAACCCTCGTCGTCAGCTTGGGAAGCTGCTGCTCTACCATTGAGCTACACCCGCAGCGGCCCTGTCCTAGTGCGGCACGCGCAGGCGGGCAACGAAAAAGGCGGCGGGTCACCCCGCCGCCTGATGCGTCTGCCGAAACGCCGGCGCTACTGGACGCGCTCGACCGTCACCCCGGCGGCCTGCAACTGGGCCTGAACGCTGTCCGGTCCGGCCAGGTGCAGGGCCCCCACGGCGATGAAGACGGTGCCGGACCCGGCCAGTTCGTCCTGGATCTGGCCGACCCAGTCGGCATTCCGGCGCGTCAGCATCATGTCGTAGATGGCCGGATAGTCGGTCTTCATCTCGTCACCCCCCAGGCCGTACATGGCCTCGACATCGCCGGTCGCCCAGGCCCCGGCCATGGCGTCCAGCAGCGTGGCACTCTCGTCAAAGCTCTCCAGGGTCGAGCGCAGGAAGTCGAGTTCGACCTCCGGCTCCATACCGGCGAAAAACATCAGCTGCTGTTCGATCGTCTCCAGCCCGTGAACCGGCTTGCCGGACTCCACCGCGTGCTGACGCAGCACCACATCGACCCCGGCCGCCGGGTCGTAGCCAGCCTGGGTCAGCGGGGCGACCGACAGGGTGAGGGCCGCCAGCCAGGGCCGCATCGGATCCAGCATCTGGCGCGTCGCCCCCATGGCGGCGACGGCGGCATCCAGCGACGCCAGCTCCTCGGCATTCAGGCGGCTCGAAAGGGGCGTCTGCGGCGACAGGCCGTGCTGCATGATCAGGGGCGCGGCGGCCGCCTGGTCGGTCGGATCCTCGATCTCCAGCCACAGTTCCTCCGAGGCGTCGAAGGCATCGGCGACCTGCGGGGTCATCCAATCGCCGCCGGGGCGCAGCAGATGCACCGTGCCGAACAGATAGAGCGTCGAATCCGCGTCGCGGACGACCCACAGGGCCGGTCCCGCCGGGGGCGTATCCTGGGCCAGGGCCAGGTCGGGCACGGCGGCGACCACCAGGCCAAGGCCGAGCGCGGCCCCGCAGACGGTCCGGGCCAGTCGGCCGGCGAAGGATGAAGCGTGTTTGATGATCGACATGGATACTCTCGGGGTTGGGGGGTCAGGATTGCGCCGCGTCCGGATCGAGAAAGATCGACTCGATCGGCAGGGCGAAGGTTCGGGAAATCTTGAAGGCCAGGGGCAGGGACGGATCATAGCGTCCGGTTTCCAGCGCATTGACGGTCTGGCGCGAGACGCCCAGCGCCGCCGCCAGGTCGGCCTGGCTCCAGTCGCGCTCGGCGCGCAGGACCTTGAGACGGTTCTTCATCTAGCGGCTCTTCCACAGCCACCAGTACAGCCATGCCAGCGCATAGCCGATCAGCAGCGTCGAGATGACGGCCATGCCGCCGGTGGCCACATAGCCGGCCGGATTGGCCTCAAGCCCGGGCCAGAGCGGAACCGCCGCGTCCGGGGTCTGGAGCAGGACCGCCAGTCCCATCATCAGCGGCAGCAGCGCGACATTGCCGCCCCAGTACCAGGCCCATTTGTGGGCTTCGCGCGCGGCCTCGTCGATCTGGTGCCAGTAGATCGAGATCAGCCAGCCCCCCAGGGCCGCCAGCGCGATCACCAGGACGACCGCCAGGATCAGGGCCCCGAGGCCCAGGCCGGGAGCAGCATTGCTCGCCACGGCCAGCACGCCTCCCAGCAGGGCCGAAACGACCACCAGGGCTATCAACCACTGCCATGGCGCTGTATGCGCTCCGCCCATTGTTTCCTCCCGTCCGGCCAACTCAGCTATGAAGACAACGACCCTTTACATACGCCGCACCGGCGATGTCAAGCGACCTGTACATTAGGTCTGGAAAGCTTGTCATTCACCCGGGTCTGACCTGCGCCATTTCAAGGGCTGCGGACTGACCGTTCCTGACACGATCCCCGCCGGGAGATCACGAACCCGTGAAAATCCTTCATAGGGCGTGGCGGGGGCGACGATCACGAGTTTGTGATGAATATTGGACAACGAACCCCTCAGCTTCGATCCATCGCAGGTGCGTCAAACGGTCGCGTCAAGACGGACAGGTTTCGCCAGGGGGGTGACGCCGCCCGTCTCCCCCAGGGGGTCGACGTGAAAGTCGCCATCGTTGCCGGGACCCGGCCCGAAGTCATCAAACAGGCGCCCGTGCTGGCTGCGCTGCAGGAACGCCCGGGCTTCGCGCCCATCTGGATCTCGACCGAGCAGCAGTCCAGCCTGAACAGCCAGACCCTCGAGGTCATGGGCGTGACCCCCGATGTGGTCATGGCCCCGCCCTCGCCGGACCGGTCGCTCGGCGGCCGCTTCGCGGAGGTCATGGACCGGCTTGACCAGGCCTTCGGCGAGCTCGAGCCGGACTTCGTCCTGGTCCAGGGCGACACCTCCACCACCGCCGCCGGGGCCATGGCCGCCTTCGCGCGCCGCATCCCGATCGCCCATGTCGAGGCCGGTCTTCGGACCTTCGACCTGGACCGCCCCTTCCCCGAGGAAGGCTGGCGTTGCGTCGTCGGCCAGCTGGCCAGCCTGCACTTCGCCCCGACCCAGGCGGCCGCCGCCAATCTGATCCGCGCCGGCATCAGCCCGGGCAAGGTCCATGTCACCGGCAACACCGGCATCGACAGCGTGCGGCTGACCGGCGACCGCGTCCGTCCCGAACCCCTGACCAACGGCCTGCGCCGGGTCCTGGTGACCGTTCACCGGCGCGAGAACTGGGACGGGGCCCTGGACCGGATCCTCTCGGCCCTGGTCATGCTGCGCGATCATGTCCCCGATATCGAGATCGTCTTCGTGGCCCACGCGAATCCGATGCTGCGCGAGCGCGTCTTCGCCTATCTCGGCCAGCAGTCCCGCATTCGTATCATCGGCCCCTTGGATTACCTCTCCTTCATCTCCTTCCTGAAGAGCGCCACCCTGGTTCTGTCGGACTCCGGCGGCGTGCAGGAAGAGGCCCCGGTCTTCGGCGTGCCGGTGCTGGTCCTGCGCCAATCGACCGAGCGCATGGAAGCCGTCGAGGCCGGCGTCGCCCGGCTGGTCGGGGTCGAGCGCGACACCGTGCTCCAGACCGCCTCGCGCCTGCTGCTCAACGAGGCCGAGCGTCAGGAAATGGTCCGGGCCGTGTCGCCCTTCGGGGACGGCTTCGCCGCGCGCCGGATCGTCGACATCCTCCAGAGCACGCCGCTGAGCGAACGCGAGGTCGCCCTGACGCGAGCGGCGGTCTGAGCCCATGGACCCCTCCCTTATCCAGGACGCGCAGACCGCCTGGGCTGACGGCTCCGCCTGGCTGGCCGCCCACGGCGTCACCGGCGAGGCCGCCGTTCAGTGGCTGACGGCCTACTGGGGCTTCATCCAGTGGTCGATCATGATCTCGGCGGTCCTGATCCTGATCTCGTCGATCGACGACATGATCATCGACCTGGCCTACTGGATCCGGGCGATCGTGCGCTTCTTCACCTTCTGGGAGCGGCCGCCGCCCCAGAAGTGGCTGGACCGGCACCCCCAGAAGCGGATCGCCATCATGGTCCCGGCCTGGCAGGAATCCGACGTCATCGCCAACATGGTGGCCAACACCAACAAGTCGTTCGACTACGGCCCCTTCGACATCTTCGTGGGCGTCTATGCCAATGATGCCGATACCCGCCGCGAGGTCGAGAAGATCCGCCGGCGCTTTCCCAACGTCCACCGCGCCGAGGTGCCGCATGACGGCCCGACCTCCAAGGCCGACTGTCTGAACTGGCTGATCCAGAACATCCTCCTGCACGAGGAACGGACGGGCCAGCGCTTCGACGTCTTCCTCATGCACGACGCCGAGGATGTGGTGCATCCCTATGGGCTGAAGGCGGTGAACTGGTTCATCGACGAGGCCGCCATGATCCAGATGCCGGTGCTGTCGATGCAGCGCCCCTGGAACCGGCTGGTCGCCTGTCACTACATGGACGAGTTCGCCGAGTTCCACACCAAGGACCTGCCGGTCCGCACGGCCCTGACGCGCATGACCCCCTCGGCGGGGGTGGCGACGGCCTTCCACCGCGCCGCCATGCTGGCGCTGGTGCGCGAGAAGAACGGCCAGCCGTTCAACACCGACAGCCTGACCGAAGACTATGACGTCGGCCACCGCCTCTCGGCCATGGGGTTTCCGTCGGAGTTCGTGCGCTACCACGCCCGCGTCAAGCGCCAGCGCAAGGCCTGGTTCCGCAAGGGCATGGTCACCTACTATCCGCGCGAACTGGTGGCGACCAAGGAGTTCTTCCCCGACAAGTTCACCACCAGCATTCGCCAGAAGACGCGCTGGATGCTGGGCATTTCGATCATGGGCTGGGCCCAGCTCGGCTGGTTCGGGTCCCTGATCAATCGCTACTACCTGTTCCGCGACCGCAAGGCCCTGTTCACCGCCCCGACCGGCATGTTCGGCTATTTCATCGTCCTGCAGGTGCTCGGCTACTGGGGCCTGAAGCTGATCTGGCCCGAGGTCGTCGACCTGCCGCCGGTGATCGAGCACGACTGGGTCTGGCTGATCGTGGCGATCAACTTCTTCTTCCTGGTCAACCGCATCCTCCACCGCGCCTGGTTCACCGGCATCAACCACGGCCTCGTCCATGTGCCGCTGACGCCGATCCGCATCGTGGTGTCGAACCTGATCTCGTTCGGGGCCTTCTGGCGGGCCAGCCGCCAGTATCTCGGCCATCTGATCACCGGCCGACCGATCGCCTGGGACAAGACCCAGCACGCCTATCCCTCGCTCAGCGAGCTGCAGCAGGGCTCGGGCCGTCTCGGCGAGACCCTGCGCTTCTGGAATGCCCTGTCCGAGGACGATCTGAACCGCGCCCTGGCCGCCCAGAAGACGCGCTACCGGCCGCTGGGCCTGATGCTGCTGGACCTCGGCGCGACCGATGACGAGCATCTGTCCGAGGCCTTTGCCGAACGCCTGGAGACCTATGCCTCGATGTTCGATCCCTTCCAGATCGAGTCCGGGGTCCGCGGCCTTCTGACCATGGACGAGGCCCGCCGCTTCGGCGCGGTCCCCCTGCGGCGCCAGGGCGGCTCGCTCGACGTCGCCGTGGCCGAGCCGATGCCGGCGGCCCTGCGCCAGGAGATGGAGCGCCTGCTCGGCCGTCGCGGCGTCAAGGGCGTCCGGGTCCTGTTCGCGCCGCTTTCGGATGTGGCCTTCGCCCTGCGTTTCGCCTGGGCCCAGGACCCCTTCACCCAGGTGCGGGCGCGCCTGGACCAGATGCGGCGCCGGGGCGACATGGACGCCTCGCGTGAGGCCCTGCTGTGGCGCTCGGTGCGCGCCGGCTACGTCCGGCTCGGCGACCTTCTGGTTCGCGACGGCACCGTCAGCCATGCCGACCTGCAGTCCGCCCTGGATGTGGCACGCCGCAACGGACGTCATCTGGGCGAAACCCTCGTGGCCCTGAAGCTGGCGTCGCGGGCCGCCGTCGATGCCGCCCTGGCCCGCCAGAAGTCGGCCACCTGGGTCAATGACGCCCTCGCCCAGGCCCTCGCCCAGGCCCCGGCCGAAGATTTTCATCCTGTGACTTAGGCCGCGTCCATGCCATCGTTTGATCTCCAGCCAGGAGCCCGCCCATGAGTGGCCCCGCCCATCTGATCGGAATGACCGCCGCCGCTGCGGTCCTGTCCTATGCGCCGACGCTCGCCTCTGTGGACATCAATCCCTCATCCCAGGCCGCGGCCCTGGCCTATGGTCACTACGCCTCGGGCCGGGCCGAGGCCGCCGTGACGGCGGCGCTGCGGGCGGTCGAGGAAGACCCGACCAATCTCGACTACCGCCTGTTGCTGGCCGATTCCCTGACCCTGGCGGACCGGCCTTCCGAGGCGCTCGAGGTGCTGGTGCCCCTGCGCGACCAGGCCGACTACCGGGTCCAGTCGCGCCTGGCCCAGGCCGCCTGGGACAGTCACGAGCCGGACCTGGCGGCCCAGGCCTTCCTGGCGGCGGCGGACCTGGCGGATGATCGGGACGCGCGCGCCTATCTCTCGCGTGCGGCGATCCTGGCCCTGCTCGAAGCCGGTCGCCGCGACGAGGCCGTGCAGACCTTCGACACCGCCTGGTCGGAGCAGACCCTGCAGGGCTTCGCCTCGCTCGATACCGCCAACGTCGCCCTGGCGGTCGGGCGCGACGCCCAGGCCCTGTGGGCCTTCGAGGATGCCCAGCGCACCGCCCCCCTGACCGGCCTGGCCGCCATCAATGCCGGCTATGCCGCCCAGCGTCTGGGCCTGCCCGAATGGGCCGCCAACTACTTCCATCTGGCCCTGAGCAACTGGCCGGCCGAGGTCGATCCCGAGCGTCGCGCCGAGATCGAGGCCTTTGTCCAACAGCAGATTCCCAACACCTAGACCCGCCGCCGCTTCGTCGAGGAACGCGCCATGTCCATCCGTTACAGTCTTCCCCTGGCCCTGATCGCCGCCGTTGCAGGCGGGTCCGCCGCCCTGGCCCAGACCCCCGCCGCCGCCGACCAGGCCACCGACGCGGCGGCCGCCTGGCAGGACGCCGACAGCCGTGCCTATGCCTCGCGGCTCCAGATCATGGAACTGGTGCAACAGGGCCGGACCGACGAGGCCCGAGCCGCCTTCGACCGTGACTGGGCCGCCGGCATCCTGCCCGGTCCCGCCCCGCTGGACGCCGCCAACATCGCCGTCTCGGTCGGTCGCGACGCCGAGGCCCAGACCGCCTTCCGCCAGGCCGAGGCCGCGTCGCCCCTGTCCGGTGCCACGGCCCTGAACGCCGGCTACAGCGCCCGGCGTATCGGCGACGACGCCACCGCCATCTACTGGTTTCAGCGCGGCCTCGACACCTGGCCGACCGAAGCCGGCTTCGACGAGCAGCGCCGCTTCGAGATCCGCCGCGAGGTCGAGACGCTGCAGCGGACCTGGGGCGCGACGGCATCGGTGTCCTATGGCTCGACCTCGACGGTGTCGTCCGGCATCGTCGGGGCCGATACGGTCCTTCAGGCCGGCGGCGAGGTCTATCGCCGCATCAGCGGCTACAACAACGGCCGCACCCTGGACGTCTTCGCCCGCGCCTTTTCGACCCTGGATTCGGATCTGGGCGGCCCGACCGGCGGCGACACCACCCAGGGCTGGGTCGGGGTTCGCTACCGGCCGTTCTCCCAGACCAACCTGATTCTCGAGGCCAGCCGCATGATCGCCCTGGGCGATCTCGCCCGCGACGACTGGATGCTGCGCGCCGCCTGGTCGGCCGAGCGCGGCAGCGACCTGCGCTATGATCGCAGCCACTGGCCGGCGTGGCGCCTCTATGGCGACCTCGCCCATATGGTCGACGCCGAACAGACCCTGGGCGTGGCCGAGGCCCGCTACGGTCACGCCTGGCGCACGTCCGAGCGCGATGTGGTCACGCCCTTCGTCACCGTGCGCGGCTATTACGACAGCGTCCTGGCCGAAGAGACGGCGGTAGGGGCCGGCCCCGGCGTGTCATGGCGGCACTGGTTCCGCGAAGGGCCCTATGCCGCCCCGGCCTCGTGGATCGACCTGATCCTCGGCTATCAGTTCAGCGTCTCGGGTGATGCCCGTGGCGAAGGCGTCTTCGTCGGCGTGGCCATCAGCTACTAGCGGGCGCTCCCACGCCCCTTTGTCATCCGGCCACCGCACACCCCACGCCCTGTCGCGGCCGGGGCGGGAGGACAGGTCGTGCCGGCGACATCGCCGGCCCGCCATATTGAGGCCGGAAACACCGACCATTTGACCTGCGTTCACGAAACCGTGATCATGGAACCGCCTTCCCCTCCCCGAGACCCGACCGACCGACCGTGACGACGACTGCCGCTGCCGCTGCCGCTTCGAGCCGACGCGCCGACCTGGACTGGATCCGGGTGGCGGCGTTCGGCCTGTTGATCCTGTTCCATACGGCGCTCGTCTATTCGCCGTACGACTGGCACATCCAGTCCGAGCACCGTCTCAGCTGGATGCCCCAGCTCCTGACCCTGACCGGGCCGTGGCGGCTGACGCTGCTGTTTTTGGTGTCGGGTGCCGCCATCAGCTTTATGACCACGCGCCGGACCCCCGGCGAGGTGCTGCAGGCCCGCATCGAGCGTCTCGGCCCGCCGCTTCTGATGGGGGTGCTGCTGCTGGTGCCGATCCAGTCCTGGATCGAAGCCATGGACAATGGGG